>Ga0315319_10000396_pt1 | contig 13811 bp, 15 predicted proteins | sample M1500m3416metaG_FD_203463 | JGI IMG/M metagenome (GOLD analysis project Ga0315319, IMG submission 203463) | Ammonia-oxidizing marine archaeal communities from Monterey Bay, California, United States - M1 500m 3416 | ecosystem: Environmental > Aquatic > Marine > Intertidal zone | place: USA... | reverse complement strand
CCCATACAGACAACAAGCCACCCAAGCAATGACACAGCATTACAGCATATAATCCTCACATCCCATGAAATATGCTATGATGTCTTCAATAAACGCAAATGGATAAATGATGAACAAGCAGGCCCAAGAGAAGATCGCTTTATGTAAAGCCGAGCGCATGCCATACCTTGACCTTAGCCATCTTGAACTAACTGAAATCCCTGCTGAAATCAGCACACTTGTTTGGCTCGAACGTCTTTCTCTTTCTGCTAATCGCATCTCTGATATTGGCGCACTTGCATCTCTGACCAGGGTTCATAAACTTTCGCTTTCACACAATCAGATATCTGATCTTTCAGCCTTGACATCAAATGAAAGACTAAAGTTTCTTTTCATACAAAACAATGCCATCTCAGACATCACAGCGCTAAGTCACCTCCCCACACTCAAAAAAATCGTAGCACATGACAATGAGATACAAAATATTGAAAGTCTCACTTCACTGCCTCATCTTGTGTACTTAGATTTGAAACATAACCCCGTTAAAGAGATACAAGCGTTAGAAGATTTAGCCACACTCCAGGTGCTTAAAGCATAACAGTATCATGATAAAAGTACTTAAATGAAAAAAATATTAATCATCGGTTATGTCTGGCCTGAACCAAATTCATCTGCTGCGGGCAGCCACATGATGTCGATCTTACGACTCTACAAGCAACAAAAATGGCAAGTAGAGTTCGCAACACCAGCACAAGCTTCAGAACATGCAATTGATTTAGCCAGTGAAGGCATCACAAGTCATAGCATTAGACTAAACTGCGATAGTTTTGATACTTATATTATGCAGTACCAACCAGACATAGTCATGTTTGACCGCTTCATGATGGAGGAGCAATTTGGGTGGAGGGTCGAAAAAAATTGTCCAAATGCACTAAAAATATTGGACACTGAAGATCTCCAGTGTTTACGCCATGCGCGCCATAAAGCCCACAAATCTGGACGTGAACCTACACAAGCAGATCTGTTTAGTGATTTGGCAAAACGTGAAATAGCAGCCATACTGCGCAGTGATATTTCTCTGATCATCTCTAGCTTTGAAATGGAATTACTCATAAATACCTTTAAAGTAGACAGCTCTTTGCTTCACTGTCTGCCATTTATGGTTGACCTTGCAAAGTGTCCTGCCAAAACAGCTCCTTTTTCTGCCCGTAAACACTTTATGACGATTGGCAATTTTCGTCATGCGCCTAATTGGGATATGGTGTTAGCGCTGCAAAAGATCTGGCCTTTGATCAGAAAGCAAATCCCTGAAGCCCAGTTGCATATTTATGGATCTTATCCACCGCCAAAAGCGACAGCCCTGCATAACCCAAAAACGGGTTTTCTGATCAAAGGATGGGCCCAAAATGCATTTGCAGTAATGGAAGAATCTCGACTATGTCTAGCCCCCATACGTTTTGGTGCTGGCATTAAAGGCAAACTGCTGGATGCTATGATCATGCAGACTCCAAGCATTACAACATCACTAGGCAGCGAAGGCATGCATGATCAAGAGCCTTGGCCTGGTGTCATAACAGACGATATGACTGAATTTGTGGAAGCGGCTGTTGCACTATATAACAATGAACAAGAGTGGATCAGGGCACAACAAAAGGGGACCACTCTTTTACATGCACAGTATGACAGTAAAGTGCTGGGAGCCAAGCTCATAAAAAAAATAACTGCAGTTGAAGAAGATTTAGAGCAGCATCGCTTAAATAATTTTACCGGTGCAATGCTTAAGCATCACTCTATGATGAGCACTAAATATATGTCACAGTGGATCGCGGCAAAAAACACCATCACCCCTAAAGCATGACTCCATCCCGAATGACAAAATAATTCCCACAACAAAAAATGATATCTTTTCTCTTCCTATCTTGATCTCTTTTCATGCTCTACACAGGCACTACACTATCTTTTATTATGATATAGATGAAATTTTTCTCGTTCCAACTCTTCCCAAATGTAACGAGTATTGAAAATCTTAGCAGGAGTTTATTATGAATCTTTTCTCACCCATACAAATAGGAAACTATACTTTAAAAAATAGAATCTTTATGGCCCCCATGACACGATGCAGAAGTATTGAAAACAACGTACCCAATGAGCTTATGGCTACATATTATGGACAAAGAGCTTCAGCCGGATTGATCATAAGCGAGGCTACACAGATATCAACCCAGGGTATCGGGTACCCTTGTACTCCTGGCATCCACACAACTGAACAGGTGCAGGGCTGGAAGAAGGTGACTCAGGCTGTGCACGACAAAGAGGGTAAGATCTTTTTGCAACTATGGCACGTAGGAAGGATCTCCCATTCGGCATATCATGGCGGAGAACTTCCTGTAGCCCCTTCAGCCATAAAGCCCATTGGCAAAGTCTATACCTTTGAGGGGATGAAAGAGTTTGAAACGCCTAGAGCACTTACAGCAGAAGAGATAAAAGAGATCGTTAAAGCGTATGCGCAAGGTGCTAAGGGTGCCATAGAGGCTGGATTTGACGGGGTTGAGATACATAGTGCCAATGGCTACCTGCTCGATCAATTCTTACGCGATGGTACGAATGCAAGAGATGATGAGTACGGCTTAACTATAGAAAATAGAAGCCGTTTTCTTTTTGATGTTATAAAAGCAGTGACAACTGAGATAGGTGCAGACAGAACAGGACTCAGACTCTCTCCCAGTGGTACATTTAATGATATGACAGACTCTGACCCAAAAAAACATTTTACCTATGTCTGTGAAAAATTAAATGCGTTCGGTCTTGCGTATCTTCACATTATAGATGCGCTTGAGAGTGACATGAAACATGGGGCAAATGTCGTTGAACTTTCCATGCTAAGAGATACCTACAAAGGGGTGCTCATCACCAATGGAGAATATGATAAAGAAAGAGGAGATACGGTTATACAAAACCATCAGGCTGACGCTGTAGCTTTTGGAGTGCTCTTTCTTGCCAATCCTGATCTACCTGAACGTTTTAAAACCAACGCAGGCTTCAATGAAGCAGATCCCGATACTTTTTATACACAAGATGAAAAAGGATATATAGACTACCCTGCGCTGCAGCATAAAATCTTTTAAACCTCAATACTGCTGCAGGATCCATAGATTTGTACAGCTACACTTAACTATATACAGCAATACAAGGCAGTATAGTTAGTTAAAAGATTTACACCAGAGGCTAAAGATTGTCCATGAAACACAAGACACCTCTCGTATCACACTTTAAACAGACACATATATGGTTGGACATAGGCTTGCTGACAGTACTGTTTGCAGTGGCATCCTATATTCCCTTGCTAAAAATCGTTCCTCTCGTTGCCAGTCTGGAGCTGTTAAGTTTTTTTAGCTTTCACCTATTTGCAAAGAGAAGCAGTTTAAAACTGCAAGGTTTTTCAGGAGGTTTCATCTCCAGCACTACGGTATTTTTGCAGATACTCTATGACAAAAAATTTACATCACTGCATAGCCGGGATGTGATACTCACCCTTATTTTAGCCTTATGTGCAATGCTTCTGGAGTGTATACTTATTCTGTTTTTCTTTTCTACACAATTAGCGCCTATCTATTACCTGCCATTTTTTCTGCAATTGGGCTTTTTTATCGCCGTATTTTTTTACTGCAAGGCTACCCATGGTCCAAACATATAAGCCCTGATAAAAGAGAGACGGATATCGAACTGCTTATCGATCATCCTATTATTTGGAAGAATGTCGCAAAACTATCGGTTTTTATTATTGCTATGGTTTCAATGATGCATTTCATGGGTGACAAGTTCGGCTTTTCACGTGAAATAAGCACGCTTATTATCTCTCTCTTTGAAGCGCATGCTGTGCTTGCAGCAACCATGTTTCAATGGTCAGCAGATCCAGAAAAGATAGAGCTGTTACAGTTGAGTTTCTTGATCTTGCTGGGTCAAACCCTGAGTAAATCATATCTTGTCTACAAGAGTGATAACCTTGCCAAGAGGTGGACTTTTATCCTCTTAATGTTTGCCAGTCTAACGACAAGCGTTACCGTCACTGCTGGATGTCTTTACCTTGGCAGTTCCTCTTGAAGATGCTCCTGATTTCCTTCAAGACTGCCCTCTAAATTCTTCTAAACTACCATAACTTTTCTACCTCTTTTTTCTTTTGAAGCAGCAAATGCATACTCTCATCCATACTGTTGATTCCCAGGTAATACTAAAGTAATACTACCTATGATATAATTATCATTACTTATGACATAATTAAGATAGACAAATAAAAGGCATGACATGAAAAAAACTTCATTAACACTCTCGGCATTGGCAGCAGGATTTATTTTGATAGGATGTGGCGGTGGTTCGTCCACAACAAATGCGATTCAAACAAGCAAAATTAGTGGTACGGTTCCAGGAACACTGATTGAAGCATTTTGTGATGATGGCAGCTACTACTCTGTTAAATCAACACAAAACGGTACTGACGCACACCCATTTGAGATAGAAGTTCCAAACGCACTAAACTGTCGTTTAGTGATGACAACAAATGAAGATGACAATGCAGCTAAAGTTGTTACCCCTATCGGTATTATCACAGCCGATGGAAATGGTACACTCTTTCAGGCAACTACAGATATAAACCTTGGTCATATCGACCTTGCTATGGATCGCCAGGATATCAACGATACCGAAGGAGATGGTGTTTCTGATGATATACTCTCTATCAATGTTGGCGGGGAACTGATCTTGGTTGAAATTGAAAATGATCCTATGGATTCAGATGGTGATGATTTATTAGACGTATACGACAATGATGATGGTGATGAACTAAGCAACCATGATGATGACGATGATGATGGTGATGGCGTGCCTGATGTGGATAATGATCATGATGATGACGGTATCGACAACAATCACGATGTTGATGATGACAATGATGGTATAGATGATGATGAGGATCATGATGATGACAATGATGGTATAGATGATGATCTGGATGATGATGATGACAATGATGGCATAGATGATGAATTGGATGATGACTAAAATTACTTATCAATCATTTTTTCTCGTTACGCCTCTATGGTGCATACAAGAGAAGGGGTCATACTAAGACTTTTTACCGTATGTTGAGAAAAAGTGAGGCACGGATGGCTCTTGGTCATCATCATACGCCAGAAAACTCTTCTCAACAAGGCCCAAACGCTTAAAGTCATCTATCTCTTCTTTGTCTAAAGGCAAAGGGATGGCATCTTCCTCTTCTCCCGTATTTCTGCTGCGACATGAGACCACTATTTGTGCATTCTCCGACATAAGACTCACCATAGCTTTCATGGCTCTGCTTCTGTATTTTCCGGGGAGCACTTGAATGGTATTACACTCATAAACAAGATCAAACTCTTCAATCCACTCCTTAGGGTAGTCAAACAGGTCAGCAACCAAATAGTTGACTTTTGTATCTGGGTAGCGGTTTTGACAAAGTGCTATGGCACTCGGAGCGATGTCAAAAGCAGTAACTTCGTAGCCCCGTGCTGCCATCGCTTCAGCATCATCACCCACACCACAACCAATAGCTATAGCCTTTTTACCCGACACCTTTAGAGGGTTTTGTTCTAGCCACTCCAGCAAGTACGGGTTAGGTGCAAGGTCTGCCCAAAACACAGCCGTGTGGTCGCCTTGGGCATCAGAGTAAATACTGTCAAACCACCCCAGAGGGTCATCACGTTCCTGAAAGTCACGCACCATCTCTTTGTATTTTACAGGATCAAACTCTTTCATCCTATACCCTTTTCATCTCAACCAAAAGCAAATGCACACCATGCAAAGACTCTACCATCAAGTCCTCATCTTCAACTTCTGCCGCATCTCCTTCTTTAAAAACAATCCCATTGATCTTTGCCTCACCCTCCATAACCTTCACATAAAGCTGCCTCTTCTTTCTTAATTCAAAAGTGAGGCTTGACCCTCTGTCGAGCTCACTTACATACATGTTCGCATCCTGGTAAATGCTTATCACACCAGGCGTGCCTTCCGGGGCTACGAGGTGTAGCCATTTATTATGCCGCTCTTCCGGATCAAACACTTTTGAACCGTACTGAGGGTCAAGGCCTTTGGCTTGCGGGAGTATCCATGTTTGTATGAGGTGGACCTCTTCATCACCTTTATTGTACTCTGAATGCGTGATGCCTGTTCCTGCACTGAGGTATTGCATACTGCCACGATGCAGACTCTCTTCATTTCCCATACTGTCTTTATGTGTCAATTCACCACGTATAATGTAGGTAATGATCTCCATATCCTGGTGAGGGTGTGTGTCAAAACCGCTGTGCGCAGCGATGATATCATCGTTCATCACACGCAAGGCACCATAATGCATATTGTCTCTATTATGATACTCTGCAAAGGAAAAATGAAACCGTGTTTTCAGCCAACCATGGTCAGCCGCATAGAGTACGCTAAAAGGTATATGTTTCGTCATAGTGCTTCTCTTCTAAATAATCCCAAAATGATGCACCCCTTATGTCATCTTTGATTTCATACACCAATGTTGTTTCAATGTCATCTAGATATTTATCATAAACCGTTTCTCTCTCATGCTTAAGCGGTGTATCACAGTAGCACGCTTCATACCATTCAAGTGTCTCTGTATCTGACATCAACGCCTCTTGCATCGCATGAACAATTTTAGCTCCATCTGGCTCTTGACTGGCAACACTTCCATCTACGAGTGCCGTAAAAAAAGCGTTCATTTTAAGCTTGTCTAATTTTGCTTTTACTTTATATAGCATTTCAACTCCTTTCTGAGAGGTATACTAAATTATACCTTTCGTACCGTGTAGTGTATATGCAAAAAGTGTATAATGGTGTCAAATTTTAACCCGAATTATTTCGGGTTTCACAAGGCATGTAATGAATATCACTTACCAACTCACTCAAGGCGAATACCAGAAAGCTGTGAGACTACACCACAAAAAAGGCCAAAGACTCATTATGCTTGCTGTATATGCAGGCTTAGCTGCCATCATAGTCTTGACAGGGACAGACTTCACAAATACGCGTGAAATCATCACTAACGTTCTGGCTCTCTTTTTTTCTATCTCTTTTTATATGCTCTTTGTTCGAATGATATCTGCCTATCAGGCTAAAAGCATCTATGCGAAGAGTCCTACTTTACAGCATGAAGTTACATTACGTGTATCGGGAAAAGGTGTCAAGTTAGACAAAAAGACCGATCATACCACCATCCCGTGGAGCGCATTTAGCAAATGGAAAAAAGATGAGCTCTTTTATCTTCTCTACACAAACCCACGCCACTTTAATGTGATCCCTAAACGTGTCATGAATAAAACAGAAAAAAAAGAACTTGACGCGTATTTGGAGAAGTACATCCCTTAAGGCTAAACCGTTTGTATGATAGCTTTCAATGTATGCGACTCAGTTGGCTTCAGCACTTTTGAGTCCTCTCTTACATTGCTTGTTTCTAGACATACCATGGATCTATAGCCATTTTCGGTCATGTCGCTCATCTGCTTTGACTTTTCTATCCAGGGATTCCAAACGACCAGTGAGTCCGAACCTTCTTGTTGCAGCTCTACTTTAGCATCCCCATCAAGCAAGGTAATCGTCTTGCATGGATGAGCGTAGACTCTATCTACTTCTTCTTCTATGAGAATGTCACCCTTTTGAATATGGTCTTTCGCCTCCAGAGCATCATAATAAACCCTGCCCTCTAACCCTTTTATGGAAATATCAGCAATATCTGATACAGAAAAATACGTATGCAATGCTGTACTGATCTCAAAGGGCTTTGTATCTCTATTGGTTACAGTGAGGGCTATACTTAGTGCCTGACTGATGGTGATATCAAGAGTCACATCAAAAAGATAGGCCCACTGAGACAAAGTATCCGTATTGGGTTTGAGCTGCAGCCGAATATGCGTTACACCATCACCTCTCTCTTCTTCCAAAACAACAGTCCAAAGGTGAGTGCGCGCAAAACCATGTTGTGGCAGACCCGGGTTCTCTTTGTTTTTTCCAAACCAGGGGAAGCAGACAGGGATGCCACCCCTAATGGCTTTTCCTTCTTGGAAGAAAGCTGCCTTACTTAACCACAATAAAGAAGATTTATCCTTCACTTTATAATGAAACAGATGCGCACCCTGCAGGGCTATCTTTGCTTCTGCCTGACTGTTTTGAATCTCTATGTATTTAAAACCGTTATCAAACTGTTTGTGTATGATCAGAATATACTCCTTGTGTTACACGACCTGCGCTTTCTAAACTAAAGGAATCGACCATTTTTTATAGTATGCTATCATCCGAAGAACAATACCGGCTGCAAAAACCATTGTCAACGTATAAAAAGAGATGGAGTCAAAAATATGCAACACATATAAAGTCAAGCCTATTAAAAGTGCGATAGTCCCATAAAATCCTGTCTTCAAGACAAAAGGAACCTCATTGATAATCACATCTCTGATGATACCTCCCCCTACTGCCGTCACAAAAGCTAAAGCTAACACACCCGTAATGTTAAGTCCTGCTTCTATAGCAATCAGTGCTCCAGTGATACTAAAAGAGATGAGCCCTATGGAGTCACTGAGTATAAACAGTGGTTTATTCTCAATGCTGTCTTTTTTATGAAATCCAAAGAGTATCAGTAAGATCATAACCATCAAAATAATAAATGCGGGCACGTTGTGAGTAAAAGTATAGGGTGCCTTATCTACCGCTACATCTCTAATAATACCCCCGCCAAGTGCAGTGAGAAATACGGAGATCAATGTACCCAAAAAGTCAAGTTTATTTCGTACGGCCACAAAAAAACCAGAGCTGGCAAAAGCGATGATACCGATATACTCTGCAACCTCAAACATACATATCTACTTTTGGCGCGCCTATAGAGGCAACAGGAGCATCACTTTTTAACCCCGTAAGCACAAAAAAACTTTCTGCAGCCATGCCCGGTGCAAATACCAAAGCAAAGACCCAAAGTTTCATCATTTTCATTTTTGCCCCTTTCTCTTTTTCCGAATACTTATGCTAGTTGGAGACACAATGATTTCCCCGCGATCCCCACATTACGATAATACCTTTTTTATCTGTCTCAAGGTAAAGTTTACATGTCTCCTGAACAATATCATTGTCATAAGAAAACATACTGTAACCGCCATAGTACCCGCCATATCCATACCCCATAGACATGGAAGGATAACTGTAAACCCTGGATCTCTCATAAACATAGACTTTGTTTTTATTTGGCAAGAGGTAGGTACTGTCAGGATAACCTATCTTCTCCACCAAATAACTAATATCTTGTCCTACCCAGGCGTTATATTTGTTTACAAAGTTTTGATGTGTTGCACACCCCTGCATAAGCAAAACAGCCAAAGCAACAAGTGTAATCTTTAATATTTTTTGCATAGCAACAACTCCTTTTACACAAAACGGTTAGCTCGCTTTAAAAGTATACAATTATAGTATAGTAAATGTAAAGTTTCACAGCCAAGTCAATACTTTACATAAGTATATACTCATTTGCAGATCTGTTCTTTTTGCATATATGGACAATTGTACGCAACCCTGGGTATATTTGCGTAAAAATTTGTATTAAAATTACCTATAGTGCTTGTAATTTTTTCTTTAAAATAATTTTACCTGCTTCCACGCCAGGCTGATCATAGGTATTTACATCTATAAGTTCTCCTACAAGAGAGGTGAGTAGTTCATAATAAAAGATAAGGGCACCGATATTGTCTTCTGTGACACTCTGTATAGTGATAATGTCTAACGGTATATCCCCTTTGGCCAGTAACGCTTCTGTAACAGAGTCACATTGCATATTAATTAATTTCGAGAAAGGAAGAGTGTTTAAACTGTCAAGCATTTCCAAATGCGGCAGTGAGATATCCGGAATAGTGATATCCTCATGAAAATCTTCAACTTTGATAAATGTAACGGATTTGTCTCTGGTGCCTTCCATAATGAGCTGAAGGAAAGAGTGTTGATCCTCTGGACCGATAAGACCGATAGGTGTGAGTCCTACATGAAATGTACTGTTGCGCTGATGTTTTCCCAGACTTTCACCCCAAAGCTGTACATACCATTCACAGAAATACTTGAGTGTTTCAGAATAGGCAAAGATACAATTGATATTGTACCGGGTATGGTTTTTCGCATAATAGACTGCTTTACTAAGAAGCATATCCTGAGTATACCCATGTTCAAAAAAAGAGTTTTTAATCTCTTTAGCACCTGACAACAAAGCCTCAATATCAATACCACACATTGCCAAAGGGACCAACCCTACTACTGAAAGTACAGAAAACCTACCACCTACACCATCCGGAAGAGGAAACACTGAAGCGTTGATCTCTTTTGCATGCTTTGCAAGCGGAGAACCGGGGTCCGTTATGAACGTATAGGCAGAAGGGTCACTTTGTAAAGAATAAATATATTTGTAAATGGAAAAAGTTTCAACCGTATTGCCTGATTTGGAAACGACAAGAAAATGGGTTTTTTCTATATCAAATATAGTGAGCAGGTTGGTAATATTGATAGGATCAGTACTTTCCAAGAAATAGAGTTTTCTAAGTGGTTCCTTCACAGGCTGCATAAATTTATAGACTGCTTTCGCCCCCAAAGAACTTCCACCCACACCAATAACAACAATAGTCTCCACATCCTCTGAAATGGTACTACAATACTCCAGTATAGAAGTGATATCCTGTTCTGGGAGTGAATAATAGCCAATTGACTTCTGCTCCTTCTTGATAGCCTCGAAAGCTCTTTGCTCCTCTGTTCTGCTGATTGAACTGAAATAGAGTTTATTTTTCATACTGCTCTCTTTTTGATTTTATTATATCATTTGCTTCTTTGCAAATCCTTGCAATTTTGTGAAAATGCTTCTTTTCAATAGTATCTCTCGGCACAATCCAACTTCCACCCACGCAGACTATATTTGAAAGAGATAAAAAATCATTTATATTTTTTAGATCAGCCTCCTACTGGACAGAAACGCATGAAAGAAAAGGACCGACAAAGGCTTTTAAAGCTTCAGCACCACCTGCCAGTGCGGTTGGGAAAAGTTTGCAGTGCTCAAAGCCATCGTTTTCAGCTAGCATTATTCAGAAGCCGTCATATCTCGCAAGGAAGCTTCAGTGAGTGCCCAACAACCTGTCACTTGCAAAATATGCAGCTCCCAACAAAGCGGTTTCAGGGTTTAACGAAATTTTTACCTGCATACCTCGCAACATCTCCTCAAAACGGCCTTTTCTGACAAACCCGTTCATAAAGTGACTATGTGTCATGAGAGGCAGTATTTTAGGTGCAATACCGCCGCCAATATAGACCCCTCCCAATGACATAGATTTTAACGCAAGGTTTCCTGCTTCAGCACCGTATATTTCCGCAAACAGCCGAAGTGCTTCCATACACAAAGGATCATGCTCCTCCAATGCACATTCATGCACCATAGCACTGCGATCTTTTCCCTCTGGGATCTGCATCATTGAAGCAGGCTCTGGAGCAAAACCACTCTCATACAAAAACTCATACAGTGCATAGATCCCCGGACCCGATAAAATCCGTTCATAACTGACATGTCCGGGATAGCGATTACGCATCCATTTCAACAGTTCGTCCTGTTGTCTTGTTACGGGTGCGAAGTCACTGTGCCCCCCCTCTGAACCAATAGGATGATAGTCCACACCATCGTAAAACAGTATGGCTTCTCCAAGTCCTGTTCCTGCTGAAATAACCGCGCGATTGCCATTGAGGGATCGCCCTGTCGGATTAAGATCAACAAACTCATCTTCTGGCAGATGTAACATACCGTACGCTGTCGCTTCAAGATCATTCATCAAATATATTTTATCGATATGTAAGTGTTTTTTTAGATCCGCAGTACTGATATCCCACGGCAGATTGGTGGTACGACAACGTCCGTCTATCACAGGACCCGCAATGCCAAAACACGCAGCATCTATCTTTGGCATTGGTGTCTGCTGCGCAAAGGCTATGATCACATCGCTCAGGCTGGAAAATTCCCGACTTGAAAATTGCTGCCGTACCCGTATTTCAAAGATATCATCACATACTTCAAACAGTGCAAGGTTGGTTTTAGTACCGCCTATATCACCTGCTAGTATCATACTGTTATCCTTGTCGTTTTATCTTGCAAGTGCATACCGTGACTCTTGAGCTGCCAGCAAATAGATAAGCACTCCAACAAATGCCTTCTCAGTTTCTCGAGACGATGGCCTGAAAATCATTTCCAAAACTGCTCACTCTCAGCTCTTTCTACTTATCATACATCTTAATATAATATTCATTCGCCATACGGCCCGAATCAAAGGCACGAATAACATCCTCCATCGCCGTCTTCATCATCTGGGTCCACTGCTCAGGATGCTCATAATACATTGGAATGATCTCATTTTCAAGAATATCCATCATGTTTTTACTGTCTTCGCTGTCTTGTTCTTCGGATGACCTATTGTGGTCGATCGGCGGAATTGTAAAAGCATTAATACCATGTTTGGCAAACTCCGGATGCCATCCATCATCAGTTGAGAAATGGATCGAGCCATTCATGCTTGCCGTCATCCCGCTTGTCCCGCTCGCTTCTCTTGAAACACGAGGCGTGTTAAGCCAGACATCACTGCCTTTTTTAAGCACATGTGAAAGTTCAAGTTCATAGCCGATCAATACAGCCATATTTTTCATCTTATGGCTTATATAGATCAATTCATTAAAGGTATTGACCGCATTCGTATCGAAGGGGTAAGGTTTACCCGCCCAAATGATTTGAATCGGACGTTCTTCATCTTCCAGCAACTTTTTAAAGCGATCAAAATCTTTCTTGATAAGCCCCGGACGTTTATACTCGGCAAAGCGTCTCGCCCACACAAGCGTAAGTACATCAGGGTCAAACACCTTGCCTGTCTGATCTGCCACTTCATTGAAAAGAACACGTTTCAAGTGTTTTTTACGTGCTATCAAGGCATAGTCTTCATGATCATCCAACGCTGAATGCATTCCATGATCCATCCAAAAGCGTCGGTTTTGTGCATTTGTGATGTAAGTGATCTCAGAACTTCCTTCACAATCCTTCCACATACGATTTGCCACTTCACCATGCAACTTAGAAACAGCATTGGTCATTTTGCTTGCACGCAAAGCCCCCACTGTCAGATTAAAAGTATCCCCGTCTGTCTTTGTGATCTTGCGTACCGTATCAAGGTCAAGTTCATTAAAGAATCCAAACTTATAAAGAAGATGAATATCATGCTCTTCATTGCCTGCATCTTCTGGAGTATGTGTTGTAAAGACTGTATGTTTTTTCACTTTTTCCATATCACCAAACTTTGAATACAGCTCATAGACCAAAGGCAGAGCATGCCCCTCGTTCATATGATAAATGTCAATCTTCTGTTTTAAAGATTCAAGAACCTTGACTCCTCCAATCCCCAGTACGACCTCTTGCGAGATACGGGTCTCTTCATTGGCGTCATATAGCTTATGTGTGATCGTACGGGAAAGAAAGTCATTTTCCGGGATATCAGTTGTGAGCAATATCAGCGGTGCTGAACTAAAGGTACTTGGCGGCAGATAGAAGGCTTTGATGTGAACATCCTGAGAGTTGATATTGACCGTAGCTTGTATACCTAGGTCCTCAAGAAAATAATAATGTTTTCGAATAAACTCTGCTTTCAGACTACGATCTTCATGTCGAGTCTGGTCATAATAGCCATAACTCCATAAGATCCCCACACCTACAATATTTTGTCTCAAGTCATAGGCGCTACGCATGTGAGAACCTG
>Ga0315319_10000386_pt1 | contig 13947 bp, 25 predicted proteins | sample M1500m3416metaG_FD_203463 | JGI IMG/M metagenome (GOLD analysis project Ga0315319, IMG submission 203463) | Ammonia-oxidizing marine archaeal communities from Monterey Bay, California, United States - M1 500m 3416 | ecosystem: Environmental > Aquatic > Marine > Intertidal zone | place: USA... | reverse complement strand
TATGGCTCCAGCTCGTCCGCTAACTCCACCACCTTTTACCTTGGCCACGACCCGAAACTTTCCTTGGGTATTTGTTACTGTGAAAGGCTCATTTATTATTTGTTGCCATGTACTAAAAGGAAAAGCGTCTTCTATTAATTTGTCTCCCACAACAACAGGGCCAGCATCCTGATATAGCCTAACCTGCGCCACTGAAGTTTTTCTTCTACCAACTGCGTATGTGTACTGTTGTTCAACCAATGTTTTCTCCTTTCCAAATGAGATAATTAAATCTTCGTTACTCAGAAGAATTTATTTGCGCCTGATGAGGGTGTTCATTTCCCGAATAAACTTTCAATCTACCCAACATTCTCCTCCCCGGTACGTTTTTTGGCAGCATTCCTTTGACAGCCTGTTTGATAACACGGTCAGGGTGTTTGTCTAGCATTTGCTGTAAAGTTCTTTCCGTTAAACCACCATGGTATCCACTGTGTCGGTAGTATTTCTTTTGCTCTATTTTCTTTCCTGTGACATGAATTTTTTCTGCATTTACTACAACCACATAGTCCCCTGTATTCAAATACGGGACATATCCCGGTTTATGTTTGCCCTGCAAAAGTATCGCAATTTCCGAGCTTATCCTACCTAGTGTTTTACCTTCCGCATCAATTACATGCCAATCTGGCTTCAATTCACTAATATTTGGCTGTTCCATTCTTTGTTTTATCGCCATAGCTATATCCCTCAATTCACATGAGTTAAATCACACTAATTCTCATAAATTATTTTTTCAAGACACAAACCTTTTGCAGGCATCGCATTGCTCCTAGCAGAACCTTCACCGTTAATTAGATCCTGCACATCCTGCAATTTTAGGTTTCCCCTACCCAAATCTACCAAACTCCCCACCATACGCCTTACCTGATGAGAAAGAAAGGCATTTCCTTCAACCTCGTAAGTGAGCATTTCAGGCTCATAAGTCCATTCGGATCGATAAATCATTCTGACAGTAGTTTTGTTATTTTCCACCTTGCCGGCAAATTTACTAAAATCATGTTCTCCGAGGAACAATACAGCACCCTCACACATGAGATCTCTATCAAGATTACCAATGACACAATGTGTATACAATCTCTTCAAAGGGGATTGAAACTTCGAATTAAGAATCGAATATCTGTAAATCCTTGATTTCGCATCTCTCCTAGGATCAAAATTCTTTTCCACTTGAACAACCTTTTTAACAACTATGTCCTCTGGAAGATAATGATTCATTCCTTTGGCTATCCGGTTTGTTTCCAAAGCGGAGCTTGTGTCAAATGTCACCACTTGGTTCCTAGCATGAACTCCCGCATCTGTTCTACCGGCGGCGGTAATTCTTGTTTTTTTACCAGTGAGCCGTTCTATTGAGTTTTCTAATTCCTCCTGTACACTGTTTGCGTTAGTTTGATATTGAAATCCATGGTATCTGGTTCCTTGATACTCAATTGTGAGCGCCAATCTCATGTTACTTAGAAATTCTTGTACCTATTCAACCAGCTCTAAAATAGCCATTTCAGATGCGTCCCCTTTCCTCGGGCCCAGCTTAGTTATTCTGGTATAACCACCATTCCGATCTTGATAGCGATCCCCAAGCTCATCGAATACTTTTTTTACAACTGATTCATCTGTGAGCAAGCCTGCCGCTTGTCTCCTATGATGTAGACTACCTTTCTTACCCAAGGTTATAATTTTCTCAGCCATTTTTCTGACTTCTTTAGCCTTGGCATCTGTGGTTTCCATCCTCTCATTTCTTAACAGATCAGTCGCCATGGTCCTAAGCATGAGAAGCCTATGTCCGGTGGGTCTACCTAATTTCCTTCCTGAAAGTTGATGTCTCACTATGAATATCTCCTATTCTTATCCTTCATCAACTTCGATTTCAGGATTGTGTTCTGCGATTTGTTCTTCCTGCTTAGCATCCAATTCTGGATCTAGATGTTCTGGAAGTATTTCTAGCTCTCTAAATCTGTCATAGAGTTCCCTGTACGATTTTTCTCCGAAATTCCTTATATCCAACAATTCACTCTTTGACTTTTCCATCACTTCGCCAACTTTATTAAGGGACGCGCGCTTAAGACAGTTCAAAGTTCTGGATGAGAGTTCTAACTCCTCCACTGTCATGTTGTAATGCTCTGCCGGTATATCCATTGATACCCCATCGGAGCCTTCTTGTGCATCCTCCGCCTTGGTGAAAAGGAAAAATTGGTTCACCAATATATTGGCAGCCTCTATAACTGCTTCCACCGGATATTTTGACCCATCTGTCCATACCTCAAGGTGAAGTTCTTCGAAGTCTGTCCTCTGGCCTAGTCTGGTCTGATTTATAGTGTAATTAACCTTTCTAACCGGCGTAAATACAGCATCTATGGGAATTACCCCTATGGGATGTCCTTCGCTGCTGTCGGCTACCTTATAGCCTTTTCCATGATCAACATTCAAAACCATATCAAGTTCCGCGTCGGCAGAGTCTAATGTGGCAATATGCTGATCGGAATTTACTACAGTAATTTCTGAAGAAGGCGTAATGTCTCCCGCAGTAATTTTCCCTTCTCCTCTGGTCACTAATCTAAGTTGCCCCACAGCTTCTGATTCGGTCCGTATCCTCAAATTCTTTACATTGAGCAATATATCTGAAACCTCTTCCTTAACGTTATCAATGTTTGAATACTCATGCAGAGTGCCTTCGATTTTTACCCATGTAATAGCGGAGCCAGATAAGGAATTGTATAAAACTCTCCTTAATGGATTCCCTAAAGTTACCCCGTAGCCAGGGTCTAAAGGACCAATTACAAACTTCCCATACGTTTCAGATGCTTCCGCCACCGATATACGTGGATTGGCGACAATGGGCTCCTCTTCCTCTTCAGGGGCATCCAAGATAGACATAGCAGTAAAATCCGTTACCATTTAAATAGCCTCCTGCATTTACTTTGAGTAATATTCCACAATCTGAACTGTATCAATGACTATTTCGCCATCCTCCGCACCCGGCTCAGTGACTATTGAGGCAGTCATTTTATCTTGATCCAGATTAATCCAATGAGGACTCTGGATAGATTTGCAATTACTTTTGGCTATCTCGAACAGTTCCGTTTTCTGCCCTTTGGGCCCCCACGAAATTTCGTCTCCTTGCCCTACCTGATACGAAGGAATATCTACTTTAGCTCCATTTACCATGAAATGACCATGATTGACGGCTTGTCTTGATTGTTTTCTTGAAAAGAACATGCCGGTCCTATACAAAGCATTATCTAGACGTTTCTCAAGTAACACCATGAGGTTATCGCCAGTTATTCCGTCCATATCTAAAGCTTTTTCATAGTAATTCTTGAACTGTTTTTCCATGATTCCATATAAAAATCTAGCCTTCTGCTTTTCTTTCAACTGCAATCCGTACGCAGAAACACGTCTTCGGCGTGTAAATCCTTGGTTAGATTTGTTTTCTTTTCTGACTTTATAGGCTCCAAAATTATCTAGTCCCAAGGATCTGAGTTTTTTTTGGACCGGTCCTGTGTATCTCGCCATATATTTACACTCTATTTTTTTTTGCTAATTTCATGTTTAGTAAGTAGAAGATATTTTTAAACCCTTCTTCTCTTCGGAGGACGACATCCGTTATGGGGTATGGGAGTAACATCCTTTATACTACTGACAACTATACCGGCCCCCTGTAGGGCTCTAATCGCTGCCTCTCTTCCAGCCCCTGGTCCCCTTACAAAGACATCTACCTGCCTTACCCCTTCGTCCATGGCCTTCTTTGCCGCATCTTCTCCGGCTCTTTGAGCAGCAAAAGCTGTCGATTTACGAGAGCCTCGAAACCCTGCTGTTCCTGCACTTCCCCAGGCAACCGTGTTACCAGTGGGGTCGGTCAAAGTTACTATCGTATTATTGAAGGTAGACTGAATGTACGCCCTACCCAAAGGTACGGGTCCTCTATCCCTTCTTCTTGTCCTTGGCCGTCTAGCCATTATTTAACTCCTTAGGTTACCAATGCCGTTAAGAAATTTCGTTTATCTGGTTGTAGAATGTTTCCTTGAAACAGCCATTTTTCGGCCTCTTTTAGCCCTGGCATTAGTTTTGGTCCTTTGACCTCTTGCAGGTAGCCCTCGCCTATGACGTGTTCCCCGATAGCACCCAATGTCAATCAACCTCCGTATGTTTTGATTGACCTCCCTTCTCAGATCTCCTTCCACCAAACTTCCCTTATCTATGATTTCCCTGATTCGATTCAAGTCTTCATCCGACAAATCTTTTACTCGAGGGTTGTCAATGATCCCTGCCTGGTTGACTACATCCAATGCCACAGCTGGGCCAACCCCATAGATACTGGTCAATGCAGTCTCAACCCGTTTCGCGTCTGGTATGTTTACTCCTGCTACTATAGCCATCAGTCACCCTTATCCTTGTCTTTGCTTATGCTTGGGGTTTTCGCAGATAATCCTTACCCTACCTTTACGACGAATAACCCGGCACTTAGCGCACCTAACTTTCACGGAAGCGCTAACCTTCATAACTTACTCCATTTCGCATTACTATCGCTTTTCTCAGATACATTAATAAACTATCTAAATCTATATGTGATCCTGCCCCTTGTTAAATCATATGGAGATAGGTCCACCAGTACTCTATCGCCAGGCAAAACCCGAATGTAATTAACCCTCAACTTCCCTGATATATAGGCTAGTACTTCATGCCCATTGGCAAGTTCGACTTTGAAGGAAGCATTAGGCAGTGCTTCTAGCACGGTACCTTCTACTTCTATTGACTCTTTCTCCTTCTTTGTCATAAAACCCCTATCGCTAGTCTTACTGCCCTTTTTATGTCAGAACCTCAGGACCTTCGGAAGTTATTGCCACAGTATGTTCTGAATGGGCAGATAATTTCCCATCCTCAGTTACCACAGTCCAGCCGTCTGGCATAATTTTAGTTTTCCATGTGCCTATATTAAGCATCGGTTCAATTGCAAATACCATACCTTCTTTCAATAAAGGTCCTCTACCAGGACTTCCATAGTTAGGAATTTGTGGTTCTTCATGAAGGGCTCTACCTATTCCATGTCCCACATATTCCCTCACAACTGAAAATCCTTCAGCTTCTGCATAAACCTGTATCGCATTGGATATGTCAGTAAGGCGGCTCCCAGGTGTAGCCTTTGCTATACCTGCAAATAAAGATTCCGCGGTCACATCAATCAGTTTCTGAGCTGTGTCTGTCACTAACCCTACCCCTGCAGTGAATGCGCTATCCCCATGGTATCCTTCCACTATGGCTCCAAAATCTACACTGACTATATCGCCGTCTTGCATCTTACGATCACTGGGAATGCCATGCACAATTTCTTCGTTAAAGGAGAAACAAATCGTAGCTGGAAAAGGCGGCATATGAGGGGATGGTTGATATCCTTTAAATGAAGGAATAGCTCCCCTTTTTTTTATTATCTCCTCCGCTAAAGCGTCCATCTCTGTACTCGTAACCCCTGGCGCCAAAGCATCTTTCACTGCTGCTTTGGCTTCAGCTATAATGCGTCCTGCCTCCCTCATCAAACTAATCTCTCGAGGGGACTTCACATTTATCCCTATGGTGTTGTCATTCCTGGGCGTCATAAACTAAATTACTACACCCGTCAGCAAAAAAGCTGAAACACTATTATACAATGAACGCACCAGAGTAATCATCCCAAAGCCGTCCTTAGAGATTTTTCAACCACGCGTATTGGAAGAGACCCATCTATTTCGAGTATATTGCCAATGCTTCTATATCTTTCAACAACTGGGTCCGTTTCTTGTCTATATACCCTCAACCGCTCCTTCACAACAACCTCTGAATCATCATCTCGCTGGAACAAATCACCACCACATTTATCGCACGCACCATCATTTGTGGGAGGGGAGAACTCTTTGTGATATGGAGTTTGGCATTTCCTACACAGTATTCTCCCAGACAACCTCTTTACCAACTCCAATTCCGGCACATTGAATAATATTACTTTATCAATTCCACCTACCCCATTCAGACGATCATCTAATGCCTGTGCCTGCGACAGTGTTCGAGGAAATCCATCTAAGATAAATCCTCCGTTATTTTCAGAATCTTCTATCCATGACATCACCATATTTATGGTCACATCGTCCGGTACATATTTGCCTTGATCCATATAGGTTTTGGCCAATTTTCCTAACTCGGTGTCATTGGCTAGATTCTCCCTAAACAGATCTCCAGACGACATGCTATTGACCTGCACAAGAGAAGCTACAAAGGAAGCCTGAGTGCCTTTACCCGAACCGGGGGGACCCATGAGGATTATTTTCATACCCACTCAACTTTGCGCTGATACATGTGAACCCTATAAAAATCCTTCATAGTTACGCATCAGTAGCTGAGACTCCAACTGCCGCATAGTATCCAAGGCTACTCCAACCATGATTAGCAAACTAGTACTACTTAAGGTTAAGGCTTGAATTCCAGTTAGCTCAGAGACAAAATATGGAACTATTGCGATACCACCGAGGAAAAGAGCTCCTCCCCAAGTGATTCTTATTATCACCCTATTTAGATACTCTTGAGTTGGCAATCCTGGGCGTATCCCAGGTATAAATCCACCGTTTCTTTGTAGCGTTTCAGCGAGATTTTGCTGTTGGAAAATTACCAGGGTATAGAAAAAAGTAAACATTACTACCAATATAAAAACAGCTACCCAGTAGGGAAGGTTTGATGGATCAAGAGTACTTGCAAAAAAAGAGGCGATTGAATTTAAAAACCCGTCGCTCAACGGATCGTTAAAGTAGCTAGCAATCGTTCCTGGCAAGATTATTATTGAAAAAGCAAAAATCAACGGGATCATACCTGCCGTATTCACTCTGATAGGCAAAAAAGAGGACCCGCTCTGACGCTGCATCCGTCCTCCACGAAAGACGCTCCTACCATATTGCACCGGCACCCGACGTTGCGCCTCGTTAAAAAAGACGATTATATAAATCAATGCAAACCCAATTATTCCAAGCATAATTAGTGTAGATACATAGTCATTTTCCAGAAATCCTCTTCCCAGCATTTGTGGCAGACCTGCAACTATGCCACCAAATATGATTAAGGAAACCCCATTACCAAGACCTCTCTCAGTTATTAATTCGCCCAGCCACACCAAAAACATGGTACCTGCGACAAGTGACAACATCATGGCAAAGGTATGTAAATTTAGGCCAAAATCGACTCCGGGAAGCACTCCAGAAGATCTGAGAAGGGTTAACTGCCCCCAACCTTGCATAAAAGCAATCGGAACTGTCAAATAATGAGTATATTGGTTGATTTTTTGGCGCCCAAACTCCCCTTCTTGAGATAATTCTTTTAGGCCAGGCATAACTGGCGTGAGTATCTGCATAACGATCGAGGCTGTGATATACGGGTAAACACCTAGAGCAGCCACGCTTAAATTAGCTAAGGCACCACCACTGAATAAATCCAGGAACCCTAGAAGGGCTTGATCACGAAATGCTTGGGATAAAGCTTGAGTGTCAACACCGGGTACCGGGACGTGAGCAACAAATCTAAAAATCAAGAGCATCGCAAAGGTGAAAAGGATTTTGTACCGTAAATCTGGAACCTTCATTGCATCCAGCATCGACTGGATTAATTGCGGTCGGGATAATTGATCAGATCGAGACGATTGAGATTGCCGAACCATCTAGTCTATTACCTGTACTGTTCCACCTGCCATCTCAATTTTGTTCTTAGCAGGTTTTGTGAATTTATGAGCAGAGATCTTCAAATTTACCGTTATTTCGCCCCTACCCAAAATTTTTACGGGTAATTTATCATCTTTGATAACTCCATTTTGAACCAGTCCTTGCGGGGATACTTCCCCTCCGTCCGGGTACACACGAGAAATACTATCGATGTTTACTAGATGATATTTCGTTTTAAAAATGTTTGTGAAGCCTCTCAATGACGGCATTCTTTTGATCAAAGGCAGTTGTCCACCCTCGAACCCTGGTCTAACACCCCCGCCGCTTCTGGATTTCTGGCCTTTCATCCCCTTACCAGAGAAACTACCATTTCCGCTACCATCTCCTCGGCCAACCCGTTTTCGCTTCCCAGATTTAGCTGCTGGGGATTTTATTGTGTGATTCTGCATAGTCATATCTTAATACCTAAATTATCAGTCCCTATTATTCGCCCTCTTTAACCTCAACCAAATGTCCTACTTTATTTAGCATCCCCATAATAGAAGGGGATGATTCATGTACCACTGTATGGTTTAGTTTTCTGAGTCCCAAGCTCTCTATTATTCTTCTTTGCCTTTGAGAATAACCGATGGTGCTTTTTTTCCATGTAACCGAAATTTTTGCCATTTTGCGATACCTTAATCTGATGAATCCTGTGAAAGTTTTTCATTCTTTGCAAGTGCGGTCCGCTGTGCGTATTCCCGTCTCCGAGAAATCTCAACTTCGGGGTCCCTTAGCATTTGAAGCCCTTTGAGGGTTGCTTTTACAACATTAGTAGGATTGGTGCTTCGCCTCACTTTAGTAACAATATCCTTCACCCCCACCAATTCAACAACTGCCCTGACTGACTCTCCCGCTATCACCCCTGTACCAGGAGGAGCTGGCTTCAGCATTACCATACTACCGCCAAATTTAGCTGAAACATCATGAGCGATAGTATCTCCCTTCAATGGGATAACAACCATGTTTTTTTGTGCATATGCAGAACCTTTGGTGATGGCATCTGGCACAGCGGAAGCTTTTCCCATACCTATACCAACTCGCCCTTCCCCATCGCCAACCACTACGAGGGCACTGAAACTAAGATGTCGTCCTCCTTTCACCACCTTCGAGACCCTATTAATACGAACGGTACGTTCTGTTATCGGAGACTCTTCTTCTCGATCTTTGTTTCTTCTTCGGTCCTGTTTTTCCTGCATCTATTTAACACCTAAATCTGGGCATACATTATTAATATACCCCGCTAAAATTTTAACCCCGCTTCCCTAGCCCCTTCAGCAACTGCCTTGATTCTTCCATGGTATTTATATCCCCCTCGGTCGAATACTATTTCACTTATTCCTTTTTCAGCCGCTCTCCTGCCAATTGACTCTCCAACCACTTTCGAGATTGATATCTTTCCGGAGTCTTTATCTTTATCCTTCAATTCATTCTCTAGAGAGGAGGCTGCTGCAATAGTGCTTCCTTCCACATCATCAATCAACTGCGCATATATGTGTGAAATACTCCTAAAAACTGCTAGACGCGGTCTCGCGGCGGTGCCTGATATCTTAGACCTTAGCCTTTCGTGACGGATCACCCTTCTCATTTTTCCATTTGAAGCTGACATAATTTAGGCTCTCCTTGCACTCTTCCCAGGTTTCAACTTCACCACCTCGCCAGCATACCTGATACCCTTACCTGTATATACGTTTGGTGGTCTTACCTTACGAATCTGGGAAGCCAATTGACCTACAACCTGTTTATCAATACCTGACACTTTTATATGCGTGTTTCCGTCCACTTCTAATTCAGCACCCGAATCAGGTTGTATTTCCACTGAATGGCTCAACATCACACTCAAAGTTATTCCTTTTCCCTTTTGTTGCACCCTGTATCCGACACCTACTAATTCCAAGTCTTTAGTAAAACCCTCACTAACTCCCTCTACCATATTGAATAACAGGCTTCTGGTCAGTCCATGAAAAGCTTTATGTTCGCTTTCGTCACTAGGTCTAGTGACTTTGACTATGTCTCCATCTCGGCTAATCATCATATCCTGGTGAAAATTTTGACTTAAGCTACCCTTGGGACCTTTTACTGTGACTTCTGTTCCATCGATAGTTACATCGACGCCCGATGGTATTTGTATTAATTGGTTTCCAATTCTCGACATAAAAATTCTCCCTACCAGACGTAGAATAAAACCTCACCACCTACCCCACCCCGTTTTGCCTCTATTCCAGTCATGACACCTTTATTTGTTGAGATCACAGCAATTCCTCTATTGCCATATACAATCGGCAATTCGTTATTTTTGGAGTATATGCGAAGACCTGGCTTGCTGATTCGCTTTAATCCCGTTATTGCAGGTTCTCCTTTTTGCCAATAATGGAGGTTCAAATGTATATTTGCATCAATTTGACCCTCATTCTGTATCTCATACCCTTCCAAAAACCCTTCTTTTTCCAATATTTGGGCTATCTCTACCTTTAAATTAGAGACTGGTACATCAACAGATTCATGGCCAACCATGACTGCGTTTCGAATTCTTGTGAGCATATCTGCTATCGGATCTGTTACTGACATATTAATTTACCTACCAACTTGCCTTTTTTACACCAGGTAATTCACCTGCGTGTGCCATCTCGCGAAAGGCTATACGAGACAACCCAAAATATCTGATATAACCATGAGGCCTGCCAGTTACCTGGCACCGATTTCTTATTCTTACTGGGTTAGCATTCCTAGGCAATTTTGACATCTCTGTTCTAGCCTCCGCACGCGCCTCAGAAGATGAATTGGCATCCTTTATAACATCCTGAAGTTGTTGCCTTTTTTCAGCATATTTTTCCGCCAGCCTTCGTCTCTTCTCATTTCTTGCAACAGATGATTTCTTTGCCACTTTTATATCCTTAGAAAATTATTAATCCTAAATTTTATTCAATTGCTTAGTTTCTTATGAAAGGCATACCTGCCAATTCTAAGAATCGCATACCTTCTTGATCATTTACCGCAGATGTAACTATCACAATTTGCATACCCCTTATCCTATCGATGGAGTTATAATCAATTTCCGGAAATATGGTGTGTTCCCTTATTCCAATTGAATAGTTTCCCCTACCGTCGAAAGAGTTCCTTGAAAGACCTTGGAAGTCCCTAATTCTTGGCAATGATGCATTTAAAAGCCTGTCGGTAAATTCGTACATTCTTCTGCCTCTTATAGTCACCATGGCACCTATGGGCATCCCTTCTCTTATCTTGAATCCTGCTATAGATTTCTTAGCCTTCGTGGTCACAGGCCTCTGGCCTGTAATGCGGCTCAGATCAGCCGTTACACTTTCGATAGCTTTAGCATTTTGTAAGGCTTCCCCTAACCCAATATTGATAACCACCTTGTCCAAACGAGGTATCTGCATCACGCTACTATAGCCAAATTCCTTCATCATCTCCGGGCCTATCTCATCTCTTATCTTTTGCAAAAGACGAGGTGCACTACCACTCGAGGTGGCAGATTGCTTGGTATTATCATCTGGCATTATTCAATAACCTCTTCGCAGTTTTTGCAGATTCTTCCTTTCGAACCGTCTCCCATTATTCTGTTTGATACCTTTACCGGCTTTTGGCAGTGGGTACAAACAAGCATCACGTTAGCAACGGCTACCGGAAGTTCTTTCTCCACAATTTCAGCTCCACTCATGCCTTGAGCTTTTCTGTGCCGTTTCACTATATTGATGCCCTCAACTAAAACTTTCCCCCTTCCTGGAAATACACTCTGGACCGGCCCTTGCCTGCCTTTATCCTTTCCCTTAATCACCAACACATTATCATTTTTCCTTATCTTCATTTCCTATATAACCTCCGGGGCAAGAGACACAATTCTCATGAAATCTTTATCCCTTAATTCTCGAGCGACAGGCCCAAAAATACGAGTTCCTCGAGGCATTTTGTCTTCATTGATAATCACGGCTGCGTTTTCGTCAAATTTAATATGTGATCCGTCTTTTCTTCGATAAGATTTTGCGGTTCTCACAACCACGGCCTTAACTACCTCACCCTTTTTCACCCCAGCTGCAGGTGCAGCATCTTTTACGGAGGCAACTATTACATCACCCAACCAAGCATATTTTCTTCCAGACCCGCCTGGCACTCCTATACAACTTATTACCCTTGCACCAGAATTGTCAGCGACCTTTAATCTCGTATATATTTGTATCATCGTTGTTGCCTCAACATTTACTCCCTATCTTTATCGTCGTCTTCATTCATCCCGGACACCGTTATCTCTCCCGGTTGAACCTCTGCCACATCACCTTTTTGTAATATTTCGGTCACTTTCCACCTTTTGGTTTTAGACAAAGGCCTAGTTTCTACAATCCGAATCGTATCTCCAAGATTGCAAGAGTTTTCTTCGTCGTGAACCATAAATTTGTTCCAACGTTTGACATTTTTCTTATATATTCGGTGAGGCTGACTCCATTCAACAGAAACAACGACGGTTTTATCCATCTTCTGACTGACTACTTTTCCCACCCTTATTTTTCTGCGATCGTTACTCATAAGGAACTCTCTGATATCTCTCTTTCTCTGATGACTGTCATTATTTTTGCTATCTTCCTTTGAGCTCTTTTTACTGCGTTGGTGTCGGTAAGTTGCATTGTTGCAGTTCTAAATCTCAAATTCATAAGATCTTTCTGGCTAGAGTCAAGATTCTCTACTAAATCTTGATCATTCATATTTCTAATGTCGTCAATCTCCGCCATAATTAGCTCGCTGTTGTAGTTTGAAATTTTTCCATGGTTTGTTAATTATTCTATTCTTTGGACCGCACATTAGACCTAGAAACAATTCGGGTTCCCATAGGCATTTTTGATGCGGCCAAAGTAAGTGCATGTTTAGCAGTTTCCTCCGGTATACCGGCCATCTCAAACATTATTTTCCCTGGTTTAACAACTGCAACCCAATGATCTGGGGCTCCCTTACCTTTTCCCATCCTCGTTTCTGCAGCCCTAGCCGTTACACTTTTATCAGGGAATACCCTTATCCACATTCTTCCACCTCTCCTCGCATACCTTGTCATTGCTCTTCTAGCAGCCTCGATTTGTCTGGAAGTTACCCAAGCATTTTCCGTGGCCTTCAGTCCAAAATCACCGAAATTTAGGGAACTACCAGCAACAGATAACCCTTTTCTCCTACCCCTATGGTGGTTTCTATATTTCACTCTTTTAGGTTGAAGCATCTGTATTTGCCCCTTCATCTTCTTTATTGTCTTCGTTCACCAATTCTGTTTGATCCAACGAAGATGAAGATCCAGTAGAAACTTGGTTATCATCTTGAGCGGTAACCATCACTTGGATTGGTGCCACATCTGTTTCTTCTATTTCGTTTGAAGCCGCGATTGGGTCTGAACTAGATGAATTTTCCCCAATTATCGTCGGGTTCGATATTTCTCCTCTGCAAATCCATACTTTTACCCCTATAACACCAAACTCTGTTTTAGCCTCTGCTAATCCATAATCTATGTCTGCCCTTAGGGTGTGCAATGGAACTCTTCCTTCCATCGCTTTTTCTGCTCTAGCTATATCTGCGCCAGCAAGTCTTCCTGAACATGTAATTTTTATTCCCTCAGCCCCGGCCTGCATTGTTCGCATTACTGCTTGTCGAATAGCTCTTCTGAAGGCTATTCTCCTTTCAAGTTGGTCGGCGACGTTGCGGGCTACGAGATAGGCATCTAATTCTGCTTGCCTAACCTCTACTACATTAAGTTTGGCTCTTCGGCTTCCTGTGAGGTTTTCCAAATTTTTCCTGAGCTCGTCTACCCTCTGCCCTCCTCTGCCAATCACAATACCGGGTCTTGCGGTATGGATAGTGACCGCCACCTCATTAGAATCCCTTTCAATATCAACTTTTGATATTCCAGCGTCTTCATACATCGCATCTATTGCTTGCCGAATATTTATATCCTCTTTCACAAAGCCAGCGTACTCTCTTTGCCCAGCAAACCAAGTAGCATGCCAATCTCTTGTGATACCTACTCTAAAACCATTAGGGTGAATTTTCTGTCCCAAACTACAGTTCCTCCTCTTCAACTACAACTGTTATATGGCTACTTCTTCTGTTAATACGCCCAACTCTTCCCCGTGCTCGAGCTCTAAATCTTTTGAGTCGAGGGCCCTCATTAGCGAATATTTCGACTATTTTTAAATCCTCGCTCCTAGACATCAATTCA
>Ga0315319_10000373_pt1 | contig 14125 bp, 15 predicted proteins | sample M1500m3416metaG_FD_203463 | JGI IMG/M metagenome (GOLD analysis project Ga0315319, IMG submission 203463) | Ammonia-oxidizing marine archaeal communities from Monterey Bay, California, United States - M1 500m 3416 | ecosystem: Environmental > Aquatic > Marine > Intertidal zone | place: USA... | reverse complement strand
GCGTCTGAATAGACAGCCACGGTTCGTATGCCGAGTTTTCTAGCGGTTCGAATCACCCGACAGGCGATCTCGCCGCGGTTTGCGATAAGAATTTTGCCAAACATTTAGTGGGTTCCTGTACGAAAAATAGACATGTTCTGGCTACATCCTGAACACGCCGAAACGGGTTTCGGCGATTGGTTTGTTTAGTGAGGCGGAGAGCGCGAGGCCCAGTATGCGTCTTGTGTCCGTTGGATCTATTACGCCGTCATCCCAGAGTCGTGCACTGGCGTAATAGGGATGCCCTTCAGTATCAAAGTTATCGATGATCGGTTGTTTAAAAGCCTGTTCATCCTCGATGGCCCATTCGTCGCCGGCGTTTTCAATCTGGGTTCGTCTTACCTGGGCGAGGACGCCAGCGGCCTGTTCACCACCCATGACTGAAATCCGGGCGTTGGGCCACATGAATAGGAAATTAGGGTCATAGGCCCGACCACACATCCCGTAGTTACCGGCACCGTATGAGTTGCCGATGATGAGGGTGAGTTTAGGTACCTTGGCACTAGCCACGGCTGTCACCATCTTGGCGCCGTGTTTGGCGATGCCGCCGGCTTCATATTGCTGACCGACCATGAAGCCGGTAATATTTTGCAGGAAAATGAGCGGGATTTTTCGTTGTGCGCACAACTCAATAAAGTGTGCGCCTTTTTGTGCGGACTCACTGAACAACACCCCGTTGTTACCGACGATGCCGACAGGATAGCCGTACAGCCTGGCGAAGCCGCAGACTAAAGTTGTGCCATAAAGTGTTTTGAATTCGTCGAACGCAGAGCCGTCAAAGACGCGGGCGATGATCTCTCGAACATCGTAAGGTTGGCGTACGTTCTTTGGCACGATACCGTTGAGGTCGCTGGCCGGGTACAAGGGTTCAACACTCTCTTTTACATCCAGTGAAACGGGCTTTACCCTGTTCAGGCGGCCTACAGCATTTCTGGCGAGTTGAAGTGCATGATGATCGTTTCTGGCGTAGTGATCGGTGACCCCGGATTCTTTCGAATGAATATCTGCGCCGCCGAGTTCCTCGGCAGTGACTTCCTCGCCCGTCGCCATCTTGACGAGGGGAGGGCCAGCGAGAAATATCGTCCCCTGGTTTCTTACGATGATTGATTCGTCTGCCATGGCTGGCACATAGGCACCACCGGCAGTACAGGAGCCCATCACCACCGCTAGCTGTGGGATGTTCAGTGCTGACATGTTGGCCTGGTTGAAAAAGATCCGGCCAAAGTGGTGTCTATCGGGAAAGACTTCATCCTGGTTTGGCAGGTTGGCGCCGCCGGAATCCACCAGGTAGATGCAGGGCAAGTTATTTTCCTGCGCGATGTCCTGTGCGCGAAGATGCTTTTTCACGGTGGTGGGGTAATAGGTGCCACCTTTAACCGTTGCGTCATTAACAACAATGACGCACTCTTGGCCACTCACTCGACCGATGCCAGTGATAATACCGGCGGCTGGCACATCATCTTTACCGTACATGTTGTGCGCAGCGAGTTGTGAGAATTCAAGAAAGGGTGAGCCAGGGTCTATCAGTGCGTCAATCCGATCGCGAGGTAACAGTTTTCCTCGGGCGATGTGCCGTTGCTGGTAGCGTTCACCGCCACCTTGTTTGATTCGTTCCACCTGGGCTTGCAGGTCGCTTACCAGACGCTGCATATGTTCGGTATTTTCAATAAAATCTTGCGAGCGAGAATTGATTTTTGTCTTGATGGTGCTCATGGCTTAGCCCGCCTCTGAGAAAAGTTCGCGACCAATCAACATACGCCGAATCTCCGAAGTGCCTGCGCCAATCTCATAAAGTTTGGCATCGCGAAGCAGGCGACCTGTCGCGTAGTCATTGATGTAGCCGTTACCGCCCAGTGCCTGGATGGCCTGCAGCGCACATTGCGTGGCCTGCTCTGCGGTATAAAGAATGACAGCTGCTGCGTCTTTTCGGCTTTCAAGGCCGCGATCGCAGGCACGCGCAACCGCGTACAGGTAGGCTCGGCTGGCGTTCAGCAGGGTGTACATGTCTGCAAGCTTGCCCTGCATCAATTGGAATTCGCCGATCGCCTGGCCGAACTGTTTTCGGTCATGAACATAAGGTACGACGATATCCATGCAAGCCTGCATAATGCCGACCGGGCCGCCTGAAAGAACCGTTCGCTCGAAATCGAGTCCCGACATCAGCACCCGCACACCCTCGCCTTCGTGGCCGAGAATATTAACTGCGGGGACTTCGCAGTCTTCAAATACCAGTTCGCAGGTATTGGACCCTCGCATACCAAGCTTGTCGAGTTTTGGTGCTCGTGAGAATCCGCCAAACCCACGCTCAACAATGAACGCAGTCATACCACGGGAACCGGCATTGCTGTCGGTCTTGGCATAAATGACGTAAGTGTCTGCGTCAGGACCGTTGGTGATCCACATCTTGTTGCCGTTTAGTATATAGACGTCGCCCTTTTTATCGGCTTTGAGTTTCATACTGACGACATCAGAGCCTGCGCCTGGCTCCGACATGGCAAGGGCGCCGACATGTTCGCCGGAACACAGCTTTGGTAAATACCTTGTCTTTTGTTCGGCAGAGCCGTTTTTGTGAATCTGGTTGACGCAGAGATTGGAGTGCGCGCCGTAGGACAGGCCGACCGAAGCTGAAGCACGACTGATTTCTTCCATTGCAACAACATGGCCCAGGTAACCCATATTGCTACCTCCAAATTCTTCTGCAACGGTGATACCGAGAATGCCGAGATTACCCATCTTTCGCCAGAGATCGGCAGGAAACTCATTGTTTTTATCTATCTCTGTGGCGCGCGGGGCGATTTCTGCCTGGGCGAATTTGTAAACCAGGTCGCGCAACATGTCCAGATCTTCACCCAGACCGTGATCCAGCATGGCATAAGATGTGTTCATTAAAGTTCTTCCCAATAATTTTTGTGGGTGGAAATATCAGTTAATCTTTTTTGACTTCTGTTTATTTTCCATTGCGATGTTAGTGCGTTCTTCCCATGTTTCCAGATCAACAATCATGCGTTCGAGTTCGTGCTTCTGAACTTCGAGTTGATGCCTTCGTGATTGAATTTTTTCGATGAGAGTTTCGAGCTGTCTTTTATTGTTTGACGCCGGGTCATACATGGCAATCAGGTCTGTACTTTGTTCGAGAGACAGCCCCAGTGTTTTACCGCGGAGGATCAGTATCAGTCGAGCTCTGTCAGCTGCTGAATAAGTCCTGTTCCGGCCAGATCGCGTGGGCGAGAGGAGACCTTTCTCTTCATAGAAGCGTAAGGTTCGAGTGGTGACATCGAATTCCTGTGATAATTCGCGTATGGAATATTGGCTGCTCATCGGGGACGAATCGTAGCCTAACGTTTACGTTAACGTCAACTCCTAATACCTGACAGTGCATCATGCCCGGGAGAGTTCCATGTAACCAGCCGGTTGCTCGTGTCCGACGAAGGTTTTTCCCAATTCCTCGTAGTGTCGATATGAGATGAGCGCATGGTTAGCGGCTTGTTGTGCATCCCGTAGCTGACGCTCGAGCGGGCTGTCCATTCTGCTGCCCGTTGTGCCCGCTGTGTTATTGATCATGCCGACAACTTTCCGGGTAGATTGTGCAGCATGTGCACAAGCCAGCAACGCCGGCCAGAAGTATTCCCATTCCGGGGACAGTCGTCCGCCATTTTCAGGGAGTGGCCCAAGATGCTCCTCCAGACGATCCTGGGTTTCCATCACAAATGACCGGGCGGCCAGCAGTGTCGCCTGGGCTTCACCAATCCGGTATTGAATCTGCGGTTGGTCCCTAAGCTTCGAGATAGTACCCCATGGTGTTTTCTCTTGTGCCAGTTCTATAAACGTATCGATGGCCCCGCGACAGACACCAAGCGCCACCGCCGCTTTGTTATAGACAGCATGAGTTGGGTTTCTGTACGTCGGGTTTGACCAGATCTCGCTCGGCGCCAGGGACCGGAATGGAAGAAGGTGCTCGGGTGGAACATAACAATCAGTCATCCGCACATCATGGCTGCCGGAACCGCGCATTCCTCCTGTATCCCAGGTATCAATAATCTCGAATTCGCCGAGGGGCACCATATAGGACGCCCGTGCAGGTTTGCCAGTGGTCTCATCGACGGTCATCGCCCCCATCAGGAAGTTCCAGTTCGCGTTATGGCAGCCACTCGCGAATGAACCCTGGTAGTTTAAACGCCAACCGTCGCCATCCCGTTGGGCGCCTCGACCGGGGTTGGGGCCGTTGGCGGGACCGTGTCCAGAACACACCAGCGCATCCCAGTCGTCGAAGATTTTGTCAGCCAGGGCAGGGTCCATACGACGGATCACCAGGGCATTGATCTCAGAAGATATTTGGGTGCACCAGCCAACCGATCCGTCAATGGCGGAAACGGCCTCAATGATTTCGATCTGTTCGCGGGCTCGAAGGTTCTCGCCACCCAGTTCGGTCGGTAGCGCAAAACGGTAGAGCCCTTGGTCTGCCATCTCTTTCGAAGCCCAGGCCGGGAGATGTCGAAGCTGCTGGGCTTCGTCGGCTGCGGTTACCAGTGAATCCTTCATTGCGGCGATGCGATCCAGCGCCGGTGTTTTCGAGATCTCTTTCTGGCGCTCCATGATTTCTGCTCGAACCATTTCCTTTTGCCTCCGGAGGTTATTAGGTGGTGGGCTTATTTGCGCCGCGCCTGTGATGCGAGGGATGCTTCAGGCCTTGGTTTAATCATGCCTTCAGGTATCAGTAAGCACTAGCTACATTATTGGTGTGCATGTTGGTTTATTAACGGAAAAGGTGGAACGGAATTTCGTCAAAAACGGGAATCGTTGCCTAAAACTGGGGCCCTGATTTAAACATAGAGGCCATTGTTTAAATTAGAAGCTATGGTTTAAAACTAGAAGCTATGGTTTAAAACTAGAAGCTATGGTTTAAAACTAGAAGCTATGGCCGGGGAGGCCCCGATGCAGCCAGCAAGGGGATCTAAGAGCTGGTTCCGGGCCAACGACATTGAACGTCAAGGTCTGTTAATCCAGTCGCGATTCGCATCTTCACGCTTGCTGAAGTCAGGCCTGTTGCTAAAAGTTTTTTCCACCCAGGCCAGTGCCTGTTTCTCGTTAAGGCTGGTATCCCACAGGATGGCTTCAGGTTGGGATACATGCCAGGGCGTGTCCCAGAAAACCTCCAGACCGTTGCCTTCGGGATCGCTGAAGTAGAGCGAAAGCGTATTACCATGCGATAACGGCAGAATGTTCACACCGGCTGTCTCGAGTCTTCCGTTTAGCGTTTTCAGCTCATCGAAAGACTCGACTCGAAAGGCCAGGTGGTTGAGTGAATTGGACGGGTCTTCATCCTTTCGAGAGGCAACAATTGCGAGCTGGTGATGCTCGTCCTCGTTCTGGCTCATGAAGATAATGTTCGGCCCGTTTTCTATGATGGGTCCCCTGTCGCTGACGTTAAATCCAAGGGTTCCGGTGTAGAAATCCAGGATTTTCTTTTCGTCTCTCACGTTCAGCACTGCGTGTGACCAGCTAAGTTTCATCAGCTCGTTCCTCCTAATACAAGGCGCTTTGGCCTTTTCGTTAGTGTGTAATATGGTTTGTTAATGCCAGTTTTTTCGCAAGTTTCGCGACCAGATCGTCAACGCTGTTCGATTCATCGGTATGCCCAAACACCAGTCGGTCTGGCCGAACAATCGCGGCCTCAAACTGCCCGAACAGCCTGTCAAATCGACCACGCACTATGGGCAGTCCCTCCAGGGATACTACTCTTATATCCAGTTGTTTCAGAATTTTTCGGGTTCGCTCGGATATTTCCGGTTTTTCACTAGATCGTGTGACCAGCGCAAAGCCTTTACCTAAAATATCATCCAGTTTCAGCAATGTGTCATCGGCATCCGTCACTTCCGGTTGCGCAAAAAGATATCCGGTGGAGCCGGTATCACTCACCTGTTCCAGGAGGACTATGCCGTCCCGAATAGGCGGTTGGGTTCGTCCCTGACCATAGCCGGACGATCGCAATGCGTCTGGCGTTTCAGGCGGCTTCAGTCCATCCCGTTGGGCTCGCTCTACTTCTGCCGTGTGATCCATTAGTTTGCCAACGGAAACTGCCCACTCAACAAGATCATGCGCATGGGCGCTTCGTTCCGCCTCATAACTATCCAGGAGCTGCGGGTCGCATACGCCCCGAATCACGAGTGGTAGCTTCCACGCCAAATTAATCACATCTCGCATGCCAGCGTTCATACCCTGGCCCAGAAAAGGAGGGGTCTGGTGAGCAGCATCCCCGCCGATAAATATCTTTCCCTGTCTCCACTTGTCAGCGATCGCGGCATGGAACTGATAAACGGCCGCACGGCGAATTTCATAAGTGGCTCGCGGGGTCCACTCATCGATCAGGGACATGATGAGTTCGTTATCAAGCATCTCCTCGGCTGTTTCGCCCGGCAACATCTTGAATTCCCAGCGCCGGTAAGGATCCTTTGTACACACGTAGGTTGTAATACGATCTGGATCACACACCTGCAGGGTATCAACGCCCAGGGCATGTCCTGGCTTGATCGTAACATCGACGACGAGCCAGGCGGCGTCATACCCGAGACTCTGCCAACCCGAGCCCAGCGACTTCCGGACGAAGCTGGCGGCGCCGTCGGTTCCCAGGACATAGCGGCCCGCTAGTTCCTGTTGTTCGCCGGGGCCATCAACTTTGATGCCGACTGCAACGTCATCCGGTCTATCGGTGATTTCTATGGCTGAATATCCAATGAATGCGGTAACGTTAGGATGAGATAATGCCTGTTGCCGCAGATATCCTTCAAACTCCGGTTGATCGAACATGTTCATTGGCTGCCAACCGTTAGAGCCAAATGATGTTGATTCCTGGCCAAACAACCATTCCCTGTTCGAGTTGGCGAAACCGGCTCTCTCTCCCGGCCGAACCTTCTGCATTAGCTGGTTGACTGCTTCACCGCGGCCTACCGCCTGAAAGGCGCGAATAATCTCACCGTCCAGATTCACTGCCCGGGGTAACGTGTAAACCTCCGCCTCAGGTTCAATAACAGCGACCTTCAATCCGGCCTCTGCCATCAGTATAGCTGCGGTACAACCAGTGGGGCCAAGCCCGACGATGAGTAGGTCATAAAGTGCATCAATGTCTGGAGAACTATTGACTATAGTCATATATAAACGTTACCATTATTGACTATAGTCAGTCAAAGAAAACTGCAGTTGGTGATCGCCATGCCCAAGCTATTAAACACAAGAACATTAGCCGCCGCCGATGAGATGAATAGTCTGTCTCGCGTTGAGCGCAAGCGCAGGGACACACGGGTTCGGATTATCAGGCAGGCTGAGTCGCTGATGAGGAATCAACCCATCGATGACATTACTATCCAGGACATCACCGATGCTGCGGATATTGGTCATGGTACCTTCTACCTGCATTTCAGATCGAAATACGAAGTGCTCATCCCGATTGTCGAACAGGAAGCTGTGCGTTGGGATGAAATCATTCAGCGGCGGGTGAGTGATGTCGCGGATCCTGCTATCGCGCTCGCCAGTTCAGCGCGATACATGGCGAGGATTATTGTGGCTGATCCGCTTTGGCGTTGGGTTCTGCAGCATTCGGGTGTGCGGGTTGATGACCTGCGACAGGCGATTGGACGGTTTGGTGCTCGCGACTTCGGTCGCGGTTTGGTGTCGGGCCGGTTTCAGGTCCCGGAACTGACCATTGCCTCAAGTTATATGCTGGGTGGGTTCGTGAATGGGCTGCTGGCCAGCTTTGACTCAGCCGAGCCGAACAGAACGATTGACCAGATGGTTGAAATGTTTCTCCGGGTGGTAGGTCTGGAGCCGCAAGAAGCTGAGCGAATTGCCAACCTTCCTTTGCTGGAGTTGGAATGAACAGCGCCCAGAAAGTGTATAGATAACGGCCTTTGCCTGCATGTGCAGCACTCTGCTAACAAACATTTAAACGTATATTTAACGAACGCTGAGGAGAAAAACACGATGAAATTGGCCACTTATTCGACGCCTGACGACGCCACACTAAGAGTCGGTCTTGTGCGCGACGATGGAATCGTTTCACTTGAAGACAATGGTATTGAGGGAGATATGACGTCGCTGCTTGAAGCGGGGATTGATAACGATGCTATTGAGGCGGCGACAACAGGAAAATCGGGATTGCCCCTGTCCTCTGTCACTCTGCATGCACCCGTGCCGCTGCCCGGCAAAATACTTGCCATTGGTCTTAACTACGGTGATCACATCGCTGAAACCGGTTCTAAAAAACCTGAGTATCAGATGTGGTTTAACAAACAAAGAAACTGCGCCAACGGTCCCTATGCTGACATTAACCTGCCGGTGGTCTCGGACAAGCTGGATTATGAGGCTGAGCTTTGCCTGGTCATCGGCAAACGCTGTAAGCATGTTCCGACTGAACGAGCGCATGAGGTGATTGGTGGTTATTTCTGTGGAAACGATGTCAGCGTGCGTGACTGGCAGCTTCGTGTGCCTACCTTCCAGATTGGGAAATCATTCGATACGCATGGACCAATGGGACCATGGCTCGTAACACCCGATGAAGTCGGTGATCCCCACAATCTTGATATCCTGGGTACGGTGAATGGTGAACAGCGCCAGAAATCCAACACCAGACACCTGATCTTCAACTGCTTCGATGCAATTGCGCATCTCAGCCAGTCATTCACGCTTGATGTCGGTGATGTTCTGTTCATGGGAACACCGGGCGGCGTCGGGGTTGCCATGAAGCCACCCTCGTTTATGAAAGTTGGCGATGTTGTTCGTGTTGAGATCGAAAAGTTGGGTTACATCGAGAACGCAGTGGTGGCTGAAAACAACGAAACCATTATTGGCTGAACTGGCGCGTGGCCAGGTGCCGGTTCTTCACTCATAGGGCCTAAAATTGAGGAAGCCCGGGGAAAAGTCCTCGCCTTTCTGTCCAGGCATCGCAAAGAAGTTAGCGGCAGTTAATAATCGTTCATCCCATCTCTTTGGCAAGGACGGTAAGTTGGCTCTTTTGCGCGTCGAGCATCTCGTTCAATATATCAGGCCCTGCCATTGTTTTTTGTACCGGGACTGCTGAAACCGGGTCCAGGCCGACCAGCCGGGTCCAGGCATTCATGTAGGGAGACTGGAAGTCGAATGGATCAGGTTTGCCATCTTTTGGGCTGTAGTCACCACCGCGGGAATAGATCAGCGTTGCCCGGCCGGAAGCCAGCCCCCTTGGTCCATTCTCGTCGCTTGTGAAAGTCAGACCGGGGTGAGTAATCAGGTCAATGTACTGCTTTAGCTTGTAGGGAATGCTGAAATTCCACATGGGGATGGTAAACAGATAACTATCAGCTTCCACAAACTGGCTGACTAAATTAGTGATGGCTGTCCATTGTCGGGCTTCTTCTTCGTCAAGATCGAGTCCCATAGCGAATTTCATTTTTGCGGCAGTTATCTCGAGGGTGACTTCTGGTAACTTTGCTTCAAACAAATCCAGGCGATTGACTTGTACAGAGTCTGCTAGAGCATCGGTGAAAATGAGGGCTGCCTGGTTTGCGGCAGAGAGGTCGCCTCTTGGGGATGCATTGATGTAAAGCAGGTTGGTCATATTCAACTCCATGACTAGATAGATAAGGTGGCTAGGGAAATTAATTATATAACAACCGGTTGGGATGTGGTTCAGCTGCTTGTTAACATGGGCGCTCTTTAAAAAAAGCAAGAATAACCACCTGATGGCAGTGAAAATTAGTGCACCGCTAGGCCAGCGCGCAAAGAAGGTGCTGCTGTGTGGGTCGGGAGAACCTGGCAGAGAAGTAGCGATCGAACTTCAGCGCCTGGGCGTTGCAGGCATCCCGGAAGATGACAGGCCCAGTCACCCTTGTGTCACAGGTCGGCGCCGAATGAGTGCCGCGCTGGCCACAGATGGTCGCGCTGAACAAGCGCGAAAGATGGCGAATAAATGTACAGAGGCAGTCGATGTGGATTTGTAGTCGACGTAGGACCTGGTACAAGGCCGCCAGGAAAAATTTATTGCAGGGGCAAGCTATATGATTTTTGTTTCACTTTGTCGGCCAAAGTTTGTTGGCGTTCTGGTGGCGATACTGCTGCTGATGTCTTGCGCCGAGCACCAGGAACTAGAGGCAAACAATGATCCAACGAAGTACAACCTGGTTAAGGATGTTTTATGGGCGTCCCCGGATGGCTTTGACCTTACGATGGATATCTATACGCCATTATCAGGCAAGTCGAGCTACCCGGTTGTTGTGATGTTCCATGGTGGTGGATGGCTTATAAACGACAAATCCATCATGGATCAGGCTGCTGCCTATATAGCGACAAACTCGAACTATGTGGTTTGTAACGTTAACTATCGTTTGCTTTCTGACAATGACAATACAACAACGTTAAACGAAATCGTCGACGATGCGTTCGGCGCGGTATTGTGGGTCAAGAGTAATATTGCTGAGTATAAGGGTGATAGTTCTCGGGTCGTCGTAACCGGGGACAGCGCCGGGGCACACCTATCCGCAATGATCGTCAACAGGGGCGACCAATTAAGTTCAGAGGTGTTTTCCTCGTCATCACCTCGATTCACACCTTCTTACCTTCCCGAATCAAAATCGGCCGAACAAGTCGCAGCCGAAAATGGGCTGGCAGTGCAAGCGGCGGTTCTTAGTTATGGTGCCTATGAATTGTCCGAAACACGTATTAGTGACTTCGAGAGCATGAAAAATCCTTTCTGGTGGGTTAGTGGGTCGATCGCGCGTGGTTTATTTGGTGATGGCTATAATGTCGTTGAGCACCCGTTAATGTACAAGGCTGTTTCTCCGTTACAGAACATTCCCCAGGCAACGGAGCGCCAATTTCCACCACAGCTACTCTCAGCGGGAAGCGAGGATCCGGTGGTTTCGCCCGAATCGGTAAAAGCTTATGTAGCAATGCTACGATTGGCCGGTCACACAGCCTTATACTGGGAATATGAAGGGAAGTCTCATGCATTTTTGGATTCAGGGTCGAATGTGTTGCTTGGCTCCAGTTTTGAAGCTGATGCGCCGATGGCTCTGAACGTCATGATAGAGTTTCTTGACGAAGTGTTTTACCCACAGTAGCGGCTGGGCTTGAATTAGCCTCTCTCCAGAGCCGCAATATATTTTATGATCGGCAGCGTCACGGGGCCCACTCTTTTTTTATAAAACCAGCATCTAGCGAACGAGGAACCACTGGCATGACCGGCAACGCCAATCTCTACTCTCATTTTCAACAGCATTTTCCGGCTGACCTCAATACGCAACTGCTGACTGATGTCGACGGATCCGGTGTCACTTACCTGCAGGCAGACCAAGCTTCTGCACGGATCGCGAACACACTGTTGCAACTTGGTGCTAGCCGTGGCGACAGGATCACAGTACAGGTCGAAAAGTCGGTGGAAAATTTGTACCTCTATCTGGCCTGCCTGCGTGCGGGGCTGGTTTACCACCCGCTCAATACAGCTTACACAGCCTCGGAACTTGCATTCTTTCTCGGCAATGCAGAACCAAGCATTGTGGTCTGTGCCAGTGATGCGCTGACCACTATTGAATCTGTCCGTCCGGCAAACGGAATAAAAGCTCTACTGACTCTCGACGCCGATGGAGGCGGCACCCTGATGCAGCAAGCGGAAGGCGCCAGTGAGCAAGCGAATGTGGCCCAGTGTAAGGGCTCTGAAATGGCAGCCCTGCTTTACTCATCAGGCACGACAGGGCGGCCAAAAGGTATCATGCTGAGTCACGACAACCTGCGCAAAAATGCCAAAACTCTGGTTCAAACCTGGGGCTTTACGGCTTCCGACCGGCTGCTGCATATGCTACCGATCTATCACGTGCATGGATTATTTGTCGGTCTTGGTTGTGTGTTGATGTGTGGCGCTAGCATGGTATGGCACAGTCGTTTCTCCGATAAAGCCGCTATTGCTGCAATGCAAGATTGTACAGTCATGATGGGTGTTCCAACATATTACACCCGGTTGTTGGCAAACCCGGAATTCGGGTCAGAATGTTGCTCGAACATGCGCCTGTTTGTTTCAGGCTCCGCGCCGCTGCTGTCGGAAACGTTTGTTGAATTTGAATCCCGCTCCGGACATACCATTCTGGAACGCTACGGCATGACAGAGACGGGAATGAATACTTCCAATCCGCTTCACGGCGAGCGACGTGCTGGTACCGTGGGTCCGCCGCTGCCCGGTGTGGCTGTTCGGGTGGTCGATGACTCCGGTGGCAATCTTGCTGATGGAGAGACGGGTAATTTGCAGGTAAAAGGCCCGAATGTGTTTCCCGGCTACTGGCGTATGCCAGAGAAAACCGTAGAGGATTTTACCGACGACGGCTTTTTCAACACCGGCGACAAGGCTTTGATAGACCCCGATGGGTATGTCTCGATCGTTGGTCGGGCTAAAGACATGATCATTACAGGCGGCCTCAACGTTTATCCGAAAGAGATAGAACTCGTCATTGATGACATGGCCGGTATCAATGAGTCAGCTGTCATAGGCGTTGCCGATGCCGATTTCGGCGAAGCAGTTGTCGCCGTGATTATTGGCAACGGTGACCCACCCACTGTCGATGAAGTTATCAGCCACTGTAAGAAACAATTAGCCAACTTCAAGGTCCCCAAGCGGGTGGAGGTGATCGAGAGTCTGCCGCGTAACGCGATGGGTAAAGTGCAGAAAAACCTGCTGCGTGAGCGATTCTCGACGGTTTGATTGTGGGTTTATTCCAACAGTATCATCGATCAGGTAAAGACCGCGCACGATAACCAACTTGTCAATCTTGTTCAACGAATGCAGGAGGTGGCGCCGAGTTTCTGAAATGTAAAGTACTTACCGTTGAATGCGACGGATTTTGTTTTGCCCGCCGTATATCGTTGTAAGGTGAAGACATTTACCTTTCTGTTAAATACCGATAAGGAATTGTAATGAAAAAAGTAACCCAAATATTTGTGTTGATATTACTTGCAGGTGGTGCTGCGCTTGCCTTCGGCATGCCCGTGGATCGAATGATCGATAAGCTCGATAGCGATGGAGACGGTATGATCAGTGCCGAGGAATTTCAACCTCCTCGACATCGAGGCATGATTGAGCATATGGATGTCAATAACGACGGCGCAGTCACGATGGAGGAAATAGATCAGCAGATTGCTGATCGTCAAACAAAAATGGTCGACCGACAGGTAGAGGAGACCGCTAGAATACATACGTTTTTTAATGACGCTGATACTGACGGCGACGGCGCCGTTACCCAGAAAGAAGCGCAGGCGGCTGCATTCAAACGCATCGATGTGAATGGTGATGGTTACCTGACCGAGGAAGAATTGCGTAATGCAAAGCCGCCTCATGGTGGCAGACACCCTCCGGGTCGACCGGGCTGGGCTGGGCCGGACCGTGAATCCTGATTGAGCACTACCAATGGTTGAGGAAGATGAGCGACAAATCATCGAACAGATACTTGCCGGTAGCGACGTTGCCTTCCGGCAGATCTTTGACCAGCATTCTCAGCCCATATTCAATTATGTCCGGCGCATGACTCGCAGCGGTACCGAGGCTGAAGATATCGTTCAGGAGACATTCATTCGTTTTTGGGTGTCGAGAGACCGGTTCGACCCGGGAAGGGTAAAACTCACGACATGGTTGCACCGGATCGCCCGTAACCTTTGTATCGATCATTTTCGACAAAGGCAGCGGCAAGAAAAGCAGGTGCCAGTGCAATCAGACAACCAGGATAGTCCTGATACAGACTATCAACTTAGTGCTCGTGCAGCGGTTGTACATAAGGCCTTAATGGCTCTTTCCGAAAGACAGCGTAGTGCCATTGTTCTCTGTCACTACCAGAACTTCAGTCAGCATGATGCTGCCCATATACTGGGTTTGTCTGTTGATGCCCTGGAGTCTTTACTGCGACGAGGCAGGAGTAAACTGAAACAGATACTGGCGAAGGAGTTGGAATGAACCTGGAACGATTTACGCTGCTCGTTGAAAGCTATGGTGCAGATTCGCAGCAGTGGCCGGGGGACGAACGTGTCGAGGCGCTGGAATTTTCACGTACTTCCTCCGACGCTATGTCATTACTCGATCAGG
>Ga0315319_10000369_pt1 | contig 14173 bp, 12 predicted proteins | sample M1500m3416metaG_FD_203463 | JGI IMG/M metagenome (GOLD analysis project Ga0315319, IMG submission 203463) | Ammonia-oxidizing marine archaeal communities from Monterey Bay, California, United States - M1 500m 3416 | ecosystem: Environmental > Aquatic > Marine > Intertidal zone | place: USA... | reverse complement strand
AGAGTTGATCAAAGAAAAGTATCAGGGTATCCGCCCTGCCCCGGGATATCCCGCCTGTCCTGACCACACGGAGAAGGGAACTTTGTTTGAACTGCTGAATGCGACAGCTGAGATTTCGGTCAATCTGACCGAACATTACGCAATGTACCCCGCCGCCGCTGTTAGCGGCTTCTATTTTTCTCACCCGGAGTCACGTTATTTTGGACTGGGAAAAATCGATAAAGACCAGGTCGAGAGCTATGCAAAACGTAAGGGACAATCTCTTGATATCACCGAAAGGTGGTTGTCTCCTAACCTTAAGTACGCATAATAATACCCATGAGCGAAACCTCTGAAAAAGACTCAACGCCCGCCCCGGAAGAAGCTCACGAACCCCGATTCCGGGAAGTTGTGATGAGCGTACTGGCCGCCGCACTGGGCGTCCAGAGTTCAAAAAATCGCGAACGGGATTTCACCAAGGGGAACCCTCTGGTGTTTATTGCCGCGGGATTGATCTTTACAATTTTGTTCGTACTAACACTGATCGGCGTTGTAAACCTGATTCTTTAGCGGGACTTCACTCTTTAGCGAAGCCTCACGGGGACCATCCAAACACCGTCACCTCGCCCCTAAGGAACAAAGAACCTGATCGGGCCAGCGCCTAGCTGGTGGGCATACCCGATAGCCAGTAGATAATGGCCAGTACCGGAAGCACCACTATTGCAACTGCTGCAGATGCATCTGCGAAGCCGTCATCGTTTTCTGGTTGTGTTGATTCGTCGCTCATTTACGTCCCTAAATGTAATAATTTGATCGGATGGATTATACGATTGAATCGAGAATAAATCAGTCAATATTCTGAATATCGAAACAGCACATCGTCGAGCATCATCACTGGATAGTCATACCACGATTGCTGGTCGTCGATGCTCACACCGCAGGTTTCGCTCCCAATGTTAGGCCAGCGGTGGTTTTCAGCACCATAACCATCAACTTCCAGCAATGACCTAGGCTCTACTGTCCTGGCATCACAAACCACCACCGGCAACGCCTGGCTTTCTCTGCGAGCCACCTATACCACCGGCAGAAAACTGCATCCGGATTCGCGAATAATATGCTATGGTCGATTGAGTCTTTGGATTCTAGGTGAAGATCCTGTTCTCGATCTCTTTAAGAAGTGACAACGACCGTTTGTTTGGACTTTATATAGCCCACCACGAGGAGTATTTATGACTGTATCTAACACACCAGCCACTAACTACGATATTGTGATCGTGGGTGCCGGGTCTGCCGGGATTGCTACTGCCAGTAGTCTGTTAAAGCGCAATGGAAGCTTGCGCATCGCCCTGATAGACCCCTCGCCTGATCACTATTATCAGCCCGGCTGGACCATGGTGGGCGGTGGTGTTTTTGAAGCAGAATCGACCCATCGAAAAACAGCTGATCTCATACCCGCGGGCGTCGAATGGATTGCCCAATCAGTGACGGGCTTTGCGCCCGATGACAACTCTGTGTCTCTGGACAATGGCACTTCTCTCACCTATGGGCACCTGGTAGTTGCGCCGGGTCTGAAGTTGGACTGGGCTGCCGTTGAAGGTCTTGAAGAAACGTTGGGTAAGAACGGTGTCACCTCGAACTATCGCTACGATCTTGCGCCGTACACCTGGCAATTGGTGCAGGGCCTGAACAGCGGTAAAGCATTGTTTACCCAGCCCCCGATGCCGATTAAGTGCGCTGGCGCGCCGCAAAAGGCATTGTATCTTTCGGCCTCACAATGGCTGACGAGCGGAAAGCTCTCAGCCATTGATATCGAGTTCTACAACGCCGGTGGTGCACTGTTTGGCGTGGCGGCCTACGTACCCGCTCTCACCGCCTACATGGAGAAATATGAAGTAGGGATCAATTATCTGCACAATTTGATCAAGATTGATGGTGCCAGCAAGACGGCATGGTTTAAAACCGCCGACGCTGAGGGTAACGAGCAGATTGTCGAATCCCGGTTCGACATGCTGCATGTTTGTCCACCCCAGTGTGCCCCTGACGTGATTAGAAATAGTGACCTTTCCGGCGATGGCGGATGGCTGGAGGTCGACCCCGCATCGTTACAGCATAAGCGATATCCCAATATCTGGGGAGCGGGTGATGTCATGGATACCACGAATGCGAAAACGATGGCCGCGGCAAGGAAACAAGCGCCGGTGGTCGCCCAAAATATTTGCGACACAATAGCAGGTCAAGCGCCGTCTGCTGCCTACAAAGGCTACGGCTCCTGCCCGCTCACGGTTGAGAATGGCAAGATTGTATTGGCGGAATTTGGCTATGGAGGCGAGGTCACCCCAACCTTCCCAGATTGGTTAAACAAAGGAACTAAGCCCACCAGGCTAGCCTGGTTTCTTAAGGTGCGAATCTTACCCCTTGTGTACTGGCACGGAATGCTAAAAGCACGGGAATGGCTGACGGGACCATAATATAAAGCCATTAAATTGTGTCAAAATTGAATCCTATAACAGGAAAAATGCTATGAAGATATTGCAAATCAGGTCGCTTATTACCGTGATAACCGGCCTTTTATGCGGCGCCTCGATGAGCGTGCTGGCAGACGAAACCTGCATGTCGCCCTATATGGCAAAAATCGTTGGCCAGGAAGATTTTGTTTACGTGTGGACCCTGGGCGAGGAAGGCCTGGGTGACGAACAGGACAAAATGGTGACTATTGATGTAAACCCTGATTCGCCCAGTTACGGTAAAGTCATTAACACTCTTTCAGTTGGCGGCCGCAATGAAGCGCACCACTCAGGGTTCACTGATGACAGGCGCTACCTTTGGGCAGGTGGTTTGGACAGCAATAAGATATTTATCTTTGATGTTCATACGGATCCCGCCAAACCAACCCTTTATCAAACGATCGATGATTTTGTAAAAGCTAGTGGCGGTGTTGTCGGTCCGCATACGTTTTATGCGTTGGCAGGCAAGATGATGATAACTGGACTATCCAATAATGTGGATCACGGTGGACGAACGGCCATGGTGGAATATTCCAATTCCGGGGATTACATCGCGACACATTGGCACCCAACCGATCAAGATCTCAGAGGTGCGGAAAAATCGGGCGACTACGCCGATGGTTATGGCTACGATATTCGCGCACTACCCAGGCGAAACGCTATGTTCACATCCTCGTTTACAGGTTGGTCGAACTACATGATGGACTTTGGCACCATGCTGGGTGACCCGGAAGCCATGAAGCGTTTTGGTAGCACAGTGGTGAAATGGAACCTGCATACGAAAAACCCGGAAAAGGTTTTTGATGTTCCAGGGGCGCCTTTGGAACTTCGTTGTGCATGGCAGCCCAATCACAATTATTGTTTCACCACGACGGCACTAACGTCTCAGATCTGGCTGATTTACGAGGATCAAGCAGGCGAGTGGCAGGCCAAAGCGGTGGCGGATATCGGAGATCCAGCCAAGATTCCATTGCCTGTTGATATCTCGATCACCTCGGATGACAACGGTTTGTGGGTTCAAACCTTTATGGATGGCAAGACGCGTTACTTTGATGTGTCTGATCCCTTCAACCCCAGGCAGATCTATGAGAAAACCATTGGTCCGCAGTTGAACATGATCTCGCAGAGTTGGGATGGCAAGCGTGCTTATTTTACCTCTTCGTTGTTGCGCAACTGGGACAAAAAAGGCGCTGATGACCAGCAGTTCTTCAAATCCTATACCTGGGATGGTGACAAGCTTAACCTGGAATTTAAGATTGACTTTAAAGCCGAAAAACTGGGTAGTGCCCACCAGATGCGTTTTGGTGCTTACGGCCTTTACGGCATGCCACGCCCCTTTGAGAAAAAGGTCGGTGCAGCACTTGATACAAGCACCGATTCCTCCAGTCTGGCCAACAGGTAGTGCCAGCTAAAGCGGCAACCCAGGGCCCAGTTAAGAAGGTTGTCAGTTGAGCCGCGTTAGGGTTAGGTGGTTGTTCAATTCTCTACTGAGCGCCCTGGCTTTTGGTCAGGGCGTGCTCGCTGAGCCTTCTAAACCAGAGGTGGTGCTTGCGCCTGGCTGGGGCAAGCTCAGTTTTGAAGCGCCAGTAGCGGGTACCTATGACCTACCCAAAATTAGACCCGCCGCCGGCGGTGCAATATTAAATGCCGCAGGCAAGTCTCTCGATTTAGATGATTTGTTAGGAGAAAAAATCACGGTACTTAGTTTTATTTACCGCACCTGTGATGATGTTAATGGCTGCCCTCTATCGACGATGGTTTTACATAGATTGGCCGGGAAGGTTAAGGAACAACCACGGCTGGCAGATAACTTGCGCCTATTGACGCTTAGTTTCGATCCCGAATTTGATACCCCTGAAGTTATGAAAATATTTGGTGAGGGCATTAAAGGCAGTAACGCCAATAAGCACGGCACGGCAGACTGGCAGTTTCTCACCTCCAACTCAGACCAAGCGATCCAACCTATTCTAGATGCGTATCAACAGAGTGTGATTCCGGATATGCAAACCCAAGCCGATGGCAGAAAGAAATACTCGCATATTTTGCGGGTGTATTTGATTGATCGGAAAAAACAAATTCGCAACATATATAATGTTTCCTTTCTCCATCCAGACATCTTGATCAATGATGTACTCACCTTGCTCAACGAAGAACAGGTTGACCAAAAACCTAACACGAAAGTCGTTTCACTTTAGGATATCTCTGGGTCAACGGTTGCGAGTTTTGTCAAGCTGTGCACTGGCGTTAGTCATCTTATGTTTTAGTTCGTTCATTTTAAAGGCGGACGAAAAAATACGTCTGGCGCCCGGTGACTATAAAACCAACTATAGTAATGCGACCTACAAAACAGACTCATTGAGCCTGAGTTTGCGGTCCGGTTCTCCCGAAAATTTGCTGGAAATAGCAAAAGCCAAACAACTAGGGTTACCAGAACTGACAGCCCCTGCTGACAACCAACCCGATGCCCGAAAGATAGCGCTGGGGCGAAAATTATTTTTCGACCGCCGTCTGTCCCGAAATAAAACCATGTCCTGCGCGATGTGTCATATCCCTGAGCAAGGTTTTACCAACAATGAGTTGGCTCGCCCCATCGGCTCCGAAGGGCGCGGACTGAAGCGGAACGCACCTACTATATTGAATGTTGCCTTCTATCAGCGTTTGTTTGTCGATCTGCGCGAATTTAGTCTCGAACAGCAAGTTTGGTCACCGTTGCTGGCAAGCAATGAGATGAATAACCCTTCGATAGGCTATGTGATTGAAACAATTTTGAACGCCAGGGACTATGCCGGTCTGTTTCAACAGGCCTTTGGTGGCCCGGTGACCATGCGACGCGTGGGGGAAGCGCTTGCACAATATGAGCGCTCATTGATTGCTGGAGATTCTCGCTTTGACCGTTGGCTATACGCTAATGAACCCCTGGCACTCAATAGCCGTGAGACTCTGGGGTACCAGTTATTTACTGGCAAAGGCGGCTGCTCGAGCTGTCATTTAATTCAAAAAGACCACGCACTATTTACAGACCAGCAGGCACACAATACCGGTATTGGCTATTGGGACTCCATGCTCCAACCACCCCGGGAGGTGGCCGTACAATTGGCTCCGGGGATTACTGCTAAGATCGATCAAGCCCGAATCGCGAGTGTTGGCGGAGCTAAGGCGAACGATGTCGGGCTTTACGAAGTGACCTTGAATCCAGATGATCGGTGGAAGTATCGCACGCCGGGTTTGCGCAACGTCGCACTAACGGCGCCATATATGCATAACGGCGAGTTGTTAACCCTGGAGGCTGTAGTCGATTTTTATAATCGCGGCGGTATCCCCAATGAATTGCTCAGCCCTTTGTTAAAACCCTTGGGCCTGGTTGCTAACGAGCGCGCCGCGCTGGTCGATTTTCTGAAATCACTGACTGGAAGTAATGTGAAGACACTGGTTTCAGATGCTTTTGCTGTACCGATCGGAGACCCTGATGCAGTATCGGTTGCTCGCTAAACAAAAGCCAACGACTCTTTAACCTTTCAGCACCATTCGGTGAACCCAGGTGACACCGCGGCTAAGCAACAATAACCTGGTCGGGCAGATAAAAGAGAGCTTAACGTAACGCGTCGACAATCGATTGCCTTGCCGCCTGAGAGCCGAAAATACCAAAGTGATTAACGTTGGGAAAAACATGAATGCTGGCTTTGGAGCCAGCATCGGCAAAAACAGTTTTCAGCGCTTCAGGGTCTACCGCTTCGTCGTGTTCACCGATGAATACTTCAACACGATCACCCATCGCCTTAATATCCTGTTCATAGTCGTAGCGAGGATGATAAGACTGATTTAGCCGAAAGGAATAGGCTAGCGTCTCGGTACCGTCCCGAAAAACGACAGGCTTATTGAACTGGATCACCGGTAAACCATTCAAGCCGGTAATGCCAAATGCGTTCAACATTAGCAATCCTGCGAGCCGAGCGTTATTTACTATAGCCCAGCCACCAGCATCTCCATCACGGACGCTCGGAGCCCCAGGAATCACAGGTGACAGCAGCCAATAACCGCTCACCAGGGCGCTGTGTTCACCACCGGCAAATCGAATCGCCAACCCACCTCCACTGGAGTGACCACCAACAATAATCTCTCCCTGATCGCCTTCACTACGGGCATGAGCAATCAAATCCGCAAGGTCACCTTCGAGTTGCCCCAGGTGATCAATATCACCCCGACGCGCGCCAGACAGGTAATGGCCCCGCAAATTCGGCATATAAACTTTCGCCAGACCTGCCTCACTAATCGACTTCGCTAAACCGTCATAGGCAGCGCTATGGAAGGAAGAACCATGAACAAACAATAGGATCCGCGCCGACGATGACGGGTACACTCGATAGGCCAGTTGTTCACCATCCCTGGACATATATCGATGTATCGCCGCTGGGGTCGATACCTCACCCGGTTTTTTCTCCACAGGGTTTTCAAAACCGAAGACATCATCAACGTTGCCCAGATGCTCCATGGGCGTCATTACCAACAACAGCGCGACGACTATCACGGCGCTAAAAGCCGCAATCGCCACTAATAAAAATCTAACCATGACTTAGACTGTTTGTTACCTTTAAATCCAACATTGTAACTCATAGGCCACTTCCACAACGCTCACTGGCCGAACATCTTTGCTAAATTTCCTATTCTCAATCGCCCCCATGCTCCTCACAAAAGTTTGACCAGGCCTTTTCTGAAATCGAAAATTAACTTAGCGTCACCGTTCTTTTTATTGGGGAAATATTTAGAACGATTAACGACACCGCTGAAAACGATCAAGCAGCGGTTGATAAATCACCGTCGACACCGGCCCCACTGCCACCCACTCAAATACCATCGCGTTCATTTCAACATTTTTGTCAGGCATTTTTTGTCCAAGCCCCTGCTCCAGACGCGACATTTGATACTGCATACGCAGAGATTTATCCTCATCTGGCGTTGACCGGTCGCACAGTATTTCAGCACGAATACAAAACGTTTTTAGCGCCTGCTCATTCTCTTCTTGCGTTGCATCGCCAGCCCCTTGCGCCATTTTCCGTTCAAGTGCCGCCAATCCATTTTTGGGCCATTGCTCAACACTGGAAATATAAGCCCTGGCCTCCTGCTCAAGGACTGTCGAGGTCGCTGTACTTTCAGCGATCTGATACAGTCGAATTTTATCCGCCGCCTTCAGATAATCCAGCCACACTTGTTCCTTAGATGCCTTCAATTGCAGCGACACCTTGCCATCAAATTGCTCGATAGATTTATAGAAAGCCTTGTTCAAACTATTCTCTTTCGCCTTGGGTAAACTACCCAACTCTTTATATTCTGTCTGACATTCTGCAACACGGGCTCTGGCGTCCAAGAGGGCTGTACCTGAAAACTCCAGCAAGCCCTCAACTTCATGCAGTAGTGCCAACGCAGCATTTTTATTGACATCAAGTTCTGCTTTAAACTCTTCCGCTTGCTGCTGTCGCTTTTCAAATATTGCATCGCAGCCTTTGCGGAAGGTCTTCCATAAAACCTGCTCGTCTTTACGCAAAGCAGCCCCAGCCAGTTTCCACTGTGCCTGCAACCGTTTAACCTCTTCTACCGCCTGACGATTATCCTGCCAATCCACCAGCTTTAATACTTGGTCGATAAACTCACGTTTGATGTCTGCATTGTTCTGGTAGTGCTCGTTCAACTTTGCTCTTAACACATCTAACATGCGATCAAAACCTTGCTGCACCGACCTATTCGCGGCTCGTTCAACAGGGGCATAACTGCGCCACTGTATAATCGCGGTAGTGATTAATTTTTCGACAGCACTACTGTCAATGACCTCTGCCTCTTCTCCATCCCACCGCTGCGCTGATAAATAATTTTCTAATTGAGTGACCATCTGGATTCGTCGTTCCAAATTATCGCTTCGAATTTTGGCTTGCTGATCGAAGAAAACCTTGCAGGGCTGGTAAGCCTGCTGCGCCAATTGATGAAACGTCTCCCACAGGGCCTGATCCTGGGCGCCTTTACTCAAGCCCTTCCACTCATTCTGTAAGCGACTGATTTTAGTTGCCAGTGCTTCCGGGTTTTCCCGACTATCGACCAGCGCCCGCATTTGTTCAATTAATTGTTGTTTTTTTGGTTCGACCACATAGTCTTTCCAATCCAGTAGTTTTTCTAAAGCAGTATCCAACTGCTCCAACTGCTTGGATAAATAAGCCGGCATGGCCTCCAATTCCGTTCGCTTTTCTTCAATCGTGCGCCTAATACCCGCAGCTGGACGGGACTGCCCGGAATCAGTAGCGGACTGTGCCTTACGGATCAAAGTACTCAGCTGACGCAACTGATTTTTCTCTGCCTGCTTTTTCTCTGCCCCTTGTTTTTCCCGTTCTGAAATCAGGGCTAGTGCATCTAACAACTGCTGGGGTTGCAAATCTGCGGGAAGTAGGTTGGCCGTTTTTATACGGACCAGTATATCGTCATAACCGGAAACACTGGATGCTTGTGTGTCGACATTGGCCTGATCAATGTCAGTTTCAGTTTCAGTTTCAGTTTCAGTTTCAGTTTCAGCATGAGTCTCTGCCTGAAAGCCTGCCAGTTGATCAATTAGGCTGCCATGCTGCTGCAACTGTTGTAACTGAAACTCGATCCCTTCCCCTAATTGCGTAAAAGCTTTTTCATCCGATTTCTGTGCAGATTTATACTGGACGGCGCCTAGCCACTGATGACAGCATTCTTCCAAAAGCGCTTCAGTCGACTCGAACTCTTCCTCAGTGGCAACACAATCAAACAGGTGAGCAAGTACGCCACGAAGTTTGTCTATTATCGCAGCTTGCTGCTGAGCAGCATTGGCGATAGCAATCTCCCGCGCCGCAACATCAGCCTGCTGTTTCAAAAAAGCATCAATGGTTTGTTGACATTCCAACGTGGCCTGCCGTACCCGCGCCACAATAGGTTCATGAGCTTGCGTTAGCAGTAACGCCCACTGCTCTTGAAACTGTTGGTGACGGGCCGTAAAAAAGTCATCGAAGGGCCTTTTACTATGGGCTTCCAAGTGTTCACACAGGCTAACAATCTCGGCCTGGGTTTGTGCCGCACGCTGATCCCGATCGCGGAAACCATCACACTTCCTCTTCACAATTTTATAGACTTGCTTGTCTTTACCTTTGGTTTTTTTCAATAAAGAATTGAGTCGCTCTTCATCTTCAATCTTTTCTGCGGCTAGCTGCCGAGACCTGATCGACACGCCTTCCAAGGCTATTTGAAAGAAAAAACCTTCGTCACTGTTCGAGTCCAACAACTGCTCTAGTAAATCATCCTGTTGACAAAACCCGACCACCGCAAACTGCGCCATAAGATCAACACCGTCAGCAGTGAGCTGATCCAGCGTGATTGCCCCTTGATCAGCCAGTTCCGCAAGACGTTGCCGGGCCTTTTGTTGCACGCCTTGTTGAACGCCGGCAATTGTTTTGTCATAAGCGAGCTCAATTAGCGCTGGTCCATAGTCTAGCCGGGCAATGGCCGCCCGACGCAAAACATCGCTCTCGTTTTCCACAGCAATAGCTACCAGCGCCTCTACCGGTAGTTGATCGAGCTCGGTGAGCTGTTCTTCCAGGTTTTTTGGCTTAGCTTTTAATTTGCTGAGAAATTGAGACAGGACTGTCATATTGTGTTCCTACTAGAGATATCAATACCAAGGTCTTAAACACCAACAAAGAATTGAAACCGCCAATGATGAAAAGTCTATAAACGCCAAAACAGATAGGCCGACGGTTGATGTACCCTGGTGCTATGATACCACTGGAGAACGTCGGAATGGCGCTTTAAGCTGCTTTTAGAAACCCAAGGAAGTGAAATGAGTCTGCATGTCTATCTCTCAGGTGAAATACATACTGATTGGAGAGAGAAAATTATTACGGCCTGCGAAGGTAACGGATGCACGTTTTCTTCAGCGGTCACCAATCACGAGGCAAGCGATGCTGCAGGTGATGTTCTGGGCGCCGAAGAGGTGGGTTTCTGGCGAGACCATAAATCCGCCAAAGTAAATTCGATCCGAACGAAGACCCAGATTGAAAATTGCGATATCGCAGTTATAAGATTTGGTGACAAGTACAAACAATGGAATGCGGCTTTTGATGCCGGTTATTGTGCAGCGATAGGTACGCCTTACATCACGCTTCATGACCAAGACATTATCCACCCCTTAAAAGAAGTTGATGCCGCCGCACAAGCCTGGGCGACAACCCCGGAGCAGGTCGTTGAGCTTTTGAACTACATCGTTAATCAGGAATGACGATAATAGATTTTGACTTTGCCAGAACTCCGGCACAACAATATGATGACAACGGCACAGCCACCTTTAGCAACCAGGCATTTGCACCTTTCCTGACTGGGATCAAAAACGGCATCTACCAGCGCACGATGTTAGTGGTTTTGTTCGTGACTACTGTGGCGGGCGCAATCATTTCTCAAACTGCCCAATAACCAAATATAGCCCGTGTGTGACTATCCGTGTGTTGATTTCAATGTGCGGATAGCACCATGGTCCCCTTCTAGCCACTGTGTTATACCTAGTTTTGTAGAAATAGCGGCCACCGCAGCGGGTGGTCTTAGCAACATGGGTTGATCAACTGCACGGAGATGATGAATGGCTTACGAAATTAAAAAATTTCCTTACGACGGTACGGTTGACGCCGACGGCCACATCCTCGAACCCGTAGATTTGTGGGAGAATTATCTGGAGGATAAATACAAAGATCGGGCGCTGAGAATTAAGGTTGATAACGACGGATTCGAATATCTGGAAATCAACGGCAAACCGTCAAAACGGAGTGTCAGAGGCAGCCTTGGATTGTTGGGTGCCATGGGTGAAGAAGATATGCGCCCTCGACCGGACCGTCGCTATTCCGAGAACATGCCTTTCGGCTCAAGCAATCCGCAGGAACGCATGTCTCTTATGGATCAGGAAAACCTGAGCCATTGTCTGCTGTACCCTACTATCGGATTGTTATGGGAATGTGAGTTAGACGACCCGGAGATCAGCCTTGCGTATGCACGGGCTTACAACCGCTGGATTGCGGAATTCTGCAAGGATTCAGGGGGCAGATTAATCCCTATCGCCCAGCTAACTCTTCTCGACCCGGAAGGTTCAGCGGCGGAACTGGAACGCGCGGTAAAGGAAGGTTGCCGAGGTGCGTGGGTTAACCCGTTTAATCACAAAGGGATTATTCATGGCGCTGAAGAACACGACATACTACACGCAAAATGTCAGGAGCTGGATGTACCCATTGCTATTCATCCAACTTTCATTCCTCACGGCGCAGCCGACGGCATATTCAACTGGCCAAGGCAGGGTCGCGCCTGGGGTGAGATGATCTGGCTGCGCAGTGTTGTCCAACAGGTGGTGATATCCTACATGGCGCTTGGGACGCTGGACCGGTTTCCCAGTTTAAAACTTGGTATTCTGGAAGTTGGTTGCGGCTGGATTGGCGCCATGCTGGATCGGCTTGACGCATATACAGACGCCATCAACGCCGTTGGCAAAAGAAGATCTGCATCTGACTATTTTCGCGAGCAGTGTTTCATTTCTGGCGATCCTGACGAGACCACTGCGCCGCATACCATCGCTCACGTCGGCGCTGACAATTTTATGTGGGCAACCGATTACCCCCACCCTGACCATCCCCATACATGGGTGGACGCCCTGACCAATTTTGTTGAACCACTGTCAGTAGACGCCCGACAGAAATTTTTAGGGGAAAACGTAAAACGGATTTACAAGTTGACCTAGAACTAGCGGCTCAGTCATCCTGCCTTACAAAAACCGACCAAAGTCCAGTTCAAAGCAAAGTCGCCTGGTAGAGAGCCTGAGTGAAGCGCTTGAAAATGTTCACCTGCTCTCTGGCTTGCTGCCGATATGTGCAGTTTGTAAGGATATTCGGGACGACGAAGGAGCCTGGCATCAGATTGAGGCGTACATTAGCGAAAATTCAGAGACTGATTTCTTTCACGGGATTTGTCCCAGGTGTTAGAAAGATCACTTTGGGGAAAAGACTACCGGGTAAAAGGCAACAAAAAATATGAGTAATTCCATGAACGATCAGGCGTCTTCAAAATCAATGCGCAAGGTTGCAATGACCTCTCTCGCTGGAACCAGCATCGAGTGGTACGACTTCTTCATCTACGGTACCGCCGCGGCCCTGATCTTTCCTCGCGCATTTTTTCCTTCTGACATGCCTGAAATGGTGGCTCTAATGGCAGCGTTTGGCACTTTTGCGATCGGCTTTATTGCAAGACCGATTGGCGGTGTCATCTTCGGACACTTTGGTGATCGGGTTGGGCGCAAGAAGACACTGGTCAGTGCGCTGCTGTTGATGGGTGTCGCCACGACTATTATCGGTCTCCTGCCGACCTATGCCGTGATGGGGGCCGCAGCGCCTGTGATCCTTACCGTCCTGCGATTTATTCAGGGGCTTGCCATCGGTGGTCAATGGGGCGGCGCCATGTTGCTGGTCACAGAGAATGCTCCGGCGAATCGCCGTGGCTTCTATGGTGCGTTTGCACAGGCTGGTGCGCCGTGTGGCTTGATTCTGGCGAATCTGGCTTTCCTCATTGTCAGTGCCAGTGTTTCAGATGAAGCATTTCTCGAATGGGGATGGCGAATCCCATTTCTGTTGAGCGTCGTACTGATCGGTCTCAGCATGTACGTCCAGCTTCATCTTGAGGATACAGCGGCCTTTAAGGAACTGCAGGAACACAACCACCCGGATGAAACAACCACGAGACAGCGCTCGCCCGTTCTCGAAGTCATTCAAACGCATCCGCGTGAAATTGTTCTCGGCGCAGGCGCCTTCCTTTCGGTCCAGGTGAGTTTCTACGTCCTTGTAGCCTGGGTTGTCGCCTACGGTAGCAACCAGATGGGGCTGGGTTTGTCGAGAGACCTCATGTTAATGGCAGTACTAGTTGCATCCGTCGTGCAGATACCTGTTCTGTTTATGGCATCTAGCTACTCTGACCGACACGGCCGCAAAGGTGTTTACATTGCAGGTGCAGTACTACTCGGCCTCTGGTCATTTGTCCTGTTCCCATTGATTAACACCGGTGAATTTGTCTGGATCGTTCTTGGCATCACCATGGGACAGGTGTTTGTCGGTTTGATGTATGGCCCACAGGCAGCATTTCTTGCAGAGTTGTTTTCGACAAAGGTTCGCTACTCTGGTGCCTCTCTCGGTTATCAACTGGGCGCCATTGTTGGTGGTGCACTTGCGCCGACAGTGGCGACTTTCCTATGGCTGGAGTTTGGCACGATTTACGTTTCAGTCTATATGGGCGTCGCATCCGTATTGACCATCATCTCAGTCATGCTGCTGACGGAAACAGCGGGTCGCAAGTTGACCTAGCACTAGCGGCTCAGTCATCCTGCCTTACAAAAACTGATCAAAGTCCAGTTCAAAGCAGGGTCGCCTGGCATCGGTTCTCGCCCTTCTGTTTTGCATGAAGATAGTTGGTATCCATAAAACCATTGCTAAGTTGTTTCGTTGGATGATGGACGAACAAAATCGAGTCTGACCTGGCATCCTGCAACGTTCGCTGCTGACTTATCGTCAGTGTGCCTGAACTCGAATCGACGAACACGAGGTCAATATCTGGCGAGGATCACATTTTAACAGGGATATTCAGTCAATATTTTTAATATTTTTGTTAAAACT
>Ga0315319_10000358_pt1 | contig 14251 bp, 32 predicted proteins | sample M1500m3416metaG_FD_203463 | JGI IMG/M metagenome (GOLD analysis project Ga0315319, IMG submission 203463) | Ammonia-oxidizing marine archaeal communities from Monterey Bay, California, United States - M1 500m 3416 | ecosystem: Environmental > Aquatic > Marine > Intertidal zone | place: USA... | reverse complement strand
TCATCTGCTCCATCGCACCGCAAGCCGTGGAGGTTTTGGAAAACAGCCCGCCTTTTCTTTGGTAACACCGAGAGGCTGTCACACCCGGCTGCTAACGCCACCGCAGCATTTCCACTACCGCCGTAGGAGAAATCCGCCGACCCCGCTGCGTCCCGCAAGTTACGACGGCGTAACTACACCGCTGTAGTTTGGCGGGGCTTCTTTTCCTCTGCGGTCTTGGGCGGCCCCGCTTTTTTCGATGGTTGAGAAAACGCCGGGGCTACCCCGCATGGGAGAGCGAGGTAGCCCCGACAGACAACAGGCGAAGAAGCAGTCCCGCACCGGAAGAGAGGAGGAAACGATGCGGAACCATCGTCGTATGTTGCTTGACTACAAAATAACAACGCTGTAGTTTGTAGTCAAGTACCACTTTCATACGGTGCGTAGTTCTTTTTTTCTAGTAGAGTTTTGTAATGAGTGATTTCACTGAGGCAATACATCCAAAGACTGGACGCCCACCGAAGCGCGCCCAAGAAGGAACCTCAACAACTCTTACCGTAAGGATTCCTGCAACTGTCAAGAACCAAATGATTGACCGTGCTGAAGAGTACGACCTTACTGTAACCGAGTATCTTATTTCCTTAGTGGAGCGAGATGCCTAGCGGCAGAAAGCCAAAGCGTTTTCCAGACACCGCTACCGTGCAGACAACTTTGCATTTGCCGGGGCGTGTTAGGAATGACTTGGCGGATCATTGTGAGCAATTAGGCACCAACATGAATGAGTGGTGCGGCATTGTTATCCGTGAAGCATTGGAAGCCGCTCATGGTTTGCCGCCGCCTCCGCCGCCTGCCGCCCCGAAGCCAACACGGATCGACATCTTGCGGCAGTACCTTACGGGTGAAACTGTTTTGGAGCCTTGCGGTAGACCGTTTCCGTGTTACCGAGAGGATCATGACTCAGAGTTCCATGGGACTTTAGAGTTTTGTGGTTACTGCCGTATCAAAGTGAACTAGTCGAACCGTCCCGCTTTTTTGAGAACGCGCAAAGCCACCGGCTCCGAGACTCTAGTCATAGACCGTGTGAACGGCACGGGACATTGGTCTTTGAACCGGTGGCCTTACTTGGTTGCTCTCAGCAACCCAGCGGGGTTTCCCCCGCGATCAGGTACGGACTTCCGCCAGATCGCCCCACCCGGTAACGAACTCATCGAATACATCTGGATGAGGACTCGCGACTTTCGGTAGGAAGTCGTAGGTTATCGGGCTGTCGTCAACAATCTTGTCCAACTGCTTGAACAACCACTCTGCTGCTTTGGGGTCATCGCTGACCCGGAACTCTACGTTGATTACTTTGCCGTCGTAATCAGGCCATGCGCTCATTTCGTTTCCTCTCTTTGTAGGAGATAGATAGCGGGGTTTCCCCCGCGGTCATGCCATCAACTCTGTGATGCCGGGGGATACGAGTTCCTTCGACGCGTACATTTCTACGAAGGCTTCCGGACGGAATACCGTGTCACGGTAGACGATGACCATTCGGCCATCCGTCTTGTTCCATGAGACAACCGGTACGTCGTATTCGTTATCTTCGATGTTTCCAACGCTGATACCGAAGCCGGTGGTTCCCCTGTCGCCGTCCACCATCTCGTCAAAGACGATCCGGGTGAAGTAGGACGGGTCACCGTTGCGACCCTTGACGATTGCGTTTGCAAGGATCTCGCAAACGTGGCTGCCTCCCCAATGCGTGTACAGGAACACACTGTCCTGTGCGCCGGGTTGGCTGATTTCGATGTTTCCTCTGTCCCCCATAAGGGTTCCTCTCTCTCTGTTGCTTGTAATAGATAGTGTAACAGGGGGCTGCAACTGGTGCAACCCCCTGTTGAATCAGACCTTCACCCCGGTGTCCATGTCAAAGACGTTCCATTCGTCCCGACCCGGCCCCACGAACGTCAGGTTGGTGTAGATGACAACCTGTGCGTCGTTATCCTCACCAAACTCAACGAAGTTCATGATCTGGCGTAATGCCTGTCCCATGCTGGCGAACTTGTGATAGTCCAGCCAGTCAACCTCCGACTGCCTCATGCCGTTGTCCACTCTTGGACCTGCACAACGAAGTCCTGAATGGCCTTCGCCTGCTCGTCGGTCATGTCCGGGTATCGGTAAACGAGTACCGGATACTGTGCGCCCGTTTTCGGGTCGATCTCTATGTGTTGCATGGTTGTGTTGTGCCTTCCTTGTTGTGTGTAGTAAAGAGTAACTGGGGGGTGTGACACCCCCCGATGGTCACCGTCCCCGGATGACCCTCCATGTGGTCGGCTGACCGTCGTGCAGACGCTCGTCCGTCCAGATGCGAATGTCGCCCCAAAGGAATGCGAGCCGCTGCCGCAACGTCAATGGCGGACATGGCACACCGAATGGCATTGGGCCGAAGATGGTGTAGCGCTTCTTCATGGTTTTTCCTTTCTCTTGTTGCTTGTAGTAGATAGAGTAGCAGGGGGGTGTGACAAGCACGCCCCCCCGTTAGATCAGAACGGTGTTGGTGCCGTCCGCTTCGTGGATGCCAAGTAGGCAGCCCACTCGTCGTAGGTGGCGAGGTGCAGTTCCTCCGGATCGCAGGTCCAGTTGCTTTCGGCCCTGACGCCCGGTACTCGCACTGCGATCTTGCCGTCATCGGTGAAACCCATGACGACGCCAACGAGCCGTGGCCTCCATCCGGTCGGATGGTTGTCCTCCGACTTGAACTTCACCTTGGTGTGGAGTTTGTACTCCATGTCTTGTCCTCTCTCTGTTGCTGTTGTAGATAGTGTAGGTAGTGGGTGTGACACCGGGGGCCGTAGGTTGGGCGAACCCCCGGTGTCAGATCATGCCTTGGCGTTACGCCACTTCTCCATGGACGGTAGTTCACGGGTCAAGGCGATGCCGATGGCAAGGCCACCGATGCCTGTGAAGATCACTAGGCCGATGACTGCGATAAGCACTCTGGTAAGCATGTGTCCCTTTCTCTATTGGCTACAGTAGATAGTGTATCAGGGTGCTGTGACAGCCGCAACCCCCTTTCTAATCGAACACCTGTTCGACTGGATAATGACCGTTATTATCGAATCGAACATCTGTTCGATAGTGATAGATCCATCTCGCTCCGGGGACACCGCAGAGCCAGCAAACCTTCCCGACTTTTGTAGACCAAGTGACCTCACACGCACCGCAGCCATAGGTTTGGTAATACGGCGGTACAGCCCCGCTAGTTTCCAACATTCCTTGCACGGCGGGACTTGGCAAGATGTCTGACATGCGGGACTTACTAGCATGTTGAGTTGATTTATGGTGTTACTCTCGCATTATGTTTGAGTACGACGAAGACTTTATCGAAACGATGTTGATGAACACCGGTTGCGTTGTGCCCATACGCGAGAAAGCGGCGCACCAAAGCACGCCGCAGTCTCGTTTGTTAGACCCGAAGGATTACCAGTTGATCTCGTTGTCCGCAGGCAGTTGACCGTTCAACTTTGGGCTGCCGAACTGTAGTTTGGTTTCGGTTACCCAGTTTGTTCCCGCTCCGTGAAGTGGAACAATCTCTAGGTCAACTCGTCCGAAGTGGGTTTTGACATTCTGTACCGTAACTTCGATACTGAAACCTTCCTTCGTGACGTATTTCGCTTTCCGACCGACATACTCGTCAATCAGATCTTCGGTGGTTGGCATTAGAGGCTCCTCGCTCTTTGCTGTTGTTGATAGTAGTTGATTAGATGGTCGATGACAATGCCAACAGTTCCCAGACTTCTTGTAACTTCTCGTCTGTATCAAACTGTTCAACGTCCACAAAGCCCTGTGAGTCCTCAGTCAGAATGGCCTTTTCCTCACGGAACAGACCAAACCAACCCAGTTCATCGACTGAGCCTGCTTGTTCATCTGGAGTTTCTTCAGAAAGCCGTTCGGCTAACTCCGTACTGTATTTCATTTAGTACCTCCTGCTACCTATTGTAGCAAGTGATTGAGGGGATCGCAACAGACGCGAAAGAGGATGCTGACGGGGGGAGAAAGGACGTAACTACCCCCGCCAGCAAACCGGTCAGCCGTTCAGTTGCGGCTCCACGCACCATCCCGGCGAGATCCATGACAGTTCTTCGCAGATCTTCTTTATGTTTGTCTTGCCGTATGTGGCGTTCATGATCATGGTCGCACCACGACGTAGGACTTCTTTAGATGAGTCCGCTGGCATCTGCGTACAGTAGGACGCATCGTCAATCGGTTCCCATTCCAGTTCAGGACTTTCTGAGAACAGTCCTTCAACCTTCGTTAGTTCTAGAACGTCGAAACGTAGCAACGCTTGGTCGTCGGGATCGCTCGGGTCGTAGTCTCCGAAGAAACCTTCCCCGATGTCTACCCATTCGACCTTACGGTCGCCTCTGATTACGCTGGTCATGCCAATCGCCAACCCACATAAACGCTGGTGCCGTGACGAACCGGAATCTGATCCGACTCGTAAGGCACCCACTCCCACTCAAACCGGCGGGCCTCTGGGTCGCAACCGTCCAGAATCAGACGGTCGCGTTGTTCGATTCCTTCATCGTCATAGGCGATGACAACCCATCGTCCTGCGATGTCGATGTCAGTCATGTTGCTCCTTTGTTCGGTAAAGCGGGAGTGGGGGCCGAAGCCCCCACCGATCACTTGACCCGAACTGAAGGCTTGCGATCTTTGAACGTGACCGCTGCTGCGATCTCGTCGGCGTCGATTCGACCGCCGTCGCACTCAACATCGAACGCTTTGGTGTCGATGGTCGGCACCGTGATGCGCTGCCAGACGCCACGACCCACGATGTCTTTGATCATGGTGGTGTCCAACTCACGGATCTGGGAATGAACGACGGTCAAGGTGCGACCATCCTCCGTCCGGTACTCGTTGGTACCCGTGGCAAGCCACTTCTTCTCAACGGCTGCGAAGATGTCCTTTGCTGCGTTGAGTTCGGCCTTCGCATCTGCGACCGAAACGGCCAGACGCTCCGTGTCGGCTGCGGTGATTGCCGCTCCGACTGCCTTGACGGTACCCATCTCCGTCGTTTGGGTGGTGGTGGTGTCCATCTGGACCCTTTCCCTAGTCGTTACTACCTATTGTAGCAACGGAGTGTGACAACCGAAACGTCAGTACCGAATCCGGCCCCGACATACGTTTCGGTTCGCTTCCTTTTTACGATCAACGAAAGTAACGGCGCGGATCCTTCGACCCTCACGCATGGCGCTGACCTGTAGGTCGCGACTCGCTCGCCGGATGGACTTCAAGTCCTCCTTGGAGATTCGTCGTTCAGTCTGTTTGATGGGCTTTCTGTCCTTTTTCCTCATAGTGTCCATTCTTTCATAGGAGTGTGACAGGGGCCGAAGCCCCCACCACTCAGTTCTGTAGGAAGCCGTTCACGAAGATCGTGATGATCTTGTGGGCTTCCGGGTGGTAGGCCATCGCGAACCGTGGCCCTTGAACCTTCATCTGGTCCGGATACCGATGGGATGCGTAGGTGATCTCCGCAGCCGCGTATTCGGTCTTGATGAAACGGATTGCTTCTGCCTCCGTCCGGCAGCCGCACCGTGACATCGCCATGTCGATGGCGTGCCGCGAGATGCGGAGGGTGGTTACTGGTCCCAATCTCATTGTGTGTCCTTTCTCTGGACTGGTACTACTGAGTGTAGCAGGTAGGTGTGACAGACGCAAGTCACCATCGACACTCAACTCCGATGGCTGCGTATCGACGCTCCCGTTCGACCTCAACCGCCAGCACCCGTGCGACCCGTTCCCGCTCCAACCGCCGGGGAGTTCCCCAACGGGCGAAGTAGGTGACGCGTGCTGCGATGTAAGCGTGATTCAGGCCCAAGGTGAGGAAGGTCGTAACTACTTCGACCAGCGCCTCGTTGTCCTCGCTTCGATGTCCTTTCTTCATACCTACATAGTAAGGAAGGGGTGTGACATCGAACAGGTGTTCGATCTAGTGATGATAACGGTTATTATCGACGCCGGAGGAGGAATCGAACGCCGCAGCGAAAATCGCACAATCGCGATCGTATGTGCGTGCGTTGGTGCGTGAGTCCCGGCGGTTTTGCGCCCAGCCGGGGCTAAACAGGGCAAAAAGAAACCCCCGACCGAAGCCGGGGGTTCTTTTGATCAAGCAGTCGCTTCTTGGAAGTCTTCCTCCGTGATGGTTGCCCATCCAACGGGTTCGACGGCCCAGTTCATGAACCGATCCTCCGAATACGCTACTCGGACCACATCGCCTACCGAAAGGCTGCGAGTTTCGTGAACAACCGGCAACTCAAACGATTCGCCGGTAACACGATTGTTGATACGGAAACAACCCTCGTGGGGATGATCCTCTCGCATCGTCGCAGATTCCACTTCGTACTCGTAAGCAAAGGCAAGTCGTGGTGCTTCCGCAATCGACCAGCCCGCAAGTCCTCCGATGGCATCTGTACGGTGCCAAACGGCAACGGTTGTGGTACGCACCTTCGTGTCGTAACTCATCCGTTACCTTTCTCTATTCAGTTGTGATGGAGATAGTCTTCTCCACTACTAAGTATAGCAAGTAACTGTGACATTGACAAGTTCTGGGGAACATTTGTTCGACCCCAGACGCGAACTAACCGGCCAGCGGAGAAAGGGAACGCCGACCGGTCAGTTCTGACGCTGATGGGCCGCTTCCATACTCCGCCCGAACAACAACGCTATTAGTATTGTAACCACTAGTTATGGTAGAAGCAAGCAAGTCCCGGTAGTTTACCGCTTCAAGCGGGGCTTGGCAATAGGATGATCGCAATGAAGGAAGACCGGCATGGCATGTTCGCTTGGCTCGTGCTTTGGGCGTGGATCGTGGGATGGGATGTTTGGGCACATCGGCACGGCAAGCCGACTCTTACGGCAACTTGGAAGAACCTCACCTCAAACAAGTACGGGCGCATCATCCTGACTGGGTTCTGGGGTGCATTGACGCTACATCTACTCACCGAACGGGGTGACCCGCACCAAATCGCCCGCAGATTGGCTCAGGAGCGCCGTAGACGCGATGACGACCCCCCACCGGAGTGAGGGGCCGTATTTGTGCTGCCGTCAGATCAGACGGCCTTGGGCCAAGGCCCGCCGGGTGCGCCCGACGAAACGAACATGGGCATACCAGTAAACGCTGTTACTGGAATCCAACGCCCGGTCCAGTCGTCGTAACGACCGCGATGGGACGAACACCCCGGAGTCTCATGACCACAACGGACGAACATCTCATCGGGGTCGATTTCATACCCAACAGATGCACTAACTGTGGCCCAACGCCGGTCCCACGAGGGGTAGTACGGGTAACGGCCATTAGCCAGATCGGAGTCCATCGTCCACGCGTTCCAGAACTCGTACAAATCGAAAGGATTTGCATAAGAATCAAGAACCCACTCAAAACGCCCAGAAGCCACATAGGCGTGTAGAACTGGTTGACAGAACTTACACACCGGGTCGCCATCGACGTAGTAATGCGGATGACATACAGGATCGTTCATAATCTTCACCTCCCTTCAGAACATAGGAATGGAATGACGACCCCCCGCCGAAACGGGGGGCCGTATTTGTCAGGCGGCGTATCAGCAGCCCATGGCGATCTCCTGCCGCTCCAGAGCCTCACACGCCCAGATGGATCGACAGAACGCGTCCCAGTCCGCGACCAGCGCGGCGTCAGACGCCTTGCGATCAAGTTCCAGAACGACGTTCGCGCCCCCACAATCCGGGCAGGGAGCATCGAAGGCACCATTACGGTAATCCTCCTGAGTCTCCTCACCCAGTTCGTGCCACTCGTCAGCCGTGTAAGACGCGTAGGCACCGCCGTAACGGCCCCCGAATCCATGCACGGTGACGCCACGCCCGTCGCAGCAGGGGCAGACGACACGGCGCTCAACAACGCCGCGAACGTCCAAGCCCTCGTCCGCGCGGTAACGCAGCCATGAGGCAAAGTCGGTGTTCATAGTCATCACCTCCTTCCGGAACATAGGGGATAGAACTATCAGAAGTATCGCAGCCGCCTGTGACAACCCAGATTTCGTTCAGTGCGGCTGGCTTTCACCACCCCCCGGCAACTTCTTCCGCCGCACACGCATCTGTTCCGCCGCACACGCATCTGCGCGAGTCCCGCTTCAGCGGCGGCAATGCCGGGACTTGCTGGTATCCTGCCCGGATGGCACGAGAGAAGTATCGCTCGGAGGAGTTGATCCCGGTTCTTCAGGATCCGAACTTGTGGGTTCATTGGGTTGATGCGAATGGCGAACTCCATCACACGCCCAAGTCGTTGCTCGCAATCATTCCTTCTGATGCCACCTTCGTGAACTGAACCCCAGACGCGCAGAACCCCCCGCGAGTTGTATTGACTCGGCAAAGCCCGCAGTCCGACGCGCGGGGGGCGCGTGAGGCGAGGTATCGGCCTTGGAGCAGTCGCTGGGACCATCACCCGACTCAACCACCAGACTAACAGGGGGGTGTGACAGCCTCAATCGAAACTACAGAAATCGCACGATCGCGATCGTACAAACTCAACGAACGTATGTTCGACATGAGGGAAAACCCAGATCGTGTTTCCAAAATCTTTGGCAAAAACTTGACAAGCGGCGTGTCTTCTGCGAATGAAAGAACAAAAGGCCGCCAAGCCCCGGCGGCGAAGCCGCCTTTCGGGACTAACTGGGGTGGGTACGCGAAAAACCCCCAGCCGAAACTGGGGGTTCTTCGATCAGGCCAACGCCATCACTTTCGCAAGTTTGGCGTATCGGACCAGAATGTTTAGATCGGGTTCCCGATCGGCATCCTGTTTGTTGATGTATCGGCCATACTCTTGGACCGAAACGATTTGGAAGTCCAAGTTGTTCTCCCAATCGGCCAAGACTTCCTTCTGAGACTTGTAGTCTCGTCCGTAAGCCGGTACAACTTCCAATGTTTGCTGCATTGGTAGCCTTTCTCTATTCGGTTGTCAATACTAAGTGTACTAGATAGGTGTGACAATCCCCCCGCCAAAGCGAGGGGACCGGTTCACATCTTGTGAACGATCAGCATTACGGCTCCCATTATGGTGCCGATGCTGAGAAGTGGGAAGATCCACATTCTGCATCACCATCCCTTTCTCTACTACTAAGTGTATCACATAGGGATAAGAAGTCAAGCCCAGATTCACTTTACGGGAAAAACTAAGTCCCCTTCGGCGTGGACACTCACTACTGTCACTTCGTCGGCAACGTACAAGTCCAATAGGACTTCGGCGGATTCCTCCGGGGTGCCGGTCATTTCCTCCATGTCAAACACGACGGTAATCCGATGCGTTTCACTCATTGTCTTTCCTTTCATCTGTTGCTACGCATAATAGTGGGAGGGTGTGACAGTCACTTTTATCGAACATACGTTCGATTCTGAAGTCAGAACGCTAAAAAGTTATCGGCCACTTCAGCCGATTAGTAGCAGAACCCTTTGATTCCAACGATTTTTCTGAAGCAATGAGAGGATCCTCTCATAGTGCTTTGCAAAACAAGCCACGAAATCGAAAGGCACTCGTGAAAAGGCGGCCCAGATGGACTCGTTTACGCACCAAACTTCAGATTTCTACTCAGGTAGCCCCGCCGACTTGGTGAAAGTCGGGACTTACTTAGTTCTCTTCGCGCATTTTGGTGGTTTGCTTCAGCCCGTTTCGGGCAGGGCACTTGTTTCGGTGGCGCACTTCAGGCAAGTTCCGGGTGCGGTCAACCACTTTCCCGGTTTGCGGGCACCCATCATCGAATACATTTCCTTTCGACGCAAGGCTTTGCCTTCAGTTCCTCGTCCACAGTCGATACAAATACCCCATCTCGGCTTTTGACGCATGAACCACAGATACACAGGCGAGTTCATCAGCCATAGATTCCTCCACGACGCACGATTGCCCTTCTTCTTGGAACGCACGCTCTTGTCCATACACTCCTGAAGCCACGTTGCGACTTGGTGTCTGCTGATCCCCTTCGCATTTCGGCCCCATCCATACTCGGGGTTGTAAAGATCGTGGTCTTTATCGTGAAAGTCGATCATCATCTTGGTGTGGAGATCATCCAGAAAATGTAACTGCCCTCGCACGGTGCGTGGGAGTTTCATCGGTTTCGTCCACAGATGCTTACCTGTGTTGTAGTTCTTGATGTATCTCATTCGTCGTCTTTCCAACTGTTGGGGATTATGCCCGTTGCGTCGAATAGCAACTGAGGCAAGCCCCCTTCGTCTTTGATTTGGAGAAACTTGTCGATCACCTTGTCGGCAATGATGTCGGCCAGTTCGGTGTTCATCTGCTTATCCAAATCCATCAAGGCGTCGTAGGACAGTTCGATGATGACCTGTCCTCCCATGAAATCCTCGTGGATGATCCTCAGACCATCTTTCGGCTTGGGTAGGTGGGAATCTTTGATTGTTACGGTTCTCATGTCCATACTCTTATCAAGGACGCTTACGATCCCAAATGTCAAAGGAATCTTAGAAATAGAACAGGGACCGTCCTGAGGGGTAGGGCGGTCCCTGTTCTGGGGGGGGTTCAGACAGACCTAGCGTTCTGTCTACTGGTGATAGTAGCAGTATCACGCTACGTTGTCAAGCCATCCTTCCGGTATCGAAGGATCGACAAATCGGTCCTCGTTACCCAATGCGGCGTTTAGCATGACTGTTGCTGTCCGACCATTCCCATCGGTAAACGGGTGAATACGCAGGAACTCAACGATAAAGGCGTTGATGTCCCTTCGATACACTTCCGAATCCACTAGTTGCTTCATCAGACGGGGAACTTCCCGCCACGAAACGGCGTCGTTCCCATTGGCAAAGACGACTGGCGTCTGCCGATACCCACGATTCCCGTCGAAATCGACGTAGCCGTGTACCTCTCCGATGTAGTTCTCGGTGTATTCGGACGCATAGACGTTGTTGCGCCTTGCGAACTCCCATGCGATTAGGAAGTCATCAACCTTGTCGGCTGCTCCCTGACGCTCGCACTCTCGCTGCGCCCAATCTCTTTCGTTCTGCGTAAACTTCATGCTACTAAGTGTAGCAGGTAGATCATGCGAGATCAAACTGTGGATACGTTTTTACGAAGCCACTCTTTGCGAAGGAACTTGCGGTCGGAGGCAGTCGTCCCACCCCAGATCCCATAAAGTTCACAGTTTCGGATTGCGTAATCCAAACAGTCCTCCCGAACTGGGCAGGCCGAACAGATCGCCTTCGCAACTGCGGACTTCTTGGGAGCATCGGAATCAGCAAAGAAAACATCCGTTGCTAAGTCCCGGCATTTCGCATCGTCCATCCAAGGTGCTTCTTCAAACACGAGGAGTTCGGATAGATCCAGTCGATAGTTTGGTACTTCAGTCATTGCTGTTCTTCCCTTCTCTTTTTCAACGCACTGGTCAGCGTCGAAGTTGACATTGCGAACGCGACGAACGGCCAGTCCGGTTGGAAGTCCTTTCGATTCTCCAACCACCACTGGTGAAGTTCTTGTCGCTGTGGATCGGACATTGCCTTCCACTCTGCGAACAAGTCCATTCGCTCTTGTAGTTCTTCAGGTGTCATTGCTGCTTATCTTTCATCTCTGACCCGCAGTTGGCGCACTCGCCTCTGCTGCGGATGATCTTGCGTCCGATGTACCAGCCACAGGCTTCGCATCGGATCACTCCACGAATCTCAGTCTTGCGCTCTCTCACTTCATCCCTCATAGATAGTCTAGGTATTACACACAGCATAAGGGCGTTGGCAACAAAAGTCAACTCGGGGTTCCAAAGGCGGCACTAACTTTGGCGTAGTATCCGGGCATGGCTATGACGCATGAAGATTGTCGCAAGTTGTTCGGCAAGTTCATCTCTTTCAACAAGATGTTGTCAAATCAGGTTGATGATGAAAACTATTATGGCCTCTCATACCGTATGGACACTTTTCAACTCTGGGCGGAATGCCCTGAACAACACCTTCCTTCGTCCCGAATGTTATGTGGACATGCGGGACTACACATGGCGATTGTTCCTGACGAACATCATTACGACAAGTCGGAGTTCGCAATCATGATGGGACCATTCGATTTGATGCGTGGATCCGATCCCGAACTTCTGTTTCGCCAAATGGTCAAGTCGGTCAAGGCGGTTATGGCAACATCGCAGTTACACATCCATGCGCTCGGTTATCCGTGTCATGATGATTGCGAGTGCGAACAGATTCTCGCTGAGGAGAACTACTACGGCCCATAAATAGGCGAGACCTCCTCAGGCTGATCCCACACTACCGTTCTCACCAAACGTTGCCGAATCCCCTGTGGGATGAATCCGGCCCCTTGAATCGGCAGAACTGTACTTCGACCTGAGAAGGTCTCTAGTGGTCTTTCCTTTCATAAGGGGTGTCTCCGCAGAACCACTTGTGAGGGTTTTTCACCTCAAACTGCTCGGATCATCCCCCGGAAGAAGCGATCTTCCGATTACTAGTAACTGTAGCAGGCAGATGCGACAGTGTCAACCCTAGAATAGAGATTCCTTCTGGGCCGAATGCCCCTTGCGTTTCTTCTCTTCCATTTCAACGCAGAACTTGTGCGCCCAACCAGCACCATTCGACATCAGTTTGATACCCGATCTCTTTCCGGGTTCCGCCCAGCAAATGATCTGCTTCATCGCAATCACGGAACTTGCTTCTAGTTCAGTCCCGCAAAACTCGCAGTTGACTTTCACTCTTCGTCTTCCCAAAAGAACTCGTGGCTTTCAGTGCCTTGGGACTTTAGATGCTTTTTCACAGAAGTCAAGGCTCGGTTCAGATAAAGCGACATCACTGATGCTGCGGCGGAACCGATGTGATTGGGATAATCCTGCGTATTCCCGATTTCTTCCAGTTCTTCTTGGGCTTGTTGAACGGATTCGTTGATCCTCCGCTCAAAATACTCGCCATCGAAGGCAACAACGATGTTGGTGTCATCTATCTGAATGACTTCGGGTAAATACCTGTTGTTCAAAGAACCCGGAGCGGCAGTGATGATCGTTACTTCGTAGTCGATCCCGTCAATATCAAAGCGGGACTTAGCAAGAACGTCGGGATCTTCTTGAATGAACTCAACAAAGAAGTTTTCCATCGCCCAACTCCTCGTTTGATTCGGGGTTGGACATTAGGATACAAGCAAACAAGCGAGGGACGGGCATCTAATACCACATCCCCCGCTGCTTGCGATTGGTCAGACTGACTGATCTGTCAGTTCGGGCGTCGGCGCTACCCGCAACTTAGGAGCGACAGGTTTGTCCGCCTTCTCCTTGATGGTGCGGACCTTGTCCGTCTTCTCTTTGTAGGCCCGAACTACGACATCCTTGCCGTCGATGTGCGTATGGACCTTCAGTCCACGACGCTTCGCCGTTCCATGAACATGGGCAACGAAGGTCTTCGGCTCAGGTGAGAAATCCCCACCGTGAGTCAACGACCATGTCTTCCCGTTCAGGATGGTGTCCCAGTCGTACTTCGCCTTGCTGCCACCCTTGTTAGGGAAGCGGAAATGGCTCAGTTCTTCCATGGTTGGTTTCCTCTTCTTCTCATTCGTACTCAACCTGACGGATCTGATGAATCGTTTCCCTCAGGTTGATGTGGTGATCGACAAAGAACTTGTCAATCTCGTTGATTCCATCGGCCAACTCCTCGTCGGAGATGTCCGCTTCCTCAGCGAATGTAACCCATGCGCTCTGTGCGTAATAGCAGGCTGCGATGGGACGATTGGTTCTGATGAGGTTCAATGCCTCTGATGGCTCGTACCCCTCTCGGATCATTAGGTAGAAGACGAGACTCGGGGCGCGGTTGATGCCCATGTGGCAATGAACCATGACCTTGGCCTGCGGGTTGTCATCCATGATGCGCTGGTAGTGTTTCCAGCCCTCTTCATACCAAGACCCGTGCTGGCTGCCCCCACGGTCGTGAGTGCCCATCCAGATGTATTCAATGCCGTGGCCGTGTTCATCCACGATCTGCTTATCGTTCCATTCCTCACGACAGTCGATGATGTGAGTCACGCCTTCATCACGCCATTCAACGAGTTGTTGCTTGGCTTCGGTGAACTTGTGGCTCAGATCGCCGGACAGAATGATGTCGTTGGTGATGTGGCATGGCTTACGCCACCACATGGCACCCTGAGTTTGGAACTCAGTTGATGTATCCATCTTCCTCCTTCGCCCAATCGTAGGGCCGGACATCACTAGACGCAACGTCCATGTCAAGAATCTTCACATGGGATAGTTCGGGTCCAAAGTTCCATTTAGGAACTCGG
>Ga0315319_10000350_pt1 | contig 14336 bp, 12 predicted proteins | sample M1500m3416metaG_FD_203463 | JGI IMG/M metagenome (GOLD analysis project Ga0315319, IMG submission 203463) | Ammonia-oxidizing marine archaeal communities from Monterey Bay, California, United States - M1 500m 3416 | ecosystem: Environmental > Aquatic > Marine > Intertidal zone | place: USA... | reverse complement strand
CTATTTTGGGAGTTCGGACCTCTGAGGCGATTTTCTGAACTGCCTCTAGGTCTCCTGGCGATGCCGCCGCGAATCCGGCCTCTATAACATCAACTCCTAACCTCTCCAATTGCTTTGCAATTTCTAGTTTCTCTTGGGTAGTAAGCCCTATACCAGCTGACTGCTCTCCGTCTCTCAGGGTAGTATCAAAAATAATGACTTTCTCTTGGGACATTTCGGTCTCCTTTTATTAATCTAGGATTACTAAAGATTTATCTGCCTTAATTGCAATTGCAAATTCGCAGGATTCCGTAGTCCGCCAGATTCAGCCTTGCCAAGACCAAATCAACATGGCGAACTACGTAGGATACCTCGTCTATCGACTTACATTTCATATTATTCATATATTGAACCCTTCCTAATCTGAGTCAGAGAGAAAGGACATCATGCCCCTAAGCTCTTTGCCCACTTCTTCTATCTGATGACCGGCATTTTCCTCCCGCAACCTATTGAATGTTGGCCTACCCTCATCATTTTCTGTAATCCATTCTTTCGCAAATGTACCATCTTGGATTTGGTCCAGTACTTTTCGCATATTTTTTTTCACGTTCTCATCTACCACCACCGGTCCTCTAGTGTAATCTCCATATTCAGCCGTATCACTCACAGAATATCTCATGTATTCCATACCGCCTTGATAGAACAAATCCACTATGAGTTTCAATTCGTGCATACATTCGAAATAAGCGGATTCTGGTTGATATCCCGCCTCTATCAAAGTCTCAAACGCAGCCTTTACCAAGGCCGCAACTCCGCCACACAAAACAGCTTGCTCTCCAAAAAGATCTGTCTCTGTCTCTTCTTTAAACGTAGTATCCAGCACCCCAGCCCTAGTACAGCCTACACCTCTTGCATAAGCCAAACCCAATGCATGAGCACCCCCAGTTGAATCTTGGTGAATCGCAAGTAGCCCCGGCACCCCAGAGTCTTTTGTATAAACTTCCCTCATCCTATGCCCAGGTGCTTTAGGTGCAACCATGGATACGTCGACATTATCGGGTGGATTTATCGCGTCGTAATGTATATTAAAACCATGAGCAAACATTAAAGTCTTGCCCGGCAGCAGGTGCGGTAATATGGATTCCTTGTAAACCGAAGCCTGGAGATGATCAGGAATCAGTACCATAATAATGTCTGACTGGGCAGCAGCCTCTGCAACTGTGGCCACCTTTAGGCCTTCCGATTCTGCCTTGGGCCAGCTATTACTACCTTCGTACAGTCCTACACATACATCTACCCCAGAATCCTTCAGGTTTAACGCATGCGCATGGCCCTGACTACCGTACCCAATAATACCCACAGTTTTGCCCTCTAACAGACTCATGTCTGCATCTGATTCGTAATACATTTTCGCCATATAATTTCTCCTAGTAAAATATTCTCTGTTTAAGATGCATTCTCTAAAATTCTTGGGCTGTTTGCAGACTTATCTTGCTCGAAGGACGCCCCTCTACTCATGGCCACTGTGCCAGTTCTCATCACCTCAAAAACCCCAAAAGTATCCAGTAAATCTACAAGGGAATTAACTTTATCTTCATTACCCGTTACTTCAACGATCAAGGTATCCTGGGAGACGTCTACTATCTTAGCCCTAAATATATCGACAATCTGCATTATTTCACTACGAGTCGCAACATCGCATTTGACCCTTATCAAGGCTAACTCTCTCGACACTGCGTTTTCTTCAGATATATCGGCTACTTTAATGACTTCCACTAATTTGTGTAAGTTTTTAACAACCATTTCCACTGTCTTAGCATCTCCATCAACAACGAACGTCATTCTTGATAAGCCTGCGGACTCACTCTTCCCGACAGCCAAACTTGATATGTTGTAACCACGTCTCCTGAACATACTAGATATGCGGTTTAGGACACCGGCACGATCCTCAACCAATGCCGTTATTGTGTGTTTTTCTGACGATTTCAAGTTGTCACTTTCTCCGATATTGGCTCCTCTATCATGTCGTAAACAGTCATGCCTGATGGAATCATGGGGTATACGTTCTCCTCCTGTTCCACTATAAAATCAACCAACACAGGGCCGTCGTGATCCATCGCCTCAGCAATTGCCGTTTTCACCTGTGTTTTATCCGTAACCCTGATGCCTTTTATACCATACGCCTCGGCCAAACGAACAAAATCAGGATTACCCGTGTAGGCGGTCGACACATATGAACTATCGAAAAATATTTCTTGCCACTGCCTAACCATACCCAAAAACCCATTGTTCAATATCGCAAATTTCACTGGCAGCTTGTTTTCGGCGATGGTTGCTAATTCGCAAAGTGTCATTTGGAAGCCGCCATCACCAGCAATAGACCAAACGGTAGAATTAGGGTCGGCAACCTGTGCTCCCATAGCAGCAGGTACTTCATACCCCATCGTTCCTGAACCACCCGAAGTAAGAAATGTACAAGGGTTCTTGAATCGGTAATGCTGTGCAGCCCACATCTGATGTTGGCCAACACCTGTCACTATAGTAGCCCCCCCTTTTGTTTCGTCAGAAATGTCTTTGACTACCTGTCGGGCCAGTAATTTAGAAGTCTCAGGTATGTCCAAGGATGGATGGTCTTTCTTCAAAACATCTATTCTTTTCAACCATGAAGGATGGGTCGCAGCTACAACATGAGTATTCATTCGGCTTAGAACTTCTTTAACATCTCCCACTATCGGCACATCTACTGCAATATTTTTTCCTATTTCCGAAGGATCAACATCTATATGTATCTTTTTTGAATTCAAGGCAAACTTCGATGGATTTCCAGTTATTCGGTCATCAAAGCGCATACCCAGTGCAATAACGAGATCCGCTTCCTCAATTGTTAAACTAGAATATGCCATTCCGTGCATGCCGGGCCATCCAGTCCATAAGACGTGGTCTTCTGGAAAACAGCTAATACCGAGCAAGGTGGTAATAACAGGTATCTGAGCCTTCTCCGCCAATTCTTTTAGCTCATCATATGCCTTTGATATTATGACTCCATGACCCGCAATAATAACGGGTTTTTCTGATTCATTAATCAATTTGGCAGCCTTTCGTATTTGACCGGAATGCCCCGAGAAATTGGGGCTATATCCAGGTAAATTCAACTCTCCTGGTTCTTCGTATTCAACTTCCTGTACAAAAACGTCCCTAGGTATATCTACTAATACCGGGCCAGGTCTGCCTGTATTTGCTATATAAAATGCTTCTTTGATTGAAGAGGCTATATCTGAGGCATCCATCACCAAAAAATTGTGTTTTGTCACAGGTAAGGTTATCCCGGTGATATCAGTTTCCTGAAAAGCATCTGACCCTATAGTCCAGCTATTAACTTGTCCAGTTACAATGACAAGTGGGACGGAATCCATTTGAGCCGAAGCTATTCCTGTCACAAGGTTTGTAGCCCCCGGACCTGATGTTGCAAAAGCCACTCCGGGTTTACCGGTGACCCTGGCGTATCCGTCAGCTGCTAAAGAAGCACCTTGTTCATGCCGTGTCAAAATATGACGAAGCTCCGGGTATTCTGGTAACGCCTGGTATAAAGGCAAAATTGCCCCACCTGGTATTCCGAAAACAACGTTACACCCTTCCTTGAGCAAACTTTCACAGACAATCTGTGACCCTTTCTTTATCATTCCATTTCCTTAATTAACCTACATATAAATAATAAATAAATTTTTATTTCGATTAAAAGGGCTGGGGTCTCGAAAAAAATAAATCCCGCCCTTAAACTGGGACGGGATAACAAAAACCACTCCCGTGGTACCACCCAAATTGCCCTGTAAAACACTTCAACAGGACCACTCGTTGAGCTATAACGTAGCTACCGCCTGTCCCTACTTTATGTTAGGAAGCCACAATATAGCATGCGAAGATGTTGGGTTTTCCCATCATTAATCGCATTACTGACTCCTAATTTTCAAGAAAGGCGCTCAGGGGCGAGTTCGCAGTTGTTGTGTATCAGACTTACAGCAGAAGCGTCCGATTCTCTTTCACACAACCCCTCTGTTACTACTCCCCGTCACAGCAAATCTATTTACCTTTTTCCAAGACGTTGCATTCTAACACTCCATGACTATAGGGGTCAAACTAAAAACTTACATTTTAAGTACCCGGATACCTTCCTTTCAAAGGAGAAGACATAACTTAACCCATTGGAAATTTTGTTGTCCCGTAAGGTGTCCTATGCTATCTTTTCTTTTTAAGTCTTTATTAGCAATGTGGGGGTTAATTTAGGTAATATGCTTGACCACGATATTTTGATAATCGGTGCGGGCCTAGCTGGTATGAGAGCTGCTTTGTCGGCTAAAGAACTTGGGGCCGACGTTGCAGTAGTATCCAAAGTGCATCCAGTGAGAAGCCATTCTAATGCTGCCCAAGGTGGGATAAATGCCGCCCTGACGGATAGGGGGGATGACTGGCGAGATCATGCTTACGACACCATAAAGGGAAGCGATTTTTTAGGGGATCAAGACGCGATTGCTCTGATGTGTCAAGAGGCAGGTAGTGAGGTCATCGCTATGGAGCACATGGGCGCCATATTCAATAGGGATGAAGATGGAAAGCTTGGTACTAGAGCCTTCGGTGGGCAGCGAGAAGCAAGAACCTTCTTTGTAGCAGATTTCACTGGCCAAGCTCTTTTACACGTTTTGTATGAGCAGATTTTGAAGGCAGGCGCCTTGGTATACGAGGAGTGGTTTGTACTGTCTTTAATTGTGAGGGACGGCAAATGCGGTGGGGCGGTAATGATGGATATTCGTAGTGGAAGAATCGAGGTTGTCCGTGCTAAAGCAGTGATCCTTGCAGCTGGCGGCTTGGGTAGGGTATTTGAACCGAGTACGAATGCATTGATATGTACTGGTGACGGAATGAGCCTGGGATACAGGGTCGGCGCTTCATTGATGGATATGGAAATGGTGCAATACCATCCGACAACACTAAAAGGTAGTGGGGTTTTGATAAGTGAGGCTGCTCGTGGTGAAGGAGCATATCTGCTGAATTCTGATAATGACAGGTTCATGCTCAAGTATGCACCAGAATTTAAAGAATTGGCATCCCGTGATGTGGTCTCAAGATGTGAACAGACCGAAATCAACGAAGGGCGGGGACTAGATGGGTGTGTGCTGCTTGACGTGAGGCATCTCGGAGAAAAATACATAAGTGAGCGATTATCTCAGATACGTGAATTAGCAATGGATTTCGCCAACGTAGACATGGTCAAGGAGCCGGTGCCTATAATGCCCGGAATGCATTACCAAATGGGAGGGGTGGCGGCGAACGTTGACGGTGAAACTGGTGTACCTGGTTTATACGCAGCTGGCGAGGTGGCATGTGTTAGTGTACATGGAGGTAATAGGCTCGGAGCCAATTCGCTCCTAGATACCCTTGTTTTTGGCAGGAGGTCGGGAGTACACGCAGCTGAAATGGTCAAATCCACACAACATTTGAGTGTAGATGACTCGGCGGCCGACGATGACAAGAAAAACATTCAAAAATTATTGGCAAACGATAAAAATGAGTCATTTGGACAAATTCGTTTAGATATGGGAACCGCAATGAAAGAGCACTTCGGGGTGTTCCGAGATGAAAATGGTATGCGGGAAGGCATAGAAAAGATTGAATCAGTGAAAAAAAGAGCTGAGGATGTGTATGTAGCCGATAAGGGCAGTATCTTTAACACCAATCTTCTTTTCACCTTGGAATTAGGTTTCATGCTGGAATGTGCGGAATCAATAGCTGTGAGTGCAGCAACTCGAACAGAGAGCAGAGGAGCTCATACACGAACTGACCTGCCAGATAGGGATGATGCAAACTGGCTGAAGCACATATTGGTCTCCCAAGATGAGGACGGAGAACAGGAACTATCCTACAAAGACGTTGTCATCACCGATTGGGAACCAGTAGTAAGGCAATACTAATAACCAAAAGGATATTAATTAATGGAAGTCAAATTTAACGTTAGGCGATATGACCCTGAATCGACTGATGCCGTAAGCCATTTTCAAGAGTACCAGATGGATATGGATGACTCATCCACAGTTCTCGATGGTTTAATCCGTATAAGGGAAGAAGTTGACGGAACATTAAGTTTAAGATGTTCATGCAGGAGTGCAATATGTGGATCCTGCGCGGTGAGGGTTAATGGTGAAGCTGGCCTTGCTTGCAACACAAAAATCATAGACGTGTTATCTGAGGATGGGAACACCATAACCGTGGAACCTGCTGGTAACCTGCCAGTAATAAAAGACCTGGTTGTAGATTTTCAGCCGTTTTGGGAAAAGATCAGAGCGGTGGAACCATGGCTACAACCGGAAGGAGAAGTGCCCGAAACAGAGTATTTGGCCCCAGATGAGGATATGCTTCATCTGGCAGGAGTTGTATCTTGCATACTTTGCGGAGCCTGTGTCTCAGACTGCACCGTTATGGAGGTCGATTCCAACTTTCTGGGCCCAGCAGCACTCGCAAAATCATACAGGTTTGTTGGGGATCCGAGAGATGATTCAGCCCAACAACGATTCAAGACTCTTAATGAGTACGGAGGAGTATGGGATTGTACGAGATGTATGAAGTGCGTTGAAGTTTGTCCAAAAGGGGTGGCCCCAATGGATAGAATAATGGCATTGCGTGAACAGGTGATGGAAGCAGGATACACAAATACCAACGGAGCTAGGCATGCCAACGAGTTCATTAACTCTGTTAAGCACAGTGGATGGCTTGATGAAAAAAAATTGGTGATAAAAAGTTTCGGTATATTTAATATTAAGGCAATGATAGGGCTAATCCCATTAGCGATTAGATCTCAACGTGTTGGTAAGGTTCCACCCATATTCCATAAAAATATACCGGGAGTAGAAAACGTTAGAAGAATTTTTGAAAAGGTTGAGAGTAAGAAATGAAATATGCTTTTTATCCCGGATGTGTATCAAGAGGCGCATGCCCAGAATTATATTCCGCCACTATCGAGGTATGCAGAATACTAGAGATTGAACTAGATGAGGAGGCCCTGAAGGGCGCTTCCTGCACTGGTGCCGGCGTTTTACAGGAAAAAAACCTTAGGCTTGGCGACACCCTTAATGCTCGAACTTTTGCTATGGCAGAAAAATCCGGGAATCCTTTGATGACTATATGCAGTACATGCCAGGGAGTCATGTCTCAAGCTAACGAACGACTTCTAGCAGACCCTGAATATTTAGCATCAATTAATGAGGACCTGCAAGAAGAAGGACTTGAATACAAAGGAACGGCGGACCCTAAGCATTTATTGTGGATAATTGCCGAAGACTTGGGAATAGATTTCCTTGAATCCAAATTGGTAAACAAACTTGACGGGCTGAAATTGGCCCCGTTTTACGGTTGCTATATCGTTAGACCTACTAAAGCATTAGGGTTCGCTGAAAACCCTGGCCGCAAACAAGCATTGGAAATGGTTATAGAAAGTGTAGGAGCTGAAGTAGTAGATTTTCCAGGCAAAACTTTGTGTTGTGGTTTCCCCATTTTAACTATAAACCCAGAAAATTCGGTCGACATGGTTGCAAACCACACCATAGATGCCAAAGATCGGGGGGCCGATGCAATGGTTACCCCATGCCCTCTATGTCACCTCAATTTGGATGGGTACCAGCCAAATGCAGCATCCGCAAGAAAACGTGAAATAGATTTGCCTATAATCCACCTGCCCCAATTATTAGGTTTGGCATTGGGCATCTCCCCGGAAAAAATGCGCTTGAATAAGCACATTGTGTCTACAAAAAAACTTTTGAGCGAGCTTGTAATATCCCCCTAAATTCACTCCAGCTTGGTACAGACCAATATTAGGAATCCTATAAGTGAACATATACTTAACCACGTAATTGAGGCCACTTGTCCCAATCCTAAAGTTGATGATATGTAACCCCATGCAAAAGGTCCTGTAATAGCCGCGAGCCTACCGACCATGTTATATACTGCGAAATATTCCGAGACTCTATCGGCGGCAGACATAGAAAGTACGAATGGTCTCTCTGACACATATAAACCCGCCATGAATACACCACTCATCACTCCTACAGCCCACCATAGCTCCCCTGGAAGATCAAGGACTGGCAAAAGGGCAGCCAATCCTAATATCAGAAACCAAGCCATAACATTAATTTTCAAATTTAAAAAAGAACCATATCTATCAACCAAATATCCCCAAAAGGCACCACTCGGGATGCCAAATATAATGCCTACGGCTAATATTAATTGAACTTCTCTCTCTGACAAATCGACAGTTTCAACCCCATACAAAACAGCAAATACTGAACCGGCATATATGCTGGAAAAATACCAAAACCGGGCAAAGAGAAACATTGCCCAAGGTTTTTTCTCCCTAGCCTGCCATAGAGACAAAAAAGCCTGTTTTAAGGCCGTTAACAAAACTGATCGGAACTCAGTAATTTTTGTATTTCCTATAAAATAATTCCCTGATAAAAACAGTGGCAGGACCAAAATAAACATCAATAGGGCCATTAATTTGAATAAAAAAACAGGCCCTTCAGAATCATAAAACAACAAACCGCAAACTACAGCGAATATAGCACCTATATAGCCAATCCCAACCCCCAAGCCTCCAATATATCCAACATTTGATTCGGTAGTTATGTCTGCCAACAAGGCGTTATAAAAAATATTGGCTAAATGAATCAAAATGACGGCAGCACAAAAAAGAACTATTGAAGCCTCATAGTTGAATACACCTATTAAGGCTGTCGCAAAAATGGCGACCAAAGTAGTGAAAAGTAAAAATGGCATTTTACGTTTGGTAACATCAGAAATTGTGCCGGCAACTGGGGAAAGGATAAACACAATGACCATTGATATGGAAAGTGAAAACCCAAATGTACCGTCATTCCCTGCCATATCTCTAGTCAACCATAGTGGAAAAATCAGCCCAACGATACCAGCCGAAAACAACGTGTTCCCCATGTCATAAAAGACCCATGATACGATGCTCAGCTTAGATCGAGAGAGCTCACTTTTTGGCATTATAGGAATTACTCATAAGTTCCAAATTTATAGTATTTCTAATGAATTGGTCGGGGCGACTGGACTCGAACCAGCGACCTCCACGTCCCGAACGTGGCGCGCTACCAACTGCGCTACGCCCCGATGTTCATATCAATTTTAGAAGCCTTTTACGAAATTAGACAATATACATTAGATATTGAAATCAATAAATAGGATTAGGAAGGTAAGGCTTTTTTGACCCCTCAAAATTGATATGCTACGGTTAATAAGTGAAAAAAAGCACATAGTGTTAATCCGGTTATCATAGCCGCCGATTAAAAGAGGTTAACCTCCTTATTGAACAGGACAGCTACGCCTGAATCTAACCCTAGAAACACCCTTAAATGGCTATCAGTTATCACATTGATATCTGCTTTCAGCCAGGTAACCTTGGGAGGATATGTAAGATCCAGCGAATCAGGCTTAGGATGCCCAGATTGGCCTCTGTGTCATGGGCAAATAATACCTCCTTTTGAATTTCATACCCTTGTCGAATATTCTCACCGCCTAAATGCATCTTTGTTAATGGTTTTTGTAGGAGCCCTGTTCCTACTATGCTGGTTTCGGTTTAGGGAAGAAAAGATGGTTATTCGCCTAGCAGGGGCTGCATTGGGGCTCGTCTTATGTGTAGCCGTACTTGGTGGAATAACAGTCTTAACTGAATTAGCTTGGTGGATAAGATTAATTCACCTTTCATTTGCTGAATTATTGATAGGAGCTGCCACTGCAATTGTCTGGTTGTCATTTTCAGCCGACATAGTGTCGAACTCGACTCCACAACAAATATCCACCCCGAATTGGAGAACAAAATTGTGGGTGATTTCTGTAGGTATCTTCATACTCATCATCTCTGGGTCCTATATGGTTGGGGCAGGGGCAGGTTCCGCATGTTCAACCTGGCCATTATGCAGAGGGGAACTATTCCCTTCAGGAACAGCCTATGCCATACACATGGGCCACAGGTATATAGCCGGTTTGATTCTCATAGCTGCTGGGTATATTGGTCTCTCTTTCATAAAAGGAGATGGAAATATCCCTGGCGTGAAACAGGCCTCGATGATTTTGGTTCATAGTATCCTTCTACAAGTTGTTATTGGCGCAATTTTGGTATGGGCCGGGTTTGACCCTGCACTGAAAACTATCCATCTAGCATTAGCAACTATAATCTGGATAGCTGTAATTTACATGGTGGCTTGCGTATTAGAAAATAATTCTAAATATTTGAAAGGATCATGAATGATCTCGTCCTATATAGCATTAACAAAACCGAAAATAATCGTCCTGTTATTAATAACCGCTTTAGGCGGGCTATTTCTCGCTTCAGCCGGACTACCTAACCTGACTATCGCTGCCGCCGTTTTAATAGGTGGCACCCTGGCAGCCGGTGGTGCCAATGCGCTAAACCATTTCTGGGACCGCGATTTAGATATAAAGATGAAGAGAACTGCTACCAGGCCTGTGGCATCTGGTTCAGTAAAGCCTATTAACGCTTTGATTTTTGGGCTTTTACTGAACTTGGTGGCCTTTGCTGTTCTTTACAGATACGCCAACTTATTGAGCGCATTATTGACATTGTCCGCCACGTTGTTCTATATATTTGTTTATACGGTGGTACTGAAAAGAATAACGCCCCAAAACATAGTGATCGGTGGGGCAGCTGGCTCCATTCCACCCACTGTTGGCTGGGTAGCCGTTACCAATAGCATTATGGACCCGGCTCCCATTTTTCTATTCCTAATTGTGTTTTTCTGGACGCCACCCCATTTTTGGGCCCTTTCCTTAATATTGAAAGATGATTATGAAAATGCAGGTATACCTATGCTGCCAGTTGTTTCTGGCATCGCAGCAACAAAAACTCAGATATTTATTTACACTTGGTTATTGCTAGGTATATTGCTCGCTGCAACGTATTTTGTGGAAGAGCTCTCAATCATTTTTGGAATTGCTTCAGTATTGTTATGTACAGGATTCATATGGTCTACTTGGCTGCTGAAGCGAAGGGACAACATCGAATTGGCTATGCCTATTTACCTCTATTCCATGGCCTTCCTTGCGCTGCTTTTCGTGGTAATGGTTGCAGAAAGTTTCATTTTGACATAACACTTAATATCGCAAAGGCTAATAAACAATATTTATATGGCCAAATCAGCTTGACGAACATACTCGCATTTTGATAAATTTCGATCTTGGCTTGGGTAGGGATTAACTTAGGAAAATACAGGCTAGGTGCTTAAAATCTATGCGACTGCAGAAGATCTCCAAGACTTCTTTCCTCTTAGCCGCAACCCTTTTAACCTTATTAATTACTGCATGCTATCCCGACCATAACCAATCTACCTTCGATGCGCAGGGACCTGTAGCAAGAAGTCAATTAGATCTTTTCTGGTGGATACTTATCGGAGGCATGATAGTTTTCGTACTGGTAGAAGGGGCCCTTGTCTATGCAATAATCAAATTCAGGGTACGAAACGAGTCTGACATCCCAGCTCAGACACACGGCAATAATAGATTAGAAATTATATGGACAGCTATCCCTGCCATACTCCTATTCATAATTATGGTCCCCACCATCAACGGCCTTTTCTATATGTATGAAGCCCCGAAAACCCATCAGGCTAATCACATTCTAGAAGTCATAGGTCATCAATGGTGGTTTGAATTCAGATATCCTGACCCGAATGACCCAGAGAAAGAAATTGTCACTGCCAACGAAGTGTATATTCCTGTTGGATATCCGGTGCCAATAAATCTGGATTCCGTCGATGTTATTCATAGCTTCTGGGTACCTAAGCTAGCAGGTAAAACTGACATGGTTCCCGGAGAAGGGAATTACATGTGGTTTGAAGCTGATGTACCCGGAGAATATTATGGTCAATGCGCCGAGTATTGCGGCACCTCACATGCAAACATGAAATTTAAAGTCATTGCCGTATCCGAACCCGACTTCAAGTCGTGGTTACAGGTACAGTCTAACCCTGCATTGGAATCATCCGACCCTCTGGTACAGGAAGGTGCCGGGGTGTTCAAGAGTGCAGGATGCACCGGATGCCATGCTACAAAAACTGTTGTGAATAAAGGTTCCAAAGGAAGGGTCGGTCCCAATCTAGCCCATGTGGCCTCTCGAAGAGATCTCGCAGCGGGTATGTTGAGAAATTCTGATGACAATGGGTCGGTTAATGATGCCATTTTACAGAAAAATCTAAGGACTTGGTTGCAAGATCCAAATGAAGTGAAGCCCGGGAATTTAATGTCTAGTGGTGCTCAGGTATACACCGATCCCGATAAGAAATTAACTGAAGAGCAGATATCCCAATTGGTACATTATCTGTCTTCATTGAAGTAATTTGTTTACCATCACGAATCGAGCTGGAGGCTGCTAAGTGAGTACATTCCCAATATCAATACCGAGGCCCGTCCACCCGACTGGTATTTGGGGTTGGTTCACGACGGTCGATCACAAAAGAATCGGCATTTTGTATGGGGTAACCGCCTTTATAATGTTCCTCACTGGTGGCGTAGAGGCGATTTTAATGAGGGTGCAATTAGCCGGCCCTGAACTAGATATAGTGAGTGCTGCCGTATTCAACCAGCTCTTCACCATGCATGGAACCACCATGATATTTCTGGCGGTCATGCCTCTCTCAGCTGCTTTTTTTAATTTCATCATACCCTTGCAAATAGGAGCACGTGACGTCGCTTTCCCCAGGTTGAACGCGTTCAGCTATTGGACTTTCCTTGCAGGGGCCTTGATGTTGAAATTAAGCTGGATAGGGGGAGCTACTGATGCGGGTTGGTTTGGGTATGCACCTCTCACCTCCGTGGCTCAAAACCCAGGTACCGGAATAGATTTTTGGATAATAAGTTTACAGATCCTTGGAATCGCCTCATTGGCCGCTTCATTCAATTTTATTGTAACGGTAATTAATATGAGAGCACCTGGAATGACAATGATGCGCCTTCCTCTATTTACCTGGATGAGCTTCATCACCGCAATTCTTTTAGTGTTAGCTTTCCCGGTTATCACTGTTGCTTTGATTGAACTTACATTTGACAGATATTTCATGTTCAATTTCTTTAATGTGGCCAACGGAGGGAGTGTTGTGTTGTGGCAACATCTTTTCTGGGTATTTGGGCATCCGGAAGTGTACATTCTTATCCTGCCAGCGATGGGTATTGTTTCTGAAGTGATACCTGTATTCTCCAAAAAGCCTTTATTTGGCTATAAAACAGTAGTTTTAGCAGGAATAATTATAGCGTTCATGGGATGGATGGTATGGAGCCACCACATGTTTACAGTTGGGCTTGGAGCTGTTGCAAATGCCGTTTTCACCGTTACGACCATGCTGATTGCAGTACCAACTGGAATCAAAGTATTTAATTGGCTTGGAACAATTTGGGGAGGATCCATTAGATTCACCACTCCGATGCTATTCTCGTTAGGTTTTATCGCGATGTTCCTTATGGGAGGAATTAGTGGAGTGATGCACGCCGTATCGCCTTCAGATGCACAGCAACAAGATACTTATTTCATACCTGCTCACCTACATTACGTGTTGTTTGGCGGGGCAATAATGGGCATTCTATCCGGGATTTTCTACTGGTTTCCCAAATATTCGGGAAAAATGTACAGCGAGCGTCAAGGCAAGATCTCCTTTTGGCTGATTATGATAGGTCAGAACGTGACTTTCTTCCCAATGCATTTCGTCGGATTAGATGGCATGCCGCGAAGAATTTATACATATGCTGACAACATGGGATGGAACTTTTGGAACGGTGTGACCACCGGAGGAGCGTTTATTCTTGTACTCGGGTTCCTTTTGGTATTGGATAATATTGGGAGGCACTGGAAAAACGGCGAACCAGCACCATCAGACCCCTGGGACGCAAGAACCTTAGAGTGGTCAATCTCATCACCACCTCCCGAGTACAATTTTGAAGAAATTCCGATCGTTCGATCTCTGGACGCTTGGTGGGAAACTAAGCAAGGTGAAGCCCATAAAGAAGTGCCGGCAAGTGGAGGATCCGGAGAAAACGGCCATGATATTCACCTGCCCCAGCCTTCATATTGGCCGTTTGTTTCAGCCGCCGGACTGTTTATAGCAGCCTATGGAGTTGTATTCAACGATTTGCTAATCCCGTGGGGACTAGCAGCAATTGGTCTAACAATAGGATTTGTTGGTGTTTACGCATGGTCCCTTGAACCAGTAAATGATCCTGAAGAAGAAGACTCTACTCATTAAGGAAGGTTCTCAATTGGCACAGGAACACGCAGCTCCAATACACGG
>Ga0315319_10000349_pt1 | contig 14358 bp, 24 predicted proteins | sample M1500m3416metaG_FD_203463 | JGI IMG/M metagenome (GOLD analysis project Ga0315319, IMG submission 203463) | Ammonia-oxidizing marine archaeal communities from Monterey Bay, California, United States - M1 500m 3416 | ecosystem: Environmental > Aquatic > Marine > Intertidal zone | place: USA... | reverse complement strand
TTAATTACCGGACAGCATACTTCTTCATAAATTCTTCATCTGACAGACCTAAAAAGTCTTCTTCAGTTGAAACTTTTTTTGTAGTAGTCTGCTTGACCGGTGCTGCTGCTTTTCGTTTTTTATCACGATCAGCATTAGCTTTTTCGTCAGTTTTACTTGATACTTTAGATGCTGGATTTAGATTATTATCCCTAGGATCTACTATAAGTCCAGATTTATGCATATGTTCAATAATTTGGCGATAAGCTTCTACATCAGGAATTCCATCTAGTTTACCCAATGTTTTTTCTCGCTGCATTATTGTGTTTACTTGATCAAATACTCCATTACTCATATGATTATTAATTACACTAATTATTTCAGGATTATCTGAAACTGTCGTTTTACTTTCAGCATCCCAATCTTTAGTTAAAACATCTATAGTTTTATCAAAAGTATTAGTTGTTTTAATCTCATCAAGTACTCGATCTAGTTCATACTCTTTATCTGTAATAGAGTAGTTATTAGGTTGATAATCATTTGGAGCATCTTTGTCAATCTCTAAAGGATCTAAAGAACTTTCTTGAATAAGCTTAGTGATAGCCTTAGGGTCCTTCTTGGATAAATCAATTAGATTATTCAATTTAGCTTCATCAAGAAGCTCATTGTTTTCTAACATCTTAATTATCTTCATATTGGGCTTTAGTTTGCCCATTTTCTTCTGATAATTAGCACCCATCTGCATTAGACGGATAATATCCTCAGGATTCCTAACCTGCATGTCTACACCATTGGCTTTGAAAGGTTTAGACACCTTTTTATAAGCACTTTCGTAATCAAACTCTGTAGTTTCCGGAGTATCCCCCTTCGTATCAGGCGAGTCTTTCTTACTAGTATCAAGAGATTCTGTCGTACCACTATCAGCGAAAGGTTCAGGCTCCTTCTGGGTATCCCCTTCAGGTTGGCTTACTTCTTCCTTAACAGTTTCGTCTTCAGTTTGCTCCTGTGCTTCACTTACCTCCTCTTCGGAGGTAGCAACCTTATCCTCATCAGTTTGATTTGATGATTCAATTTCTTGTTCAGCTGGCTTTTCTTCTGTAGCTAAAAGTTCAGCGGGATCTTTTTCTAAAAATTCTGCATCAGATAAGCCTAAGGAAGTTTGAGTCATACTTTAATCTCCTCAGCTAAAATTTCATCACGAGTTTCTTCATGTTCACCTATAGCTTGATCCATTTCAGCGCCTCGTCTCATAACTGATTCAATATAATTAGCTAAAGCTCCAATACCATATTGCATGTTATCAATTAATTTCATTTGTTCAGCACTAAGATTAGAACTTTTAGCCATAACTAAACGAGCCGCTTCTTCTTTAAAATAACCTGTATCAATGACATCTTTCCATGTTTCACTAGCTGTTAATTTAACACAGTTATCTCTTAACGCTCGTAACTTATTAGCCATATCAATTTGGATTTCAACTTGTTCTAAATCTGTCATACTCCCCCTTGTGTTTTAGTTAATGAATCAAACGCTGCTTTATCAAGATTAGATAATCTATCATGTTCTTTTTCATCCATTCTAGCTCGTCTATCTTGTTCTTTACCTTGCATAGCAGCAGTATGTTTTCTACCTTCTAAATCCATTTCTCGCATATCTCTGGCTCCAGATTCTTTATCAACAAAATCAAGATCAGCCATATCTGCACCACTATGCATACTTCTTGCTTTAGCCTGTTCTGTTGCAGCTTTAGCTTTCTTAAGATGTACATCCACTTCATTCTCTTTAGCCTTAGCAGATTCGTTAGCAACTTGTGCTTCTAATAGTGCTACTTCAAGTTGAGCTTTCTTTTGAGCCATAGGATCAGGTTGAGGTTGGTATTCTGATATACGTTTAGCTAAATCAGGCATTTTACGTAATTTAGCAATATCTGCTAGAATCATCTGACTCATTTCTGGAGGCATTGTATTACCCATAGTTTGTAACATAAATGCTAATTCACTACCTTTTTGTTCATCAGCTTCAGCAGTAGATATATTGAGCTTAATATCATACATTCCTCCTAAATCATTTCGATTAATAGCGATAAACTTTTCATTGGTAATACGAATAATTTCTTCATCTTCCAGGAATTCTGAATTCATTGAAATAACTTTACGGCCAATTTGATTTAATCCATTTGAAAGTCTACGCAGAATACCTAGTTCACGTTTAGATGTAGCATCAAGTGCTGATCTAATACCAGTAGCAGTGGCTCCTAATGCTTGTCCTGAAATACCTTGCGTAAATGCTTTAACACCTGTTAAGGCTTCAGCATCGTTATTCTGCATATTTAATACTTCAAGAGCAGAGCGTGGGATCTCAGGATAAACTTCCATATGAAATGCTTGTTTAGGATCTACATTAGCATTAAACTTATAATCTTCACCTCGTTCAAATTTACGAGCATTAGTTACATCAAGGGCATCTTTTCTAATACCTTGTTGCCCACTAGCGCTACGCCCAATAATATCAATAATGCCGCGAGTAACAGCGCCCACGATCTTTTGGTTATCTTCGATAAGAGCTGCATCTGGTTCTCCATAAATATTTTTACGTCTAGGTAAATATTGAACTAATACAAAAGGAAGCTTTTTATCTGGGTAAGGATTTTCTTCCATTCTAATAAAAGTATCACCTACCCAGGTAGCTACGAAAGGTTTAACTTCATCAGTATCATCAATATCCCAATACCCCCAATATTCACGAGCAATTACTTTTTTACGTGCTTTATCTTGAAATGTAAAAGAGTCGTCATCTGAATTAATTGCATGATCAGGCTCAGCTAATACTGAAGCACTTTCAAAATTAATATCATCAAGATTTTTATACCGTCCATCTTTTTTAAGTTCAGATAACGAAGTTTCAAAACTAAAAACAGCAAAATTAGCTTTATCTATATCTCCTTCACAAGTAGGATCTAATATTAAATTGTTATAATCACATACCGTTAATACTGGTTGATTTTTAATAGTAATAGTTTTTATTTTTTCTTTTTGACCAGTTTTAACTTCCTGCATTGCAGGTTGTCCTGTATTAGGATCTACAGCTGGTTGACCAGTATTAGGGTCCATTACTGGCTGCTGTTCCATTATATCTTCATAAACTTTACGCTTACCTTCTTCAAATTCCCAACCAACACGTACAATAGCAGTTCCTTCATCAACAGCTGTACGAATATAGTCATCGATAAAAGTTACTTTATCCATACGACAGTTAAGTTGGTAATTTAATAACATGCCATTTTGTACGGCTGCATCTTTATCTTCAAATGTTTGAGGAGAGGTGTTAAATAGATCATCTGTGGATAGGAAGGGTTCTGATAAAGCAGCGTAACGCCATTCTGCTTGTCTACGTGCTAATCTAGGTACTAGCTTAGAACGACCACGTTTTGCATTAATAGTTTGTTCGCCATCAAGTACTCTTAACCAAGCATCAACTTCATCAACATGAACTTGATGCGCTACTTGGGCAGATTCATGGTCTTGTTTAAGATCTGCAAGACTAGGTGGATTTTCCCAATCTGGTTGTAAAGTAGAAGCATCAGTTTCAGTCTGATCAGTATCTAATTTATCAGTATCTGTTTCACTCATGTATCACTCCCAGCTTGTTCTTTATGTTTATCATAGCTACTGTATTGCTTTTTAAGAAAATTATCAACCTTATATATCTTAAAGCCATTTATTGTATCATGATAATTCATATAATTTTCAAACATAGAACTTGTTACTCCTAAAGGAATAGAGGCGTATATGTCATCTGCTTGTACTATTTCAGATACGAAGTATTTCCATACCTTAACGAAATTTAACTTAGCTGCCGTATTAGGAGCAATAAATACTCCTGCTATCATATACCCATTTAAAGATCTATCAAATCTATAAAATAAAGCAGATTCTCCTTCTTGTATCATACTAGCGTGTGTAAATATCATAAAATCTCCACTACAGCAGATGAGTACACATTACCCATACCGGCTCCTAAGCTAAGAAACGTACCAGATTCTTCCTGTACTGCTAATGCTGTTTCTACAGCAGTCGATACCCCCATAGTATGACCAATGCGTAATTTATAGTCAATAGTTCTAATATCTCCAAATTGCTCTTTAATTAGTATGTCTTCTATTTCATTATCTTTAGAAAAAGTACTATGAGTCTTAATAAAATCAATCTTACTGGTAGTATGTGTGCTAACTCTATTCATAACTTTCTTATACCCACTACCCTTACATGAAATACCTAATGGAGAAGTATGATACTCAGCAGCTACATGTATATCTTTAATTTCAGCTAATATATCATTGGTTGTACTATTATTACATGGAACACTTTCAAATACAGATATATTACATGCTTGCCCTAGATGAAATTTTATAATATTTGGGTCGTCTTCTTCATCGAGCAATTTACTTAATTTATGTTCTCCAAATACATGTAAATACTCTTCTGACAGACCATTATCTACTGCAACAACTACAACTGCATCTAGTCGTTCGAGAGACAATAGATTATACGCAGTATACCAAGCAGAATGGCCGCTAATACAGCTTACACTATCTGTTGATATGTACTCAAAAGATCCTAGTTGGCTAGCTAAATAACCTGCATATACCTGAGTAACTGCCATAGGTACTATTTTATAAGCAGGATACTGACTAGTCTTAGGAACAGTTGAAGTATACCCAGTCCATGAAGCACTCCCTGAAGCTATTATAAGTCCTACTCTAAGTGTAGGAATAGCCATTAAGTCATTGATAAATGTATACGTTCCAGCTGTAGCACCGTGTTGCCCTTTAAGAACATAATTAACTAATTCTCCAGTTAGCAGTTTAAGTCCTTGGGTAACCATTGGACCGCCCCCATTTCCAACTTGATGAACATATTGGGGATACGGGATATAATCTAATAAAGTTAATTTTTCTGAGTATACAGAGTTAGTATGAGTTAAAAACAATGTTTAGCATACTCCTTGGCTTGACTATAAGAAAAAGTTTTAGTAGCTGTTTTAGTTGCAAACTCTTTTAAAGTCCGGATACTAAAATTTGGTTGTTCAAGAAGTACTTGAAATTGTTTTTCTGTAATACCAAAACAGTCACATATCCATATAACAAACATCATAGTACTTAGACTATCTAACCCATGTACATTAAAACTATCGTCTATATTTGTTATAGGTTTAAATTCATCTCCTATAGGGGTGTCGCTTTTTAAGATCCTATTAATAAAGTCTAAAAATTCTTTATCTGTAAAATTAAATTCACCCGATCCCATAATATTCTCCAGAATATAGCTTATTCATGTAGTATATAGCAAAAATTGGTATTTAATACAAAAGGAATTAATATGTTATCTGAAGTTAAAATATATAGACCAAATAAAAAAACCAATAAACTTGAACATTGTAAAACAATTTCAAAAGAAGAAGTCAAGATAATATACGACTCAGCATTAGATAAAAGTAACTCACATATAAATGTTAGCGGTTCGGTATACAAAAACTTAGGAAAGAAAACACATCCTAGGCATACTAAATCAAAACCTGCAACCCATTCAGAGATAACTAAATACGCTCCTGGAGCTAGAAAACAAAATTGTATAATGTGCAAAAAATCGTATTATGCTACAAATAAAAGAAATACTAAATTTTGTAGTCAAAAGTGTGGGAGGAACATGTCAAACGAATATAAAAAGGAGAGAGAGTGCCAAAAAAATCACGGAATGAGTCTATTAGAAAAGTTAAAAAACAAAATCCTAAGGACGAAATAGGAACTAAAAAACCTAGATTCTATTCAGGATTACCAGCAAATGTAACTAAAGAAGTTAGTATTGGAATGCTAGAAGGAGCTATTAAATACGGCCGTCATAACTATCGTATTGCAGGAGTCCGTGCTAGTGTGTATATTGATGCGACTATAGGCCATCTATTTGATTATTGGGAAGGTCAGGATATTGATCCAGATAGTAATTTACACCACATCACTAAAGCGATAGCATCTTTATACGTTCTGAGAGACGCTCAGATGAGAAATATGTGTGAAGATGACCGCCCACCTAAGTCAGATGTAGAAGGAGATAAAATTAGATTACAAGCTGTTGTAGATGAATTATTCACTAAATATCCTAAGGAGACCAAATGACTAAAGTAGAACTAACAAATAACATTGCTAAAGCATTAGATACTACACAAAATGAAGTAAAAGACTATATATCAACAGTTTTAGATTGTGTTAAACATGGAATCGTTAAGGATGGAAGAGTAACTATTCGTGGTTTTGGTTGTTTTATTACTAGAGATAAGGTTGAGCGAGATGGGCGCAATCCCAAGACAGGTGAACCAGCAGTTATTACAGCTAGACGAGTTGTTAAATTTAAGGCTTATGATCCATTTAAACAACAAGTAAATCAATAAGATGTGGCTTGATACGAAAGAATGGTTACAATACACAAAAGGAGCTAATATGGGAGACCTAACACAGAATTTTAATAAAGAAGAATATGCTTGTAAATGTGGGTGTGGAGAAGCCGGTATTAAACAAGAACTTGCAGTAAAAGTACAACAAGTCAGAGATCTTGTAGGAAGATCAATTGTAATTAATAGTGGGGTTAGATGCGCTAGACATAATGGAAATATAGGAGCTAGCGAGACTAGCTCTCATATAGGAGGCTGGGCGGCAGACCTAGGATACACAGGTTCTGGTGAACGATATCAACTACTTAACGCCGCTTTTCAGATATTTGATAGAGTTGGGATTGCGAAGAATTTTATACATGTAGATGTAGATGCTAATAAGACTGCTGGTGTAGTTTGGATCTATTCTTAAGGAGAGGCTATGATTGGAGAGCTATCTGGAGATACAGCAGATTTCTTAAATGAGATCCCCTGGTTTGACGGTATTATTTACATACTAATGCTGATGGGCTTATATGTATTCTACAAGTGGGTAAATAGTAAATTCTAATGGATTCTTGATAGAGCAGCAATATAGATAATACCTAATGCAGCACAAAGGATTACTGCACCTCCTATAATCCAGAGAAATATCTTCATGTCTTTTTCTTCTTTCGTTTAATTGGTGGAGACTTCTTCTTTTTCTTCTTAGGAGGTCTGCCCCGTTTAGTACCGTAGGTCCCTTTTCCTCTAGGCATTACGCGTTTCTCCTGAAGCTTCTGAAAGTTTTCGCTAAGGCAGCTCGTTTACGTGTAGTAGGGTTGCTGCTCTTTGATGCTTTATCTAAAGCCTTTTTAGTAATATTCTTACCTTTTGGTGTTTTAGTTGTATCTCTCAAAGCATCCTTTTTCATATGCATTTTCTGAATCCATTTCTTATCTTTAGCCATGCTCCCCCTATTTACTATATTTAGGCTTTTTCCTGGCGTCTTTACCTCGGTTTCTATTTATTGTAACTCGTGCAGCATTTGTCATCTTACCCCCAAACTTCTTATGTATATTCATAAGATCTGGCCCTGCTGCGCTTTCTCCACTTAGATACGGATAAGTGCGTTTATATCTTGTATTCTCCTTACCAGTATAGTCAGTTTTGAATTCATCTAATTCTGGGTCATAAGAAGAATTATACTTATCTTCCACTAATTTTACTTTATCATCAGAACTTAATTTTTTAGCCATCTTCTTCCTCCTCGGTTGCCGTCAAGGTTTTATTAATTACTCTGTCTGCTTTATCTTTCATTTTATCCACCATACTTTTATGCTCTTTGCATACTTCTCTGTATATGTCATTGTTTCTACTGACTTTAGACAGATCTTCGGATACAATTTCTGGGGGATTACTTTCTAGTAACCACTTCTTCGTATCATCATTAAGCTTAATTTCGTCATACCAAAGACATTCTTTGGAATAGTAGTCATTATGGTCGTAAAACCCTAGAGCAAAATTAAATACAGGTGGTATTAATTCGACCAGAGGAAGACTACATCCCATCGAGAACATCAGGCATACCAGACCTATCCCGAACTTTTGCTTTAGCTGCATCGATTTCTTTTTCCACATCATTTTGAGCGGCCATCCCTTTTGGATGATTAATATTGTTAAATACATTACCTGCTAACCAATTGAAAATAGGCCAAACAGTTCCAAGTACTGGAATCTTTTGAACAAATCTATCAGGTAAAGAACCAGTGATTGCTGTAAATACAAGTACTATTTGTCCTGCTATTGCGAACCATCCTTGTCCTTCAAACATCGCAGCTATATCCATAACTTATTCTCCTAAGTTTACTAATGGGGGCTCAGGAAGTTCAACTTTATACCAGTGATCTGGATGTCTAACAAACCTTGGGCTACCTAAATCATACACAGAATAACAACGGTTGTTCGGGGACCTGAATACCATTTCACGATCATGCCTGGGTTGAAATTTACAAGATACAGGGGTCGCAGTGTAGCTCACTTCAAGTCCTGACTTATGAATAATCTGTATTTGTGTCGGTATTTCATTCACAGACCAATCAATTAATTTATGTGGAGACGGTATTATCAGCATGATCGTAATGATCAGCTCATTCATTTTTTAACTGCAGGTTTCCCTCTGTCAATGCCCATCTTCCAAGTAGCAGCACCGCCTATACCCAGCAGACCCCATGCTTCTTGTGAAAAAGAATGAAAACCCCACATTTGACATACTGTCATTCCAACGCCTAGAATCATTAATACATAAGTTTTTTGTCCTGGCATTGCTTTATCAATAAAACCAATTATTGTTGCGATCATTTTAGTTCTCCAATTATTAATTATTAACTCCTAACCACATAGCTAAGGTTACTGCTCCCGCTACCAAACACCAAACAAAAGTTAGATTACTGACCACTACTTTTTCCTTTAGTAATTAAATGAGAAACAATCATTTCTACATTACGTTCAACCGTATTAAGATCTTCTTTAGTTAAAACTACTTTTTCCAGAGCAGTAATACGTTCGCTTAACGTATCATGATTATTAAATACTCTTTTTGTTATAAATGCGCCCATTACAGCTAAAGTACCTATCAACATCTCATTTAGCTTATCCATTGATTCCTCACTTTGTCTTGCTCATTGCTGCTAATGGATTTTCAAGTGCTTTAGTAATTTTCTTATCTAGCTTATCTTCTAACATTTCTATCTGATTATCCACTTTTTGTAGCTTATTGTCTACCTTTTGTAGCTTATCATCCCAGCGCTTGGATGTATCTGCTATTAATTGCCTTACTTCGTTCTCAGCATTCCTCATAGCCGATCTTGTTTCCAGCCCATCTTCTCTAGACCGTTTATCTATTGCAGCTATTTGATCTGAGAATAGATTGATATCTGTCTTCATAGTTGTTCTTATATCTCTTGTAGTGTCCTGGGCTTCATCTATAATTGCTTTCATAGAACGCATTTCACTACTAATTAGTTGTTTCGTGTCATTAACTTCGATATCTAAGATTCCTATTTGTTTATCAATCCCAGAGAGATCAGGTGCTACGTAAGACGTAATCTGAGCCTTCATGTCCTGATAGTCCTTGTAGAATTCAAATCCACCCCAAAGTCCAGCACCAACAGTCCCTAATAGAGATATAATAACGAATAACTTACCACCAGTTGCCTTTATTCCACCGTATTCAACTTCCATATCTATCCTATTTGTATTGTGAATCAATCATTTTATTCATCATAGAATCGGACCCTAGATTAAATATATTACTCAATGGATCAATGTATGTAATAGACTCATATGCTACAGTTGTATCATAAAATGCAACGTCCGGTATTTCCTGTTGTTGATAAGAACTAAACCCAGGTGTTCCAAGAATACCCATTAATGCTAATTTAGTACTATCTGTATCTCCTCCTGCCATTGAAACTGCTTGTAAAACTCTTGTAACTATAGCTTGTACTGCTTTTGCTTTATCTGCTTTAGTTTCTTTTGTCTCTTCCTTCTCTTCTTTTTGTTCCTTCTGTTCAGAACTAGACTCTTGCTCTTCAACGGCAGATTCCACTTCCGCTACTGCTTCTGCGACCTCTGCTACTGGCTCTGGTTGACTATCAGCAGATGCCATACCTGTATCAATCTGGATGGCCTCTATCTTACCAGCTACAGTTGGAACAGATAATGTGACTGCTGCTGGTGATGCTGTTACTCCAACACTAATATTCTGTGTTCCACTTGGTGTTGCAACAGTAATATCCATTGTTGCTGTATCTACAGCAGATACACCCGTATCTGTAATTATGTCATCAACAGCTGATGCAACTAAATCATTGATAATATTCTCTACTTGTGTAACCAATTCATATGTTGCAGTTAAATTAATTGCATTAGTCTGAGGTCCTGCATAACCACCAGATAAACTATCGCCTATCATAATTAATCCAAATGTTGCAAGAGAATACGCAAGAGTATTTTCTGGAACAATTAATTGACTAGTTACTGTTTCATATGCAGAACCGGCTGCCATTGTAAATTCTTGAGTATCTGAATATGTTGTTGTTCCATCTGTAACTTTAATCTGTACACTAAATGGATCACCACCAACAGAATTTCTATCTCTAACACCAATAGCACTATCCATAGTAAATCCTGCAAGCATTTGTTCTTCTGTTAAAAACGCACTAATTTCATTATAAATTTCAAATCCTTTGTCATTATGTTGATCCCAATAAACTACATCATCATCAGTCCCACCATCTGACCAAATATCAGTACGGGGGTCAGCTCCACATTGACCACCAGTTCTGGTACATTCGTGAGTTGCGCCTGCACTCTTCTCTGTTACATCAGCAGTTGTTGCTGTATCTGCATCTGCCTTTCCAATCGAAAAAATTGCCCATAGCATAAAAGCAATAATTAGTCCTATTTTAATAATCTTCATCCCAGTCCGGTACCTCATCATTATGATATGTATCTAATTCTTTGACCTTATCTTTATTTTCTCGTTTCTCTCTCCATTCCTGGTAGTCTGGTCTACGCCACGGTTCTTTATCCCATATCTGTTTAGCCGCTTCTCCAATCTTTCCATCAATAGGACATGGAGTACCGGCCATTTCCATAGCTTGAAATACCCTGGTATCTTGGCACATTAAGCTAACGCTAGCGACTTTCATACCCATACCGTATAGCGAACGTGCAAGTTTCAATCTCTCACAGTTCTCGTCTCTAATAGTTTTACCTATAGAGACACCAAACCATGCAGATTGAGCTGCACCGCTGATACCAGTGGTACATACATCTTGATTATTTATAATTACATTAGGAGAGGCAGCTGTACTTGGTGTTCTATCTACTGTAGTTGTACCAGTGACAGTTGAAGACACAGTTGAAGAGCTGACAGTATTACTATCGGCAGCGTATAGTGTAGAAGGTATTAATATTAAACATATTATAAAATAAATAAAGTAATTCATGTAACATTAGTATTTAAATCCTGGAGACATTAATAAAAATAATGCACCAATTATTATTGCTACGTAACACAGTAACCTAACCATCATCTACACCACATCCTCTGAAATATTCCGGTAAACCAAGAAAAGGTCTTGTGTCATATTTATTTTTTGATGCTGTATCTAATGATACGTTATTATAATGCAAAAATACTTGGCCACAATTTTCACCTTCAAATGCTTCTCGCCAATGTTCTTGGTTAGTACCATCGTATAACAACATATCCCCGGGTTCTAATAACATACTGATTCCCTGTTCTCCCTCTTTACCCGAAGGTTCTAAAAATATAGGCCAAGGATCACCACCTAAATTTAAAGTGGTAGAAACTTCACAACTGTATCTGTCTTTATGCCTCTCAAGAATGTCACCTCTTTTGTATATTCTGGCGTAACTATAAGTTGGGTGTAGTTTTATTTCTGTTTCCGTTTCCATAAGTGGCTGTAATTTTTTAAGCAAGGTTTCCATCGCTATGTCACTATAATGGCTCCATGTTCCAGGTACTTGAGGACAATTCCACACTCCAAATAAACCAGTAGTTGGGGCCATGTACTTTGAATGTATAAGAAATTTAGCAACATCTCTTTTTAATAATAAATAATTATAACAAAAAGCAGCTAAATCCTTGGATATTGCTTGTCGAATAATTTTATACATCTATAAAAATATTGCCCGAAATACTAATTCTATCTTCTTTACATTCATAATACGGGTAAACAACATGATTTAATCTGGATGGGAAAAATAACATCATTCCTTCCATCTCTGGTGACATTCCGTATTTATGCCCAATTATATCTCCAAATATATTAAGAAATTGAAACTTAAAAGATGATATTACCTGTTCTTTTGCTGACTTAGCAGCCGTGGTTTTTTCCTGTTCTTTAAAATCTGTTGGTATCTTCATCCAAACCACAAAACTGTAAATACCAAGATGACGATGTAAAGGATTAAACTCTGTTTGGTTTTGATAATTAACCCAAAATCCATTTAAACAATATGGGTGCGAATTTATTAAAGGAACATCTTCGCCTACATTTATAAATTCGCTTGTGTAACTACTACATAAAGGATCAAGAACATTCTTAAAAAACCAATCATCTTTATCAACTAAATCAAAACTATTTGTTATATTTCCTACTAATTTAGATTTAGCATTTTCTTTTTTATTTTTTATACATTCCCAAAGAAAATTAATTTCACTATCTTCTAATACAACTTCTAACCATCCTAAAGTTGGAGGATGTACCGAACTAACTCTATACATAAGCTGGGCCATTGACCCACATGACTATGGAATATCTCGTTCCCTCAACTACTGGAGTTACTTGATGCCATTCTTCTGATTTAAAAACTATAAGACTACCCTGATTTTTTATTGGTAATTCTTCTGGTTCCTTCATTCCATTAAATAATTGTAACTCGCCACCTTTGTAATCTTCTGGCTTAGATAACTGTACTACAACTGAAAGTTTTCGTTGAGTCTTATCGTGTTTCTCTAAAGTGTCTTTATGCCATTTATAATTGTCACCATTAGCTTTATATTTAGTGAACTGGACTCCTTCATACCCAGTAAGATTAGCCTTAAAATGTTGCGTATTTATGTCAATTACATACGACCATATCGCTCTTACTATTACATTATTTGGTTGTAACCACTGTACCTCTGATTGTCTATATTCCCTTTGTTCCTCTCTTGTGGCAGTATCACCTGTTTTAGCTTCTTCAAATTTATTATTACTGTACTGACTTAAAAAATTATCACAATCTTTTTCAGCGATTGCATTTGTTAGATAATAATATCTATCCACTATGTATTATTTTCTCCCAATCAAGTTCACTTTCATTCCAGATATAGTGAAAATCTGGAGATGGCGTATGTTCTGGCCTTTCTTTAGGAGCTTCCCAATCACCTGTAACTTCGTTCAAAATCCAAGAATCGTATGGTTGAGGTGGAACAAAAATATCCAATACTTTATCATAACGATAACCTTTTCCTGCGAATCTACCTCTGAAATTTCTGTTATAGGAAGTTTGAACCCATGTTCCATCTCCATAAATACCAACTAAGAAATCAATACCAAGTTGTTCTTGTTCTTCTCCATCTTCATCCTTCAAGACATCGTTATGCACAACAAGGACTTGTACTACAATGTCATCTTCTGTTTTTGCAAAATGAGCCATTAAATTTTTCTCCTATCCTGTATATGATCCAGTCCCAGTAAATCTTATAATCGTATCACTTCCATCTGTTGTAATTTGTCCACCTGGAACACCAGAAGTTGTACCAGAATAGTTTGCTGTAGGAATTCTAAGAACTACAGTGCCACTACCACCATTACAGTCTCCAGAAGTATCATACCAAGTTGAGCCTCCTGAACCGCCACCAGTATTTGTTCCACCAGCTCTATCTGCGTCAGCAGTAATTGCGGAACCACCAGCAGAACCCGATGCTCCAGTTGTGTAGGTCATCCCTTTACCTCCACCTCCAATTCCACCTGATCCTGAAACAGAAGGAGAATGATTAGATCCTGCACCTCCACCTGCCCAGTAATAACTTGTTCCTGTAATAGATACAGCTTTTCCTGCCCCGCCGTCAATATTACTGTGGGCTGGATAAGTGTGGCCTACTGCCGCCGCTCCTCCGCCTCCACCGCAGGGATATCTTGATCCATTTGCTTCTCCATTACCGCCTGGGAATCCCTGAGCTGGATTTCCTGTCCCAGCAGTTTGACCAGTCGGGACGTCATAACTACCGCCACCACCAGAACCACCGTTTCCTGCGGCTTGTGGCCCAATAGGAGCGGGGCCACCCTGAGCGGCTCCAGAACCTCCACCAAGAGAAATAATACTTACGCCACTTCCTACGATAGAAGAATTTTCACCATTATCTCCAGCATCAGTTCCACCAGCTCCAATAGTAAC
>Ga0315319_10000344_pt1 | contig 14428 bp, 14 predicted proteins | sample M1500m3416metaG_FD_203463 | JGI IMG/M metagenome (GOLD analysis project Ga0315319, IMG submission 203463) | Ammonia-oxidizing marine archaeal communities from Monterey Bay, California, United States - M1 500m 3416 | ecosystem: Environmental > Aquatic > Marine > Intertidal zone | place: USA... | reverse complement strand
CTTTTAAGTTTCATGAATGGCCGATCCCTCGGTTGAAATTTTCATTTAGAAAAAAATAACGATTTTTTTCTAAATGAATACCAACCCTTAAAAATGCAGTCCGCCTTGTTGAAATGCTACCTCTTAGAAATCCGAATCAACTAAAAATCAAATTTTCCAGGATCTTCAAGATCGTCAAAACGACTGGCCCTGTCATCAGTATCACGAACGATCTTCGCATCAGGCAAAGCCTTGCGCAAAGTAGAAACACCATTAGAAGTGACCGCAGTATTCCAAAGATAAATTGACTTTAAGTCTCGGTACTTTGCTATGATAGGCATGCATGCGTCAGTGACTTTAGTGCCATATAAATTTAACCATTCCAAAGATTGCAGGTCAGCTAACGCTTCAATTCCCTTATCGCCGATCTCGGTCCGATTAAGATTTAAATGGGTCAATCTTCCCAGCTTCCCTATGTGCTTTAGACCGTCATTAGTGACCTTGGTCCGACTAAGATCAACTTCAACTACATTGGCAGCTAAGTGAAGAATTTGTTCTATCTCCTTGTCTGTTGTCTTGTAATAAGTAGAAATCCATTCAACTGATAAGTATTCAGGAAGAGTCACAGATACTGGATTTATTGTTGCACCTAAATTTTCAAGGTGCTCTATCGCATCAGCATTCGGTTCCCTCGCCGGCATACTTTTCACTTTTCGTGCATCAAGACCGGCAGGAATTTTACTCAATGATCCAGCAGAACCTGAACTGAATTTAGCTCCATCATCAATCCACTTCTTTATCATAGCAATTTCCTTCGTGGACAAGGGGCTTCCATCGTCAGGAGGAGGCATTAAATCTTCAGCGTTCTTAGGCAACGATACACGTATGTAGAATTCGCTGCTTGATGCGTCTCCAGGCTCCAACACCCCACCCGAACGGATTCCAATAGGAGTGTTCAGCGCAAGGCCAGCTTTTGGCTTCTTATCTGACTCCTTCTTCTTGGCAGTGTGACAGGAATTGCACTTTGAAGCCACGATTGGAGCGATGTGCTTTTTGTAATCAACGTCTTGCCCAAGGCCTATGAACTGCAAATACATGAGACCAGTTAAGCTCATGAACAAATTGCGTAAGGAAATAATCAGCATCATATCAATGCAAATAAAAAGGACTAGCTAAGGGACTTCTCCCTTTCAGATATCCTTAAACTAAGCAAAGACCTCTTTGACAGGCTTAGCCTCATCACCAATGGTAAATGGACGACCTGAAGGAGAATTTACTACTTTTTCGGTAGGTAAACCTAAAGCATGGCCGATCGTGGCATTGAACATGCCTGGAGTCACAATGCCTTCTTTGACGGTGTGTGCCTTGCGGTCAGTTTCACCGTGCACAAAGCCGCCCTTAACTCCTCCTCCTGCCATTAAGCAAGTGAAGGCTCTAGGGAAATGATCCCTCCCGGTATTTTCATTAATTTCAGGAGTTCTTCCAAACTCAGTCCCAAGCGCAACTAATGTTGAATCTAAGAGGCCCCTTCTTTCAAGGTCCGATATGAGTCCTGCGAGAGCAGTGTCAAGGTTCTGGCATCTAGATTCCACAGATACAAAATTATCGCTATGAGTGTCCCATCCACCCATACTCACTTCTATGAAACGAACTTGATGCTCAACTAAGCGACGAGCTAATAAACATCCCTGACCAAATCCGTTCTGACCATAAAGGTCACGAATCTTGATATCTTCATTATTAAGATCAAAGGCTTTGAGATCCTCACTCGTCATGAGTTTGATAGCTTCATCATACAGACCATTATAAGTCTTGATTTGCTTCTGTTTAAATTTTCCGTGGAAAGTTGAATTCATCTTATCGGCGAGCCCGAGGCGGCGATTGAAATCCGACTCACTTACTGAGTGTGCTCTCTTAGAATCTTTAAGCCCGTCGTTCGCACTGCCAAGTGGAACGCCTCCATACTTTGCACCCATGAATCCTCCAGTCGCGTTCTCCGCAGAACCTCCGACCGATACAAAGCCTGGAATCGTAGTGTTTCTTCGACCTGATAATCTCATCACCCAGGCCCCTATCGCTGGATGTACAATGGTACCACGCATGGGATAGCTTCGATGAAGAAGATATTGACCCTGTTCATGCGCGCCCTGATTGGTCTGCATTCCACGGAACAGGGTAATATACTTCATCATGGCAGCAGTCTTAGGAAGAAAACCTGAAATTTGTATACCTTCGGCACTGGTATTTATCACAGGAGTCGGTCCCTGAACCTCTTTGTTTTGCGGCTTAGGATCAAAAGTATCCAAGTGGCTCATTCCTCCCGCCATATTAAGAAAGATGACGCTCTTAGCTGCACCTCGCCGCGTCGGTGGAGCCGCAGCAAAAGTATCGTTAGTTGCAACGGTAGCTCCGAGCATTGGCAAAACACTCACTCCCAAGCAATTCTTGGCAGCACCTATCATGAATTGCCTGCGGCTCACCTCATCGCTCTTATTGAATATTGTTTTATCTGGCATTTTTCTGTAGCGGTTTACTTGTTTATGTTCTAGAAATTTTTTCTTTAAATAAATTACTGAATGAACATGAACTCGGCCGTAGAAATTAAGGCAGATATCATGTTCCCCTGAGCCACAGCTCCATTCGATTTGAATTCCTCAATAAAAATTTCTTTCTCTAGAGAGGTCGGTAATCTCGACAGTATGCTTATGAAAGCACGGTCAATTTTTTCCTCATCAGTCTTACCCTTCTTGATAACACGAAGAACTTTGGCACTACCATTACCAGTAATGTGTCGCTCAACGTGTCCGTTCAAAATCGAAAGCACCTGAGTAACATTCGAATCAGTACTTGAATTTTCAATAACTTCACGATTCGATTGGCCAAACTGTCTGAGGAAATGACCATTAGGCATAGGCGATTTAAGCTCAGAAGCACGCATCTCATCTCCGTACTTCTTGCTCGCATTATAGGCCATCATCATCATCTGCATTTTTTCGCCACCTCCCTTACTGCCACCTTTATCTGACTTGATCTGATCCTGCAGTTTCTTTGTATAATCCCATACCTCTGCGCCTGTATCCAGGGCCATGACCTCATTGTAAAGATCCTTCATCGATTTCTTGCCAACTAGTACGGGCCTTCCTCTGTAAATGATAGCGTCTCCCCCGTACCCGTTCCCTTTTCTCTGATCAAGGTTATCAGTCTTGAGCGTTAAAAGAGAATCCCAGATCTGTTCAGCACTCATACGCTTTAGCTGACGACCATTAAAATGATAAGCGGACCTGTTAGGATGTTGAATGGTATTAGGGCTCAGTTGAAAAGCATAACTCTTATAGAGAACCTTCTGAAAAGCTTTAAGATCATAATCAAGATCAACTAACAGTTCCTCAAGGTATGACATTAATGATGGATTAGATGGTTCAGAGGCAGAGCTAAAATTATCAAGTGGTTCAAATAAGCCTGTTCCCATGACCCTCTTCCACATTCTATTGGCTATGACCTTTGTGAATCGTGGATTGTTAGGGCTCACGAGCCAATCAGCAAATTTCTGACGGGACTTGCCTGAATCAGTGCTCTTGGATCTGGTACTGACCTTAATAGTTTTGCCGAAATGGCTGAGGGACTTGGCTCCTACCCTCTCACCAGGATCTCCATCACGATACTTATAATCCTTTGGTAGCCTAATGGTGCCAGTTCCTGAATCACTAATTGAAAAATCATAGACCGCATATCGAACGAGTCGGGACACGTCCCTAAGCTCCCTACTGACACCGTCCATGTCTTCCTTGTCTTCAAGATATTCTGCCAAATGATCCTTTGCAGTCTTAATTCCATTCGTGAACGCAGCCAACTGGTAAAAGTCCATCTGCTTCCATGAATCAAACGGATGGTTGTGACACTGGGCACATTCGATCCGAGTCCCCAGAAATATCCTGGTCGTGTTGGCCATATTGTCCTTAAGCATACCCTGGTCACGAACATAGTAACCAACGGCCCCGTTCTGCCATCCTCCTCCAGTTGCAGCAATAAGCTGATGAACCATCGTTTTGTATGACTTGTTCTCGGCTATGGAATCCTTAATCCACTTTATGTAAGGTGCCCCAGAAGTGTTCTCAAATGTGTCAGTGGCTCTTAGTAAGTCCGCCCACCAATTGAACATATGCATGTTATAGCCATAAGAACTTAACAATAGGTCGATGAGTTTGTTTCGCTTTTCTGGATCTTCATCCTTAAGAAATTCCACAGATTCCTCGTACGAAGGAATACGACCTATTGCATTCAGATATGTTCTACGAAGAAACTCCGAGTCCGTAGCTTTTCCGAGTGGCCGAATCTGTTTCCTTCTGAAATCAGCACCTACGAGTCTGTCTATTTTTTTTGATGACTCAATTTGAAATTCAACTGATTGGCTCTTGGAAACAGAACCTGATCGTTGAGCAAGTTGTGAATATGCATCTAGAATAAAAACGCCAGTAAAAAACGCCAAAGCAGTGCTAATCCTTATCCTCTTCATTATTATGTAACTATAGCTTATATTGGTGGTTACCTGCAACCAGAGAATAATGAGCAAAAATAGATTAATGATTTGGTTTTCTTAAATATATATAACCCTATAAAAACAGATACTATCGTCGAATCATCAATTTCAATTAACCTTTTATGAACGGCAACTTCCAACCACCGTCACCTGCGACACGGATATCACGCAATCTAAAGCCAGTTCTGGCTAGGAATAAAAATAATAAAGCAGCGAGGAACAGTTTAATGAAAGGATCAATCTCAAGTCCCTTCATGGCATTGCTTTGGTAATAAGTCAGTGGAGAAAAAATAGCCCAACTTTCAAGGCCCTTAATGGCCTTAGATAAAGTAGTAATGATATAGCCTGCCAAAACAACTATTCCTGATATCATTGCGGCAGACGAACGGGACGGAACACACATGCTCAGCGCCAAGCTGAAACATGCAAAGAACCAAGTCACAACGAAGACTGACAGATACGGAAGCACTAATTGGAACGGAGAAAAATTCATAGACTCTGCCTTAGCAACACCTATCCACAATCCCAACCAACCAAAACCAATAATACACGAAAGACTAACAGTAAAAGCAACGACCCTTCCCCAGAAAAGCTGTCCCCGACTGACCGGATGGGCGAGCACAAAATCAAGTATTCCCCGCTCCTCATCAGCTGCCAAGAGTCCACTCCCCGACACTGATCCATAAATACCAAGAATGACCGGAAGAAATGCAAAATAACGTAACGCTATAAATCCTTGAGGCGTGAATATTTCTTCAACTTCATCGCCTCCTACGAAACTCTTGACCAGCGGTTTTAAGTTCTCCAGGACCGGTCGTAGTTGTTTCTCATTTTCTGCAACTAAATCATAGAAAGGGATCGTTATAATGCCTAAAAGCATTAGAGGAATTCCCCAGCCTATGATCGCCCATACCGATCTACGAAAAGAATATCTGGTAATAGTATAAAACTTATTCATTGCCTTTTGTTTTCAGCTCATCCTTTTCACAAACTTCTCCATAATAGGAAAGAAACACCTCCTCAAGGTCAGGCCTCCTAGTCTCTATAGACTCTACACGATATTCTGCCAATGCCTTAACGAGCTCATCCATTTCACCATCAACAATTAATTTCAACTCACGACCATCCAAACTTAGCGCGTCCAAGAGAATGCCAGGCAATGCTTCTATTTCATCGATACGTACTACTGTATTTTCTGCAAAAATCACTTTCATCCTCCAGGCCCTCCCAGATAGGAGAGAACTCGTTTCTCCAACTTCAACAATCTGGCCCTCTCTTATAATTGCAACACGGTCAGCAACGGCCTGGACCTCGGCCAAAACGTGCGAAGAAAAGAAAACCGTAGCACCTGAATGACGGGATTCCTTAACCATTTCAAGAACAGTCTGCTGAATTAATGGGTCCAGTCCGCTAGTCGGTTCATCCAGTAAAAGAAGATCAGGACAATGCATAAATGCAGCAATAATACCTACCTTTTGTTTATTTCCTTTTGATAGATTTTTTATTTTTGAGCGGACGTTCAGATCCAACCGCTCAGCAAGTTCCTGAGCTCTTACATGGCAATCCTTTCCTCCTCCACGAAGGTCCCTTAAAAATTCTAGAACCGAATGCACTGAAATGTTCTCATCAAATCTGAGTTCACCAGGCAAGTATCCGCAATGCTCACGCACTGCAACTGGATCAGATTGAGGATTCTTTCCAAGAACACAAACTGTTCCTGCATCAGGACGAATGAGGTCAAGCAAACAACGAATCGCAGTTGTTTTACCGGCACCGTTTGGCCCGAGGAAGCCAAAAACTTCACCTCTATTTACAGTTAAATCTATTTCCTTAAGAGCCAAGAAAGACCCGTAAGACTTTGACAGATTATTTACATATATTGCGAAATCAGACTCGTTCTCGTTCATTAATCAAAAAAAATAGTTCTTGGGTCCACCCAAAGACGAACCGAATTATTAGATGACACTTCATCAATCTTCGGAGCCGTCACTTCGATGACACTAGGATCTTGAAAATGCTCAGGCTTAGTTTCAGGGTGCGGCCAATAAATAAGCCCAGTAACACACTGACTCAAGCCAACAGAAAGACGCACTTCAAAGAAAGAAAAATCCTCGGCCGGGCAATCAGAGTGCCATTTAATATTTTTAAATGTGTAGGTCGGATTGACTGGGTTTGGTTTTAATGGGAAAACTGAAATATTAATCGTGGCCCGATAATACCTATCCAAATTCAAACCATTCATTTCAAATATTGGCCACTGAAGAGCGAGAGTGCCTTCAGGAAAACGAGGGTCTCTGGCACGGCCAGAAGCGACACCATGGCCCTTAACTATTTTCCCAGAAATAATATCCATTGCTTTCAAGATCCGCCAAAAGACTCTGATTTAGCGTAATATCCAAATTCTTTTATTACGGAACATGATTAGGTAACGGCTATATTTAATTTGAAAAGGAATAAGAATTGGCTTCTACAGAATGCACTAATGGTTAAATGAAATCAATTGACTAAATCCTATTTGTGTTTCAGCTGATCTTCCCGAAAATTAATAACATGTCTCAGCATCAAGTCATACTGAATTGGGAGCGTCAAGGCGCTGATTTTACTTATAAGGAATATCCAAGAACGCACACATGGGACTTTGGAAATGGTGAACTCTTAAAAGCATCCGCTGCTCCGGATTTTCTTGGAGACCCGTTACTGGTGGATCCGGAACAGGCATTCGTCGCATCATTATCAAGTTGTCATGCCCTTACCTTTCTTACCCTATGTTCATTACAAAAAATCACTGTAAACTCTTATTCTGACACTGCTATCGGATACTTAGAAAAGGCAGAAGATGGTAAACCATGGATTTCCCGGGTAGAACTCAATCCCATAATAGATTTTGAAGAAAGCGATAAATCTGATCCTGCTACCATAAAAAACATACATCAAAAAGCTCACCTCGAATGCTTCTTGGCACGTTCAGTAAGAACAAAAATAATAATTAATTAAAATAAGCTAAGTCTGCAATCATGGTTAAGCACCCTTGTCCATCGTGCCGTCTTAGTGTTAATCTGAGAATATGAAATTGATCATTTATCTACTTATTTCTGGTTCCTTTTTAAGTTTCTCTGTGCCTTCGCTCCAATCTCAGCCTCTCACCTACGAAGGCAGTTCTGGTATTGGTAAAGGAAAGCATATTGTTTTTATTGCCAGTGATCATGAATATCGGGGTGAAGAAACATGTCCAGCCATTGCCCGTATTCTAGCTCATCGTTACGGTTTCAAGTGCACCGTGCTTTTTGGATTAGATAAGAATGGTCACATCCAACCAGGTTCTTCAAATATTCCTGGCATGAAAGCCTTGGATAATGCGGACATGATGTTTCTATTTCTGAGATTTGTAGCTCCTGATGATGCATCAATGAAGCACTTTATCAGTTACCTTGATCGGGGTGGACCGGTCCTCGGATTGCGCACAACAACGCATGGCTTCAATGGGCTCAAGGGCAAAAACAGCAAGTACAATTACAATTCCCGAGACAAGAGTTATGACTGGGGATTTGGACGTCAGATACTGGGCGAGACATGGAGACCAAGTGAAGGCGCAGGACATTATGGAAGAAATCATAAATTCAGCACACGAATGTTCGTGGTACCTGAACAAAAAGATCATCCTGTCATGCGCGGAGTGAAGGACATGCACGCGATGGCTGGAGCATACAGTGCAGTGCCTATTGAAGGATCTGTTATCCTGGGCAAGAACCAAGTCCTTGACTCGATGAAACCGGACGGCAAGCCCATTCCTAACAAACCTCCTAGCCCTTCGATCTGGGTACGTACCTACAAATCTGCTTCTGGCAAGGAGGGGCGTGTTTTTACATCAACACAGGGTGCCTCTGAAGACATCTTAAGTGAAGGTGTTCGACGATGCATTATTAATGGGGTCTTTTGGTGCATGGGCCTGGAATCAAGCATTAAGGCAGACATGGATGTCGCTTTTGTAGGCCCTTATCAACCAACAACATTCAGCTTTGGAGGCGGGCGGAAGAAAGTGAAACCTACTGATCTTACAGGCTTTAAAAGCCCAATTATGCCGATCAAGAAGTAGATACTTCTAATTGTGTAGCAACGCAATGTGCTAGCTTAACTCAAAATTTTTCTTCGTTTAACACCTTAAACTAAATAAAAGGTGAAAATCGGCTGTGAGTTAACATTGGATAACAAGACAAATAAATCCAGATACATGCTCCAAAGTATAACGACTCTCATACTTTTTGTTCTTACGTCATTAATGATGATGGAGACTGATGCATTGAGCATAGATATTCAGAGCAAAGATATTAATTCTTTGAGAGAACGTGACAAAATACGTGCCTCTACACTTTTTAAAGACTACGAAAAACATAAAGGAAATCATAGAAAACGTACCGAAATCATCCGTCAAATGATGGGCCTTAGCCGTCCCGTAGCAAAAAAGATGTTTGATATTCTTGACCGTGAAATTCGCAAGAAGTGGCCCCTATATCAGGAAGAATTTACCAATAGTGCTAAAAAAACAGGAATTAAAAAAAATACTGTCAATGTCAGGAATGAAATCGCTGCACTCCAAATTAAAGTGCAAAGCCTTAGAAGCATGGGGAAGGGATTGACCAAAGAACAAATAATTCGAATCGGTGATCCGGCATTAAAACGTTTGCAAAAACTCAAGGTAATCGAGATGAAGGAAATATTTGCTGTCAGCTCAATGCTAACTAAGCAACGGCAGGAGATTATTGCCCTCGCAGGGCAACGAGCAATCTGTATCGACCGTTTAGTTTTACGAGAAGATGAAGCTGAAACTTTCGGGCTCAAAGAAATCTCTGAATACGAAAAATTGACCGCTTCCCTGGCACTGGGACCACCCCTAGAACATCTTCAAATACTCAACCTAAACGCGAAAATCAATAGAGCGGCCGTTCCACCAAAAGAAGTCGCAGCAATACAGGACATGAATCAATACAGGATCCTCATTGGATTAAGACCATGTCTCCTAGATCCGAGACTCTGCCTCGCCTCAAGAGAACATTCCAAAGACATGGAAGAAAAAAACTTTTTCTCACACACTTCTCCTATTGAAAGAAAAAAAACCCCCTGGATAAGAGCAAAATTGGCAGGAACCACAGCCAATGCCGAAAACATATTTAAAGGAAATAAAGAGGGCCATGCTGCAAACCGTTCCTGGTGGCATAGTCCTGGTCACCATATAAATATGTTAAGTCCTAGTGCAAAACGCGTAGGAATGGGAGTACAAGGAAAGCACTGGACTCAAATGTTTGGACCTTAATAAGTAACTATCAATAATAGCACTAATTTCGTACTCGCCAAAAACAAGCCACTTATAGTAAAATGTTCATGATGAAACTCTTACACTTATCTTTCTTGTGCTTTCTCTTGTTGAGTGCGAATTCTCTTATAATCCAAGCCCAGACAGACGATTTTGATGATGGAAATGACGATGGTTGGTCCAGGATTAATACTCTGGAAAGTGTTGGTATTGCGGCAGCATGGGGGTTCCCTAACAATAACTCGTACAGCATTGCAATGGAAGCGCACGGCGTTGAAGAGCTCGGTCCACCAAGGGCTGGAAGCTTCAGAGATGAAATCTACTCCGACTTTTATGTTGCAGTGGACATCATCTTTGACCAATCGATCGATCAGAACATGGGCATCCTTGCACGTGTCACCGAGGTAGGTTTAGGGACACTGGATGGATACGCTGCAGTATATAATCCAAGGGAATCTGATCCAGGAGGTAAAATTTATATTGCCAACATTACTGACGAGAGCGATACCATTATCGGTGAAGCAGTACCTGGGGTAGAGCTCGGTGAAAATTTGAGAATTGTTTTTAGAGGCAAAGGACCAGAGCTGACTCTGGAACTCTACTCACAGGACGACCTTCTGAACCCAGTAGCAGTTGCCGAAGCCTTTGATGAAAATTATGAATCTGGAGTCGCCGGAGTATTCAGTGCGGCCGATGGAGTAGGCATACCCATTGACGCGACCTTCGATAACTATGTCGCAGCAGAGGAAGAACCTTATCGTTTCGAAATGATTGGTGCCACGATAGAGGGTGATGAAATGACTATTGAATTTTATAGCAAACCGGGAACCATCTATTCCATCGAAAGCAGTAATGATCTTGTCCTTTGGGAAGAAATTGACGACAGTATCGAGGGAGTGCTGGGGGACCGGACCAGTTTCACTGTCGATTATGAGAAGGGGGTCTCAAAATTTTTCAGATTTAATTCGCTAGGTGAAAATTAACTGGATGAATCCTGTTCAGCGCCTTCAAGAACAGGATCAATAAAATCAAAAGAACTCACCACTTCGTCAAAGGTTTTTCCTTTTCCAGTAAAAACATAAATCCTTCCAAAGTTCCGCACGATGATCCGCTTCATCGTACTTTCATCATCATCTGGATCATTCTTTATTTCAAAGGTAATGGCTCGCTCAGTATCAACGCTGAGAGTCCTTTCTGTTCCATGGACTAGAGGCTTTCTTACTTCCTCTATCCAGCTCGGAGCGTAAGTCGCTAATTCCAGGATCGGATAATCATTGCCCGGATACTCGAGTCGTAAAACGATGTCAGGCTCCCCGGCAACAGCTCTGTCTTCAACTTTAAGGTTAAGAACGCGAGGGTAACGAAGGCTAAATTGCAGGGCTTCGTTATAATATTGCTGCAGACCGGGGATAGATGCTCTCGGATCTTTAGGCTCAAGGGTCTCACAACCCAGAAAAAACAGTGGGACCAGAGATATTAAACAGTATATGGCCCTTCTAAAATTCATCTTCTTCATCAAGCTTCTTTGCCGCGGCAATCTCCTCATCCTCTAAATGACGTATACTTATATTTTTGTACTCTGCAGTGGTGCGGAAAGTTGATAATCCTAACGGTACCGATTCTTCGATCTCTCCAAATCTCATTCCAATTTTCCGGCCCTTAATACCAACGTTAACAATTTTCTTTTCTTCAACAAATCCCTGAAAACGATTCTCGGTCACTAATAAGCGTAACTTATACCACTTGCCCTGGTCAAAGTCCCTGACCGTCATGGTTGAGTTCTCCATCGCATCCATGAAATCAATACTTGAAATGCCGCACACTGATCCTCCCCATCCTCCAAGGACAAAAGAAGCATGAGTTTTCTTGTAAGGAAAAGTCAGACAACAAAAGAAGTCCTCCCCTTCGACCCTTCTCGCCTCTAATGATAATTCATAATTTACTTTTGGTAATTTTCTTTTATCAAAATTATCAATCCTGATACCACTCAAGATTTCTCCACGAGTGACTCGCAATGCTCCTGTTTTCGGACTCACCTTGACCTCACCGAGGCCGGCATAATTACACAACTTCCAGCCTTTGAGTGTTTTTCCGTCAAATAGAGAAACGGATTGTTTCTTTGTTTCTTTCTTTGAGGATGTTGTGGGCTTTTCTCCTTCCGCACATAAATTTATCAAAGAAAAAAGAGCCAGAACAGACATGACAGGAAAGATTTTCATTTTCATTTCAAGAGTTAATGTAAGCACAACTGAAGTGGCGTGGAAGAAGAAACAAAGGGTCTATTCTAGCGCATTTCCTATCACTTCCACGGTCCTGAGAATGTCTTCCTCACTATGTGCCATAGAAATGAATCCGGTTTCATAAGGTGAAGGCGCCAGAAAAACTCCCTCATTAAGGCAATAATGGAAGAAATCCTTGAAAGAACCTGACTGGGCGGCGGCAGTTGCCGAACTGAGATCATTGACGGGTGAATTGGTAAAAAACAGACAAAACATTGAACCTATTCGATGAAAAATATATTCCTTACCTGAATTTGATAAGGCCTCATTTACACCTTTTTCAAAAAGAGCTCCGCTCTCCTCCAGCCTTTGCCAGCCATGCAATTTATCCAGCTCCTTTAACTGAGCCAGTCCCGCTGCCATGGCGAGAGGATTACCTGAAAGTGTTCCGGCCTGATAAACTGGACCGTCCGGTGCAAGTTGATCCATAATTTCTGCCTTGCCTCCAAAGGCTCCTACAGGGAGCCCTCCTCCAATAACTTTCCCCATGGCAGTGAGGTCAGGCATTACACCATAAAGTTCCTGAGCACCACCCTTTGCAACACGAAATCCCGTCATCACTTCATCAAATATCAGTAAGGATCCATACTTCTCAGTGATCTCACGTAACAACTCAAGAAACCCCTCTTCAGGAAAAAACAAACCAGCATTGGCCGGTATCGGCTCAAGGATCACGGCAGCAATCTCATCACCATGAACTGAAAAAATCTGCTGGATTTTTTCCGGATCATTAAACGGTAAGGTAATGGTCTCAGAAGCGAACGCCCTGGGTATGCCGGCACTGTCAGGCTCTCCATGCGTGAGGGCGCCGCTGCCCGCAGCCACAAGTAATGAATCAACGTGGCCATGATAACATCCCTCAAACTTTATTATCTTATCACGTCCGGTAAAACCCCTTGCCAAACGAATTGAGGACATTGTTGCTTCAGTTCCACTGTTGACCATTCGCACCTTTTCGACGGACGGGACCCAGTCCACAATAATCTTTGCCATCTCGATTTCAAAAGGATTAGGAGTGCCAAAGCTAACGCCTCTCTTGGCTGCCTCGTGAATGGCCTCTATCACTGGTACCGGAGCATGACCTAAGATGGCTGGTCCCCAAGTTCCCACATAGTCAATCAGTTCATTATCATCAACGTCCCACAGTCTGGAACCCTTGGCTTCTCGTACAAAGAACGGTTCCCCGTCAACGTTCTTGAAGGCTCTGACTGGAGAATTAACTCCACCAGGAATCAAACGATTTGCATTTTCAAATAGCTTTGATGATAGAAAATTTTTCGGCATTTATGAGTAAAATAATGTTCTATTTTAGTTATTCTTTACACTTTATCTCGTCTTCTTTAAGCTGCATTGCGTTTTATTGGATAAAACGCTACAATTCATAAACCATGAGGCATTATCGATCACGAGCAAGCACTCACCTGATCATATTATTGCTGGGCTCATGCTTATGGCCAACAATTTCTGAGTCAATTCCTTCTCGAAATAAAAGTAACCTGAAGCGAGAGCCGGGAGCAATTTATCTGGAGGATTTCAGCGAAGATAAAGTTGAACTTCTTGCAATCAAACAAGAACCAATTTACGTCAGCCCTCAGCGCAAGAAAGCCATAGGTCAGCTCAGAAAAGGTAAAAAAGTCACCCTCATTGCCATGATCAACACACAATATCTGATCAGGGGTATGGCACTCCATGGACAAGTCAAAGGATGGATCTTTCCAAATGCACTGCAAGGGCTGAACAAAGACTTTTCTGATAAACTACACGCACTCTACGAAAGAAAAAAAGTAGTAGATGAATTAATCAAGAATAAGCAAATCGCCCTAGGAATGAATACTGGAGAGGTCGTTGAATCAATGGGAAAACCATCCAGGAAAAATTCCAAACTTGATCGTGGTGGACGATTAGACACTTACGAATACTCAACCTTTGAACGTGTTGCCCAGTACCGGTTCAGGCGGGACTCTCAAGGGAACCTGTTCCGTCAGAAGTATTACGTCAAAATGGAAACCGGTAAGCTCTCTGTAACATTTAAAAACGATATCGTCGAAAGTATCGAGGAAACTGAAGGGAACCCCCTCGGAGGAGGAGACTTAAAGATCGTGCCGATCCCCATAGAACTATTCTAAGATATCCCTGACATACTCTATCATTGCTCATGTATGAAAGTCACGGACGGGTGAGCTGTTTGACAGCCCTAGTAGCTCTAGTAATTGATCTGTTCCTGTGCACCCTGTTGCCAGCAAACCCGACAATCACCGAATTCCTTTCCATCAATGACTCCGTGCTCGCCGACATAGATGGCGAGTTCAATGATTGGGTAGAATT
>Ga0315319_10000342_pt1 | contig 14443 bp, 19 predicted proteins | sample M1500m3416metaG_FD_203463 | JGI IMG/M metagenome (GOLD analysis project Ga0315319, IMG submission 203463) | Ammonia-oxidizing marine archaeal communities from Monterey Bay, California, United States - M1 500m 3416 | ecosystem: Environmental > Aquatic > Marine > Intertidal zone | place: USA... | reverse complement strand
AGGTACAGGTGGCAGAGGTAGAAGAACTAGAATTGCAATGTCAACAATGAATAAAAACAAAAGAAAATCTCATAAGAAATATCGTGGACAGGGTAGATAATGGCATACAATAGAAGACCTCAACAACAAAAAGGTTATAGTAGGAATAAGAAATTCAATAAGAAGTTTCAAAAGAAGAAAGGCCCACCACCATTTGATGTATTATTAAGACAGTTTAAAAAGAAAGTAGAAAGGGATGGTATCATCCAAGAGTGTAGACGAAGAGAGTTCTTTGTTAAACCTTCTGAACTCAGACAACGAAGAAAGAATGAGGCAGTTAGGAAGAGAAAGAGACAAATGGAAATGGAGAAACAAGAATGGGAGGCTCGTAGAAGGTCACACATATGGTAGATTCAAGGACAGGGTATAATGCCTATGAACTCTATCTTGGTCTCAAATTACATTTTAATTCAGACTACGACTACATAAAATACAATGGAAAAGTTAACACAAATTTTGATTCATTCCTTAAGAGGAACGATAGATTTCATTTTGCAAGACTTGGAAGGTTATACGACAAAGAACTTAAAGAATTCTTCATATCAAATTTCATGTATGAAGATTCATGGATTGGAGACCTAATGGATGCAACAGCAGACACTAATTTCAAGAATTACAAGAAGTATATACAATCTTTATCTTATTCCTTTGAACAAGATCAAGAGTTTCTTAAAACACAATGCGGGAGTATTGACGATTTGTTTCATGTTGATCCTACTAGTCATCCCACTATTGTCAAGTGTATTCTATCCAGAAGTATTCATCCACTCACTTATGCACTTACAGAACGGAAATTATCCTTCACCGATAATTTATCCATAGATGAAGAATATGTTTGGCCAGAAGTTAAGTTAAGAATGAAGAAATTAGTACCATTTGTACCATATGATGTATTAAAAATAACAGATATTATGAGAAAAGTTTGGACATGACATACGATAAACACAACTTTAACCAACAATTTTTTCAACAAAGTATTGGTAATGCACCTCAATCAGAGACACAAAATATCTTGAATCCATCCATTTCTTACCTCAATCTTGACAGTTTAAGGACATGTTATGTGGTAGGCAATGGGATGTCTAGGACTGGGTTAGACTTAGGAGTGCTTGGCGGGGACATATGGGGTTGTAATGCACTGTTTAGAGACTACCACTGTGATTACTTAACCATAGTAGATGTAAGTATCATGGGAGAGTGCTGTGAGAGTGAATATCCAAAATATCATGAGTGTTACTTCTCTGGAATATGGGAAGACCCATTAAATAGAACTGATGAATACCCAACAATTAAACAAACTATGGATACACCAGTGAGAGAGTGGTTTTTACCTCAACATACACATGTCACTATGCATGGAAAGGGTAATGGTAATGTAGGTATCTTAGAGATGCAAGCAATAGGAGTAGAGGAAGATTACAAGATTAAAGAAGTGAAGGGGCCAGAAGATGATCCCTTCTTATTCGAGAATTTCTTTTGTGGAACCAGTGCAGCTGCAATGGCTTCCATGACAGGAAAGTATGATAACATAGTTTATGTTGGATTCGATTCCATCTGGAATTATGATATAAATACTTATAATAACATTTATGCTGGAACTCAGTGTTATACAAGAGATGATGGGCATACTGGTGAGAACGAAAGACTAAGAGAAGGGGAAGACAACCCTAACTCATTAGAAGGAAGTCAAACCAGTCAACTGAATCTTTTACTTGACAGATTTCAAAACATAAGTTATTATTATATGAAGGATGAATTAACAGTTCATCCATTAACTAATATAGTGTTATACGATTAATACAATTAAAATGAGGAAAATATTATGTCTTTTCAAGACTTAAAAAGAAGTCGTAGTGGCTTTGATACACTACAAAAATCACTAGAAACCTCTGGTGGTAACAATACCCAAAAATCTTATGTAGATGACCGATTCTGGAAAATCGAAATGGATAAATCTGGAAATGGATTTGCCGAAATAAGATTTCTTCCTGCTCCTAATGGGGAAGATATGCCGTGGGTTCAATATTGGGATCATGGTTTTCAAGGGCCAGGCGGTTGGTACATAGAGAAGTCTCTGACTACTCTTACCAAAAACGACCCAGTTTCAGATTACAATTCTGAACTCTGGAACACTGGTATTGAAAGCAATAAAGATATTGCAAGGAAACAGAAACGAAGGTTACACTATGTTTCTAACATCTATGTGGTATCTGACCCAGCACATCCAGAAAACGAAGGTAAAGTATTCCTATACAGATTTGGGAAGAAAATCTTTGAAATGTTAAAGGATAAAATGCAACCAGCATTTGAGGATGAAACTCCTGTTAATCCTTTTGACTTATGGGAAGGTGCTAGTTTCAAAGTGAAGGTAAGGAAAGTAGATGGATTCTGGAACTATGATAAGTCCGAATTCACTTCACCAAAACCTTTGTTTGAAGACGAAGACCAGTTGGAAGCAACTTGGAACTCTCAACATTCTCTTGCTGGTGTTATTGCACCAGATCAATTCAAGTCTTATGACGAATTGAAAGAGAAACTAGACAGAGTTCTAGGACTTGCAGTAGCAACTGGAACTGCATCCAGTAGATCAGATGATCTTACTGATGTTGCACAACCATCACCAATGCCAACTGTCAATGAGACAGACATACCATTTGCTGAGACAGATGGTAACTCAATGTCTTACTTTGAGAAGCTGGCGAATGATGTTTAATCTTATCCATTATTGATTTTTTATAAATACATGATGAAGGGGTAAGATACTTCGAGGCAATGCTCCTATGCGGCAGTGTGGAGTAAGTTGACGGCGGGTAGTGGGGCTGGATTCAACACTTTAATTCTCATCCAGAGAATTCAGAGGATTACAAATGAAATTTTTAATAGTTGTACTATCGGCTGTAATGCTGTTGGTGGTAGCTAGAGAAGTATACGCGGACGAACCCACCTATATTGATGGAGTATCATCAATAATCAATAATAATTGTGTTGTATGTCATAGAGAAGGTGGGATAGGGCCAATGAGTTTTGAGTCTTATGAACAAGTAAGACCTTGGGCTCCTCTAATACAACACAAAATATCAACCAGAGAAATGCCACCTTATGCATACGATCATGGGATAGGTATTCAAGACCTACAAGGTGATTGGAGACTACCACAAAACGACATTGATGTGGTAGTTGATTGGGTAAGAAGTGGTTCTCCTTATGGTGATAAAGATGTTGAAATTGTCTTATGGTGTTGCACGAGAGATTTAGATGCATGGAACTTTGTTGATCTTGGACAACCAGACTTAGTTGTCCCATCAATACCAATAGACATACCAGCGAGTGGTAATGACATGTGGCATAAACACTATGTTGATACAGGGTTAACAGAAGATCGTTGTATTCGTGCAGTACAGGTTAAACCTAGAGGTGATGCAAAGTCTGTTGTTCATCATGCAAACTCATCTGTTCATGTTGATGGTGAGAGGTATGGTATGTTAACAGAATATGCAATGGGTAAATGGGGTGAAATAGTACCTACAGGTGTCTGTAGAACCTTACCAGCAAATGCACAAGTATTATGGGACATTCACATGTTTCCCGGCGGGTTGGGTGCAATGGCACCAGACAGTATGATTAGGGATAATGTTGTTGAGATTGGTCTCTGGTTATATTCAGAAGAAGAGAGTAAAGAATTAAAGTATAAACAAGACCTAAGTTTGTATAGGATTAGTAAACAGGAAGATATTGTCATCCCACCTAATGACTATTACATGACTCAAGGGTTTCATTCATTTGACCATCCAGTAAGGATTGACAGTTATCAACCTCATGGACATTTACGAATGAACGCTGCAAGTATGGAGATATTTTATCCAGAGACAGGCAGAACTGAACCAATAAGTCAGATTAGTAATTGGAGTGCAGTATGGCATCATAGTCATTTGTTTGAACCAGATGTTGCACCACTACTTCCTACAGGTGCAGTAATAGTATTGAAACAATGGTATGATAACACAAGTAATAATCCCAACAATCCAGACCCAGATCAATGGGTAGTTGGTGGTAGTAGAACAGGTGATGAAATGACTCATGCATGGTTAGCCGTTACACATTTGGATGATGAGGGTTATGATAAACTTAAATTGGAAAGAGGTATAAAATGAAAAATTATTTATATATGGGTGTGATGATGGCTTCTCTTATAGGATGTCAACAGATTGCTGGAACAGACTTCTTGCTTGAACCTATAATGTTACCATTGGAATTTGAGTGGGTAGAACCACTAGAGTTTCAACATAGACTAATGATTTGTAGAGAAGCTGATACTTGTTCAGCAGATCAATTGTTTTAATGTGTTTGTTGAACTAGTTGTTCTGATCTTGCAGTCCCAGTAGCTCTAACATTTTGAGTATTGTTTATATTATTTTGAGTGGTTGGAGCTGAAACATTATTTACAATTACTGTACCAGTAGTTGATCCTATCGTACCCGCTGCAAGAGCTGCACCACTTATCATACTTACTGGCATTGCCATTCCTTCAACACTTGCAATCTGAACAGAAGGAGTAATCAAGAGATCACCTCGTCTAGAACTTAATGCATCCATTGTATCTTCAAGCATTTCAAGGTTATCTGATGATATTCCTTTTAATGATGTACCTAAGATACTAAAACTATCTGCAACTGCTTTGATTGCATTTGCTTTAGTCGCTAATGTGTCTGGTAATTCTGCAACTGCTTTAAGTGAGTCTACTGTACCACCACCTAAGAAAGATTTAAGACCAGAACCAATCTTATCCATTGCACCACCTTCACCAGCATTCATTGCTGCAATACCTTCTGCTACTGCTGTAATTCCAGGCCCTATTGAAATTAATTTATCACCATCAAGATTTTCAAAGTGTTTGAGGTCATTTGCCATTTTCTCCAGTGGCCCAGGCCCATCACCAGAAAAGAAATCACCAATCATTCCTTTAAACGCTGCACCTAAACTACCAGTTGATATTGCACCAAGTGCTTCCATCCCTGCTCCAAGATTAGTGATGTTTTGACCAATGTCTGCACCATCTATGTTCTCAGTTGAAAATGCTTTAAATGATGTTGCAAGTTTAGGTATACCACCAGACACCGCACCAGCAAGACTTGCTAGAGGGGCAATTAAACTTAATCCTAATAACCATCCCATAGACTTACCAATCTCTGAGATGTTGTATCTTATGTCATCTGCTGGTAAGTCACTAAATGATTCAAACCCTTTTGATAGAACTGGGAGTGCTTTTCCCATTGCCAAAACACCAAGTGCCATTGCAGCTAATGTAACACCAACTCCAACACCTAAGGCTGCAATTGCAAGTGCAAGACCACCAGCACCAACAACCATTGGCCCTGCAAGTGGGGCAAGTGCTGCAAATGAACCACCGAATGCAAGAAGTGCGGGGCCAAGTAATGGTAATACTGTTGCTAGTGCTGTTCCAACTGCACGAATTTTCATTCCTAACATCATACCACCACCTTTCTTATCACCACCACCACCAGCAGCTGCAGGAGTTGGGGCTCCTTGTTTTGCAGCTTTAACCATTCTTCTTTGTGCTCTCTTTTCTGAAATCTCTTTTTTCTTTTGCAAAGACATTTGCAGTTTTGTAGTAGCTTTGTCTGAACGCCATCTAACCCATGCATCTCTTGCTCTTATAACTATTCTCATTAAGATAGATTTACCTAGTTTTGCAATAGTGCCTAGGAATGGAATTTGAGATAGGATACCACCAAGTGGCCCTGCAAGTCTAGTAAAGTCATCTTTGAATGAACCAGCAAGACCTTTTGCAGATAACTCACCTTTACTAATAGATTCTTTTTGAGTATCTACAAAAGAATTAAAACTATCTTTCATACCCGCAAAATTAATTTTAAAGTTTCGGATGCCTTCAATTACACCTTTTCTATTGTCTTGTAATATTCTTTGTTGAGACTTGAGTCTTGTTTGATGTCTCTTCATCTCATTGAGTTCAGCATCTTGGGATGCATCCATGACACCACTAGTGGTAGTTTGTAGAAACTCTTCTCTAGCTTTTATTTGATTTGCAATATCAATACCTTCTCTTGCATTTTCTTTTGCAACATCAAGTCTTGCTTTAGACCAATTGTTTTGTTGTGCAATTGCTTCTAACTGTTTACCAACGCCAGTTCGACCATCTACTCCCATCTCTTTGAAAGAAGTTTGTGTAGTGTCATTCAGTTTTTCAACTGCCTCTTTTTGATCTTTTACAAGGTCATGAAGAGCTTGTGCTTTCTTCTCAGCAGTATCTGCAACCTTTTTATCTTGTTTGAGTCTACGAATTTCCCTCTTCTGGGCGTCAGTTCTTTGATCCTCATTAATTGCTAATAATTCTTTGAGGGATAATGACTCATCCAAGGCTGCCTTGACGGCTTTCTTTTGATCTAAAGACTCGTTATCTTTGGTCGTGGCCATTTGATATTCCTATTTACTTATTTTCCGTTTGCATCAGACGCATGATCTTTGGATGCACTATTAACATACAATCCAAACCAAGCAGCTCCTGCTCCAACTAGTATTGATATCAGTCCACTTTGTTCCATAGTAGGTGCGGGTAAATCTATAAACCACATTACTACAAAATAAATGAGGAAGATATAAACACTTAAAAATGCACGAGGCCATATTCTCCATGCATCCACAGCTTTTGCAAGGTGAATCCATTTTTGCCATGGATTTCTTTTGTCTTGCAATTCTGGGTCAGTTGCTTCTCTCAGTTGATCTTTTAGGTCAGATACTTCTGCGGACATTGCCATAAACTTATCGAGGTCTATTTGAACCTCATTTCTGGTCATGTCCATACTTACTTGATCTGGCATAACTAATCTCTCCTATTATTAAACTTAGAACAAGGTTATCTAGCCCTATTCTGTTCTTGCTTTCGTCTCAATTCCTCTTCTTCTAACCATTGCATTAGAAGAGAAATATAAATCTCCCTCTCCCACGGCAGTTGTTGTTCCAACTCTTGTAAACTATAATTATGATGTTGCATCAAACCGAAGTTTGTTTGCATATAATTTGCAAGGTTATCATGTGAGAGGGCTATCCGAAAAAATTGGCAAGTCCTACTAACTCTACTTCATTTTCATGACCACAACCTTCTTTATTACACTTATAATTAACTGTATAAGAAAGTTTTGGTAGTTGTTCAAAATATGCAGATATCTTGTCAAAGTTTTCAGATGATAAACTGTCTATAAAGACTTGTAGTTCATCTTCCTCAAAGTCTGCTCTATTATGAACAAACTCCTCATCAAAAATATTATCTACACATTCCCCAACTAAACTAAACAATGTTTCGACATCTAACTCTTCCTTACCTTCTAACAACCTTTCGACAGTGCCGAAAGAAGGTGGTGCAAGTGTCATACCTACTTTATCATCTAACATGATCTTCCCTGCTTCCATGTCACCTTCTGATAACTGGACATTGGTAAGATCAATTTCGTAGTCATTAGGACTATCGCATTCTTCACATGTAAACCTAACTTGTGATGTCTCACCTACAGACTTCATTCTTATCTGTAGGAACAACCATTCTAGATCAGGCCCTGCAAGTGTTTTAACATCTATCTCATCTAACAAACACCACTGTGTTATATTGATGAGTGCTGTTCCAATAACCTCTGCACTACCATCTTCCAATGCAAGTAAAAGAGTTCTTTGTTCCTTTACTGTGAATGGATGAAACTTCACCTTTTGTTTACTTATTGGTAACTCAACACCATATTCGATCTGATTTACCTTTGGTAACGACATAATATATTCTCCATCTTAAAAAAGGGTATTACTACCCAAATATTTCATTTTCTAATTTCTTAGCGATTCTTCTTCCTAATTTCTTTCCAAATTTCTGAATAACACCACCAAGAAAGTTGTCGGCTTTAGAGTTCGTAAACTCACTATGCCAATATCTATACATAAACTGTGCATTACATTTCGTGAAGTCTCCAGACCCACTACTAAATTGCAATTGACCTAATTGTAATGGCCATGCATCTGCAAGTACACATCTATATATTACTTGTCCATATTTATCTAGTTGTTCTAGATAAATGGTTCCTTTGTAATTATCGAAATAATTACTATAAAATTCTGAGGCTGGGGATGCCATATGTTGTTGCCACATCTCCAACTGTTGTCTGTCCTCATATGAGTTTTCTAATTGAAAGATACAATCAAAGGGGTCATACATTGGTGCAAGTGGGACAGTTCTACGAGGGCCATGCTCTGTTGGTGTATGGGTTAAGAATCCTCGGCCAGGCACTGACATAGACTCACACCTTATTCCTCTCATTCTAAGTACACTTGTATTTCTTCTATCTGTTGTTTCACCAGTTGCAGTACCTTCATCATCAACAGCAGGGTCTTTATGATCTACTGATAAATTTGCAAATAAAGAACAAGTGTAATTATTTGCACGAGGTAAGTTGTCTATTGATTGTTTAAATCTATCTATTTTCATTTTGCTGCAGCTATTTTTCTCTTGGACTCTTTATATATGTTTGCAAGTCCAGATTTTCTAAACGATTCTACAGGTAGGAATATTGCAATTTCCCAGTCAGCACTGTCAACTATTGCAGCTCTAGACTTCATGTGTGCAGTTAAATAATGATGTACACATGCTTTGTAGTAAGGTCTACCTTTAATCTTTTGTATCAATTCCCAAGTCAATCTAAATCTTGTTGAATTATCATATTTGTCATTGTTTGTATAGTCAAATAATTGATCTAGGAATTGAGCCCTCATTGTATGTGGTAAATAATGTAAGTTAAGTCCCTTAAACCCACCTTTTGCTCTTTCGTAGGGTATACATAAAGGGAATCTATCGTAGTAAGGGAGAGTTTTCTTATGTTTAGGGTCATAGAAGTACATAACCATATCGCCTAATATTGGGTTAGTCCGTTGTCTTTGATCTGAGACTAATCCCTTTCTACTCACTCTTTTTATCTGAGACACACGAGTACGAAACCAAGTCATTGACTTCTTTGTCCTTGCCTCGATACCACCTCTAAAGGCTTCCCTCTCTAATCTGTCAAATAGTTTACCTGCCATATATGTATTTATGTCATTTAACTAGGTGATCTTCTGTTAATATTTTAAAATTATATCCACGATTCAAACAGTATTCACGAGCTGCATCCCATTTGAGTTCATTGATTGCATATCTCTTACCTTCTTTCAAATAACGACCATTAGATTTCTTACCACGAACAGGCGGTTGTGTAAATTTCTTTGGTTTGACTTCAATGATATCCCTATCGACTGTTCCATCAGCCTTTTTGTATTCAATCCAGAAGTCTGGAAAATATCGGTGTACTCTACCATCTATACTACGATATGGTATGATAATCTCTTCACTAGACCATCTTAGGATGCTATCGTTAGTATCACAGTATTTCATGAACCTTAACTCCCACAAAGAACGATAAATGACCTTAGTTGGATCACCTTTATACTTTTTCCAGTGAATTGGTTTGAATCTTCCCTTGTAACTCATATAAATACCTTATATAAAATAACTTAATAAAGGTATTTAGGATGGGATTACTATCGAGTCTAAAATCAAAACTTATCGGATCAATTAAAAACGATCTAAACTCTGCACTAGCAGGGCAAAGAAACTTATTCAATGCAAACATAGCAGATGCACTAGATGATCTGTTAAAGTCTGCAACAGGTATATCTACTTCAAATATACCCAGTGAAATTACTTCACTCCAACAAACAATGGCAGAGTCTGCTTCACAAGTAAGAAAAGCAGAGATGAAATTGGGTGCCGAGGCATATTCAACTCCACTACCACAAGTTGAACCTTTGCAATTTCCTACTGATCCAAATTCAGCATTTATTAATAACTGGATTGTGTTTAGAACATTAGAACAGGAAGGATTTGATGTAGGAGCTGGCCAGAAGAGAAAGAACTACGAGATAAGATTATATCTACCTAAGATAAACGATAATATTTCAATGACATATAAGAGTGAGGAAGTGGGTATTATGGGTGCTACTGCAGGCCAAGTGATGAATTCTGATGGGGTATGGGATGGTATAAAGACTGCTGGTGCTGGTGTATTGCAAGCTGGTACTGAAAAATGGAAAGAGGTCAAGGATAAGATGTCAAATATAAGACCATATCAGTCTGGTATAGTACAAAACCCAGTTAAATTCCAACTATTTGAGGGAGTAGGATTTAGAACACATAGTTATTCATTTGAATTACATCCATACAACCATGAAGATTCCCTTGCAATCCAACAGATCATATATGCATTAAAACATTCTGCATTACCTACAGTTTCATTAAAATCACCAAGAATGTTTATATTGCCTGCAATGTGGGATATAGATATTGCTGGAGATGTTAGAAATAACATGGAGAAACCATTACCATCAGCAATCACTAAGGTTGATGTTGACTATTCTGGTGGTCATGATATGAATTTTGTGTATTCAAGAGCTGGAGAGAAAATAACAGATGTTCATCCAAATGGTGTAGTATTAAGTGTAGATTTCACTGAACTTATCACTATGGATGCAGACAGATATGATAAGAATGTATCTGTTAATAGAACAAAAGGTATTGGAAGTGTCCATGAAGAATTAGAGGGTCAAGAAGGACAAATAAAAGATTCACCACAAGCAACAGATGGCTCAGGTGATCCAACAGGCTAGGAGTAACGAATGGCAACAAATTATTTTAGACATTTTCCAACTATTGACTACGACATCAATAAAGATGGAGTATTACATAGGGCTAAGGATTTATTCAGACAGGTAAGAGTATTTGGGGATAAAGAAGAGAGTGCGACAGGGTACGAATTTATGCATGTTGGAGATGGAGATAGACCAGATGCAACTGCATCTAAAGTGTATGGTGATGGAACATTATATTGGTTATTCTGGTTAGTGAACGAACATTTAACAGTATGGAGTGATTGGCCAAGGTCAAATTTCATGCAAGAAAAATATATTGACAGAAAATATATTGGAACAGCACTAGTTGCAGAAGTATCTACATCTATAGTGTCATCTGCGGATAGTAAGTTCACTATGGGTGAAAAGATAACAGGATCAACATCCAAAGCAACAGGATATGCAATTAATATTGATCCAACATTTAATCATGTAGTAGTTAATGATGTACAAGGAACATTCCAGACAGGTGAAACAGTTATAGGTAGTAAGTCAGAGAAATCTTTCACATTATATTCATTTGCTGATTATAAAGACAGACCACACTATTATATTGACAGTGAAGATAATAAAACAACAGTTTATAATGCAGCGTATACAGTAAAAACTAATGCAGAACATGAACGAGAACTTAATGATGATGCAAAATTCCTTAAATATATTCCATTAGGATATTCACACCAGATTGTCAAAGAGTTCAGAGATTTAATTAGGGAGTAATATTATGCCGATGTTCATAGGACAGGGTACTCCTAATAGATATTTTATTGAGTCTCTAACAATATCAAATAATGCAGGCATCCAAGACGAAGTAGTAGAAATATTTGAACAGTTTCAAATCACTGAATCAATTTATCAAAATTTTATCACTGGCTCCATTACGATAGGTGATGGTGCAAACTTTTTTAATCGTATGGGGTTTACTGGACAGGAATATATTCGTATTCATTTAGCAGGGATAGAGGGCCCAGAAGAACAAGTCCCTTATGAAGAACAAATTGACTTAGTATTCAGAATATATAAAGTCACAGAAATGATGAAAGATGGTAATTCCACTAGATATACATTGCACTTTGTCTCACCAGAAGCATTACAGGCAAATAGAAAAAGAATTTCTCGTGCATATAATGGAACAGTATCCGATATATGTGCAAAAATAATGAAGGAAGAGTTGGGTATTAGAGAGGATTCTGATAAGAAACCAGATGGTAAATACACTGGTGTTAGGATAAAGTCAGAAGGAAATATCCAGTGTGTTGTCCCTAACTGGACAGTCTCAGAGACCCTTAATAGACTAGTATCCTATGCACAATCAGAAGAAGGAATGACACCTAATTCTTACTACATGTACCAAACAGCAAACAAGGGATACAAACTTAATAAGATAGAAGACATGTATGGACTCAAATACTTGGGTGGTGATGCAGTATTTGGTGAAGCACTTGCTGGATCAGGCGATCCAAATGCATCATATGATGAAGATGGATCACAAGGTAAGAGGCCGGGGCCAGGTACAGACATATATGATATTAGTAAACCTGCTTTATTTAATGTATTAGAGAACACAAAAAATGGGTTGTATTCTGGTAAGAGAATTACCATGAATCCCATTAACAAGATTTATCAAGAGATACCATTCAGAATTGCAGATGCAGATGAGTGGGACATGGATTCCAAAGGGGAATATAAGACTAAAGGACACATATCCAAGTCATTACCCTTTAGAGTTGCACCAGAGGTGGTTAGGTTGCCTGCGGATGGTGCAGTGGCGGGACAAGCATTAGATATTGCCCCACAAAGTGAGTCATTAGACAGTATTATAGATTATACAGATGCAGCCTTGGACTTTGGGTATGAAACCCCAATGAATATTAATGGAAAAGATACCACGATTAACAATCTCCATCATAAGACTCAATTAGGTAACTTTAAGAGGCAGTCAGTAAGACAATTGTTATCATCTAACACTGTGAATGTGGCCATATCTGGAAGGACTAATATATCGTGTGGGCAAACCATTAATTTAGATTTAAAACAACCGATTGAGTCTGGTGGGGTAGTAGAGGATGAATTTATGCATAATGGTGAATTTCTAATCGTTGGATGTACCTTTGTAGGTACTCCAGACAGTCTTATAGTGCAGTTAGAACTTGCAACAGATGGATTAGAGTCAAGTATGGATGGGTATCAAACTCCTACTGCTATAGTAGGATAAAATGAATACAAAAGCAAAGGAAAAGAGGTTATATATCTCAGAGAAATTATACAATAAGCACGACTTCTATAGGAAGGGATTCTATATACTGTTCGCATATTTAATATGGGACTTATTTAGATCATTCGGATGGATTTAAAGGATTTCCTATTAAGTGCTGCAGTCTATATAATAGGTATAGGTTGCATATTTATATTACTATTTTGGACATAGAACAACGAGGAAAAGAAAATGATGATGGCAAGAACGATCTTGTTAGGGATGACTACGATTATATTTACAGGATGTATCACACAGGCATATGAACCAATGAATATGGAGAAGCATATGAAGGATAACTTTGTTCAAATATGCACAGGTACACACAAGTCTAACATGACTTGCAGATGGATACCAAACAACGAACAACTAATACATCAAGATAATCTACCATAATGGATATTCAAGAACAAATCAAGCAACTTAGACTCCAGCAAGAAGTAACCAAAGGTATGGAATGGTTTCGTCTAGAAGAAGAAATACAAGAGTTAATTAACAATAATGAATAGTTTTTTTTCGTCTAAAATTCTCCGACTCGTTTCGTATATAACCCTTTCGTTACCGATTTTTTTTATAAGTTGTGCAGTACCCTTAGAGATTCTACCGAACCTATGCTATACTGATAAGACTGGGACATATATCTGCCCTTCATCATGCGAAGAAGATTTAAAAGAGTTTCCGAGTGCAATAGAGAGTTGTCACTGGACACCTCAGATAGAGATAAAGAGGGTTGCAGAGAAGAAACCCTTGACACCAGAGGAATTGTATAAGATGAGATTATATGATTGTCGTATGTTTCTCGGAAGTGATGCATGGGACTGGTGCATGGGTAATGAGGCATGGATAGGATGACGAATAAAGATTTTAAAAATAAACAGAGAGAATTAACCGATTTAAATGCAGATGGACATGCAGATTACTCCGATACCTACTGGAAGAGAGAGCAAATGAGTACAGAGCATGATGAGAGTGATGATTTAGAGGATGCCAAGAGAGTAACAGGACAGTTTGATTCGTTCTGTAGTAGGATGTGGTTAGATAATTGTGATGAGAATAGTGCCTTTGGTGCAATAACATACACGAAGGATGAATATATTTCTAAATATTCTGGGTGGTTATGGAATAAATTTCAAGAAAATAATGGTGTTGTGGAATATAATGAGAAAAAATAATCGAAAAATAAGGGAAAATACGACACTTTTTGAAAGTGAAAAGGTCGTGGTACTTAAGAGGGAGACGAAGACGAGGAGATGATTAAGTTTCAAGGTAAGAATGAATTAAGTTTTTTCACAGGAGTTGTAGAGGATAGGTTTGATCCCCTAAGCCTCGGAAGAGTTCGTGTGAGAATCTATGGGATACACTCTGATGAGAAGAATCAGATTGCAACACCAGACTTACCATGGGCCCAAGTCCTTA
>Ga0315319_10000341_pt1 | contig 14453 bp, 11 predicted proteins | sample M1500m3416metaG_FD_203463 | JGI IMG/M metagenome (GOLD analysis project Ga0315319, IMG submission 203463) | Ammonia-oxidizing marine archaeal communities from Monterey Bay, California, United States - M1 500m 3416 | ecosystem: Environmental > Aquatic > Marine > Intertidal zone | place: USA... | reverse complement strand
ATAGGGGTGCACATATAGGCTTTAATTTGAGATGATGCCGTGGCGCTAAGGCAGTATCACCGATAAGCTCAATGCGAGCCGGGAACTCGAGCGAGTCGGTACAATAATTGCGATTAAACGAGTGTGCGCGGCTCAGTTTAACGAGGAAGGCTTACACTTAACCTGGATCGGTGATCCTACTGGTTATTATCAACTTATTATTAACATTGGGGAGACAATGAATGAAGCTTAGAAAATCGAGCTTTACACAAAGCATTATTGCTTCTGTCATTTTGTCTGCAGGGCTTTCGAGTTATGCAGCGGAAATGGAGGAGATAGTCGTCACGGGTGACCTTGGCAGTTTGCCAGGGGAAAATGTTAAATCCGTATTCGGGTTCAACAAGTCCGTGCTTGAAACGCCTCGTTCCATTTCAACGATCTCGGAAGAGATGATGGAACGTTTCGGTATGAACGATATCGATGAACTGATTGCCCTGGCGCCTGGTAGTTTCACGCAATCGTTCTTCGGTGTTGCTGGTGGCCTTGATGTTCGGGGAACACCCGGTGAGACTTATTTCCGTGGCGTGCGTCGGCTGGATAACCCAGGTAACTACCCGACACCGATAGGGGCATCTGATCGGATTGATGTTGTTCGTGGACCAGCTTCGCCTATATATGGTCCATCCAAGGTTGGGGGTTACCTGAACTTCAACCCGAAGTCTGCCCGAATTGAGGAAACAGGCCAGTTTATTGAGGAAAATGCCGGCGCCATGTCATTTACCTTTGGCAGTTGGGATAAGTCAATTGTGACTGCTGAAGTAGGTGGCCCCGGTGAAATTGGTGGTCAGGAGTTTGGCTACTATATCTATGGTGAAGTAGAAAACTCTGGCAGTTACTACAACAACACTGACACTGACAATAACCTGCTTCAGGTTTCGATTGATATGGACCTGAGCGATAGTGTCCGAATTCAGTTTGGTGGTATGTGGCACGATTTCCAGGGCAATCAGAATGCCGGATGGAACCGTCTGACTCAGGAACTGATCGATCACGGTACGTACATCACTGGCTCTGCTCAACCTCTTGATACTAACGGCGACGGTGCAATTTCTCACCAGGAGTACAATGCAAGCGCCATTAACCCGTTTTTGTATGACTTTTTAAACGGGGACGCAGTGAATGGCTCAATTCTTGCGCCTTCAGAAATTGACAGGGGCTATGCAGAAATCCTTTGTGGCTGTGATCTGGGTCTTCTCGAGTTAACTAACCCTGGTGTCACCAAGTTGTCAGGTAAGCAGACTTTGGTTGCCTCAGATGACGTTCTAGATAACGAAGTCGTTACACTCTATTTCGATGTCATCATCGAAACGGAGAGCGGTTGGGAGTTTAAAAACCAGTTTTTCTATGAGGCCTATGAAAACCTCAATGAAAACGCCTATGGTTTTTCGCAGTTCCACGACTCCTGGGTGATCGAAGACAAGCTGATCGTTTCAAAAGAATTCGCCATGGATTCGATGGTCGCTAATGTGCAGATTTCCCCCTCTATTCGACACACTGACTTCGAACATGGTGATGACTTTATTAATGAATATTTTCATCGACGTGATTTGACCACAGAGTCTAATGCATTGGACCGACGAGTGTTATCAACTCGAATTGACGCGGACTACAGTACCTATGACATAGGCGAGTATACAGATCTTGGCTTTGCCGTGATGGGCGATTTCGTTTGGGAAAACGGATTCAGCGCATTGTTGGGTGTTCGTTATGACACCATCGATATGGAAAGCAAAACCCCACAGGACAAACTGCTTTTTCCTGATGGTTTGCCGGAAGCTGACGATGAAGTCGACGGTGTTTCCTGGACAGCAAGTTTCAGTTACGAATTTGACAACGGATTGATTCCGTACATCACTTCTTCCGTGCAGTCGACGGTGATTGCAGGTCAGGGAGCAAATATCGACGCTCAAACCATGGCTGACGGCGGAGCATTCGATGAGTCAGAACTGCTTGAGATTGGTCTGAAGGGTAGTTTACTGAACAATTCGCTGTACTTCGCGATTTCGGCCTATGAGCAGGAACGCACAGACTTTTCGGCTCAGGCTATTGTGACTAACCAGGCGACTGAAACAGAAGGTCTTGAAGTGGAAGTACGCTGGGTTGTGAACGAAAACCTGCTGCTGACGTTTGGTTATTCGCATGTTGAAGTGACTAATATCTCTACTCAAGAGGACGGATACCGGTTTAGCTTCCTTGGCGCGGAAGACCTGCCACTGATTCCGCCTGAACTTCAGTTTGGCGGGCAGATTATATCGTTTGTTGATGCACGCCCTAGTGATGCAAGGCGCGCCGGTATGCCAGAAGACATTGTTTCGTTTACTGGTACCTACGACTTCAATAATGGCCTTGCTGTTAATGCCAGTGTGATCATCGTTGAAGAGACTTATTCTGGGTTTTCGAACTCGGTAGAGCTACCGGATTACACGCTGGTTAACCTCGGTGTTTCTTATGAAACCCAAGACTGGTTGTTTAGTGTTAGCGGTAAGAATCTGACTGATGAAGAGTACTTCCGTTCAAACTTCCCAAATCTGTTCGGTGGCACAATCGTTTTGCCTGAACTTCCTCGTCATTATGTGGCCAGGATGCAGTATAAATTCTAGAAGCCTTTACGCTCTCTAGAGCGTAAGGTATCTGGATAGCAACCTGAAAAAGGGCAGCATTAGCTGCCCTTTTTTTTGCACGGTAAATGTGGTTACCATGTTTAGTCATAGAAAAAAGGAGTCGTAATGGTGTCACGAGTAATTAGCCTGGCTGTCGTCTTTATGCTGTCCGCCTGCGGTATGCCTGATGTCGAGGTCACAGTTGAGGAAGATCACCAAGAGAAACCAAGACCAGTCAAGGTTGTCGTGGTGACCCTGTTTGAAATTGGGGATGATACCGGCGATCGAGCAGGGGAGTTTCAGCTTTGGAAAGAACGGCGAGCGTTTGATGAAATTCTGCCGTTCCACGGTTACAGGGACCTGCACTACAACAGTGAGGATGGATTGCTTGTCATGGTGACCGGCATCGGCACCGCCAGGGCAACGGCAGCAACCATGGCCGTAGGGATGGACCCGCGTTTTGACCTGTCGAAAGCCTACTGGCTGACCGCTGGCATTGCGGGTATTGATCCTGAAGATGCGACCGTGGGATCGGCTGCCTGGGCGGAATACCTGGTGGACGGAGACCTTGGTCATCACATTGATGCGAGAGAAATCCCGGAAGATTGGCCGTTTGGCTATTTCCCAAGGTACACGACCCGTCCCTTTGATCCTGAGAAACCCGAACCTAGTGGAGAAATGTACAGACTCAACCCCGGGCTGACTGAGTGGGCCTATCAGCTAACCAAAGATATTGAATTACTGGACGACCCCAGTGTGCAACATGAAAGAGACCTGTACACGGAGCACCCGAATGCCCAGGGTAAGCCGAAGGTCATCAAGGGTGACCATATTGCAGCGTTAACCTTCTGGCATGGTGCGCTGCTTAATGATTGGGCCAATCGGCTCGTGGAATACTGGACTGATGGCAAAGGCAATATGGTGACTTCTGCGATGGAAGATACGGGTTCGTATCTGTCTATTTCCTGGCTAGATAAGATTGAACGCGCGGATAAAGATCGCTTCATGGTGCTTCGAATGGGTAGTAACTTTACGATGCAACCACCAACACGAACCGCTGCTGAGAATCTGCTTAAAGAAACCCAGGGATACAAATACGCGGGCCTCGAGATCGCGGTTGAGTCCGGTTATATCGTTGCGTCGAGAGTCGTGGATGAACTAATAAAGAACTGGGACCTGTATGAAGATACGATCCCGACCAGTGAATAGCGTCTTGGCCGAATGAGCGAGTTTATTGACTACGTCAGGTCTTTGCCTAAAGCAGAGTTGCATCTGCACATTGAAGGAACACTTGAACCCGCAATGCTGATGATCCTGGCAGAAAAGCACCAGGTTGATCTGCCATATTCGACGGCCGCCGATGTTGAGCGCGCTTATGATTTTGGGGACCTGCAGAGTTTCCTTGATCTTTACTACCTGGGTGCCAGTGTGCTTATCGACGCAGGTGATTTCTATTCGTTAATGTTTCGCTATCTCGAGAGATGTCGTGATGAGGGCATCGTCCATACAGAAATGATGTTTGACCCGCAGACTCATACCGAACGGGGCATTGGCTTTCCTGTGTTTATGTCTGGATTTGTTCAGGCGATGGGCGATGCGAAACGTCAATGGGGGCAGTCATCCTCGTTAATCATGTGCTTTCTCAGACATTTGCCAGAAGAAAGCGCGTTCGAGACACTTAAAGCTGCTGAGCCTTTTAAAAGCCAGATAATGTCGATAGGCCTGGACAGTTCCGAGCTTGGTCACCCGCCAGAAAAGTTCGAGCGAGTTTATGCGGCTGCTGGACAACAAGGTTATCGATTGGTTGCTCATGCGGGGGAAGAGGGGCCGCCAACCTATATTGTTGGTGCCCTTGATCGACTAAAGGTGGAGCGAATTGATCATGGCGTGCGCTGTCTGGAGGACGAAGGGTTAGTAGAGCGGTTAGTTAGGGCACAAACTCCTTTGACAGTCTGTCCATTATCAAACGTGCGGTTATGTGTTTTTGAGACCCTGGTTGATCACCCAATTCGCCATATGCTGGAGCGGGGTTTAAATGTCACGGTCAACTCTGATGACCCGCCCTATTTTGGTGGTTATCTGTTGGATAACTTCGAAGCGCTGCATCGCGAATTGGGTTTAACCATGGAAGATGCACGACAGCTGGCTGTTAACAGTATCCGCAGTAGTTTTGTTGACCAGGCTTCCTGTCAGGCCTGGTTAGATCAGCTGTCGGTGCCGGCACCGTAGACTTTTAGCCCGTGGATCCCTCCATTGGGATAATGGCTGTAAAGGATGTGTGTCACCGGGTCATGATGCCCCATTGCCCTGAACCGGTGCCAGGTATCTGCGCGCAGACGGCCAAATGGCACCAGTGGTTTCCAAATGTCAGGATGCTGGTTGTCCAGCATGATGGTGAACCTGGATGGATCATCAGTCGGTTCTTTTCGATATAATTTTTTCTGCATATAGGATTGAAAGTCGGCCGGTACGACCTGCAACCCATCCACGAATTCAATCTTCCAGCATGGTCGCTGCCGCCAGATTTCTTCCAGTTTTTTTTCGTCTGGCAGATTGATGCCGAAAATATGGCAGCTAAGTGGAGGATTCAATCGATGCAGATAGGTATCTACAATGATCTCGGAAACAGTTTGTGCCTTATCCAGATGAAACAGGGCGCATTCCCCGAAACCTGTCCTGGCTGACTCCCAACCGAGCATGTAATCAACTTCCCGGTTTCCCATTACTGCGTCACGTGGTTTCCCGTAGTGTTCGTTAGAGACATGGGAGATGGTCGCCTGCTCCAGCAGGTTAATTTGATCAGCTTCACTGGTCTGGTTTACGCCGAGCAGATTGACCCTGGCAATGCCGCCTTCATGGTAGCACCGAACCAGACATTCGCTGGCAATGGTGGGCTCTATGTCAAAAGTGTGTTCCTTATCCGGCGCAAGGGGTGTTCTCGCGATTACCTCAGTTCGACCCTGGTCATCAACCAGTTCGATGGCAACTTCAGGTACCTGGTTACCGGTGAACCATTTTGTACTGATACTTATTCGCGATACGGCTGCACGATTCTTTAACCCAATATGTATCCAGTGATAGGCATCATCGTTGAAGCTGAATTCGTCATTGTCAGTCAGACTGGTTGCCTTGTGCCTGGCTGTCTCGAATCCCCAGTATTTAGCCCCCATATGGGTGAAGTTGCCGCTAGATTCTTCCGGTTCATCGGGCCTTACGACCTGATGCGGGTTAGTGAAGGATGAGTCGCTGTAGGAGATTAAAAAGGCGTCTAAAAGTCTCATAGACGTGTGTTACTCATTTCTATTTCTATCCTATCCTCATCCCTCAGCCTGACTTCGTCACAGTTCTCATCATCCGAGATTCGATCGACCACCAGAAAGTCCGAAATACCTCCCAATGCCAGGCTGTAGTGATGCCAGACGCCCTTGTGATAGTTCACTCCCTGGTTGGATCGCGCAAGAAAGGCGACGATGGCGGATGGATCCAGCTCTCCGGGTGGTGCAACCACCACAAGATAGGGAGACGTGCCCAGGGGATAAAATGCCTGGCTGCTTAATGGGTGGCGCTCCATGATTTTCAATATCATGGGCTGTGGAAGAGGGTTCGATCTAAAGATATTGAGACCGGGCCTTCCACCTTCCGAAGACAGATCCAGATCGGCTAAATCATGGTAGCGAGTAGTGTTGCCTTCATTGATCGATCTTGTCTTTACATTGCCTGCCTCGATGACATCTCCGAAGGGTTTGAAATCAGCATGGGTTAAAGGGATTGGCGTTATCGATCGTGCCACGTCGTTCTCACACTTAAGTCCGTTAAATTGCGTTGTTAGCCCTAGTGTACCAATTAGTGCAGTAACGAAAAGCCCAACGCGATGAGTTTACGGAAATGAAGGACGGCAAACTGTCCAAATTGGTGCGTGTTGTGAGCGGTATTGGTGCAACCGATGGTGCCTGTTAGGGAACGGTGACTCAACAAACGAGGAAAGATGGGTGAATTTATCTTGGCATGAATTCTGCATTAATGTTCTCGTCATTCAAAAGTTAGGTCGTGATTGACGGGTAAGACGTCTCGACCTCAGATATATTTTCTAAACAAGGGGTTTGCTATGCCAAAACATTTTTTATATCGAACAATTACAGCAGCTGTTACCACAGCGATTTTTTCTTTATCACCGAATGCCTACTCTGACGGTTTTGATCTTAGTGAAAAACTTAGCGTGACTGGTTTTATCGACATGTCCACCGTGCGAGTTGAACCGGACAGTGGGGATAATTCAACGGAAAGCGGTTTTGACCAGTTCGAGATCGACCTTTTGTTTGACTTTGGTTCTGGTCTTTCGGCTCAGGTTGACCTGGAATACCAGGACGATGGGGATGGCGAAGAGTTCGACGTCGAGCAAGCCTTTTTTACTTATAGCGTAAACGACGCATTGAGTTTCAAGGCCGGTCGATTCCTGAGTTATTCCGGGTGGGAGACAGAGGATCCTACAGGCTTATATCAATTTTCAGGTACCGGCTACGCCAAGTACTTCTATGGTGGCTACCAGCAAGGCATCTCGACCTATTACAAAGGACCCGGGTTCGATGTAGCTATGTCCGTTGTGAATGATCTGGGTGATTTGAAAGGTGAGAACCGGGATTCTAACGATCTTGGTGTTGAGTTGATGTTAGCGGTAAATCCTGTTGAGGCATGGACCATGAAGGGGTTTTACATGACTGACAAACTGGATGGAACCAATGAGGACACAGACCTGATAAACGTCTGGACCAGTTACACAGTCGATGACTGGACATTCGCAGCAGAATATAACCAATCCGAAAATGCCCCTGCGGCGGTGGGTTTTGCCGGTGTCGGGGCGGAGGCAGATGGCTATCTGCTAATGGTTAACTACGCATGGGAAAAGTTTGGCTTAACTTTTCGCTATCACGATTGGGAGGTTGAAACCGATGCGGGAACCACCGTTGAAGATCTGAGCGCGTTTACGCTGGCGCCAAGTTATGCGGTATCTGAAAACCTTTTAATCATCTTTGAATACCGAATGGACGATGACGACATCACTAACGAAAGCACAGATACATACGCGCTGGAAGCACTCATTACGTTCTAAGCGAACCACTACTGTGACCGCTGTTTAAACCCAGCGGTTGGACGAAACCAAAACTAAAGGGTGAACCTATGAAACTAAAACGACTTTTAACAACGATAGCCGCATCTCTGCTACTTTCGTTATCAACAGCTGCCATGGCAGCAGAGACGATTAAAGTGGGTGTCCTTCACTCACTTTCAGGGACTATGGCGATTAGTGAAACGACACTGAAAGATACCGTGTTGATGATGATCGAGGAGCAAAACAAGAAAGGAGGGTTGCTCGGCAAGAAGCTGGAAGCCGTGGTCGTTGACCCTGCTTCAAATTGGCCGCTGTTCGCTGAAAAGACACGGGAGTTACTTTCCAAGGAGAAAGTCGATGTAATTTTTGGTTGCTGGACGTCTGTATCACGTAAGTCCGTATTGCCAGTGCTTGAAGAGCTCAATGGCCTACTGTTTTACCCGGTTCAGTATGAAGGTGAGGAATCTTCCAAAAATGTTTTCTATACCGGTGCTGCTCCAAATCAGCAGGCAATCCCTGCAGTTGACTACCTGATGAACGAGATTGGTGTGGAACGCTGGGTGCTGGCTGGGACAGACTATGTCTATCCTCGAACGACAAACAAAATACTGGAGGCCTATCTAAAAGCTAAGGGTGTGTCCGATTCAGATATCATGATTAATTACACGCCGTTCGGACACTCCGATTGGCAGGGAATCGTGTCGGACATCAAAAAATTCGGTGGCGCAGGTAAGCAAACAGCGGTCGTATCCACGATTAATGGCGATGCCAATATTCCCTTTTACAAAGAATTGGGTAATCGGGGTATCTCAGCGGAAGACATTCCAGTTGTGGCCTTTTCTGTCGGTGAAGAGGAATTGTCAGGCCTGGACACTAAGCCTCTGGTCGGACATCTCGCCGCATGGAACTACTTCCAGAGTGTAGAGAGTGAGGAAAACACAGCATTCATCAAGCAATGGAAAGCCTTCATCAAAGATAATAAGCGCGTTACCAATGATCCAATGGAAGCCACCTTTATTGGCTTCAATATGTGGGCAAAAGCAGTAGAAAAAGCGGGTACAACTGATGTTGATACGGTTGAGTCTGCGATTATCGGAATTACCTCGCCGAACCTTACGGGTGGTACGGCTGTGATGAACAAGAATCATCACTTGTCCAAGCCTGTTCTGATAGGAGAAATTCAGAATGATGGGCAGTTCGAGGTCGTTTGGGAAACTGATGGTGTCGTTCCCGGTGACGCATGGTCAGACTTTCTGCCAGGGTCTATGGATATCGTGGCGGACTGGGTGCCACCCATCAAGTGTGGAAACTTCAATGCCAAGACGGCAAAGTGTTCAGGTCAGAACTTCTAAGGGAGTATGATAGCTGAAGTTGATTCGATAGGGTCGCCGTTCCGGCCCTGTCGAATTGATGATAGTCTGTATTGTCTCGCAAGAAGACAATCCCCCTGATCTTTTTGCGGGCTTTCGCAGTTTTAGCCAGGCGACTATTGCTATCACCAGATCACGGTAATCTATATATTATGTTCCTAGCTGTAAATTTTGTTTCGCGCTACCAGGTCTTTAGGTGGTTGTTTGTCTTTTTGGTCTCTATTTCTATCTCGATGGAAGCGATGTCTTCAAGCGCTGGACTAGCAGAAATAGGGAAGCAGTTGACCCTCGTCAAACTAAGTAAGGTTGCCCCTGTGCTTGATAAAATGGCGCAGCAAGGTGGAGACGAAGTGTTGCCGCTCTTTGAGGCGATGTTGGCGGGAAATCTATATTTTGTGAAGGCTGATAAAACGCTTGTTATTGTGGTTGGGCAAAATCCTGACGACGATTCAGTTGTTGTCAGTAATGCCTTTATCGGGAAAGAACACCTTAGCTTTACAAAAGCAGAACTCAAAAAAATTAGAGTTAACAATAAATTACGTAAGATTCTGCGGAGTAAAATTGCTGAATTAACCCTTTCCAGCAGCGATCCGGTTATACGCGAAGCAGCCGTTCAAAATATGTTACAAAATCTCGGCGAAGAAAGCATCGGGCTTCTAAGTCGTGCGAGGTTAGTGGAAACATCACCCGCTATTATCGAGAAAATTGATTTAGCGCTATCTATAAGTTTGCTGGATTCGACCGACGACGAACAGCGCCTGGTCGCTATTGATTCGTTGCGCGGGGTTGTTGAACCAGTCGTTAGAAACCGCTTGCAGTCGCTCATCGAGAAAGATAGCCAGGGAGAGTACCTGGAACAAAATAAATCTATCGTCTATGCATCGCAATCTGCGCTGCAGCAGATAGATCGCAAACTTCGCTTCTATGGTTTTATTGAGCGGGTGTTTTTTGGCTTTAGTCTGGGGTCGGTGCTTCTGCTTGCCGCAATTGGCCTGTCCATTACCTTCGGTGTGATGGGCGTCATCAACATGGCACATGGTGAGCTGATCATGTTGGGGGCGTACACAACCTATGTGATTCAGCAACAGTTCCCTAACCACATAGGGATATCTGTTTTTATTGCCATTCCAGCCGCATTTGTCGTTTGTGGCCTGGTCGGGGTCGCGATAGAACGGGGAGTCATTCAGTTTTTGAAGGGGCGACCGCTAGAAACACTTCTCGCGACATTTGGCATTAGCCTGATTTTACAGCAGACCGTCAGGACTATATTTTCTCCGCTCAATCGGCAGGTCAGCACACCCGAGTGGATGTCCGGTGCTCTTCAAATTAACCCAGGTCTGGCGATTACCTATAACCGCCTATACATCTTTATCTTCTCCCTTCTGGTATTTTTCCTGTTATTGCTGGTAATGAAAAGAACAGCGCTGGGTTTATACGTCAGGGCAGTGTCACAAAACCGAGATATGGCGATGGCGCTCGGCATTCGGAGCAATTGGGTGGATGCCATGACTTTTGGTCTTGGCTCCGGGATCGCTGGTGTCGCAGGTGTTGCACTTAGTCAGTTAACCAATGTCGGACCGAATCTTGGTCAATCCTATATTATCGATTCGTTCATGGTTGTGGTTTTCGGTGGCGTGGGTAGTCTCTGGGGTACGCTGGTCGCTGCTTTTTCTCTCGGGATATTCAGCAAGTTCATGGAACCCGTTACCGGGACCGTGCTGGCGCAAATCTGTGTGTTGGTTTTCATTGTACTGTTTATTCAAAAGCGCCCGAAAGGGTTGTTCCCACAACAGGGGAGAGCCGCTGAATCATGAGCGATATGGGTGTTCTTCCAGGGTTAGATCGACCTGGTTTTTTGCGAAGCATGTTGCACAGCAAGGGAGGTAATACTTTCCTTGCGCTGTTGTTTGCCGGCACGTTGTTTGCGGCAATAGGCAATTTGTTGGTGCCGCCAGATTCCCCGCTGTATGTCGATACCTATACGATTACGCTGCTCGGTAAGTACTTGAGTTTTGCACTGCTGGCTATGGCGGTAGACGTAGTCTGGGGTTATTGCGGCATATTGAGTCTTGGCCACGGCGCGTTTTTCGCACTGGGTGGCTATGGTATGGGTATGTATCTAATGCGTCAGATCGGTGACCGTGGTGTTTATGGTAATCCGGAGTTACCCGACTTCATGGTTTTCCTGAACTGGACTGAATTGCCATGGTTTTGGTACGGTTTTGATCAGTTTTGGTTCGCCGCAATCATGATTATGTTGGTGCCGGGATTCCTGGCGTTCATTTTTGGTTGGCTGGCCTTTCGGTCGAGGGTAACTGGCGTCTATTTGTCAATCATGACCCAGGCGCTGACCTATGCCCTGATGCTTGCTTTCTTTCGAAATGAAATGGGTTTCGGCGGCAATAACGGTTTGACTGATTTCAAAGAATTGATGGGTTTTGATCTGCAGGCAGACAGTACGCGAGTTGCGCTACTAATCTGCACAGCGTTAACCCTTGGCGCTGCCTATTTGCTCAGCCAGTTTATATTGTCCTCAAAGTATGGCCGGGTGATTGAGGCGATTCGGGATGGAGAGAGCAGGGTACGTTTTGTCGGTTACAAAACGGAAACCTACAAGGTCTGGCTTTTTGTCTATTCAGCGATACTGGCAGCATTAGCCGGTGCACTTTACGTGCCTCAGGTTGGCATCATCAATCCCGGTGAATTTTCACCGATAAATTCCATAGAAATTGTTGTCTGGGTGGCGATTGGTGGGCGTGGCTTGCTTTATGGCGCGATCCTGGGTGCCATCCTCGTCAACTTCGCCAAAACCCAATTCACCGGGATCCTTCCTGAAGCCTGGCTTTTTGCCCTGGGTGCGCTCTTTGTGATTGTGACAGTATTTTTGCCAAAGGGTGTCGTGGGTCTTCTCTCGGTGAAAACCCGCTCGAACAATAAACCGTTACCGGGTTTGCTGGAGGCCCGCGAGTGACCCGCCTGGACGCCTTCCGCGAAGTGATGCGCCGCGATCGGGTTTTTGATTTTATGCTTGATGAAACTTTACCTGCGGTCGATGTCTCTCATCGGGTCTTGTTGTACGTTGAAGGATTGAGCGTGAGCTTCGATGGTTTCAAGGCACTCAATAACCTGAACCTCTATGTGGATGACGGTGAGCTGCGTTGTCTGATCGGTGCTAACGGAGCGGGTAAAACAACGCTGATGGATGTGATCACAGGGAAAACCCGACCGGACGAGGGCGTGGTTTATTTTGGACAAACACATAACCTGCTCAACAAGAGCGAAGCTGAAATCGCCGAGTTGGGTGTTGGTAGAAAGTTTCAGAAACCGACTGTGTTTGAAGCGCTGACGGTATTCGAAAACCTTGAGCTAGCGTTGCGTATGGATAAGGGGATTGTTGCTAATCTCTTTTATTCCCTGCGTAGTGATCAGGCTGACCTGATAGCGGGTGTGATTGATACGATTGGTTTGCAAACACAGATATTTCAGCAAGCTGGAGCCTTGTCCCATGGTGAGAAGCAGTGGTTGGAGATTGGTATGTTGCTGGTTTCTGAACCCCGTCTTTTATTGGTCGACGAGCCCGTTGCTGGGATGACAGCACAGGAAACTGAAAGTACTGCCGAACTTCTAACGGGACTCGCCGGTAAGCGAACAGTCATTGTTGTCGAGCACGACATGGCATTTGTGCGCAGTATTTCGCGTGAGGTGACGGTATTGCATCAGGGGGCGGTGTTGGCTGAAGGGTCAATGGATGAAGTACAGAACAATCCCGAGGTTATCGAGGTGTATCTGGGGGAAGCGCCATGATTGAGCTACAGAATATTAATCAACTTTATGGAAGCTCGCAGATTTTGTGGGATCTAAACCTGAAGTTGAGCAGAGGAAGTTGTACCTGCCTGATGGGTCGCAATGGCGTGGGAAAAACAACGTTACTCAAGTGCCTCATGGGGCTGCTGGCCATTGAATCGGGTGAAATTATTATTAATGGCAACAATGTAACGAAGGAAAAGACAGAGTTGCGTCCCAAGTTGGGTGTCGGGTATGTCCCGCAGGGACGGGACATTTTCCCGCAGCTCACCGTTGAAGAAAATTTAAAGGTTGCGCTAGCGGGAAGAAACGATAAGTCCAAGCGGATACCTGCTTTTATTTTTGATTTGTTTCCTGTGCTGGCGTCGATGATGACGCGACGCGGCGGAGATCTATCCGGTGGGCAGCAACAGCAACTCGCCATAGGGCGTGCGCTGGTCATCGAACCGCAATTACTCATTCTTGATGAGCCGAACGAGGGAATTCAACCTAACATTGTTAACCAGATTGGCGATGTCGTTACCTTACTCAATCGAGAGCGAGGAACCACGGTGTTACTCGTCGAGCAAAAGCTGGCGTTTGCTCGACGAGTAGGCAACGATTTCTATTTGATGGAGAAAGGTGAGATCGTGGCGTCAGGCGAAATGGATCAACTCAGTGACAACCTTATCCAGAAGCATCTTGCGGTATAACCTGTTTGATCAGTCCTAAATCCAGGTATGTCTATGTCGACCGCTGATCCAGGCATTTATGGTTTCAGTATTGGAGTGTTTTTGTCTCCGGTATTATTATAGTGTAGTAACAGAGAATTTGACCCCTATTGGTAATCTAAATAACACGTGAATCTGGTTCTACAGCAACAATCCACCTGGTCGGCAAAGCTTTCGCTGCAGTTAGAAAACATTCAGGGCCGGACCAAACTTGTTCACCAGAAACATTTCGGTCCGTTGCGTGTTCAGAAACAATTTTCCCAGGATGATGGTAGTTGTCACATTTATGTCCTGCATCCTCCAGGTGGGCTTGTCGGTGGTGATAGCCTGACGGTTCAGCTTCGCGTAGGTGCTGATACCCAGACGTTAATTACTTCACCGTCTGCCGCTAAAGCCTATCGCTGCGCCGAGAATGCGCTCACTCAACGTGTCAGCCAAGTGGTTGAAGTCGGGGAAAATGCACATCTTGAATGGCTGCCCCAGGAAACGATTTTCTACGATGGCGCAAAGGCGGAAATCGACAATCAAGTAAGGCTGCACAGTAGCAGCAGTTTTTTAGGTTGGGAGATCCAAATGCTGGGAAGGCGCGCTTCGGGAGAGGGCTTTGTGAAAGGCGCCATTGACCAGTCTTCACGAATCTGGCGCGCCAATAAACTATGCCACCGGGAATGTTTGAGGGTGTCAGGGGACAACCAGGTTTCAGCCTGGGGGCTAAACAGTGCGAGCGTGCTTGGTACACTTGTAGCGATACCGAAGCCAGGTAGGCTGCTATCATTGGAAAATGCGATTTCGCGAGTTCAAACGCTATTGAGTGGGCAATCCT
>Ga0315319_10000334_pt1 | contig 14526 bp, 13 predicted proteins | sample M1500m3416metaG_FD_203463 | JGI IMG/M metagenome (GOLD analysis project Ga0315319, IMG submission 203463) | Ammonia-oxidizing marine archaeal communities from Monterey Bay, California, United States - M1 500m 3416 | ecosystem: Environmental > Aquatic > Marine > Intertidal zone | place: USA... | reverse complement strand
CCCATGGGTCGGGTCCGAAGCTCAACCAGCGTGCCCTCGCCCAACTCCCGACGGAGACAGGCCTCGTTGTCGGCGAACATGTGGTTCAAGACGTTGCGGTCGTCCTGTCGGTAGTCGTAGTCGACCGGGGCCGGCGCCTCGGTCGGAACTGGCTCCGTGGTCGGAGCCGGAGCCGTCGTCGCGACCGTGGTGGAGACCGGAGCGGTCGTCGGGGTTGGCGCCGTGGTCGCAGCTGGAGCCGTCGTCGCCGTGGTCGGAGCCGGAGCCGGGATCATGGTGACAGTCGGAATAGTCGTCGAGGCCGGAGCCGTCGTGGATGATGAAGTCGTCGACGAGGGCACCGTGGTGGAGGGAATCGTGGTCTCTACACCGGTGACCGCCGTCAGGGTGCTCGACGAGGCGACCGGTACCGCCTCGCCAGACCCGCCGCCACACGCCGAGGCCACCCAGATGACCACCATCGTCATCACCGCCGCCCGCATGCGCCCAGTGTGGCACCTCCCCTACGCCGCATCCTGTGTCCACGCCTCCACCACAGTCTCCACGGCCGGACCTCCGGCGACCGGACCGTCGGAGACACCCGCCTACGATCATCGGTCGTGGATACCGAGACGACCGTGCAGGGACTGACCGCTGAACAGGTGGCAGAAAGGGTGGCCGACGGCCGGGTCAACGACGTACCCGATGCGCCGGTGCGGACCACCGGCGAGATCCTCCGGGCCAACGTCCTCACCCCGGTCAACGCCATCATGGGGACGTTGCTCGTCCTAATCCTGGTGGCCGGGTTTCCCGGCGACGCATTGTTTGCCGGCGTGATCGTCTCCAACAGCGTGATCGGCACCATCCAGGAGCTCCGGGCACGGCGCACCCTGGCCCAGCTAGAGGTTCTGTCGGCCCCCCGGGCCCGGGTGGTCCGCGACGGGGACACGCTCGATCTGGAGGTCTCCGGCGTGGTGGCAGACGACCTGCTGGCCCTGTCCCCCGGCGACCAGGTCGTAGTCGACGGCACGGTGGTGGACGGCGCCGGCCTGGAGGTCGACGAGTCCCTCCTGACCGGAGAGGCCGACCCTGTCGACAAGGTGGTCGGCGACGAGGTGCTGTCGGGGAGCTTCGTGTCGGCCGGCTCGGGGCACTACCGGGCCACCCACATCGGCGCCGGTTCGTACGCCGCGACGCTGGCCGAGGAGGCACGACGCTTCACCCTGGTGGACAGCGAGCTCCGATCCGGGGTCGACCAGGTACTGCGTTGGCTGACCGTAATAATTCCCCCGGCCGCCGGACTGCTCCTGTTGCGCCTGCTGGTCACCGAGGACCTGTGGCCCGACGCCCTGCGGGGCACGGTGGCCGCTGCGGTGGCCATGGTCCCCGATGGTCTGGTGCTCCTCACCAGCCTGTCGTTCATCGTCGGGGTGATCGCCCTGGCCCACCGCCGGGCATTGGCCCGCGAGCTGGCGTCGATCGAGCTGCTGGCCCGGGTGGACACCCTCTGCCTGGATAAGACGGGCACCATCACCACCGGGGAGATCGCCTTCGACGAGATCGAGGTCATCGGAGGTACCACCGAAGCGGACGCCGCAGCGGCCGTGGGCGCCATGGCGGGTGCCGATCCGTCGCCCAACCCCACGCTCTCCGCACTGGCCGACGCCCTGCCCGCCCCCGACTGGGCGTTGGTCGACGCCGTGCCGTTCTCGTCGGCCCGCAAGTGGGCCGCTGGCACGTTCGCCCCCCGCGGGGCCGAAGCGCCCGATCGTGTCGTCCACCACCTGGGCGCTCCCGATGTGCTGCTGCCCACCGGCGAGTGGGCCGTGGCTCGTGACCGGGTGGCCGAGCTGGCCGCCGACGGCCGACGGGTTCTCGTCCTGACCCGCTCGACGCACGATCCCGACAGGTCCACCGATGAGCTGCCGGCTGCCCGACTTCCCATGTGCCTGGTGCTGCTCGCCGACACCGTTAAGGTCGAGGCACCGGAGATCCTCGCCTGGTTCGTGGACCAGGGCGTGGACCTGAAGGTCATCTCCGGCGACCACCCGGCCACTGTGGCAGCCGTGGCCCGACGGGCAGGCATCCCCGGCGCCGACGTCGGGGTCGACGCCCGCACCCTGCCCGAAGACCCCGACGCGCTGGCCGAGGCCCTAGCCGACGACCTGGCCGATCGGGCGGTGTTCGGACGGGTCACCCCCCACCAGAAGCGGGCCATGGTGCGTGCCCTGCAGGCCCGGGGACGGACGGTGGCCATGACGGGCGACGGCGTGAACGACGTGCTGGCCCTCAAGGACGCCGATATGGGCATCGCCATGGGTTCCGGTAGTTCAGCGTCGCGGGCCGTGGCCCAACTGGTGCTCCTCGACGACCGCTTCTCGACGCTGCCCCGGGTGGTGGCCGAAGGCCGCCGGGTCATCAACAACATCGAGCGGGTGGCCAACCTGTTCCTCACCAAGGCCACCTACGCCGTGCTCCTGACCGCCCTGGTCGGGGTGTTCGGGGTGCCGTTCCCGTTCCTGCCCAAGCAGCTCACCCTCATCGGGACGGTGTCGGTCGGCGTTCCCGGCTTCTTCCTCGCCCTCGCCCCCGACGACTCGCTCGTCCGACCGGGCTTTCTGTCCCGGGTCCTGCGTTGGTCGCTGCCCGCCGGGACGGCCGCCGCGGCGGCCACCTTTGCGTGCTACGAGGTGGTCCGACGCTCGGATGCCTCACTGGCCGAGGCCCGTACGGCGGCCACCCTCACCCTGCTGGGCGTCGGCCTGGCCATCCTGCTCGGGATCAGCCGGCCGCTGCGCGCGTGGAAGGTCGGTCTGGCCGCCACCATGGGTGGGCTCTACGCGGTGACCATCGCGTGGCCGTTCGCCCGCGACTACTTCGAACTGGTGGTGCCGACGGCCTCGACGTGGGCCACCGCGGCTATCTGCACCGGCGTCGGCAGCCTGCTGGTCACCGCCATTCCCCTGATGGCCAGAGGCCGAGACCGCTAGCGTCGCCGGAGAGATCAGGGATCAACGGCGATCCCCGTCCGACCCGAGGGGTCCTCCATGTCCGATTCCACCACCAGCCTTTTCGCCACCGCTCTGGACCAGTTCAATCGTGGTGCCGATCTGATCGACCTGTCAGACGACCTGCGATCGATTCTCTCCCAGCCCAAGAACGAGATCATCGTGAACTTCCCGGTGCGTCTCAATGACGGGACCTACCGGGTATTCCGGGGCTACCGCATCCAGCATTCCAACCTGCTGGGCCCGTACAAGGGCGGCGTGCGCTTCCACCCCATGGTCAACCTCGACGAGGTCAAGGCCCTGGCCTCGTGGATGACCTGGAAGTCGGCACTGTGCGACATCCCGTTCGGCGGCGCCAAGGGCGGCATCTCGTTCGACCCCACCGCCCTGGAGGACGACGAGCTCGAGCGGGTGGTCCGGCGCTTCACCCATGCCCTGGGCAGCAACATCGGGCCCGACCACGACATCCCGGCCCCCGACCTGGGGTCCAACGCGCAGTCGATGGTGTGGATGATGGACACCTACGCCAACTCCACCGGCGCCACCGAACGCCAGAACGTCAAGCGCATCGTGACCGGCAAGACACTGGAGACCGGCGGCAGCCCCGGGCGCGAGAAGGCCACCGGCCAAGGCGTGGTGTTCTGCCTCCAGCACTGGGCCGACGAGGTGGGCTTCGACCTCGCCGGTGCCACGGTCTCCATCCAAGGCTTCGGCAACGTGGGTAGCGCCACGGCTCGCATCCTCCAGGTGCACGGCGCAACGGTGGTGGCCGTGTCCGACCACGCCGGCGCAGTGGCCGACGAGGACGGCATCGATGCCTTCGATCTCACCGACTGGGTCAGCGAGCGGGGCACGGTGGCCGGCTTCCCTGGAGGCATGTGGATCGATACCGACGACTTCTGGGCCGTGCCGGCCGACATCGTCGTCCCGGCCGCCCTCGAGAACCAGATCACCGCCGAGAACGTGGTCCGGATCCAGGCCAAGGTCATCGTCGAGGCGGCCAACGGGCCGACGACCCTGGAGGCTGAGAAAATCCTCGCCCAGCGGGGCATCGACGTGCTTCCCGACATCCTCGTCAATGCAGGCGGCGTGGTGGTCTCGTACTTCGAATGGCTGCAGAACCGGTCGGCCCAGCGTTGGAACCTCGACGACGTCGACTTCAAACTCCGCGAGACCCTCTGGAAGGCATGCGACGCCGTGGCCGACCTCCGAGCCGAACTCGACGTGACCTCACGTCGGGACGCCGCCTACGCGGTGGCCCTACAGCGCCTGCAGGTGGTCTACGGCCAGCGGGGCATCTTCCCCTGACCCGGACCCTGCTCCTCGGGTCTGGACCGTTCGTCGACGCCCTGGTCGAGGGACTCGACGCCCACGGCCACACAAGCGCGGTGGTCGAGCCGGGCCGGGATCCGGCGACTTCCTCCGGTGGTTCCCCCGGGTTGGACGCCATCGGACCGGGCTTCCGGACCGCTGTCGGCCTGCTGGGTGTGCCCGACCTGGTGGTTCACGTCCCAACGGTCACCGACGGTCCGGTCGCCATCACCGACCAGTCTCCGGACGGCTGGGCCGCGGCGTGTGAGGCCCCCATGGTCGAGGCCATCGGCGTGGCACGGGCCGTCGGCGACCTCATCGGATCACAGCCCGCGAATGGAGTGGCCCGCCGCCTGGTGTGGATTCTGCCCACCACTGCATTGGGCGGAAGCGCCGGTTTCGTGGGGGTCGGCGCGGCCGGGGAGGGCATCCGGGCGCTGGCCAAGGGAGCGGCCAGGCAGTGGGGACCATCGTGCACCACCACCGTGTTGGCCGTCTCCCCCGCGCTGTTGTTCGACGGCGAGGGACCGTCCGACGAGGGATCGCTGTCTCCGCCAGCCCTCGGCGGCCCGGGTGACCCGGCAACCGATCTGGCCGACCTCGTCGACCTGCTGGCCGATCCCCGGAGCCGGTTCACCACCGGTGGCACGCTGGTGGCCGACGGTGGCACCTGGATGGCGCCATGAACGTTCCGGCCCGCTTTTCGGAAACTGGTCTCCTCGACGGACGGGTCGCGCTGGTCACCGGGGGCGCAGCCGGCATCGGTCTGGGCCTGACCACCGCCATGGCCCGCCACGGCGCGACCGTGGTCCTGGCCAGCCGGAGTGCCGAGGTCGGAGAAGCGGCCGCCGCCGGACTCCGGGACGAGGGACTCCAGGCCGTCTGGATCCGATGTGACGTGACGACGCCCGAGGAGGTCTCCGTCGCGGTCACCGCCACCGTGGAAGCCCACGGTCGGCTGGACTGCTTCATCCACAACGCGCTCGACGGCTCGGTCGTCGGACCCCTGGAGGAGGCCACCGACGAGGGTTGGGCCACGCTGGCCGCCACCTCGGTCCGGGCGTCCTACGACTGCGCCCGGATCGCCCACCCCCACCTGCAGGCCACCGGCGGATCGCTCATCCTGCTGACCTCGGCGGCCGGAATGGAGGGCAGCGCAGCCAGGCCGCTGTACGCCATGGCCAAGGCCGCCCAGCGGGGGTTCGCCAAGGGGCTGGCCGCCGAGTGGGGGCCCGACGGAATCCGGGTCAACTGCATCGCTCCGGTGGCCATGACGCCGGCGCTCGATGGAGCGATCCGACGCGACCCCTCACTGGGGGAACGACTGGTGGCCAGGACGCCGCTGGGTCGCATCGGCGACCCGGTCCACGACGTGGGACCGGTGGCGGTGTTCCTGGCCGGCGACCTCGCCCGGCACGTGACCGGCCAGACGCTGGTCGTCGACGGTGGAGGGTTCCGGGGCCTGTAGTCCGGGGGAGCCCGCGGTACCGGCGGTGGCCGGTGGCCCCGGTCATCCGGGAAAGAGGGTCAGCCGGCCTCGGCGAGCGCCGCGGCGGCCCGACGGGCAGCCACCTGGCGGCGACCAATGATCGGCGTGGTGGGGGCGAACCCGGCGGTGGCCCGCTCGGCCTCCGACTCGCCGCCCCAGAATCCGAGTTCCCGGTTGTCCTGGGCGTACTCCTTGCAGGAGTCCATGGCCGGACAGGCGGCGCAGAGTTCGGCAGCCCGGACCTCTCGACGGACACGGGCCTCGGGCCGCTCGGCGAACGGAGCGAAGAACAGATCGCTCTTGCCTCGGCAGAGGACGTCGTCCATCCACCGCATCTCCTGTGAGTCGACGTACAGGTTCGCCGCTGCATCTGACATGGTGTGCTCCCTTCGGGACCCATCTGAGGGCCGGGTTCCGGGGATGGGGCTGGTTGCCCCTCCCACTCGCCCGGTCGCCCCTCCGGCGTCCCGCGATTCGACTGCTCGTTGTGTGACGGCCCGCCGCCGGGCCGCCTCCCGATGGTAGGAACCGACGCCGACACGCTCCAGTGTTTCGCGATGATTGTTAGAGAACCTATCTATCTATTCTGACGATAGTACTACTGCCTGTGGATATGTTCCCACGATGACCACCCGGTAGTAACCGGCGCCATCGGCCCGTCGATCGCCCCGCCGGTCTCTCCATGGGACCCACTCGGCTGGCAGAGTGCGTGGGTGCAGGAGCAGCCCGCCGCCCGACATCGGACCACCAAACGCCACGACGGCCAGTCCTACGACAGCCAACTCTTCGCCGGTCCGTACTTCGAGGACCTTGCCGTCGGCCAGGTCCTCGACCCCGCACCGGCGATCACCATCGGTCCCGGCGAGGCCGCCGCCTACCAGGCCATCTGCGGCGACCCACTGGCCACGTCACTGAGCCGCCCCCTGGCCGAGGCCGTCACCGGCCGACCGGGCGCCCTTGTCAATCCGGCGCTCGTCCTCCACGTGTCCATCGGACAGAGCACGGTGGCCACCCGGACGGTCATCGCCAACCTCTTCTACCGTGGCGTGGCCCTCCGTCGAGCGGTCCGCCACGGCGAGACCCTCCAGAGCGTCGTCACCATCCGGGGCCTCCGGGAACTCTCACGTCGCGACGACCGACCGGCACGCGGGCTGGTCCTGCTCGGCATCCGGACCATCTGCGTCGACGACGACACCACGGTGGCCGACTACGAACGGTGCGCCATGCTCAGGTTCGGCGACCCCGACGCCACGACGGGCCACAACGACGACCTCGGCGGTGCCGATCCCGAGATCGACCTGGCCGCCTGGACCGATCTGGTGCCCGACGGCTGGGACGCCGGCCCGCTGCGGGATGCTGCCCCGACCACCCCGAGCTGGGTGCCCGGCACCGCATACCCGGACCCCATGCGGGACACGGTCACCAACGCCCCGGAGCTGGCCCGCCTCACGCAGAACCTGGCCCCCGTACACCGTGACCCGACACTCGGACCCGGCGCTCAGCGGCTGGTCTACGGCGGCCACACCATCGGGCTGGCCCAGGCCTCGATGGCCCGGTTGCTCCCCGACACGGCCACCGTCCTCGGCTGGCAGTCGTGCGACCACCCGGCGCCGGTGTTCGAGGGCGACGTCCTGTCGTTCCGCCACACGTTGCTCGACGACCTCCTGTTGGACGACGGGGCGGCGGGCGGCGGGCGACTCCGGGCCATCCAGACCCAGGTCGACGCCCAGCGGGCCGACGGATCCACCGCGGCCGTCCTGGACTGGCGCCTCGTCACCTGGGGCGCCTAGCCGAGGGCCACCGCACCCCGGTCCACCAGGGCTCCCAGCTCGCCGGACGTCAGCCCCAGCTCGCCGGTCAGGATCTCTTCGGTGTGCTGGCCGAGCCGAGGCGCCACCATGGCACCACGATTCGCTGCGTCCGTTCCGCCGAAGGCCAGCGGAGAACCGGGCACCAGATGCCGCCCCACGCCCGGTTGGTCGAGCTCGGCGAACAGCGGGTTGGCCACCGATGCGCGCCGATCCTCGGCCAGCAACTGGACGACCGTGCGATACGGACCCCAGCACACCCCGTGCTCGTCGAGCACCGCAGCCACCTCGTCCAGCGTCCGCTCGCCGAACCACGGCTCGAACAGGGCACACAACCGATCGGTGGCCAGGTACCGCTCGCCCTCATCGGCCAGATCGACCCCGAGGTCGTCGGCCAGAGAGGTCACCGCGTCAGCCGTCCCGGTGGCGGCCTGCAGGCCCGCCCACTGCTTGGCGGTGATGGCCACCACCATGGCCCGCCGACCGTCGCCGGTCACGAAATCACGACCGAATGCCCCGTAGATGGCGTTGCCGACCCGGTCGCGCTCGGTTCCGTTGACCTGGGCCTCAGCCAGGTTGCCGAGGGCACCCACAGTGGCCAGGGCCACGTCGGTCAGGGCAATGGTGACGAGGCCACCGCCGCCACCCAGCAGACGACGCCGGTCAGCGGCCAGGAGGCCGGTGGCTGCCATCTGCCCGCACACCAGGTCCCAGGCCGGGACCACGTTGTTGACCGGGCGGGGATCATCGGGGTGTCCGGTGAGGCCCGGATAGCCCACCGCGCAGTTGACCGTGTAGTCCAACGCCGTGGTGCCGTCGTGGCTTCCGGTGACCACCACCATCACCAGGTCGTCGTGGCCCAGTTCGTGGCATCTGCTCGTCAGGCGCTCTGGATCCATCCAGCCCCGGGCCGGGAAGTTGGTCAGGAAGTTTCCCGCACCGGCGATCAGCTCGGTCAGTAGTTCGGTGACCTCGCCGTCCCGTAGGTCCACGGCCAACGACCGCTTCCCCTTGTTCAGACCGTTCCAGTAGAGGCTGACCCCGTCGGCAGTCAGCGGCCAACGGCGGTGGTCGATGCCGCCACCGACCTGGTCAAACCGGATGACATCGGCACCCAACTGGGCCAACGTCATGCCACCAGACGGTGCGGCCACGAAGGCGGTCCCCTCGACGACCCGCAGGCCGGCCAGCGGCCCGGGGTCGCTCATCGGGGCACGATCGTCAGGAGCCCTTGTCAGGAACAGGCCCGGATGTCGTCGAGCACCGCCTGGGCGTGCGCCTCGAGGTCCTGACCGGCCAGGTCATAGGTGCGCACGATGGTGCCCTCGGGGTCGATCAGGTAGGTGATGCGTCGTGGATAGCCCTTCTCGGGCTGGTCGGCCTCGTAGGCCTGCCCCATCACCTTGTCGGTGTCGGCCAGCAACCGGTAGGGAAAGCCCTGGTCATCGGCGAAGTGCTTCTGCGCCTCGACGGTGTCGAAGCTGGCGCCGAGAATGACGGCGCCGGCCTCACTGAACTCCGGGGTTCGATCACGGAACCCCCCGCCCTGGATCGTTCAACCAGGGGTGGAGGCGACCGGATACCACCACAGGGCCACCCAGTGGCCACGGAGGCTGTCCAGAGTGACCACTTCGCCGTCCTGGTCGGGCACCGAGAAGTCCGGTGCCTTCGTTCCCGCGTTCAGCATGTGTGCTCCTCCGGTCGTCGCCACCCAGACGATTATGGACGGTGGGCGACGCCGGGCACGACACCGGTCGCCGTCCGGAGGTCAGGCCAACCAGGAAATGGCCTGCACCTCGCTGTAGGCCTCGAGCCCCGCGATGCCGCGGTCCCGGCCGATGCCCGACCGCTTGAAGCCCCCGAACGGCGCGTCGGGGTGGGGCACCACGCTGTTCAGGGCCACGTTGCCGGTCTGGATGCGTTGGGCGATCTGCAGTGCCCGGGCGTTGTCACCGCTGTAGACGTAGCTGTACAGCCCGTAGTCCGAGTCGTTGGCCAGGGCCACCGCCTCGTCGTCATCGTCGTGGGCCAGCACCACCACCACCGGCCCGAAGGCCTCCTCGCGCACGGCGTGCATGTCGGCGGTGCAGTCGGCCAGCAGGGTGGGCGCCACGAAGTAGCCGGGCAGGTCGGGCCGCTCGCCACCGCACACCAGGGTGGCGCCGGCATCGACCCCGCCCCGGATGAAGGCCTCGACGCTGTCGCGCTGGGCCTCACTCACCAGCGGGCCGACCAGAGTGTCGCGCTCGGTGGCGTCGCCCACCTTAAGCATCCCGGCCACCGCGCCCAGCGTGGACACCAGCTCGTCGACCTTGCTGCGATGGCAGATCACCCGGGTGGGCGCCGTACAGATCTGTCCGCTGTGGAACCCCCACACGCTGGCGATGGCACCCACGGCTCTGCCCACGTCGGCGTCGTCGGTCATCACCAGGGCGCCCTTGCCGCCCAGCTCCATGAGGACCCGGGTCATGGACTGGGCGCCGTTGGCCATGATGCGGGCGCCGACGGCCGACGAGCCGGTGAAGCTCACCATGTGCACATCGGGCGAGGAGATGAGGGCGGCCGGCGCCTCGGTACCCGCCGAGGTCAGGATGTTGACCACGCCCGGCGGGAAGCCCGCCTCGACCACGGCCTCGCCGAGCCGCAGCACGGCCAGGGGATCCTGGGGGGCGGGCTTGATGATGCAGGTATTTCCCATGGCCAACGCGGGGGCCAACTTGCCGGCCACGTTGACCAACGGGAAGTTGTACGAGGTGATGCAGGCCACCACGCCGACCGGACGGCGATACACCGCGGCGCCCACCAGACCCGCCGGCCCGAGGGCCGAGGCCGCCTGGGTGACCGGCAGCTCAGCGCGGTCCAGGCTGCGGGGAATGGCGTACTGGGCATAACGGTCGGCCAGGTTGGGACCGACCTGCATGGTCTCGGCCACGTTGATGGTGGCCCCGGTCTCGGCCTGGACCAGCGCCGACCAGGTCGGAGCCTGGACCCGCAGAACGTCGGCCAGGCGTTGGAGCATGGCGCCCCGCTCGGCCGGCGACGTGGCCGCCCAACCCGGCAGGGCCGCCCCGGCCGCCGCGATGGCCGCCTCGGCGTCGGCCACCGTGGCATCGGGGGCATGACCCACGACGGCCGTGGTGTTGGGGTCGACGATCTCGTAGGTCGACGCGGTGGCCGTCCACTCGCCGCCGATGAAGAGGCGCCAGTGCTCCTGGGGGTCGATGGTCCTGACGTCACCCATGGGTGCTGGCCTCCTAATGCCTGTTCCCGGTACCTGTTCCGGTCGCTTCTGACGCTCCGTCAGGTCACTTGATCATCGTACCGATGGGCCCCGTGCGGTCCCCCACCGGCCCGCTGGCTACGGTCCCGACCCATGGACGACACGCTGATCCGCGGCGGCTGGGTGGTCGACGGGACGGGTGGCGACCGACGCCGGGCCGACGTGGCCATCACCGACGGCCGCATCACCGCCATTGGTCCCGATCTGAACAGCCCATCGACCGCCGTGGCCAACCGGGTGATCGACGCCGACGGACGGGCCGTCTGCCCTGGCTTCATCGACGTCCACACCCACTACGACGCCCAGGTGTTCTGGGACGGGACGCTCAGCCCGTCGCCGCTGCACGGTGTCACCACGGTCATCGGCGGCAACTGCGGCTTCACCATCGCCCCGCTGTCGGACGATCCGGCCGACGGCGAGTACCTCATGCGGATGCTGTCGCGCGTCGAGGGCATGCCACTGGAATCGCTGCGCGAGGGCGTGCCGTGGAACTGGCGCACCACCGCCGAGTACCTCGATGCCGTGGACCCCCTTCTGGCCGTCAACGCCGGCTTCAAGGTCGGCCACTCGGCCATCCGCCGGGTGGTGATGGGCGAGGCGGCCACCGAGCGGGAGGCCACCGACGTCGAGGTGGCCGCCATGGCCGCTCTGCTCCACGACGGACTGTCAGCCGGCGCCATGGGTTTCTCCTCGACCTGGTCAACCACCCACAACGACGCCGAGGGGCGGCCCGTGCCCAGCCGCCACGCGTCGCGCGAAGAGGTACTGGCCCTGTGTTCCGTTCTCGTGGACCACCCCGGCACCGGCCTCGAGATGCTGGCTGCCGCCGGTGGACCGGTGGACGACGAATCCAGATCGCTCCTCTGCGACATGTCCCTGGCCGCCGGGGGTCGCCAGGTCAACTGGAACGTCATGCAGGTCACGGCGTCCACCGTCGACGAGTGCCTCCAGAAGTTGGAGGCGTCGTCCTACGCCGCCGAACGGGGCGCCAAGGTGGTGGCCCTGACCGTGCCCATGGTCATCGCCGCCCGCCTCTCGATGGCCAGCGGCTTCGTACTGGACGCCATCCCCGGGTGGGCCGAGGTGATGTTCCTCCCCCATGAGGACAAGAAGCGGGTGCTGGCCGATCCGGCCGAACGTCGACGCCTCGACGACCTGGCCCAGAGCGACCACCCGTTCCGTCGATTGGCCAACTGGGGCGTCATGACCATCTTCGACACCGTGTCACCGGTTAACGAGGGGTGCGCCGGGCGCACGGTGGCCGACATCGCCGCCGAGCGGGACTGCGGCGAGTTCGACGCCCTGCTCGACATCTGCCTCGCCGACGACCTCCTCACCTCGTTCGGCCGAGCCGACGTGGAGGCCAGCCGCGCCGACTGGCAGGCCCGGGTCGACATCTGGCGCGACGGCCGCGCCGTCATCGGAGCATCGGACGCCGGCGCCCACCTCGACCTGCTGGCCACCTTCAACTACCCCACCCGGGTGTTGGCCGAGCCGGTCCGCCAGCACGGGCTGCTGTCCCTGGAGGAGGCGGTCCACCGGATGACCGCCGTACAGGCCGACCTGTACGGTCTGATCGACCGGGGGCGGCTCGTGGAGGGCGCACACGCCGATGTGATCCTCGTCGACGAGGCGACCGTGGCCTCCGATCCGGTCACCATGCGACCCGACCTCCCCGGCGGAGCGGCCCGCCTGTACGCCGGTGCCTCCGGCATCGACGACGTCCTGGTGGCCGGGGTGCCCGTAGTGGCCGGCGGCGAGTTCACCGACCACCGACCCGGCCGGGTGCTGCGCAGCGGCACCGACAGCCGCTGAGGAACAGATCCCGTGGCCGACCACCGATCCTTCTTCCTCGACCAGCCCCTCCACGACTACGTCATGGCCCACACCACCCCGGCCGACCCGGTCCGCCGGTCGCTCACCGAGGCCACCGCGGCGCTCGGACCATGGGCCCGAATGCAGGTGGCCGACGACCAGGCCGCCCTGCTCTCCGCGCTGGTGTCGGCCGTCCGACCCACCCTGGCCGTCGAGATCGGCACGTTCACCGGCTCGTCGTCGCTGGCCATCGCCCGTGCCCTACCCACCGGTGGCCGCCTGCTGTGCTGTGACGTGTCCGACGAGTGGACGGCCATCGCCCGTCGGTACTGGGAGGCGGCCGGCGTCGACGACCGGATCGACCTGGTGATCGCCCCGGCGCTGACGACCCTGCAGGGGCTGGGCGACGCGGTGGTCGACTTCGCCTTCATCGATGCCGACAAGACCGGCTATCTCTCCTACTACGAAGAGTTGGTCCCCCGTCTGTCAACCCACGGCCTGCTGGCCATCGACAACGTGCTGTGGTCCGGGAGGGTGCTGGATCCGGCGGTGGAGGACGAGGACACGATGGCACTCCGAGCCCTCAACGACCGGATCGTGGCCGACGCCCGGGTCGAGGTGGTGATGCTGTCGGTCGGTGACGGCCTGACCCTGGTCCGACGGGCCTGAGCCCTGCGGTTCGGCCCTTCCCGCTGGGCCTTTCCGGCTGGGATCTGTATGGGGAGCTGCCGGTAGGATCCGGTTACCAACCGGTAACCCACCGGGTCCGATCCCATCGAGCAGGAGCCCAATCCCATGGCCGAAGCCGTCATCGTCGCCACCAGCCGCACCGCCATCGGGCGGGCCGGGAAGGGAGGCCTCGTCGAGGCCCGTCCCGACGACCTCTCCGCGTTCGTCATCGACGACGTCCTCGGCAAGGTGCCGGACCTGCCCCGCGACCAGATCGAGGACGTGATCTGGGGCACCGCCCAACCGGGCGGCGAACAGGGCTACAACCTCGGCCGGGTGGTCAGCCTGCTGGCCGGCCTGGACGCCCCGGGCACCACCGTGAACCGATACTGCTCGTCGTCGCTGCAGACCATCCGCATGGCCGCCCACGCCATCCGGGCCGGTGAGGGCGACGCCTTCGTCTCCGGTGGTGTGGAGTGCGTGAGCCGCTTCCAGTTCGGTGCCGCGGACACCGGCCCCCACAACCCCCGCTTCGCTGACGCCGAGATCCGTACCGCGGACCGCGCCGGCGAGGGCACCGGCTCCTGGGCCGACCCCGACGGGCTGCCCGACATCTACATCGCCATGGGCCAGACGGCCGAGAACGTGGCCGAGCACAAGGGCGTGTCCCGTCAGGCCCAGGACGAGTGGGGCGTGCGTTCCCAGAACCGTGCCGAGGCCGCCCAGGCCCGCGGTTTCTTCGAGCGCGAGATCACGCCGTACACGCTGCCCGACGGCTCAGTGTTCAGTTCCGACGATGGCATCCGGGCCGGTACCACCTACGAGAAGGTGTCCCAGCTCTCGCCGGTGTTCCGCCCCGACGGCACCGTCACGGCCGGCAACGCCTGCCCGCTCAACGACGGCGCCGCCGCGGTGGTCGTCATGAGCGATACCCGGGCCGCCGAGTTGGGCATCAAGCCGTTGGCCCGCATCATCTCGTCCGGCGTGTCGGCGCTCAGCCCCGAGATCATGGGCCTCGGTCCCATCGAGGCCATCCGTCAGGCCCTCGGCCGGGCCGGCATGACCGCCGCCGACATCGACCTGTTCGAGATCAACGAGGCTTTCGCTGCTCAGGTTCTGCCGTCGGCCCACGAGGTCGGTATCGACCTGGACAAGTTGAACGTGAAC
>Ga0315319_10000332_pt1 | contig 14562 bp, 9 predicted proteins | sample M1500m3416metaG_FD_203463 | JGI IMG/M metagenome (GOLD analysis project Ga0315319, IMG submission 203463) | Ammonia-oxidizing marine archaeal communities from Monterey Bay, California, United States - M1 500m 3416 | ecosystem: Environmental > Aquatic > Marine > Intertidal zone | place: USA... | reverse complement strand
AAACTCTTAGGGAGGAAATTAACTCCAGAATCGAGCCTTTTTTGTCATGGCCTACCGATATAGCTGGTCTTGATAAAGCTCTTCGGGATATCCGAAATATTATCCTAAAAGCTTCGGATTTTTCTGCTGAACAAAAGTCAGCTATTCTTAATGAGCTTTCCGGGTTTGCTCCAAACGGAAAAATCCGTTTCCGAAGTAGCACGAATGTTGAGGATACGAGGTACTTTGTAGGTGCTGGACTTTACGATAGCTTTAGTGGTTGTGTTCTTGATGATACTGATAATAACGACACTGGTCCGTCTCATTGTGATCCCGATGAGCCAGATGAACGGGGTGTGTTCCGCGCAATGCGAAAAGTTTATGCTAGTTTCTATAACTTGAATGCTTATCTAGAGAGACTTAGACATGGAGTCGATGAATCGGAGGTTGGCATGGCATTACTGGTACATCATTCATTCCCGGACCCGATCGAGTTAGCTAATGGTGTTGCCGTTATGGAGCGAAATGTCAGTAATACTAATACGGATTTGCAAATCCAGATGGTGAGCCAGAAAGGCGCACTTTCTGTAACCAATCCAGAAGGGGAGGCAATCCCAGAAGTAGTTAGCGGATATATTTACAGAGGAAATTCCAATTTTGAGGGAGTGAACCTGCAACAACGTTCATCTCTTTCACTTCTCGGTGAGGAGGCAGTTATGGATTGGGAAGAGGATTATCTTTCAATGATTGAGATGCTCTATCAAATTAGTCAGGCATACATAGAGCGATTTCCTGAAAATCAGGAGCCTCATCTCGAATTTGAATACAAGAAGGTTCGTGGTGGCGAGCTTGTTATAAAACAAATTCGAGAAATCCCAATGAACTCAAGTAGTGGGTCTGAAGATCTCGCAATTATAGGATCGTCATCGGAGTTGATGGTTTTTCAGGGTGAATATGGAACTGTAATGGGCAACCATAGGCTCAAGTCGCTTTGGAGAATGAAGGGCGAAAACCGGTGGGTGAACCCTCAAGCTGAAAGAAACTCATTTATCGCTGAAACACAGGTTGAAATTGCTCTTAATGGTGCAACAAAAAACATTAATGGAAAGCCTTCGGATTGGTCTAACCATCGGTTTAGAATGCGCCAATCGGGTAACCAGGGTTATGCCCGAGATTCGTGGAATTGGAATAGTGAGCATGGTCAGGCTAGCTATTGGATTGATGGTCAAATGCCTAATTCTACTGAGTATGAAAAAGATCCGGTTCGAGGTCTCTCTCAGATTAATTATTTCTTAGGTGCTGATTACAGGAACTCCGTTCCTGTTTATAATTCTGGATTTGATGGGGTCAATGAAAACACTACAAAAAACGATACTGTTAAACTTGTACCCGGACACCCATCTGATCCAGCGCAAGAGGGTAGTATGTTGCAGGCTCGATCTTTTTCATCAGGAGGAGTTTCAATTGAAACCCAATTTTACTGGCCACCTTATCCAAAGGGACCAACCGCTGGGTATACGTCTCCGCTGGAAAAATGGGTTCAGACTACCATCACTGGGTTAACTGCTCAGCCAATTATTCTGAAGGGATATTTTTCGCAAACTTACCGTCCTGGGCATCATAATTTTTGGGAAGATTTCGTATTTGAGCCTGGTCTTGATGAAGAGTTTGATTCTTCGAAAATCAGTGAACTCCAAAAGAGAAACGTTAGGCAGATTCTTTTATTTACCGATCCTTGGGGGCAGGGTGGAGCCATTAAAATCATCGGGTTAAATGGCAAACTGAGAGATCCTTAGAATCATTCATTTTTTACATATGAGATGATTTGATTGTCATCTTCACCGGCAGCCCAGACGACTCGAAGAAAATCGGCTGGATGGATATTATGAGTTTGAAGGAAATTCATATCTCCTTGGCAAGAATACATTACGTCTGGATGTAATTCACCTCGAAGCTTGGCTCGAGCTTTTGTTATAATTCTTGGGAGCCATGATATATCGCCTAATTTCGAATCACGAGACGGCAGATCTTTTGATGTGATTTCATTGGTGCTTATTTCTTTCTTTTGGATGGTGTAGAAGTAATCTCTCCTAGCAGCAGCAATGAGTATTGCAGTTTCAATACTTGGTGCTCCGATATCACAATAATCTTCAACGAAATCAAAAAATTCACGTGGTTTGTATCCGATTGAGTTGAAATATTTTAGATCTTTATCTGAGAAAAACTTATCTAGGTTTTGATCACCAGAGCGGTATTTTTCAATGCTCGATTTGAACGTAGTCAAAAATTTTTTTTCCCAGGAGAAATTGTCCATAATTTTATTTATTTGTAGTTGGAGATTAATTGATTCTTCAAGAGGTTCGCAGTTTCAAGGTCAAGATATGATGAAAATTGTGAGTATGGTAATAAAGAAACTCAATTAAACGTTTGTTTGAATTATTTCTAAATACGTGCTAATTAAGTTAATTAGTGTCTATAGCTCAGAGAGAGTCAATATCAGCATCAGTAACAGCCACCAAAATGCGGCTGTTGGATGTGTCTGGGCGGCTGTTCGCTGAGAGTGGTTTTGATTCAGTTTCACTGAGGCTAATAACTGAGAATGCTGAGGCTAATCTTGCTGCAGTCAATTATCACTTTGGATCCAAAGAAGAACTCATAGCTGCTGTTGTGGAGAAATTAGTTGGTCCAGTGAACCAAAGAAGATTGGCGTTGTTGCGGCAAATAAATTTAGATGTTTCTGGAGCGTGTCAATCTATAGTGGAGGCATTTATTGATCCAGTCATTGAAGCCGCTTCGCGTGGAGATGAAGAGGATCAGAGGTTCTGCAAATTAATGAGTCGATGCATTGCGTCACGTGATGAGCGAATCACTAGTTTAGTCTTGCGTCAATTTCCTGAAGTGCTGGCAAAATTTGTTGATGCTTTGAGATTAGTATGTCCATGGATCAGTTCGGATGTAGCGCATATGAGAATTATGTTCATGGCTGGAGCCATGGCGCATTCATTATTTCATTATGATAAACTTGTAATAATCTCTGAGGGACGGTGTGAAATATCATCACTGGATGGTCTTCGGGATGAATTAGTTCAATTTCTTTCTGCTGGTATGTCGGCTGGAACATCAAAATAAAGATGAAACGAGCGGGGATCTATAGAGTTAAAATGGTTCGTTTTTTACATGAATTTTTAACAGTTGTAGTATTTATTTTTTCAGGGTGCGTTGCAAAATCTCCCCCTAAGGTGAAGGAGGCTTTAGAATTGAAGTTACCTTCATCCTATCAAAGTAAATTGGATATTTTTGATTCCGATACAAATTGGATTAAGCAGATTTCTAAGGATGGTGAATTAGAAAAATTGATAGAAGAAGTACTTTTAAATAATTGGGATTTCAAAAAAGCTGCTACAAACGTTCAAAGGGCTGCTGCAAATGCGAAAATATCAGCTTCTAAAAAGTATCCAAAGTTCAGTGGAAGTCTTGGCGGTGCACGTACAGAGCGATCTTTTTTAGGTTTCCCTTTCGGTGGTGATCAGGAATCTTCTGAAGCTAAGCCTAGAGTCTCAAAGTCTCTCTTTAGCAGTTACGGAATGTCTCTAGATATGAATTGGGAAATTGATTTGTGGGGTAGAATGCGGACAGGTCAGGAGGCATTTATTGCTGAATTTGAAGCTTCTGCCAATGAGCTAAAGGGATTCAAAGCTTCTCTTGTTGGTCAAACTGCAAAGATATGGTTTTCTTTGCTAGGGGCTAAAGAGCAGGAAGAACTGGCATTGCGAAGTTTGGCTAGTTTCAAGGAAACTCAGCGTATGTTACGAGATGCCTTTGAAGCTGGAAACGGAGCCGCTTCACAAATTCGGCTGGCAGCTTCTGATGTTGAGGTTGCTGTTGCATTATTAGAACAGCGGAAATCGCAAGTCAGAGCTGCGGCTAGACAATTGGAAATTCTCTTGGGACGTTATCCTGGAGGCATTATAGAAGCTACAGGTGGTCTTCCGAAGATGCCTCCTCCTCCTCCTCCTGGTATTCCTTCTGATTTATTAAATCGTCGTTTGGATATAATTGCGGCCGAACGTCGTTTGGCAGCAGCAGACAAGCGTATTAAAGAGGCTAAGTTGGCTCTTTTTCCACAAATTTCTCTTACTGGTAGCGGAGGTACAACGAGTGAAAAATTAAGAGATCTTACTGACTCTGCATTTGGTATATGGAATATTGGTGGTCAAGCGGGTCAGCAGTTTTTTAGAGCTGGAGAAATTTTGGCTAATGTGAAACTTCGCCAGATCATGAAAACTGAAGCATATATAGATTATCAGAGTGAAGTGTTAGAAGCATTGCGTGAGGTTGAGACTTGTCTTGATAATGAGGTTATCTTGAGAAATAGATGGAATGCTTTGTCGCGTGCCGAAGACAATCTTATTGAAGCATATAAACGCTCTATTGATGAATACCGGCGAGGTATTGGGAGTTCAACGAATTTACTTTTCACTCAGAGGCAAATGTTAAGTGTCAGTTCGCAAGTTCTAGAAATACGGCGAATGAGGTTAGAAAATCGTATAAATTTGCATTTAACGCTTGGGGGTAATATCAAAAGTAAACAATGAAAAAATCCGCTCAAATAATACTGATTGCAATCATAGGGATCATCACTGCATTTGTCTATTTTGGTCTTATTTTGACAAAGCCTGTTGCCGAAATTAAAGAACGCAAGCGGATCATTCCTGTAGTCGAGGTATGGGAAGCTAAAATTTCCACTTATGAGGTAATAATAAAATCTCAGGGAGTTACTAAACCAAAACGATCTACTATCCTTGCTGCAGAAGTTTTTGGCAAAGTGGTTGCAGTGTCTCCAAAATTTGAAGTAGGTGAAAATTTTGATGAAGGAGAGATTATTTTGGAGATTGATCGGGCTGATTATGAGGCAGCTGAATCTCAGGCTGCCTCAGTTTTAGCTGATGCCAAGCTGGCTCTGGAAAAGGAAAATGCTCTAGCAAAACAGGCTCTTATCGATTGGAAAGCTCTTGGTGGTGATGGATCCCCTAATGATCTTGTTCTTAGAAAACCACAAATGCAGAGCGCCCTGGCAAAGGTTATTGCTGCAAAGGCTGGGTTTGAAAAAGCGGCTCGTGATCTTGATCGAACTAAAATTCGTAGCCCTTACAAATGTCAAGTTAGAGAGACATTAGTGGAATTGGGTTCAACTTTAGCTGCGGGATCGGCCGCGGCTTCAGTGGTCAGTGCCAATGATTTTGAATTGAGATTACCTGTTTCTCTTGAAGATTATGCGTTTATGGATGATATAGCAGGAACTCCGCTAACATTTGAAGCTAACATTGCAAATGTGCTTTATCGTTGGGAAGGAGAGCTGACAAGAACAGAAGGTCAGGTGGACCGATCAAGTCAGTCGGTGTTTCTTGTTGCAAATGTTAATGTTATTGAGGGAGATAAATTTCTTTCTCCGGGATTGTTCCTTAATGCGAAAATTAATGGGAAAAAACTTAAGAATATTTATGCCTTACCACGCAGGGCATTATATGGAAAAAATAATATTATTGTAGTCAATTCTAAGAATAAAGTATCTTTCAGGGAAGTGGTAGTGGTTAGAACGGAGCGTGATAGGGTGATTATTAGTGACGGTATTTCAAAAGGGGAAAGAATAGCTACGACTCCGATTCCGAATGTTATTAACGGGATGGAGGTTAATCCTAGTAATTCAAGTAACTCAGTGATCAATAGTGATCTGATTGAGAAAGGTAAGAGCTGATCAGATGAGGCATCTAATTCGTTGGTTTTCCAGGAACAGTGTTTCTGCCAACTTTCTTATGGCTGCTATTTTGATAGCGGGCATTACTACTTGGTTTAAGCTTAAAAAAGAAATATTTCCAGAAACTTCTACGAACGTTGTTTCTGTTGGTGTTCCTTATCCGGGAGCAACGCCAGAGGAAGTAGAGAAAGGCGTATGTATACCGATTGAGGAAGCGATTCGTGACGTTGAGGGTGTTGATATCATGCGCTCCACAGCTGCTAATTCATATGGAGTAGTTTATGTTGAGGTTTCTAGCGGTTCCAATGTTAGAGATGTTCTTGATGATATTAAAACTCGTGTCGATTCAATTGAGAATTTTGCAGAGAACACTGAATCTCCACTATATGAAGAAGTATTGATTAAGAACCAGGTACTGACTGTTGCGATATCTGCTGATACTGATGAGAGAACACTACGTGGATATGCAGAAAAGATACGCGATGGGATTTTGGTGTACAAACCGCCAAAACCAACTGGTTGGCTAAACAGGATGATATCTTCATTTCGCGAATCCAGCGGAGTTACTCAGGTGGAGCTTTCTGGTCTCCGACCCTACGAAATTTCAATTGAGCTTTCAGAAGATAATATGAGGGCTTATGGGGTCACTTTCTCAGCAGTTGCGGATGCTGTTAGGGCTTCTTCAATTGACCTTCCGAGTGGTGCAGTGAGGACTGATGCTGGGGAAGTACTTATTAAGGCAGAGTCAAAGCGATATAGTACAGCAGACTTTGAGAAAATTCCTGTTATTACTAGGCCTGACGGTGCGGTGGTATTTCTCGGTGATATTGCAACGATAGTAGATGAATTTGAAGACGTTGACTTAATTAGCCGTTTTAATGGTAAAAATGCGGCAGCATTACAAATTTATAGAGTAGGCAAAGAAGACACTTTGGAGGTAGCAGAATCTGCAAGAAGATATTTAGAAGAGATCCGACAACAACTTCCGGAAGGAGTTTTTGTGGAGATTTGGAATGACAATTCACAATATCTTCAAGGACGTCTTGATCTACTTAGAAAGAATGCTTTATGGGGTCTCTTGTTGGTTCTGATTATTTTATCATTATTTCTTCGCCCTAGTTTAGCTATCTTAGTGACTGTTGGTATTCCGGTTTCTTTTGCAGGTGCTATATGGATGATGCCTACTACAGGGATTTCAATTAACATGATTACTCTTTTTGCATTTATATTAGTGTTAGGAATTGTTGTTGATGATGCTATTGTGGTTGGTGAAAATGTATACCGCCGTATTAGGAATGGGGAAAATCCTAGAGATGCTTCTTGGAAAGGAACTCATGAAGTTGGAGTGGTTGTTATTTTTGGTGTTTTAACAACAGCCGTTGCATTTACTCCAATGCTTGGGATTAGCGGGATCAGCGGAAAGATATGGAGGAATATTCCCTGGATCGTTATTCCAACTCTGCTTTTCTCCCTTATTCAATCCAAGCTTATCCTTCCTGCTCACCTTGCATTGCTAAGACCGGTAAGTGATAAAGAGAGTCGCAACCCAATACTAAAAGTGCAGCGGAAAATGGCGAAGGGATTGGAAACATTTATTGATAAATTTTATAGACCAACTCTTAAATTGGCTCTTGGAGTGAGATATGTGGTGATTACTATTTTCATAGCTTTATTTTTTATTGCGATAGGATTGGTGAAAGGAGAGAGAATTAAATGGGAATTCTTCCCTGAGGTCGAAGCAGAGATTATTTCAGCAAAAATTAAAATGGTTGAAGGGATTGCTTTTGAGACAACGTCAGAGGCGGTTGAGCGTATTGAAGAGGCTGCAATTAAACTAAATGAAAAATATTCAAATAATTTTGTTCAACCATTAATTATTAATATGTTAGCGACGGTTGGAAGCCAACCCTTTAAGACAGGATTTAGTCCAGTCACTCCAACTGGAGATAATCTGGGTGAAGTTACTCTTGAAATATTACCAGGGTCAGAAAGATCAATTACAGCTAGAGAATTAGCCGCTGAGTGGCGGAAATTAACGGGTCTTATACCGGCGACTTCAGAGATTTCATTTCAAAGTCAATCAGCTGGTTCCGGGAATGCTATTGATTTGGAACTATCTGGCGATGATACAGAGGAATTAATTATGGCAACAGAAGAGGTTAAAGATTCTTTATCTCAGATTGATGGGATTATTGATATAAGCGATTCAAATAATCTAGGTAAGCGTCAGGTGGTACTTAAGTCATTGCTTCCTGCAGGAGAATCTATGGGGTTACGTTTATCAGATGTTGCAACACAGCTCAGGCAAGGTTTTTACGGTGAAGAGGTTCAAAGACTGCAGCGTGGAAGAGATGAGGTAAAGGTCATGGTCCGTTATCCAAAAGGAAATCGTTCCTCCTTGGAAGATGTAGAACAAATTAAGATAAGGACGGGAGCAGGGCATGAAGTTCCTTTATCTGCGTTGGTGAATTTTGAAGAGGGTCGTAGTAAATCAGTTATTAGACGTACAGAGCGAGTGCGTACAGTTCGTATTGCGGCTGATATTGACAGAGGAAATCCAAAGGCTAATGCCAATCAATCCAGAAGAACTCTTGAAAATGAGACATTAACAACATTAACTGAAAGATTCCCTGGGATTAAGTATGCGTTCTACGGGGAGCAGAAAGATCAGGCAAGAAGCATGGAAGAGTTAAAGTCCAGTTCCATATTTGCTTTGTTAGCAGTTTTTGTCTTAATGGCTATACCATTAAGATCTTACATCCAACCTTTAATAATAATGAGCGTTATTCCATTCGGTATTGTTGGCTCGATATTAGGACATATATTAATGGGTGCAAACATAAGCATAATGTCGATGTGTGGAATTGTTGCTCTTTCGGGTGTAGTGGTAAATGATAGTTTAGTCCTTGTTGACTATGTTAATCGTCATAGAATTAAGGGTGAGTCGGTTATTACTGCTGCATGGGAGGCTGGAGCAGCAAGATTTCGCCCAATCATACTAACTTCGCTGACAACTTTTGCGGGGCTTAGTCCTATGCTTTTTGAGACAGATTTGCAGGCAAAGTTTCTAATACCAATGGCTATTTCTCTTGGTTTTGGCATTTTGTTTGCAACAGCCATTACGCTTATTCTTGTACCATCTATATACTTGGTCCTTGAGGATGTTAAGGGTTTACTTATAAAACCAGAGAAACTAAACAGGTGGGAGGAAAGGTGTAGACTTGATGCGGCTGAACTGAAAAGGTATGAAGATGATGAGTAGCTTAAATCATAGATTAATCGGAATAGTTTTAATTTTTAGACTTAATTAGGGGATTTTTTTACCTTAATCATAGACAAAATCTTTATAATGAGCGCTATTTAGTTAGTGGAAAGAATTAAGAAATAATTAATGGCAATAAATAATAAATTCCATCGGGTAATATTAGGTTCGTTTCTTATAATTGTAATGAATCTGTTTTTTATCGTGACGGGTGAGCTTTTTGGTGTGGTAGAGGGGCAGCCAGATTTTCTTTCAGAGGAGCAGCTCGAACCATTAAAGAAATATGAAATTGCTCTTAAGGCTAACGAGGAAAAGCACATTGGCTATATGTCTAAATTAAACGACAAATATACAGATGCTCTTGATGTGGCTAAGGCAAGGATGGTTAAGATTGGAGCTATTCGAGCTATCAAGGCGTTGGATTCTGAAATAACCAGGATCAATGCAAATGATACCAGACGATCTAAGGACATAGAAGCGGCGCCTGATTACGTGAGAAAAATGAGATCTCAGTATGATCAATTCGTTTTTAGAGTGAATAATCTGAAGAGAAGCAGAGATGGCGAATCTCTTTATGCAACAGATCGCAGCCTCGCTGAATTGCAACTCGAATTGACGAAATCAGATCAACTAGAAAAGGCTCTCAAATTACGCCAATACAGAGAAGAGTTTAAGAGGCCTCCCAAACCAAAGGAAGTATCTCAAGAGAATGAAAAAGTTGATAACAAGGAAGAAATAAATCCACCTGAGAATCCTGAACCGATTGATGTTCCTTTTGATCCGCCTGAGCCTGAGCCTGAACCGATTGATGTTCCTTTTGATCCGCCTGAGCCTGAATTGTTTTCTCGAAATGAATATCAATTAAACGGAGATATTGTCAGACCGATGACTTCGGAGGAGATGGATAAATATGAATCACAGTTCGGATCTCCTCCTGTTAGGACTGCAAGAGGTTATTCTGTAATGATTGCAAGCATTCAAAGAAGAGAGGTTACAGAAATAACCTTAGGAAAGATCAAGGGTTGGGGAATTGCAAGGCCGCAGATGTGGAAAGGAAAACCATACTGGACTGCGACTGTAACTTATCCCACCACCAGTTTATTTGGCACATTTGATACTGAAGGAATGGCAATTATTTCAGGCAATCGTGTGCTCGAGTGGCGTTACACTGGTTCTGGAGAAGAAATTCCTTAAAGGTATTACAAGAAATATAATTTTAGATTAATTTATTGATCCTCTATCAAGTTAATAGCCTGTTCTAAGGGGATAGTAATCCATTTGTCAGCGCCTATATGAATGAGGCGAGCAAGATCATTTTTAGCTGTACCAATATTTCCAAGTAATGCATTAGCCAGTCCACGGTCTGCTATCAATGTCATGGCAGGATTTTTTGGATGAATTCTTTGATCTAATTCCTTTAGGCAAGTCCTAAGATCATTCATGGCAGCATTAATTTTTCCGGTTCCTATGTATGCTTTTGCTCTTCTGAGTTTCCAGGAACTCTTGAGTCTGCTTGATATTAATTCTTTTTCTATGATTGGCAGAGCCGTTTCATATTGTTTGCAGTCAAGAAGTGAGTCTATCCATGCATTACGCAATACGATACTACCTGTTAATTGATACCCAGTACGAAGAATTTCGGGTCTTTCATTGTTCCGTTTTATTTCTCCCAATAAACGAGCATGTAGCAGATACCATTCTACCTTGCCGTTTGGATTTAATTTAAATGCTGTAGAGCTGTATTTAATTGCCTCTAATGGCTCTCCTGCATTAAATAACATTTGTGCAAGAAGGATCATTGCTGAGGATTTCTCTCTTTGTGTTATTGCATTGGTAATAACTTGTTCGGCAGAGAGAATTGCAAGTTTATGCCTACTTTTTTTGCTTAGGATCCGAGTTATTTCTCGTCTAGCTAGGGTGAAGTTTGCATTATGTTTTAGAGCTATTTTGAGATCATTTTCAGCTTCTTCCAGTTGACCTAATACACGGTACTCAATCGCACGTTTATAATAATTCTCTGCTGTTGATTCACCTGAATTTATTCTTTTTGTTAGTTGTTCTATGAGGGCCTTTGTGTCGTGATGTGATGTTGCATGTGATGCAAACATCACAAAAAGAAGCGCAGAAAATAAGTGGAGCCTGAATAGTTTCTTGTGCATCACTTTTTAAGGATCAGAGTAGGGTGGATTGTGAAGTCTGAGCTTTTCTTTTCATGATTGTGTCCTTCTATTGCAAGTATGTTAACTCCCCCTTCTAGGGCTTTAATTGCATTCGTATCGAAAGGAAAATATTCAAAAGTATTTTTTGCCTCGTGAGAGCTGACATTGCGCACTTTCTTGCCATTGCCTGACTCAATGCCCACTCGCAGAATTTCATTCCCGTTAATGTATGCAATGAAGGCATCATCATAAGAGACAACGAGTCCAATTTTTTTGTAATCTACTCCTTCTGGCAAAGCGAAGCTCCTACGTAGATAGAGTGTTGTGTATTTATTTTTCATACTATCTAGAACAGTTCGGTCATCATTGTCTCCGAATCCGAAACCTGATTCGCCTTTTTTCCAGGAAGAGTGGTTGAATGCTAACGTATTCCAATTTTCTGGAGGAGCTTCAGCATCAAGAAAATAGGCCCATTGAGAATTTTTTCCTATAATCATTTTTGCAACTGGTGGTACTTTCATACCCCCACTAATTGATTTCTTTTTGATTGGTTTTTGTCCGGTGACAGGATTCCAAGGATCTTCTATTGGTGAATGGATTACAGTTCCTTCTTTTTTGATTGCAAATGTATCGCGAATGAACCCATCAAGATTAAGCATTGTGCCTGTCAAAACATTGTCTGAAATGGAGACGAGCACTGATCCATTTTCAACAAATATGGATCGCATAATTGGCATTGTTCCTTTTCTACTAACTTTAGTTCCTCCATGTCCAGCAACGACTTGAACAGTGCCGTTGTGCGGTACGAGCCCCGCGCTCTTTATGTAGGGACCATCACCATTAGGATTACCGTCTCCATCATCAAGAATAACTCCTTCAGAAACAGTTGGTGTTGCATAGGCGCCATTGATAAGCATTGATCTTTCATAGATATGTGAATGGCCAGTAAACACGATATCGACGCCTCCGCTTTCCAGTAGTGGCATAATGTGTTCCCTCATTTCTATGAGTTGTTCTTCCTTGTCGCTGTCATGAGATCCTTTGGTGTATGGTGGATGATGAAAATATGCGATAAGCCATTCGGCTTTTGTTTTTTCAAGATCTGCCTTAAGCCATTGAGCCATGGCTCCAGTTGGTCTTCTGTCAAGATCATGGGAGTCAAGAACAATGAAATGAACTTTGCCATAATCGAAAGAATAATAGGCTTCTTTTCCCGAAGGTAATCCGCCTGCTTCAGCTACCTTAGGACAAATATATGCATCATAATAAGGTCCGATTCCATTTTCCCCTTTTGATGTTTTGCCTTCATGGTTTCCCATGGCAGCCCAGCAGACAGTGTTGCGTAAGGTTGGTTCATACATTTTGAAAAATCGTTCTGAGAACTCACCATCGGTTCCGCTTGTATAGGCCATGTCTCCAACATGAATATATAAATTTAGTTCTAGATTTTTAAACTGATTGTACTTACGCATTGCGCTGTGAACTTTCGCTTGATTTTCTCCTCCGGTTCCGGAATCTCCAACTACCCAAAAATAGAGAGGTGATTTTGTGCCTGGTTTTGGGTGTGTCTTAAAATGATAACTTGAATCTTTTGGAGTAAGACGTTTTTCGCCATCAAAAACTGAATAGTAGTAAATTGAATTCGAATTCAAATTTGAAATCCTTGCTTCAAATTGTCGAGTTCCCTTAGGGGCATCAAATAGTGATAATGCATCATTAATTGATCCATCGGATTCATCTGCGGTCCGGCGCTCCAAGATAAATTCTGATCCGATTTTTTCATTTAGATCATCTACATCTTTCCCGTATCGGATGATTGGATTTATTTTAACTTTGGTTCGCCAAACAATGTGAATAGATGAATCAGTGGCAAGTTGCAGGTAAGGAGATCGAGAAAAAATATTATCATCTGTTTGTCCTAAACTAATGGATAGGAACCAAAAAATAACGATAATGTGCAGTTTTCTCATGGTGTTGGGTGTTATTTTTTTGACGTTAATTGAGCGCAAAATATTAAGTCTTGTTTGATTTCCCGATATTTATATTTATTGTAACTTCATTAGATTGCTATGTCAGATAATAAACCTGTAATTACCGCCTACCTTAAAACTTACTGTGGATGGAGTGAAGGGGTCAGGGCCATTATGCGTAAACATGGCCTTGATTATGAAGAAAAAGATATTATTGCTAACCCTGCTTTTCGATGGGAAATGGAACAGCAAAGTGGTCAGTCTCTTTCGCCGTGCGTGGCAGTCAATGACGTGATGTTGGCTGATGTTAGTGGGGATGAAGTTGAAGCATATATGCTTGAGAGAGGTCTTGTCACAGAAACAGATAACGAATCTGACGCGCCAACTGATTCTGCTTGTACCGACGAGCAACATGCTGCAATGGAGAAAGCTTCAGGAAAGATCAATATTATTGAATGATTGATCTTGAGTTGACTATATTTTTATACCGAATTTATCTCCGGGTTTCAGTGACTTAACAAGCTTAACGAGCACTGATATTACTTCCTCAACATCTTTTATTTCCACGACTTCCACTACTGAGTGCATATATCTAAGAGGCAATGAAATTAATGCGCTTGGTATTCCTTCCCCAGTATATGAAATGTTATCTGTGTCAGTTCCGCTATATCTGGAACTAGATTCATGCTGGATAGGTATCTTATTTTTCTTCGCAACTTCTAAAATTCTTTTTATGACATTTGGATGATTGCATGTTCCATGCGTTACTGATGGGCCACCTCCCATTTTGACTTGGCCGTGAATGGAATGATCAATTCCTGGTGTGTCTGTAGCATGGGTGACGTCAAGGCAAACCGCCACGTCAGGCATGAGTCTTCTGGTGATCATGGTTGCTCCATGACCGCCGATTTCTTCTTGGACCGAATTTACACATTGGAGTGTGGCAGCACATCTATTTTTTCCTTTTGATAATTCTGCCATGACTCTCGCAATGATGTATCCTCCGATCCGATTATCGAGAGCACGGCTAACAATTTTACCTTTTGCAAATTCTTCGGGTTCATCAGAATAAACGGCAGGATGGCCGACCCGCAGTCCTAATTTTGCTACTTCTTTTTCAGAAGAGGCTCCAACGTCAACGTAAAGTTCGTGAATTTTAGGTGCGCTTTCATTTCCAAGGGAATCTTTTCTTAGGTGAATTGCGGTATTTCCTATAATTCCCTTTACTGCTCCTTTGTCTCCCAAGATTTTTAGACGTCTGCCTCGTCCAGTAGCCGCATCGGAACCACCGACTCTGTCAATTCTAAGGAATCCATTCTTGCAAATGTGTTTGATAATGTAACCAATTTCATCAGCGTGTGCTTCGAGCATCACTGTGGGAGCTTTTGATGATTGTCCTTTGAGTGTTGCCCAAGCTGTACCATAAGCATCATTTTG
>Ga0315319_10000328_pt1 | contig 14614 bp, 14 predicted proteins | sample M1500m3416metaG_FD_203463 | JGI IMG/M metagenome (GOLD analysis project Ga0315319, IMG submission 203463) | Ammonia-oxidizing marine archaeal communities from Monterey Bay, California, United States - M1 500m 3416 | ecosystem: Environmental > Aquatic > Marine > Intertidal zone | place: USA... | reverse complement strand
TGGAGGGCTATATTGGAGGGCTATATTGGAGGGCCATATAGGAGGGCCATAGAGTTCAACAAGAAGACGCGAACTCTTGTCATTGCTACCTGCACTTTAAAGGTCAGAGACGGTGAATAAATTCACCGTCTCTTCCTGGAGCAAGTCACTCACGCTAGCGCAATAGTTAAATGGTGCGGCGTACTCGATGAACTGTATCTCGGCATTCGTCCGGATCGGCTTAATCATTCAGTTAAAGCAGAGCTTCAAGTCGGGCATAAACTGGTTTAGGGTTCAACCCAAGGGTTGGTAACCCCTCGTTGTCCTACACAGGGAAAAAATACATGTTTAGAAATAACTTAATCGGAATGTTGTGTGTCGCTCTTTTACCGTTCGTCTTTGGTGTCCCGATTCACGCTGAAGACCTATCCTCCTCCCAGCAGGAAACCGCAGTTGAGCCTGGCCGCATCTTTCTTCAGCAAGTCTCTTTCGATAGTGCAATGGTCAAATGGAGAGACGGACCTGACACTATCTGGTACGGAAGCAAACCTGAAGAGCTGAACCTGACAGTGACTGCCAGCGTCGAGGCTCATCATAAAATTGCAAGCTTGGAAGGCTTAAGCCCTGACACTAACGTCTATTATGCCTTTCAGGAAACCGCTCCGCAGGCGGCCATCATGTCTTTTAGAACCGCTCCTGCGCCCGGTGCTGTGCCCAAAGACGGCAATACCCATATCTGGTTGCTGGGCGACTCTGGTACCGCGACCGAAAACTTTGGGGCGGGCTACAGTCACGAGGGTGAAGCCATTGACGTGATGAACGGATTCCTTAAGTACAACAAGTCGCAAGCGGGTGACGAGCCTTTAGACCTTTTGCTTCTGTTGGGTGATAACGCTTACCTGGAGGGGACAGATGAACAATGGCAGGGCGCTTTCTTTGATATCTATACAGATATCATTCAGGGAGCAGCAACCTGGCCGACTATCGGGAATCATGAGATGGGGGTGGGCGCGCCCTTTGATATCTGTATCTTCCGAAGAATACCCGCCTGCGAAGCGGGTCCAGTCATGATGAATGTCGGTGGCATCAGCTCGTCATCGGACCCGGATTCCTACGATAGTGATGGCGATGGACCAGACCCATCCGGATTACCTTACTTAAATATTTTCTCCTTGCCGACCAAAGGTGAAATGGGCGGCGTTCCCAGTGGAACCGAGCAATATTACTCGTTCAACTATGGCAATGTGCACGTGGTGAGTCTTGATTCGCAACTGACAAATCGGGACAAAGCCCAGCGAGCTACGATGCGTGATTGGTTGGTTGATGACTTATCCGCGAACGAATCAGGTTGGACCATTGTCATTTTTCATCATCCACCTTATTCCAAGGGTTCTAACCACGATTCAGACCGAGAGCAAAACGAAATCGATATGCGAGTGACTTTTGCACCGGTATTTGAAAACTACGGCGTCGATGTTATCTACAGCGGCCACTCGCATTCGTATGAAAGGTCCTGGTACCTGAGAGGACATTACGGAATGTCCGATTCCTTTGATGTTACCCGCGACGCACTTCTGGATGCCGATGGAAACCCGGCGTTGGGACAGGGCAGCGAACCTTACCAGCAAGGCGGGCCAGACAACCGGGCGGTCTATACAGTCGCTGGCAGCGCGGGGAAAGCAGATAAACACAAGCCTTGTCCCGAGGGCCAGGTGATGGGATGTACACTGCCTAACTGGTTGCAGCATCCTGCGCATAGAACCTTCAGCGAGACCGCGCCTGGATATGAGCCAAACGGTATCGCTCTTAAAGGATCGATTGTTCTGGATGCCAATAAAAGTACGCTGACGTCCCGCTTTGTTGATGAGCACGGCCAGGTGTTGGACTATTTTACGATCACCCGTAATTGAGAAATCCGCCGTTGCTGATCTCGGCGTTTGCCTTCAGTGCGTTGATATCAAGCGGGACCGTTCAAGCGCACGCAGGTGACCACCGTACGATCGCGGAGCTGGATGCCATCATTAAGGAAAGTCCTGTCGAGCCATCGCTGCTTGTCGCTCGAGGGGCTCTTTACAGTAGGTCTGGTCAGTGGGACAAAGCCGAGCGCGATCTGAGCCTGGCTGAAGCCCTGGGTAATAAAGAGGATGTTGCGTTCGAATTCGGACAACTCTATTACCGCCGCGGTGAGTACCAAAAGGCGCTGGGATATATCAATACCTACATTGGTGCTTACCCGAACTACCCGCCAGCGTTTTTATTGCGAGCACGGGCTGCTGGCGAGGCAAAACAATTCGACCTCGCGAACGAAAGCTACTACACCTATTTTAGTCTCTCGCCGGATCCGCAACCAGGAGAATACCTGGCCGCAGCGCGGCTGCTGGCTTCCACAAAACCTGCAGGCATAACGAACGCACTTGTGCTACTAGATATGGCAATCAGCAAGCTGGGCCTTAACCCTCAACTTCAGCGCTATGCCATGCAGTTAGAACTCAGGCGCGACGATACTGATGGTGCTTTAGATCGTTGGTATAGCCTTAAAGATCAACTGGGGGGAACGCCGGAATGGGGCATTACACTGGCCAGGGTACTGATTCTGGCTGACAGCATTGATGAAGCCAGGCTGGCTGTTCAAGCGGTCAAGGACCAGTTAATAAGTCTTAGGCAGACGCCGGCAAGGAAAGCCGCTGGCGAAACTATTGCACGCTTGGAGCGTCAGCTGGCCGAGGTGCGAACCAACCCTTAAATTGACTATTGGTGAGAGGCTTAACCTCTGTCACCTGTCTCGCCCATGACGTGGCTTTCGAGTTCCTCAAGTTCCGCCGGTTTACATTTGAGGTTGAACTTCTGCAATTCACCTACCGCGATGATGCCAATCGACACAGATCACTTTTCTCGTCATTATTTTTTTCAAGGGTAACTTCCCTGGTAACTTTTTTTTCGCCTTCAACTCGATGGTCTGGCGCACCGATTTGAATATAGAAATGGATCAAATGTACCGATCTTTAACAGCTAACATAACTTTAACCATACCCACCACATTCGCCTGAATGTTGGCATCGCGCTACTTGTTAGCAATGCGTTAGCAATGCGGGGCGATGAGTGAAAACTACGCGGACACTGCGTAGTCTGTGAAAGACCAGCCTGGTTGATCAGAATTGAGGGCAAATTTCTGTTCCAAAAAAAGTTTTTGCAAACACACTCTGGAACCGTCACAAGACTCGACATAGCCAGGGGTGCTGGTGCTATCATCCGCTGATGATGAGAAATGTACGATCAGTTTCCCTGTTCGTTTTGTGTTTTATGTTGGCGCAACAGACGATGGGGCACGGCAGCATGACCCCGGAAGGTGACATCTGCATCCTGCAGATTGGGTACTTGAAAGCGCATTTTAAAACCTATCTCCCTGGAAGCTACGGCCATGAACAATTTTGCGAAGATCTGCCTGAAGCATCTGAGGCAGTTTTCGTGATGGAATATGGTCACGATAGCCTTGCGGACATGCTGATAGAATTTCGTATTATTCACGAGGTGAGTGGGAAAAGGGAATTCACCCGTAAAAAAGACATCGAAAAAATTGATGACCTTGAAAGTATCACCGTGGCCTATCATCCGCCTCGACGCGAACCGGACGTTTTCTCGATAACCCATCAGTTTGAAGAACCAGGCTGGTATGTTGGCATCATAACAGCCAGGACCCTGGCGCGTGATGAAACCTACGTGGCAGTATTTCCATTCGAAGTTGGATTCACCGGATATCGCTATTGGCCTTTGGTCGCCTTCGCAATCGCGTTGCTCGGTTCCGCCCTGTATTACGATTCCCGTAGGGAGCGATCAGCGTGACTTTGGGATCTTGTTTCCGCGACCGATGGCAGCTTCTCGGGTGGTTGCTGGTGTATTTCATCCTATCCCATGCTGTTTTGGCGCAACCGGTGGCGGCCGATGATATTCCTTTTCAATCAACAGTTGCTGGCCACTATGAGGTGCGGTTCGACAACCAGCCTAAACCGATTGTCATCAATCAAATTCAATCCTGGCTAATGTATGTGCAGACAGGTGACGGGTTGTGTGTCAAAGGGGCTGAAATTGCAGTGCTTGGTGGTATGCCAGAACACAATCACGGGTTACCAACGGCGCCCCTCGTTCGACCAGGAGTAAATGATTGCGAGTACCTGCTGGAAGGATTGAGGTTTCATATGGCGGGACGCTGGGAGCTGAGTTTTAAGATTAAGGCTGGTGATAAAACCGATACGCTCATGGTTTCTCTGGATTTATGAGGTGAGCAATTCTGACCGATTGATGGCGTTGATTGCTGCCGGAATTCTGTTAAGCGCAGGCTATTTTCTGCTGAACGATCCGTCCGAACAGCCCTGGACGCGAGATGAGGAAAAAACCCTGGAATCGCTCTGGATTGGAAACCTGAGTCAGCCTCCAACCGATAGTTCTAACGCGGTGGCGACCAATGTCAACGCTGCAAAGCTGGGACACAAGTTGTTCTTTGATCCCCGGCTGAGTGTCAATGGGCAAGTGTCGTGTTCCACCTGCCACCAACCATCACAGCATTTTTCCGACGGCAAGGCTAAGGGTTTTGCGATCGGAGAGGCTCAGCGAAATACTCCAAGCATTGTTGGTTCTGCCTACAGCCCATGGTTCTATTGGGACGGCCGCAAAGACAGTTTGTGGGCACAGGCCCTGGCACCTCTTGAACACAAAGATGAGCATGGCGGAAATCGAATGGCCTACATCCATTTCATATCCGGCGACGAAGTCTATCGCCCCATGTATCAGGAATTGTTCGGTGACCTGCCTGATATTTCAGATCCAGTTCGGTTTCCCGCCAATGCCGCGCCGGGGGATAACCCTGAGTGGAACAAGGCCTGGCAGGCAATGGCAAACGCGGACCAACATAGCATTACTCGCGCGTTTACAAATCTTGGTAAATGCATTGCTGCTTACGAGATGTTGTTGGTGCCTCAACCATCAAGGTTCGATTATTACATCGAAGCGGAGTTGGGTAACGATTCCTCTAAACAGCAAAGTTTGTTTTCGCCCGACGAGAAAATCGGCCTTAGGCTCTTCATTGGAAAGGCCGGTTGCATCAATTGTCACAACGGCCCGCTTCTAACCAACAATGAGTTTCATAATACCGGGCTGGTTAATTCAGCCGGAGAGATACCCGATAAAGGCAGAGTCGAAGGCGAGCGGCTTGTCCGGGTTGATCCTTTCAATTGTGCAGGGGAGTATAGCGACAGCGCAGCTAACGATTGTGATGAGCTGCGTTTCATGCGCTCTGGCACAGACTTGATTGGTGCCATGCGAACGCCCTCGTTGCGAAATCTGGGCGGCACCGGGCCATTTATGCACAAAGGGCAGGTGGAGCACTTGAGCCAGGTTCTTGATCACTACAATCGGGCACCTGAGGCCATGATAGGGCACAATGAAGCGGAACCGCTGGGGCTCAATGACCTGGAACTTCGGCAACTTGAAGATTTTCTTAATACGTTAAACAGCCAGGTTTTAGCGCCAATCCTTTAGTGCCTCGCGCACCGTGATAACACGGCATCACGAAGGTGATTTGTGTCATGTTTGCAACAATATTAGGTTGACTTTTATCTGGATCAAAGGGTAACGTGCGCGCAGGTAGTTTATCCAATAATTTCCGCATTTGCTGCCTGTTGTTCCGACTGTTAAGAGAATATAGATAAGAGAATAAAGACCGAATTACCACGCTCGTTTTTCGAGTCGTACCGGAGGGGAGGAAGTATGATTATAGCCGTTGTTGTTATGCTGTTAGTTGTCGGCTCAATAGCGTTTCATTTTCTCAGTCCCTGGTGGTTTACGCCGATTGCCTCAAATTGGCAGGCGATAGACGACACAATCAATATTACCTTTTGGGTGACCGGTGCAGTGTTCATCGCGGTCAATTTGTTCATGGCCTATGCGGTGGTGCGCTATCGAAATCGTGGTCCTGATAGTGAAAGAGCCCACTACGAACCCGAAAACACGAAGCTCGAAATCTGGTTAACCGGATTGACCGCTATTGGCGTCGCAGCGATGCTCGCGCCTGGTTTATATGTGTGGAACGAATTCGTCGATCCCCCTGAGGATGCCTGGGAGTTTGAGGTAGTCGGGGAACAATGGCGCTGGACCTTTCGCCTGCCGGGTGATGATGGCAAACTTGGCACATCGTCCCCCTCACTCATCAATATTGATAACCCATTGGGCGTGGATCCCGACGATGCTAACGGCCAGGATGACCTGATTGTAATGAGCAACGTCATGCACCTGCCGATTGATAAGCCGGTAAAAATGCTGCTCCGATCAAAAGATGTTCTGCATGATTTCGCGGTCGCAGAGTTTCGCGTGAAAATGGACCTCGTCCCTGGATTAGTCACCTATTTGTGGTTAACCCCGACCAGGACAGGTACCTTCGACATTCTTTGTGAAGAACTCTGTGGCCTCGGGCACTTTACGATGCGTGGACGAGTGGTCGTCGATACCCAGGAAGATTACGATGCCTGGCGCGACAGCCTGATGACTTTTAAAGAGATATCTGCTGTGGAATCTGGTGACGCGCTAATGGGCCAGGCGGCCTATCCGGTATGCGCGACCTGTCACGGTTCTCAGGGTGAGGGTGTCGTTGCCCTTAATTCACCCAAGCTCAGCGGTCAGGCGGGTTGGTACCTCGAGACTCAACTTCGCAACTTCAAAAACGGTGTACGTGGCGCGCATGAGGACGATGAGTTTGGCCGGCAGATGGCACCTATGGCAGCGCTGCTTGCAGACGAGGCCGCTATTAGAAACATGGCCGCTTACATCAGCACCTTACCGGAACATACGAGCGATACTTCTCTTTCCGGTGATGCAGTCAGGGGCGAACATCTCTATCAAACCTGCGGAACCTGCCATGGGGTTAATGGTGAAGGCAACTACGCGACCAATTCGCCACGCCTTCGAGGCCAGGAAGATTGGTATTTGAAGCGACAGCTGCAGAACTTCATCAGCGGAGTTCGAGGCGTTCATCGGGAGGACTTGTTTGGGCCTCAAATGCGAAGTATGTCGCGCATGTTGAGATCAGAAAAAGACATTAATGATGTGGTCGCCTACATCAACACACTGGAACGAGCAGTTGATCAAAACCAGATAGCAGCTGCAGCGATGCAGGGTGGGGAGGATTAGACATGGCGCATGTTGCGTTGGCAGATAAAGGGCAGGCACTTTCGCACCCGCACAGTTTTATCACGAAATACATCTGGAGTCAGGACCACAAGGTTATCGCCATTCAGTATGGCTTAACGGCCATTGCGGTGGGGGTTGTGGCCCTGGTTCTGTCTGGAATTATGCGCCTGCAGCTTGGGTTTCCAGATACATTTTCCTTTATCCAACCCAGTGAGTATTACCAGTTCGTCACCATGCACGGCATGATTATGGTGATTTATCTTTTGACCGCACTGTTCCTGGGGGGGTTTGGTAACTATCTCATTCCACTAATGGTCGGTGCGCGTGACATGGTCTTCCCATACCTGAATATGCTCAGCTATTGGGTTTATCTGCTGTCGGTGATCATACTGATGTCCAGTTTCTTTGTGACTGGTGGCCCAACCGGTGCTGGTTGGACACTCTACCCACCACAGGCAATCATGTTCGGAACACCGGGAGTTGAATGGGGCATCATACTGATGTTGCTTTCCCTGGTTGTTTTTATCGTTGCGTTCACGATGGGCGGTCTGAACTATGTGACCACGGTTCTCCAGGCTCGTACCAGAGGCATGACACTGATGCGAATGCCCTTGTCAGTTTGGGGTATTTTCACGGCTACAGTGTTGGGACTACTCGCTTTCCCTGCATTACTGGTCAGCGGCATCATGATGATGTTGGACCGGGTTCTTGGCACCAGTTTCTTTATGCCAGCGATGGTCTCCATGGGTGAGCAAACTGAGTATGGCGGAGGCAGTCCTGTTCTCTTCCAGCATCTGTTCTGGTTTTTCGGTCATCCGGAAGTCTACATTGTGGCACTGCCCGCATTTGGCATCGTTTCAGACCTGTTGAGCACGCACGCAAGAAAGAATATCTTCGGCTATCGGATGATGGTCTGGGCTATTATCGGTATTGGAGGATTAAGCTTTGTCGTCTGGGCGCATCACATGTATGTGAGCGGCATGAATCCTTATTTTGGTTTCTTTTTCGCCACCACGACATTGATCATCGCAGTGCCAACCGCCATCAAGGTTTACAACTGGGTACTCACGTTGTGGCGTGGAAATATTCACCTGAATACCCCGATGTTGTTCGCCATTGGATTTATTTTCACCTTCGTACATGGCGGCCTAACCGGTATTTTCCTGGGTAACGTTGTGGTCGATTTGCCTTTGTCAGACACCTACTTTGTCATTGCCCACTTTCATATGGTGATGGGCGTGTCTCCAATATTGGTTGTCTTTGGTGCGATCTATCATTGGTATCCTAAAATGACCGGCAAGATGTTTAATCCCACGCTTGGAAAACTTCATTTCTGGCTGACCTTTCTCGGTACCTATTCGATCTACCTGCCGATGCACTATCTTGGCTTTTTGGGGGTTCCCAGGCGTTATTTCTCTTACGAAGGAATCGATTTTATTCCCGAATCAGCGCAGATGTTAAACGCGGGCATCACTATATCGGCACTATTTGTTGCAGTCGTACAACTTATTTTCTTCTATAACATTATATGGAGCCTGTTTAAGGGAAAACCAGCTGAATCAAACCCATGGGGCGCTACAACACTCGAGTGGCAGACGCCGGATACTCCGCCTATTCATGGCAACTGGGGACCAGAATTGCCAACCGTACATCGTTGGGCATATGACTACAGTGTGCCAGGCGCTACTGATGACTTTATTCCGCAAAACGTCCCGGAATCTGAAGTGGACATGGCGGCGAGTTAACGATGATCACTATAGTCCTGTCTATTTTTGCTATGGTCGGCTTCGCTTATTGGTGGCTTTGGCGCCAGCGTGTCCTTGAGAAACCATGGACCGAAACGGGGCCGGAAATAGATACACGAGATGAGATCGGCAGGATTTCATCGGCAGCCAAAACAGGCCTTGCGTTTTTCCTCGCAGTAGTTACCAGCGTTTTTGCGTTGTTCATCAGTGCCTATTTTTTGCGTATGGAGTTGCCCGATTGGAGTCCGGTAATGAAACCAGACCTGCTCTGGATTAACACCGGGCTTTTGGTTCTGGGTAGTGGCGCTATTCATTGGTGTTCAAGGGCAGCTGCTTCAAAAAATCTTCGTGCGGTTCAGGTCTCACTTTTCGCGACCGGGTTGTTCACCGTTGCTTTTATTTATGGGCAACTAATGGCCTGGGGACAGCTCAACGATGAGGGGTATTACCTCAATTCGAATCCAGCCAACGCGTTCTTTTATCTTTTCACCGGGTTGCACGCATTGCACCTGCTGGGTGGTTTGTGGGTCTGGTCAACAACAACACTGCGAGTATTGGCGGGTGTTGAGCTCGAGGAAATTCGATTGAGCGTGGAACTCTGCAGGACCTATTGGCACTACCTGCTGATTGTATGGATTGTATTATTTGGGATGCTGTTGTCCACATAGCGCTTCTCTAAAACGAGGGATTTCGACATGAGTGATATTGGGAGTACTACAGGGGCGGTATTAGCTGAGGGCATGCCTGGTATCGTCGATGATTGGTCGGCAGATAAAGAAGCTTTCCAGGTTCCCTGGGGGAAAGCCATGATGTGGATTTTCCTGCTCAGTGACACATTTATCTTCAGCTGCTTTTTGACGTCCTACATGAATGTCAGGATGTCGACAACGGTGCCCTGGCCCAACCCGAGCGAAGTATTCGCGCTAACGATCTTTGGCAATCACATGCCATTGATTCTAATTGCCATCATGACTTTTATTCTGATCAGCAGCAGCGGCACGATGGCGATGGCAGTCAATTTCGGCTATCGCAAAGATCGGGTTAAGACTGCTGTATTGATGCTTGCAACAGCGGCATTTGGCTTAAGTTTCGTGGGAATGCAGGCGTTCGAGTGGACAAAACTGATTGTGGAAGAAGGCGTCCGCCCCTGGGGAAATCCCATGGGAGCAGCCCAATTTGGGTCATGCTTTTTCATGATCACCGGTTTTCACGGTCTGCATGTCAGTGCGGGGGTGATTTATCTCAGTGTTATCGCCTTCAAGGTGTATCGGGGAGACTATGACAAGTCAAACAATTACGAAGCAGTCGAGATAGCTGGTCTGTATTGGCATTTCGTTGACCTGGTCTGGGTCTTTATTTTCGCGTTCTTTTATCTTTGGTGACATCCATGGAAGCAACAGCAGAAGGTCAACAGCACCCAATTAGCATCTATTTAAAGATCTGGCTTCTATTGTTCGTGCTGAGCACTCTTTCGTATCTGGTTGACGTTTTGGGGTTTGAAAGCTACCTCAGATGGGGGTTGATTCTTACCTTTATGTTTCTAAAAGCTGGATTTATCATCGCGATCTTCATGCATATGGCCTGGGAGCGGCTTGCTCTGGCCTACGCGATACTTTGCCCACCGCTATGCCTCCTCGTGTTGATTAGTCTGATGGCAATCGAGGCAGAGTATACTTTTTTCACCCGTCTATTGTTCTTCTCGCAATAACTTTCTGTCTTTCTCGCAATAACTTCCGATGCCCAGCCAGGATCTACAAGCGAACAGCGCTAACGACTTGTCCGCTAGTTCCTGGCGGGACTACCTGGAGCTTTGTAAACCGCGTGTAGTTCTGTTGATGCTCCTTTGTGCAACGGTTGGAATGTTTCTCGCCACTGACTCGTTCGTCGCCTTTGACTTATTACTTTTCACTAATCTCGGCATAGCACTGGTCGCGGGTTCAGCTGCCAGTGTCAATCATATTATCGATGCACAAATCGATATCAATATGGCAAGAACCGCACAGAGGCCGATTGCTCAGGGTCGAGTTAGTGTCAAATCGGGAATCTTATTTTCCGCGGTCACGGGGATCGCTGGCATGTCGATTCTTGCATTGTTGGTCAATCCGCTGACTGCCTGGCTGAACCTGGGATCCTGGATTGGTTACGGGATCATCTACTCAGCTTACTTAAAACGCGCAACGCCGCAGAATATTGTTATTGGTGGATTGTTCGGCGCCGCGCCGCCATTGTTTGGTTGGACTGCCGTTACCAATCAGATTGATGCTGGTGGTGTATTGCTCGTCATGATCATCTTCACATGGACCCCCCCGCATTTCTGGGCCCTTGCGCTTGACCGCAAAGAAGAATATGCCAAGGTGAATATTCCCATGTTGCCGGTTACACACGGGGAACGCATTACCAAATATTACATCCTCGGTTACACCTTGCTATTGGCAGGTGTGACGGTCATCCCGTTTATGATTGGCATGAGTGGGGTTATCTATTTGCTGAGCGCACTCGCACTCGGTTTCGTATTTATTGTTTGGTCAATGCGACTTCTTCTGGACCACGAGGGAGCGGCCATCAAAACATTCAGGTATTCAATTTTTTACCTGATGATGCTTTTTATCTGCCTTCTCATTGACCATGTTTACCTGGCCTATTCAATCTAGGCAACCCCTGATTAAGGTCTATTTTCGCCAGTACGGCGTCAGACGCGTACTCAGAAATTTGGTAACTTACAACCTGTTAACAGATTTCCTCTGTGCGCCTCTTCCTTGCCCTGGCAAAAATATCCTCTTAATCAGAGGTTCCCTGGTTCAAATGCGTTTTCTGTTGAGCACTACTGAACAGGTTTCGATCAATAAAAGCAGTCAACCAATGTAGCGATGCCAATATCCAGTGAGGACTACCCACTTCCGTCGCTGCTTCAAGCAGTTTGGGATGATCTTGAAGGGCGATCGACAGGCTACTTTCCTGATCCGGATCCAGATCAACGATAAAAACATGTTTGCCATCGTCCAGAGCTGATTCAAATCGTTTGAAATGGTAGTTTGTTTTTTGCATACCTACGAAGCCACCTTCCCAGGTGCAAAAACCCATCACAACGATAGACAGGAAGATATAGGGTGTCCAACCAATGGTAGCGTCGGGTAGATCCAGGACGTAAGTCACACCCAATACCAGGCAGACACCGAGTAAACCGATGACCGCACCAATTACGGCGCAATGTACGACATCGCGTGTAAAAATTGATTGAACGGCATGCAGATGTATGTGATTGGCGACGCCGACTGAGTCGTTGCTTAAAACATGAATTCTGGGGCTATCTATCCCGGCATGCTCCAACTGGTCTTCCAGCAGATCCAGGTCATCAAGATCATCACTAATAAAATAATGCCTTAGCGTCTTCATACTATCTCCAATATGCTCGACTTAACGAAATGGGGTGTCATACATCGGGCTCATTCCCCTAATCGTCAAGCACACAAGAGAATGATACTTCATATAACTGACACGTTAGCCAGATTGTACCAGCGTAGATAACGTTTACAACTCGCGAAGGACTGCTAGATTCAAGGCTCAATTCAGATTAAAAACACGGAATCCCGGCACCTTCCAGTACCGGTTTTCTCATCAGGCGGAGGGTACCCAACCGGTACACCAACCTTTGCCGGCAACCAATCTATTCTGAAAAAGAATACACGGCCCCCACTCATCGTTTGGCGCGGTATAGAATCGACAATTCGAACATAATTGGTCGGCGCCTGCGACACCCATCTTGTCTATTCTGCCGCTTGCCTGTGAAGCGTCTTCAACATATTTCAAAGCTTTGGCTGCCGGGTCATCTAATGGCAGTTTTTCAGCGGCTATCACTGGCCTGCTGATTAAGGGTATTAGCGCGAGGCCTCCCGTTGCTGCTAAGAATTCTCTTCTAGTTGTCATACTCTCGCTCCTTTAGAAAGACGTTATTTTACCCTAATACTGGCGATAGATTCTCGGGAAATAGGTTTTATGAATGGCATTGCCCTGTTGTCGTGCGGGGCAAGTAGGAATGGCGAATGAAAGAAACCGCCAGTGAGGCGGTTTCTTTGATATGGCTCCCCGACCTGGGCTCGAACCAGGGACCCAATGATTAACAGTCATTTGCTCTACCAACTGAGCTATCGGGGAATACGTGCAGGCGCGCATTGTAAAGACAGGGCACTTCTTCGTCAATACTGAGGTGTGGCGAGATAGCCCTTGGTGTCATCTAAATGCAGACAGGTTGTCAGTAATTGGCAGGACAGTGCCTTCAGAGTGACACTAACTGGGTTATCATGACGCCTCGCAAAAGAGGTACATGATGAAGTCCGGTCAATTCCAGGTCGTCGCAGACTACAAGCCAGCTGGTGACCAGCCTGCAGCCATAGAAAAGCTGCTGGATGGTATTGAATCCGGTCTGGCCTACCAGACGCTGCTTGGCGTCACCGGCTCGGGTAAGACCTTCACGATCGCCAATGTGATAGAGCGGTTGCAGCGACCGACACTAATTATGGCGCCCAACAAAACTCTGGCGGCGCAGCTCTACGGTGAGTTCAAGGAATTCTTCCCCAATAACGCGGTGGAATACTTCGTCTCTTACTACGACTACTACCAGCCAGAGGCCTACGTGCCTTCTTCAGATACCTACATAGAAAAAGACGCGGCCATCAATGAGCACATCGAGCAGATGCGTTTGTCTGCAACCAAGGCGTTGCTGGAAAAGCAGGATGCCATTGTGGTTGCGTCTGTGTCCGCGATATACGGTCTGGGTGATCCTGGCGCCTATCTTAAAATGGTCATGCATTTGGATCGAGGTGACAAGGTAGACCAGCGGTGGTTGCTGCGTCGACTGGCTGAACTTCAGTACGCGAGAAATGAGACGGAACTTCGTCGCTCGACCTACAGGGTGCGCGGCGACGTCATTGACATTTTTCCTGCTGAATCGGAAAAAGAAGCGGTTCGTGTAGAGCTGTTTGATGATGAGATTGAGCAGCTGTCTTTTTTCGACCCGTTGACCGGCGAAGTCCTGCGCAAAGTGCCAAGAGTAACAATTTTTCCGAAGTCGCATTATGTAACGCCACGCGAGACTATTGATAATGCACTGGACAGTATCCGCGACGAACTCAATGATCGACTAAAATACCTCAAAGACAATAACAAGCTGGTAGAAGCGCAACGACTTGAACAACGAACCCGCTTTGACCTGGAAATGATCAAAGAGCTGGGTTATTGCAATGGTATTGAGAACTATTCCCGGTATTTGTCGGGGCGGGCTTCCGGTGAGGCGCCGCCCACACTGTATGACTACCTGCCAGACAGTGCGCTGTTGATCCTTGATGAATCCCATGTTGGTGTACCCCAGATTGGCGCTATGTATAAGGGTGACCGGTCGCGCAAGCAAACACTGGTCGACTTTGGCTTCCGACTGCCGTCCGCACTGGATAACCGGCCCATGCGGTTTGATGAATGGGAAGAGCGTGCGCCCCAGGCAATATTTGTGTCGGCAACGCCCGGCCCCTATGAGCGCGAAAAGTCAGGCCAGGTGGTTGACCAGTTGGTTCGCCCCACTGGCCTGGTAGACCCGATACTGGAAGTACGACCTGCCCAGAGTCAGGTGGACGACGTGTTGTCAGAAATCAGAAAGCGTGCCGCGGTAAAGGAGCGGGTTCTGATTACCACGCTGACCAAACGAATGGCTGAAGACCTGACAG
>Ga0315319_10000317_pt1 | contig 14783 bp, 11 predicted proteins | sample M1500m3416metaG_FD_203463 | JGI IMG/M metagenome (GOLD analysis project Ga0315319, IMG submission 203463) | Ammonia-oxidizing marine archaeal communities from Monterey Bay, California, United States - M1 500m 3416 | ecosystem: Environmental > Aquatic > Marine > Intertidal zone | place: USA... | reverse complement strand
CGAGGAGAACAAGAGTCTCGAGCAGATCATCCCGGTCATCGAGGGACTCGTCGCCGGCTCATGTCGTCGTGACGACGTCCTGGTCGCGGTCGGGGGGGGAATCGTTCAGGACATCACGTGCTTTATTGCCAGCACCCTGCTTCGTGGTCTGAGGTGGCGTTTCATACCCACAACCCTCTTGGCGCAGGCGGATTCGTGCATCGGTTCGAAGAGTTCGATCAACCTTCGATCAACGAAGAACATCCTCGGGACCTTCAACCCGCCTGAAGAGGTGCTTGTCGATCCGGCGTTTCTCGACACCCTCGAACCGGCGGACGTCCGGTCGGGGATCGGAGAGATCATCAAGGTCCATGTGATCGATGGGCCGGATGCCTTTCATCGGCTGGCAGCGGACTTTTCTGTTCTAGCCGACGACCGGGTGAGGCTGCAGGGCTACGTAGAGGATTCGCTTCGGATCAAGAAAAGGTTCATCGAAGTGGACGAGTTCGATCGCGGGCTCCGAAATGTCATGAACTACGGGCACAGCTTCGGCCATGCCATCGAGTCGGCGACCGACTTCGGGATTCCCCACGGCATCGCGGTGACCATCGGCATGGATATGGCCAATCACATAGCCAGTGCCAGGGGGCTGCTCGACTTTGGTTACAGAGACGCGGTACATCGAGTCTGTCGCCAGAACTATGAAGGTTCGCTGGGAGTGCAGATCCCGTCTGATCGGCTGTTCGAAGCGTTGTCTCGGGACAAGAAGAACGTCGGCACTTCGGTGAATCTCATCCTCCCCTCGGGTCCCGGTGCACGGATGGAGAAGGTCGCCGTCGGCCTCGACGGCGAGTTCCGGCACCAGTGTCAGGACTTCCTCGAGGGGCTGCGCCGGTGAAACGGGACGGCCGGGTCGCCGTGTGTTCACGGTCGTTCTCGCGTCATCCGATACTGCGCGAGGAACTCGATAGCAGTTACCGACAGGTCACCTTCAACGATGAGGGGCGTTCCTTGGGTGGAAGCGATCTTGCTGCCTATCTCCAGGGGCATGACAAGGCGATCATCGGACTTGAGCAGATCGACGAGATGATCCTCGATGCGGTGCCTGAACTGAGTGTGGTGAGCAAGTATGGAGTCGGTACCGACATGCTCGACCTGGGGGCCATGGCCCGACGAGGGGTTCGGTTGGGGTGGACCGCCGGCGTCAACAGCAGAGCCGTGGCAGAACTGGTCATCGCCATGGCGATCGCCGTACTTCGTGACATCCCGGAGTTGAGTCGAGAGGTTGAACGCGGCGAGTGGCGGCAGGCCACCGGCCGCCAGCTCAGCGGTCGCACGGTCGGCATCATCGGATGGGGAAGCATCGGGCAGGACATCGCCAGCCTCCTGCAGGCGTTCGGCTGTCGGATTCTGGCAACCGATGTGAGAGATATCGATTCCGAGTGCCGGGCGGTCGGTGTGGAGTCACTCGACATGGAAGATCTGTTGCGCGAGGCGGACGTGGTCACCCTGCACGTTCCGCTCACCCCGGCGACCGAAGGTCTGATCGACGAGACCCGATTGGAGTTGCTCGGTCGCGACTCCGTCCTGGTTAATGCGTCGCGCGGAGGGGTCGTGGACGAGGACGCCCTGTACGACGCGCTGGTGTCCGGCCGTCTCCGGGCAGCGGCGATGGACGTCTTCCATTTGGAACCGCCTATCGAGAGTCCGCTGATCGGTCTGCCGAACTTCTTGGCCACCCCTCATATCGGCGGGAGCACGGAGGAGGCGTACCTGGAGATGGGTCGTGCGGCTATTCGGGGACTCGACGAGAACGCAGTGCCGGACTGCTGAACTTCCGGCATGATCGCCCCACTAGGTTGGCCGCGACCACGTGTGACCGGAACGGGGAGAGGAGCGGCGGCGGTGGAGGGCGAGGCGGCAGACGGAAATCACGCTGCATTTTCCCATCCGGGTCTCGTGGAGTTCTTCACGAGCGGTCGATGCCGACCGCAGGATCTCTATCCGTCTGAACGGCGGTTCCTGCCGTGGTTGGCCGGTAGAGCCCACACGGTTCTCGATGTCGGGTGTGCCGCTGGTGGATTCGCCGGGATCTGGGAGTCTCTCGCCCCGGGTGTCTCGTATACGGGGACTGACGTCTCACCCGAACTGATCGAGGTCGCCCGAGAGACCCATCCCGATCGGCGATTCGAGGTGGCCGACGCGGTGGGTGGGCTTCCCTTCGATGACCGATCCTTCGACGTCGTGCAGGCCCTGGGATGGATGCACTGGGAGCCTCGGTATCGGGAGGCGATGGCTGAACTCTGGCGCCTCGCCGCCGGGTCGATCTTCTTCGACGTCCGCCTCCGGCCGCCAGGGGCCGGGTCAGTCCTCGGTCGTCAGCGCCTGGCCTACGGATCGGACGAGTGGGACGGGTCGACCGACACCCCCTATCTGGTCGTCGACCTCGCCGAACTGGTCGACGACCTGCTGGTGTTGTGCCCGGCCCGGATACTCGCGTACGGGTACCTGGGGCAGACCGACGATCTCGTCGTTGGGATTGATGGGGAGGTCTGTTTCACCACCGTCGTACTCGAGCGCGGCGACGAGGACGGTGACGGGTCGGTGGTCATCGCTGCAGAGTTGCCGTGGCCGGTCCCCGAGCGAGATGGAGTCGTCCACGTGACGAGTCTCTCGGATCTGGTCCTCGACGAGGAGACCTCGGCGGAGGGAGTCTCGGGCGGGGTCAGGGCTGTGTCGAAGAAGGGAGCCATCTGATGGTCTCAGCAGCGATCCCCGAGCCTCGCCCAGAGGTCGCCGACGGCGGACTCACCCGGCCGGACTGGACGACGCCGGTCGAGCGGGATCCGTCGTTGCTGTGGCTGGACAAGAACGAGAACGGGGATCCGGAAATGGTGGCCCTCGTGGCAGGAATGCTCGGGGACCTCGGGCCCGAGGTCGTCTCCACCTATCCGGAGATGACTGCGTTGTATCGCTTGTTGGCCGACCACGTGCGGGTTCACCCGGCGATGCTGGTGATCACGGGCGGAGCCGATGGTGGCATTCGGTCCGTGTACGACGTGTTCGTCAGACCCGGTGATGTGGTGATGCGAGTCGAGCCGACCTACGCGATGTACGACGTATACGGGCGGATGTACGGAGCGCGTCAGGTGGTCGCCGATTACGAGGCCTCGACGACTGGTCCACGGCTCGACGTGGGACAACTGCTTGAATCGGTCGCCGAACACGCGCCGAGGCTGGTCTGCCTGCCGAATCCAGCGAGTCCGACCGGCGAGGTCCTTTCGCTGGAGGTCCTCGAGCGGGTGGCGGTAGCGGTCGGAGATCAGGGCGGTGTTCTGGTGGTTGACGAGGCGTACCACCCGTATGACCCGGTGACCGCCGTTCCGCTGATCGAGCATTGTTCGAACGTCATCGCAATTCGGACGTTCTCCAAGGCGTGGGGACTCGCTGGTCTGCGGATCGGGTATTGCGTCGGCGCTCCTGCGATGGTGGCACTCCTCCACAAGGTTCGGCCGGGCTACGAGACCAACTTCGCCGCAGTTCGGATGGCTGAGCGTCTCCTCGCCGAGGACGGTGCCATGTACCGGTCGGTTCGGCGACTCAATGACGGGCGCGATGGGTTTCTGCGGGCGATGGACGACTTCGGATTCCGAACGGCTCCCAGCGGCGGGAATTTCCTGCTCGTGTCGTTCGGCGACCTGTCGCCCGAGGTACACGAGGCTCTTGCTGATCTGGTGCTGTACCGCAAGGACTTCGAGCATCCGAGCCTTGCCGGGTTCAGCAGGTTCTCAGCGACCACGGCGGAACGGTTCGTTCCTGTCGTCGAACGGATTCGGCAAGTCGTCGCCAGAGATCTGGCATGAGAATACGTGGTCAGCTCTGGTCAGTAGGGTTCGGTGGATTTGCAGTGATGCTGAGTGGCTGAGGCCGGTCGGATCGCTGTCCGACAAGGAGGGGCTCCCGATGAAGGCACACCGATGACCACTGCGATGGTCAACGTTGGGATCATCGGCTGTGGCCGGATATCCGGTCATCACTGCCGTTCGGTGCTGGCCGCCGATGCCTGCAACCTGGTGGCGGTCAGCGATCTCGTGGCTGAGCGGGCCGAGGCCTATATGGATGAGTTTGGCGTAGCCGCCTTCACTGACTACCGGAAAATGTTGGCTGAACACCCCGAGATCGACACAGTGGTCGTCGCCACGCCGTCGGGAATGCACTTTGAGCACGCGATGGAGGTCATCACCGAGTTCGGAAGGAACGTGGTGGTGGAGAAACCGACCTTCATGAGGCCGTCGCAGGTGGTGTCGGTGTACCAGACGGCGGCCACCCATGGGCTTCAGGTCTTCGCCATCTTCCAGAATCGGCACAACCGAGCGGTCCAACGCGTGAGGGAAGGGATTCTCTCCGGCGAGCTGGGGTCGGTCCGGTCCGCAGCTGTGCGGGTCAGATGGTGTCGGCCACAGCGTTACTACGACATGGCGCCGTGGAGGGGAACTTTTGCCATGGACGGTGGATGCCTCACCAATCAAGGGATTCACCACGTCGACCTCCTCAGGACGCTGGGTGGGGAGGTGTCCCGGGTCTGCAGCGCCCACCGGACCATGGGGGCGGACATCGAGGTCGAGGATCTTGTGACTGCGGTGCTGGAGTTCGATTCGGGCGCAGTCGGAACCCTCGAGGTCACCACCGCGGCCCGCCATGAAGACTTCGAGGCCAGCGTCTCCCTGGTATGCGAGAACGGCCTTGCCCAGATTGGCGGCATCGCTGTGAACGAGCTGCAGGTCTATTCCCCCGATCCCGATACCTGCGGTTCCAACTCGGAGGACTTCTCTGGAAACATCTATGGCAACGGCCATGCGAAGGCCTATCGGGAGATCGTCGCTGCGGTCTCCGGTCTCGAGGCGTATCCCATTCCTGAAGCTGACGTCGAGGCGACGATTCGACTTCTGAATTCCTTCTATGTCTCGTCGGAGACCGGCGGCTGGGTCGATGTGGCATCCGCCGGCGACAGCGTCCGTCTCGGAGAGCCCGACGAGGCTCTGGCGGATGTCTACCGGACGGAGAGGGCGTAGTGGCCGTCGCGGGGGACCGACCTCGGGTCATCGGGGTGGTACCCGCCAGAATGGCTGCCTCACGCTTTCCGGGTAAGCCGTTGCACCCGATTCTCGGTATGCCCATGTTGGGTCATGTCGTCAATAGGGCGCGCATGTTCGAGGGGTGGGACGACCTCGTGGTCGCGACCTGTGACGTCGAGATCGAGGCCTTTGCCGAGCGCATGGGGATGCCGTGCGTGATGACCGGCGATCATCACATTCGCGCGCTGGACCGGGTGGCCGAGGCATATGTGAAGCGGGTCGATCGCGCGGAGGACGAGGACATCGTCGTCTGCGTTCAGGGCGATGAGCCGATGATGCGGCCGGACATGGTGGATGCGGTGGTCAGGCCACTGCTCGTCCATCCCGAGGTTCCAGCGACGGTGCTCGCCATGCACATCGTCGATGAGGAGATCTGGCGAAATCCCGACACCGTCAAGGTGATCCACAATGCTGCGGGTGAGGTTCTCTACACCTCACGGGCCCCCGTGCCCCATGGAAGGAACGGTTTTTCCGAGGAACTGCTCGCTCGACGGATCTACGGAATCTTCGCCTTCCGTTGGCGGTTTCTCCGGGCCTTCACTCAGCACGAGGAAACTCGACTCGAGCGGGAGGAATCGTGCGACAGCAATCGAATCCTGGATATGGGTTTTCGACAGGTGATCGCTCCATACCCGCACCTCCAGTCCTTCTCGGTCGATAGCCCAGCTGACATCGGGTTGGTGGAGAAGGGAATGCGGGACGATCCGTTCCTGTCGGTTTATTTGTCGACCGAGGCCGAAACGGTCGGGAACGCCTGACGGACGTCCGAAGGGGTCGTTCAGCGGAACAGGTCGTCGGCGGGATCGCGGACCACGTCGGCCACCACGCCACCGTCGCCGAACCACGACGGGTCGATGCCACGCACGACGGCCACCGGTACCCCGTCGGCCTTGCCCATCACCAGCTCGGCGGCCGAGGCGATCTCGTCGACCACCGCCACCTCGGTGACCTGGAGTTCGCGGCCCAGGGTGTCGGTGGTGCCCCGCAGGTCGACCACCGGCCGCAGACCGGCACAGCCGATGGCCACGTCGGTCACGCCGCGGCGCCACGGCCGCCCGAAGGTGTCGCTGACCACCACGGCCACGTCGACGCCGAACCGGTGGGTCAGGGCATCACGGATGCGTCGGGCCGATCGATCCGAATCCACGGGGAGCAAGGCGGCTCGTCCCGCCTCCACATTGGACAGGTCGATTCCGGCGTTGGCGCACACGAACCCATGCTCGGTCTCGCTGATCACCAGGTCGCCGCGGCGTCGGAGCACTCGGACCGATTCGCGTTCCACCAGCGGCTTGTGTCCCACCTCGGGGTCGATGTCGACCAGACGGTCCTCGGCCTTGGAGACCACCTTCTGGGTTACCACCAGGACGTCGCCGTCGCGTAGGTCGGCGGCATCGGCGATGATCGCCGCTAGGTCGTCGCCCGGTCGGATCTCCCCGATGCCGATGACAGGAACGATGGTCAATGAACCACTCACAACCGGCGCACCGCCCGTGACCCCACCGACCTGCCCGGGGAGAGAATGGTCCGGCAGAGGTCGGTGGCCACGTCGAGGTCGGTCATGACCGTTGGGGCGACCACGCAGGCCATTCCCTCCGCGGCCACTTCGTCGGACAGATCGGCATCCGCGGTGTCCACCACGAGGGTGGCGGCCAGGTCCCGGTAGAGGCGGGCCACGCCGACCACCGAGGGTTCGTGGCCGAGTTCCCGGAGCATCCGCTCGGCGGGGCCCTTCAACGCCGAACCGGCCACGATGGGCGACACGGCGACCACGTCGTCGCGTCGGGTGGCCAACGCTTCGCCGATGCCGGGCACGGCGACGACGGGACCGATGGAGACGATCGGGTTGGACGGGGCGACGACCACCGTGGAGGCCAAGTCGATGGCCTCGAGCACGCCGGGGGCTGGGTGGGCGTTCTCGACACCGGCGAACCGGACCGCCGAGATGGCCACGTCGTGGCGAAGGCCGACGAAGTAGTCCTGGAATCCGATTTCGTTGCCGGCCCCGTGGTCGGCAACCGGGTTGCCGGTGGACGGGTCGTGGGCAGCGAGGGTCACCATGGTGGTCACCCGGTCCTCGGTCATGGGCAGGAGTCGGGTATCGATGCCCCACGACCGGGTGATCTCGGCGGTGACCTCGGTCAGGCCCACCCCCTCGGCCAACCGGCCGGTGCGATGGAGGTGGGTGCCCAGGTCCCGATCGCCGAGGCGGAACCACGTGGGGCCGCCGAGGCGCTCGAGGGCATCCATGGCACCCCACGTCTCACCCACCAGACCCCAACCGGTCTCGGGGTTCACCGCCTCGGCCAGCGTGTAGGTCACGGTGTCGAGGTCGGGGGAGATAGACAGGCCGTGGAGGACCAGGTCGTCGGCGGTGTTGACGATCGCCGTGACCTCGTGGGCTGGCACGGCGCGGACCATGCCGCGCAGGAGACGGGCCGCACCCACCCCGCCGGCCAGGACGGTGATCATCGCCTCAGGACCATCGGTTCAGGACAGGTTCCGAAGGCGACCCTCGAGCAGGGCCATGTCGGCATCGACCATCATCTCGACCAACTCGACGAAGTTGATGGAGGGTCGCCAGTTGAGGCGATCGGCGGCCAGTGAAGCGTCGCCGACCAGCAGGTCGACCTCGGCTGGCCGGTAGTACTTCTGGTCGACCACCACGTGCTTCTCCCAGTCCAGGCCGACCCGGGCGAAGGCGGCCTGGCAGAACTCCCGGACGGTATGGGTCTCACCGGTGCAGATCACGAAATCCCGGGGCTCGTCGAGTTGCAGCATCCGCCACATGGCGTCCACGTAGTCGCCGGCGAATCCCCAGTCCCTCTTGGCGTCGAGGTTGCCGAGGCGCAGTTCGGCGGCCTGCCCGAGGGCGATCTGGGCCGCTCCGTGGGTGATCTTCCGGGTGACGAACTCCAGCCCGCGCCGAGGGCTCTCGTGGTTGAAGAGCATCCCCGAGCAGGCATGCAACCCGTAGCTCTCCCGATAGTTCACGGTGATCCAGTGGCCGTAGACCTTGGCCACCCCGTAGGGGCTCCGGGGGTGGAAGGGGGTGGACTCGGTCTGGGGGACCTCGCTGACCTTGCCGAACATCTCACTCGAACTGGCCTGGTAGAAGCGGATCGAGGGGTCGACGAGGCGAATGGCGTCGAGCATGCGGGTCACGCCGAGGGCGGTCGTCTCGCCGGTCAGGACCGGTTGGCCGAACGACGTCTGGACGAAGGACTGGGCGGCCAGGTTGTAGACCTCGTCGGGGGCGTGCTCCCGGATGGCCTCCACCATGGACATCTGGTCCAGAAGGTCGCCGGAGTGGAACTCGAGTCGGTCCATGAGATGGGCGATGCGTTCGTAGTTGACCGTGGAGCTCCGACGGACCATGCCGACCACCTCGTAGCCGTGGCCCAGCAGGAACTCGGCGAGGTAGGAACCATCCTGCCCGGTGATGCCCGTGATCAGGGCGCGACGCGTCGGTGAGCCGGTCGTGGGTTCGGTCATGGGTTCAGTCTGCCGGGGATGGTTCCCGAAGGCGCCGTCGCCAGTCATCGAGCAGGTCGGCGAGCGTCGAATCGAGGGTGATCTCGGGGATCCAGCCCGTGTCCCGGCGGAGACGGGCCGGATCACCCCGGAGTTCGGGGACGTCGGTCGGTCGGTGGAGGGCCGGGTCCTCCACGAGCCGCATTGGTCTGTCGGCCATCGAAAGCAGTCGGTCGGCGATGTCGCTGACGGCCGACGCATGTCCGGTGCACACGTTGTAGGCGGCACCGGCCACCGCGTCCATGGCCAGGCATCGATAGGCCCGGACGACGTCCCGGACGTCGGTGAAGTCCCGTCGGGCATCCAGGTTGCCGACGGCGACCACATCGCGACCGGCCAACTCGTTGGCGGCGATCCGGGAGGCCAGGGCTGAACACACGAACCGGTCGCTCTGGCCCGGTCCGAGGTGGTTGAACGATCGGGCCCGGACCACGTCCTGATTGTGGCCGAGGGAGGCCTGGAGGGCGATCAGGTCGGCAGCCGCCTTGCTGGCCCCGTAGGGCGACACCGGGCGGAGTGGGGCATCTTCTGATACCGGGAGGTCATCCGGGGTGACGATGCCGTACAGGTCGGCGCTGCTGACCGTGACGACGCGGCGGACGTGGTGTCGACGGGCCGAGTCGAGGACGTTGAGGGTTCCCTCGGCGTTGGTCCGCAGGGTTCGGGCGGCGTCGGCCCAGGAACTCCCGACGTCGGCCTGTCCGGCGAGGTGGTAGACGATCTCGGGCGCCGTGTCGGCGATCTCGCGGTCGAGTCCGTCGGCGTCGAGCAGGTCGGCGCCACCCTCGGATCGATCGGTGGTGGCCACGTCATCACCCTCGGCCGTCAGGTGGTCAACGAGGTGACGGCCGACGAAGCCAGCGGCGCCGGTGACCAACGCCTTCACCGGTCGGTCTTCGAGGAACGGGGCGTTCGGGGAGCGTCCATCGGGGCATCGTAGGAGCAGGCGCCCGTCCGGGCGGATAGGAGGCTCGGAAGTAGTCTCAGCGGCACCGTGGATGCCGCACCCTCTCCTGCCAGCGGCCGACAGGCTCCTGCTCCTGCCAGTGGCCGACAGGATCCCGTTGACGGCCGACAGGGCCCTCGGGCGTCGTCGGCTCCGGTGCTGGCCTTGGTCGTGGTGGACGACGAGGCGCCGGCACTCGAGGCGGTGCTGGCCGGACTGGCCGTCCAGGACCATCCTCGGACCGACGTGCTGGTCGTAGACGTCCGTCGGCGGGGAGACGCGGACGGTGCCGGCCCGTCGTTGGTCGACCGGGTGGGCCTGGTTTCGCCCTCGTCGCTGGTCGTCCAGGCGCCCAGCGTGGAGGGCGACGGCCCGGCGGTGGCCGCCGGGCTCCGGGCCTGGTCGGCGGTCCAGCCAGCGGCAGCGGATCCGCGCTTCCTCCTCTTCGTCTCCGGCCAGGTGGTCCTCGGCGACACCGCGGTACGCCGTCTGGTGGAGCGGGCCGTGGCAGCCAACGCGGCGGTGGTCGGCCCGAAGGTCGTCGGTCCGACCGGGGACCTGGAGGAGACGGGATGGTGGTTCGACGCCCTCGGGTCGCCGGTCCCCGTGGTGCCCGATAGTGAATCCGACCAGGGTCAGCACGATGGGGACCTCCGTCCCGATGCGGTGGCCGGCGCGGCGTGGATGGTCCGCGCCGACCTGTTCGCCGAGTTGGGCGGCCTCGATGCCGACGGAGTGGACGGCACGGGGCACCTGGAGTTCTGCCTGCGGGCGCGGGCGGTGGGGGCGTCGGTCATCGTGGTCCCGTCGGCGGTGGCCCGGAGGGTCGGTGCACCGGGATCAGACCGGCACGCCCCGGCGGTGGTCTGGCCCAGATTCCGTCTCCGTCTGTCGTTCGCCGCCCCGTTCGGCTCGATGGTCGGGCGGGTGACCGTGCTGGCGTTGGGCACGATGGTCGGGGCGGCCTACGGGGTGGCCACCGGTCGGTTCCGCCATGCCCGGGGGCTGCTCTCCGCCTGGCCGTGGAATTTCCGACGCATCGGATCGGCCAGACGACTGGCCCGTGCCGCCCCACCGGGAGCCAGCCAATCGGGGACCGGCTCACCGGATGCGGACGCGTCGGGTTCCGTCCACGCGGGCCATCGGGCCTCGCAGTGGCTGGCGTTTCGGCGGGTGGTCACCGGCCGGGCGCTGGCCGGAGACGACGACAGGTCCGACGGGCTCCGGCGGCTGAACGGCGCCTTCGGGGCGGTGTTCGGTCCGGGTGGACTGGCCATGATGATCGCCGCGGCGGTGCTCGGCTTCGGTTCGCGCTCGCTGGTGGTCGACGGGATCCCCGTCGTCGGGCGTCTCCAGCGGCTTCCCGATGCGCCGGGTGACCTGGTGGCCGCATGGTGGTCCGGCTGGCGGTCCACCGGCACGGGGACCTCGGGTTCGGGTCCTGACGGGCTGGCTGTGGTCGGTCTGTTGGTCGGCCTCTGGCCGGGATCGGCGGCCTCGGCGTGGACCGTGCTGGTGCTCGGGGCGTTCGCCGTGGGGGCGCTCGGCATCTGGCGGCTCGTGCGGGCGGTCGGAGGCGGTCGGTCGCGCGCCGTTGCTGTGCTGGTATACCTCGCGGTCCCCATTCCCTACGACGCGCTGCGGAGTGGGCGGCTGGCCCCTTTGGCTGCCTACGCCGTCCTTCCGTGGGTGGTTCGGCGGTTGGCCGGGGCCCAGGCCATGGCGCCCTACGGCTTCCGGGGTGGCGATCCGGGCCCGGGGACACGCCTGCGAAGCCTCTGGTCCGACATGCTGGTGACCGGGTTGGCGCTGGCCACGATGGCCGCCGCCGATCCTATCCTCGTGATTCCCGCCGCCCTGATCGCCGCTGGCCTCGTGGTGGGCACGGTCCTGTCGGGCAGCGTCGACGGGCTGGTCCGTCTGGTGTCGGTCGTCGTAGGTGGAACGGCCCTCGCCGCGGCGGTCCACCTACCGGCGGTCCTGATCGTGTCCGGACCCGGGGACCGGGGGTGGGTCGGCTGGTTGGGCGGGTCGTCGGATGGTGGCTGGGCTGCGGAGGGATCGATGGGCCTGTCAGGTGTCCTCGCCCTGAGTCCAGGGCCGGGTGGATCGACGGCGACCGTGGCGTTGTTCGTGTTGCCGGCGCTCGCCCTGTGGACGGCGCGGGGGCGACACCTCTCGGTGGTCGTCCGGGCCTGGTTCGTCTCGGCTTCGGCGGCCTCGGTACTGGTGGCCGTCGATCAGGGTTGGATCGGTGGTGGCGACTCTGTCCTGCGGTCGGTGGACCCGGCGGTCCTCCTGGTACCGGTCGCCATCGGCCTGGCCTGGGCGTCAGCCGCCGGCGTGGCCGGTCTCGGCTCCGATCTGGCCCATCTCGCTCGACAGGTGCACGCCGTCCGGTCCGCCCGGGTGCTTCGCAACGGGTTGACGGGTGTCGTGGCGATCAGCCTGGCCATCGGGGTGATGCCGGTGGTGGCTGGCTCGTTCGCCGGAGACTGGGGAGCGCCGCGTGTCGACCTGGTCTCGGTGCTGCCCGGGTCCGGCGTCCGCCTGCCTGCTGGCGGGACGGTGTGGGGCGGGGACGCCAGGGTTTTGTGGATCGGTGATCCGACGGTGCTGCCCGCTGCGGGGATCCCGCTGTCGGTGGAAGGCCGTTCGGCCGGTGGGGGAGAATCGCCGCTCGGGCGTCTGGCGCTGGCGGTGACCGACGGGCGTCCGGACCTCTCCGACCAGTGGTCCCCGGGGGCGACGGCGGGGCTGGTGGAGCTTCGCCGTGCCTTGGCCTCGGCACTGGACGGCACCACCCATCGACTGGGTGCCGACCTGGGTCGGTGGGGGGTGGCTCGGGTGGTGGTCGTGGAACGTTCGGCGCCGGTTCCCGGCCCGGGGGTCGAGCGCCCGGTCCCCGGGCGCCTGACCGAGGTGCTGGCCCGCCAACTGGACCTGGAACGGGTGGAGGCGGTGAACCGGGCGATGACCGTCTACCGCAACACCACGGTGGAGGCTCCGTTCTCGGTGGTACGGGATCGGAACCGACGGGTCGTGCCCGCCGCGGTGACGCGCCGTGCGATGGCCGCCTGGACCGTCGAGACGCCGGCCGACGGCGCCCTGCGGTGGATGGTCGGCCCAGACGACCGCTGGCAGGTCCGGGTGGACGGCCGGCCGGCAACGGTGCTGGGGCCCGGTGCCGACCACGGGGTGGTCGGGCGCCCGTCTGTCCGGGTGGCGACCGGGAGCTTGGCCACGTTCGATGTCGACGACGATCGTGTGGTCGGACGACGGTGGATCCAACTGGTGTTGGCGGGTTTCCTGGTCCTGCTGGCCAGTTGGGCGCGGACCTCCCGTGATGCCTCGCGTTCCGGTGTCCGGTCGGACGATCGGGCGGTGGGGCTCCGATGATCGCCGTCCGCGGTCCGGCGATCGTCGTCCTCGGTGCCCTGGTGGCCGCGGCGGCCGCGTTCTCGTCGGGTCCGGTCGACGTGGTCGGTGGAGCGGTCCGACCCGAGGCCCGGTCCGCCGCCACCCTCGACGGTGCCTCCACGGCGCTCTGGTTCTGTGCCGGTCCGACGGCTGAACTGGCCGGAGTCGATGAGCGGACCGTCGAGGTGGTCGGCATCTCGGCGTCGCCCACCGAGGGACGGGTCACGGTGGTGGACGATTCCGGTCGGGCAGTGGAGCGGGCGTTCAGGATCGACCCCGGTGGTCGCCTGGAGGTGTCGCCCGGACAGTTCGTGTCCGGCGCGTTGTTCGCCGGGGTCACCGTCGAGGTACGTGGGGGTGCGGCGGTGGTTGGTCAGGCGGTGACCGGGCCGGACGGCAGGGACCGTCGACCGTGCACGACCCGGGCCGCCGACGCATGGGTGGTCCCGTGGTCGACCACGGCTCGACCGGGCAACCGGGCGTGGGTCCTGCTCCACAACCCGTTCCGGGCCGCGGCGGTTGCCGATCTACGGTTTGTCGGCGACATCGGCCGTCGCGAGACGCTCGATTCCCAGGGGGTCGTGGTGCCCGGTCGGTCGATGGTGGCCTACGACGTGACCGAGCGGATCTCCGATTCCGCCGTGGTCTCGGCCACCGTGGACGTCCGGGCCGGACGGCTGGTGGTGGCTCGGCTCCAACTGTCGGACGGGTCGGGACCCATGGCCACCCGGGGCCTCGACCTGTCCCCCGGCGTGCCCGAGGTGGCCTCCCGGGCCTTCGTGCCAGCGGTGGGGACCGGTGAGGCGGTCGCCGGGTCGACCGTGGTGGTCGTCAACACCGGGGTGGAGACGGTGGAGGCCGAGGTGGTGGTCCGGACGATCGGCGTGGAGTCGGGGGTGGAACCGTGGCGGTTGGTCCTCCGAGCCGGTCAACGTCATGTGGTGGACCTGGACGACGGCCGCCTGGCCGGCACCGACGCGTTCGGGGTCGAGGTCCGGACGCTCGACGGCGCCGCCATCGCCGCATCGGTGGTCCGGCGGTCCGTCACCGGACCTGCCGATGGCGCCGGGGGCTTGGCGGTGCGACCGGCGGTGGCCGTGGCGGCGCGTGGCTGGGTCGTGGACCTCGATGATCGCTATGGGGCGGTCGATGATGTGCTGGCCGTGCTGAATCCAGCGAGCGAGGGCATCGCCACCATCGAGGTGAAGGTCCTGGCCGGGACGGCACCGGCCGACGTGGTGCGTGCTGTGGAGCTGGGACCCGGCACCCAGGTGTCGTTCGACCTGGCAGCGGGGCCACCGGTGGTGTTGGCCGTCGAAGCCACCGCGCCTGTCATCGTCTCGGTCCACAGCAGGGCGAGAGCGGGAGCGACGGCCTCTATCGCCGTGGCCGTGGCTGGTACCGAAGCGCGGCCCGTGCCCAGCCGCTGAGGCGTCCCGTCCGGGATGCTCGCTTCAGGTGCCGGCGCTGCACCCGTCGGGGGTGGAGCCCGGATCGCGTAGTTCGGCCAACGAGCCCCACAGGTGGGTGGCGCTCACCGGACCCACGTGGTGGCCGCGCACCACGCCGAGACCGTCGCACATGAGGACCATGGGCACGGCGTCGATGGCGTACCGGTCGTGGACCGCCCGGCGGCTACCGACCTCGATCTCCTGAACGACCACATCGGGGCTTGCCAGGGGAGCGGCGGTGGCCATCATTGAGGCGCACGTCTCGCACCTGGCCGACGTGAAGACCGCTACCAGCCAGGGGGCATCGGGCCGGTCGAAGTC
>Ga0315319_10000315_pt1 | contig 14813 bp, 12 predicted proteins | sample M1500m3416metaG_FD_203463 | JGI IMG/M metagenome (GOLD analysis project Ga0315319, IMG submission 203463) | Ammonia-oxidizing marine archaeal communities from Monterey Bay, California, United States - M1 500m 3416 | ecosystem: Environmental > Aquatic > Marine > Intertidal zone | place: USA... | reverse complement strand
TCAACAGGCAACCGGAGTAAGCGACTTACTGAGAGCCGGAACGCACTTCGCAATTGTTCGTTCGACGGCTGCAACGCCCTGTCATTCAGAACCACGGATTACTGCTGGAAACATCAGCCCGAAACCCCATCAGATCCAGAACCGGAGCCCGAGCCCGAAGCAGATGCCAACTGGTGGGAAGAACAAACGGAGTGAGAAACAGTGAGTGTAGGCGGCCCTTGCGCGTTTGATGGTTGCAAACGCAAACACATGTACAACAGCCCAGTTTGCTACAAGCACAGGGGCCAGAAGCCTCCACTTCCACCGCCAGTAACGGAAACCGAACCGACCCCATCGAAAGACCTCTGGTGGACCGAGGACGACGAGACCCAGCGCTGCGATGACAATCCGGACTTACACTATGGGTTGTGCGAGTTCGATAGCTACGATGGAATCTGTTTTCACTGCAAGAATCTGGTGCATCCAGACCTCCACCTTATCCATCTCATTCACAATGACCGCAACCGGTTTCTGAATTTCGAGGAGGATTTGGCGGAGGGTGAGAAGTGGGGGGGACACTACAGATCGAGGCTTTCCGATATATGGGAGGAATTCGAGGAGCGCGACATCATGTTCGAAGCCCAACTGGGCCATGGGGCGGCTAGGGCCGAGGCGATCCAGAAGTTGTGCTACGCGGACAAAGAGCACATACTCTCTGTGTTGAAGGAAAACCTATCCAAAGCAGGGGCTCCAACGGAAGGGGAAGGCATAGAACCGTGGGTCTGGAACTCGCTTGAGGGCGACCTGGAGGAGCATTTCGAGAGGATACGGGACTGGGACATCACACGAGTTAATTGGTCTCCCGAGGAGTGGCATCTGGAGAAGCCAGCAAGGTCAGCGGACTCATACTACTCAGCCAGAAGCCAATACGACGAAGAGGATCATCCATTCGTTCGCGCTATTGGTGTCTTTCTTCTGGCTGCCTATGGGTTGTTTGTTTGGGAAGAGGGTCTTCTGAATACATTCGAGGGCACGGAAGGTATAGTGGTGGAACTTCTTTGCATTGGCTACTTGGTTCCACCTTACATCATCTGGTCTGCTTTCATAGAGAAGGGCAATCTGAGCCGTGATTAGCACGATTGAGTGGCGCCCCGACCGGGATTTGAACCCGGGTCGCAGCCTCGACAGGGCTGCATGATAGGCCACTACACCATCAGGGCAGGGCCTCTTCGACAAGGCACCTCTTTTTCAATCTTTGATAGGGTATTGTTCATCATCCGGCCGCACTGCGGTTTGGCATGGACGACATTCCCTTGGTCATCGATGTGATTGACAACGGGGGCCAGTGGACCCACCGCGAGTGGCGAATGCTGCGCTACCTAGGTGTCGACACCCAGATTCTTCCAAACGATACACCTGTCGAGGAACTCCGCCCTGTGGACGGCCTCATCCTGTCTGGAGGTGCGGCACGTGTTGGCCTGACTGGCGAGTTGGGCAATTGCGGTGGTTTCCTTGGCATGGATATCCCCATACTCGGAATCTGCGCAGGTCACCAGTTCATGGCGGGTTTCTACGGTGGCAGTGCCGCCGAGGCGCCAAAACCTGAGTTTGGCGCTGCTTCCATCTCTCTCGTCGATGGTGGTGGCGCGCTTTTCGAGGGGACTCCAGATGAGCAGGCGGTCTGGGAGAGCCATAATGACGAGGTCACAGAGGCACCCCCCGGCTTCGTGATTACCGCACACAGTGAGTCCTGTGCGGTGCAGGGTATGGAGAACGAATCTGGAGATCGATTTGGACTTCAATTCCACCCCGAAGTAAACGACTCAGAGTATGGTGCGAGAATTTTCGAGAATTTCGTAGGGGTATGTGAACGGGCCCGCAGGGCCCGGTGAGGCAGAGGACAGATTGAAGAAGGCCCGGCAGGTCGCCGGCTCGATGTCCACCGAAGCAGACCGTCTCGTGCTCCACAAGTGCAGGAGTTGTAATCGCACCGATCGAAGGGCTTGGACCCCTGCTGAGCTACCCAAGTGCACTCACTGTGAATCGACTATGGATCCACTTGAGATTCGCTACAAATGCCTGCGTTGCGGCCACCTAACTTGGACTGAGGCAGGCACTTCTGGAAAGTCCTGCCACAAGTGTGGATATCGGGTCTTCGTCAAACCCCGTAAGGAAGGACGTTTCAAGACCCTAAAGGCCGAGTGAGCAGCGCGGTCTTCAAGACCCGCCAATCCGACGGCCTCTCGTGACGGGCTGGCTGAATACCTACGCGCCTCGAACATTCGAGCAACTGGCCGTACCCGACAAGGCGCGTCAAGCACTTATCTCGGCCAGCCTATCCGCCGAGCCACCGCATTTGCTGATAACCGGCCCGGCGGGTGTGGGTAAGACGGCAGCATGGCGATTGGTTGCCCGCCAGATTCTCGGAAGAGGGTGGCGCTCCACAACACACGTACTGCAGGCCCGCGACCTTGTCAGGAAACGCGGCGCCATGAATACATTCGAGAATTTTCTCAGGCCAGGGGGTAATGGTTCGAGCGATACCTTAGCTGGAAGACTCAGCCTGGATGCCTTTGACAGAGGGATTTCAACCGGCTCCCAGAACGACGTTGCCCCTGCAGGTAAGGAAATCGAAATTACCCCCGGTGTCTTGCCTGTGAGTCGACTTATCGTCCTCGAGGACGCTGATTACCTCGGTTCAATCAGACAGGCCTACTTGCGCAGGATGATGGAGACTGTTGGAAACGCCTCTAGGTTTGTCCTTGTGGCAAGAGCCCCCTCAAGGATTATCGATGCGTTGCGCTCTCGAACCCAGATGATCCGAATTCCGCCGACTGAGCGCGGGACAATGCTGTCTACTATGCACTCCGTCACCGAATCAGAGAACGTGGAGACCGTAGAGGGGGTACTTGAGGACATTGCTTACATCTCGGGAGGTAACCTCAGGAAGGCCCTGTTCACCTTGGAGATGCTGCACCTGAGAGGGCTCGCACAAGATCGCTCGGCGGTTCACACCCTAGTTCAGTCAACCACCCTGCAGTCCGGCAGACACCTATTGGAACTTGCTTTGAGAGGGAGAGTGGTTGAGTGGAGGTGGGAAAACCGGGGAGGCCGTAAGAAGAAGGTGCTGGCAGGGGCATTGGCCGAAATCGACCGCATGATGAACGACCACGGAATGGACTCCGACGACGTAGTCCACCAACTCCACGACGTTCTGGTAGGTCGTAGACTCTCTCTCCCAGATCCCCTCCGTGAGCAGCTGCTGGGGGCATTGGCCGACTGTGACACCCAGCTCAATCGCTCAATGCACGCACGAATCCCCTTCGAGAATTTCTTACACAAAGTCGCCAGAGCCGGAAGGGAACACGGTCTCGCTTTCGGCTAATGGAATGGCGGGCGATACAGGATTTGAACCCGTGTTCTCGGCTTAGGAGGCCAAGGTGATATCCAGACTACACTAATCGCCCGACTCTGCGACAGCGCACTCCCCAAGAAAGGTAACGTTCGCAGAATCACCCCTCTCGGCAGCAATAGCGCCGATGCCATCAAGCATCCTCCGTCCTCCGAAGTTCCATGGAGGCTCCCATTCCGAAGCTGCCGACACCGTATTCAGATTCAAGCAAGTTCGGCGCCTCGAACCAGCGGGCCCTCTCTCGCAGAGTGGCAGCCAGAGATACCGGGAGGCGCTTCTGGACCCGTGTCTCTGGGTCCGCCCAGACCCCTTTGATACGCCAAACCCTCTCTTTGGTAGCCCCTATCTGCGCCGGCCTGTTGCTGGTGAAGTGGGATTTCGCCTCCTTCGATGCGGCCATCGCAGCATATACTCTTCTTGCTGTGCTACTAATCCCCACCAATCTCGCGGCAACCTTCGCGAGGATGTCCGCGCGCGATCGACTCAAGTTGCGAGATGGAGGCCAGAGATCGATGGACGCCTATCCAGGCGTGGAGCGGATACTCAACACCTTGGGAGAGAGGTCCTTGAGGGAGAGAATTCGCCTCCTCTCAGCAGCACTCGGTGCGGTGGCGCTGATTGCAGTGAGGGACCTCGAGACGGGCAATACTCTCGGGTCGTTACTCCTAGGCGCTTCGATGGCTCTGGGGGCTCTATGTTTCCTCAACTCACTAATGTTGGATGATTCAATTCCCATGCGCTCCAATTCATTCCCCCTGCTCTCTCTGCACGCTCCAACTCTGCATGACAGCACTTTGAACAAGCCGTTGTCCGACCTCATGGTCGCACATCTCGATCCAGAGACCGCGGCAGCGTGGGATGATTGGAAAATCTCCCTAATGGATAGTGTGAGGGGCAATCAGACCCCTGATTCGGCCGTAGAACACCTTCTGCGTGCAGTGCATCTCAATGAGCAGGGACTGCTTGACGATGCTAGATTGATGACCGAGGCGAAGCGTGTTTTCAAGGTGTCAACAATCGATAGTTTGATCGACAAATCGAACAAGTTTGACCTGAGATCACTGCGGACCCTGTTGGCGCACACCAAGGCTTGGGAACCCGGGCTGTTCAGGTTGATTGACAGGTTGCAGGACTCGGCCATCAGAGGCGACCACTCGATGAATGAGATGCCTTGGAGACTGGATCTCGACTTGCCCCCTCGCTGCTCTCAGGGGCGGGCCGACTTGTTTGTCATGCTGCACAACAACACCGGAGCTACTACCAATGTCAAGGTTGATGTTGTGGTGGCCGAAGGGGAACCGGCTCTACAGACAATCCGAGTCGAGGCCAGAGCCTCCCGTCGTATTGACAGGGCAAGAGCCACGGATCTGGTCGATTCACTGGGGCGTCTGCTGGATGATGCCACCGTGCTCTGGATTGGCCTCGCGTGGCCCGACTCCAAACTAGGCTCGCATCCAGTACAGGTCACCTTGATGGGGGAGCACGGGAAAACACTCTCCTCAGTTGTGGTGCAGACCACGCTGTCGTCAAAGGCGCAGCAGGAGAGCGCAGGAGAGCGAATGTCTGACGCAGCCTCGGCTGTTCGCAGACTGGCACTCTCCATAGCCGATTGAGGTCCTTGCGGGACGAAGTCCCGAGCGTCACGTTCATGACACTATTGTGATTGCGACCAACGGAGTGAACATGGAGTCATGGGACATCGTCGTCATCGGCAGCGGCCCTGCGGCCCTGCGAGCGGCCATCGCTTCTGCTGACGTAGGCACAATTCCTCTGGTGATTGACTCCTCGGGTGTCGGTTCAGCATCCGGCGCAGCCCCTCTGTCAGGCTTGGCTGCCTCGATAGACGAACTCGACTCCACCTCACATCGCAACGATACGGTTACAGCTGGCGGCAAGTCAACTGACAAGGTCGCAGCAGCCCGATTCTGTGGCGAAGCAGTCTCAGTCATCGCTGAACTTGAGAGATGGGGATTGGTTCTGCGCCGCAGGGAAGGAGGGCTACCTCATACCTCGGAGGCACCGGGCCACAGCAGACCCCGTCTGACAGGCTGCGGGGACAGCACAGTCAGAGAGGTGACTCGTATTCTCGAAGAGCAGGCTATCAAGAGAGGCATCCCTCGCCGCACGGACCTAGTCCCCCTTTCTCTGGTGATGGACAATCAACAGGTTCGTGGTGTTGTAGTGCTGGATCTATTGACTGGAGGAATATCCTCCATTCAATCAAAAGCAATCATTCTGGCCACAGAAGGTCACCAAGGAATATGGTCCTCTCCTTCGAATGGAGCAGGCATCGGGGCCGCCCTTGCTGTCTCTGCAGGCGTAGGTCTGTCCGGCATGGCAAACTCTCCTCGGCACCCACTCACAATCCGCGGCACGGATATGCACCTCCCCCTGGATCTGTTGGGTGCTGGAGGTAGACTGCGCAAGGAGAGCGGAGAGGACGTCGGGCCCGAGACAATCCTCAACGGTGAAGGATGTGTCCTCGACCTACGATCACTCGATGCAGCAGCATTTCCGTGGTTTACTCAGACCACTAGAAGGGTGAGGGAGAGGGCAGGCTTGGACATTACTACCGAAGTCATTCCTCTGATGTCAAGCGTCGCCGCAACTACTGGGGGCGCTCCTGTGGATGAAAGTGGCAGAGTAACCTTCGACGATGGCAATATGTGGTTCACAGGTCTTTACGCGGCCGGGCGCTCAGCCAATACTGGAATGCACGGAGCGGGTATGCTGCCCGGGAACCAATTGCTCGAGGACCTAGTGAGTGGAAATAGTGCCGGAGAGCATGCTGGGGCCTGGGCCCCAGACACATCGTTCGCTTCTTCCTCTCTGGTGGAGGAAGCGATTCAGGTGGAGCGAGATAGAGTGACGTCCCTGATGGGAACCGCTGGCGAGTCAGTAGGACGAATTTCAACCATCATGTCGTCAATCATGAGCAATATCAACGGCAGTCGCGACGAGAAAGTCCTCGAAACAGCTGCAACCGGCCTCGCTGGGTTGCGAGAGACGGGAATCAAAGTCACAGATTCTTCCATAGTGATGAACACCGAATTGGTCACCGCGATACACCTCCAGGGCATGATCGCTCTGGCTGAGGCGATAATCGGCTCAGAGGGATAGCATGGACGAATCTGATCCGAGTATTTTCACACTCATTATCCAAGGAAACATTCCCTGCCATAAGGTGTACGAGGACGAGCACGTATTCGCATTCCTTGACATCAATCCATGCAGCATCGGACACACCCTAGTTGTCCCCAAGGAGCAGAGCGCCACACTAGATGGACTATCGGAAGAGGCATCTGCTGCAGTCGGAAGAGTCCTTCCAAGAATATCTAGGGCTGTCCTTGCAGCCTCTGGGGCCGGTGATTTCAACGTCCTGCAGAACAATGGAGCGGCCGCTTTTCAATCAGTCTTCCATGTTCACTTCCACATCATTCCCAAACACGATGACGGCAGCGGTCTGACTTGGCCATTCGCCACCACACAACTCGATCCTGAAGAGGGCGCAATACTTGCCGAGCGCATCCGCAGCCATCTGAAATGACCCGGTGCGTTCTCAACCACCAGCCCCGTGGGTATGCCATGGCTGATTCCGAGAATGCGCCCGATGAGCTCCCGAGGCTGTCGAGCAGCGCTACTAGAATCAATGTCAAAAAACTCGAAAGTTTGCCTTGGGATCACAGCGGCAAACACCCCGGAAATCGAACTTTCTGGGGGGTCATCCGTCGAGCCGTTGACATAGCCTGGTCATACATCATCAGGCACTCGGAGATGGACAGCCCACCCGAGGTGGAGGGTGGCTCAGTGTATGCTTCCACTCACATCAATGGACTCATTGACCCGCTGGCAATCATGAAATCACAGGACAGGCGTATCATCGCCATTGGTAGGCACGACATCATGACCATGCCTGTGATAGGCTGGATAACACGCCGAATTGGCTCACAACCAGTAATCAGGAGAGCAGAACTGGAGAGAGGAGTTAGTAATCCTGAGTTCGCGAAGAGAATTAACAAGAGGAGTATGTTGACCATGGCCAACTGCATCGCCTCGGGTCATGCGGCGATTGTGATGCCCGAGGGAAAGTCCCATCAGGACACCAAGATGCATGCTCTCAGGACCGGCGCCCTCCGGTTCACTCTCAATGCTTCCAGCATCGCGCATGCGAGGGGGCTGCCTCAGCCCGTGCTTCAGCCTGTAGGTCTGCATTTCAGACGACACTACTGGTTCCGCACCGACGTCTTTGTAGAGTTTGGTGAACCAATCATCATACCATTGCTCGATGACCCCCAACATCACACAAGCCTTGCTGGAGGGGAATGGCTTGAACCACCCGCAGAACAGGTTATCCCCCTTCGCGATGAATTGTATGAAAGCCTAACCCATATCACTCCAAATGCCCCAGATTGGGAGACATACAGGGCATGGCACTTACTGGGCCACTTGAGAGCGAATTCATCCACTTCCCCCCTTAACTCGCTGAAGCAGGAGGTATTAGCAGCCCGTGACATCAGAGAACAACTTTCGTGGTTCGTTGGCGAAACTCAAGTCGACAATCTTGTCGAAGAAGCCAAGGAGGCTGCAGACATACTGCACTCGGTGGGCCTAGACGCCCGCACACTGGATATGAGTGGACGAATCAAAAGCGAATCCAGAATAGAAAGAGGAGTATTGGGTGTTCTAGCAATGCTTCTCACCACTCCCATCACCATCCCGACGACCGGCTTGCAGGCATTCGTCGGGTGGTACGCGGGTGAACACACGGACGAGGGAATTGACTCTAGAACTACACACCATATGATTGGAGCAATCTTCTCGCCTCTGTTCTTTTGGCCACTAATCTCCCTCGCGTTCCTCTACTCTCTCTTCGGTGCTACCCCCTTACTCCCAATATATCTCGCAGTATCTCTCCCTATCATACACATGTCGAACCTAGTTTTCCTCTGGGGCTATGATATGTTGACTGATTTCAACGACTCCCGAACAAGAAGGAGACTGGCTTCCTCAGCAACTGGTAGTCGTTTGGAAGAACTTGTAGGCCGAATGATTTCCCAACTCTTGCCTTTCTTCAAATAGGTCGGGCACCTCTATCCCCTCATGAACTCCCGCGAGGCCGGCGACAGGGTGCGCGAGTGGCTGCAGGGCGAACGCCTCGAAGCCCGAGACGTAGCCGACCAGCAGGCCATGCTCCACTTGCATGTCCGTTACCCTCCAACAAAGCAGGGTCATGTGTTCAACGTCGTCATTCCGAAGAACCGCAATCTGGTTCTGATATACTCAGTCACTAGGGTCGACGATGGTCAGCAGAGCGAAATGACGGAACTCTCCGAGAATGAGACCGGGGATTGGGAGAAGTGGCTTCACGACACTAGGATACATCTCACGCAGGCAGATCTCGACTGGGTGCTTCACGTTGGCAAGAAGAAGCATGGTGTGCCCGGCCCACTGCAGGCATTCAATCTCTCACGGCCAATTTGGTTCGACGGTCTGACACAGAACGAGTTCATGCATACGATGCGTCATCTTTGGCTCACCAAACTCGCTCTGATTCATAAAATCAAGTTCGCATACGGACCCGGCGTGGGCAAGCCCGGACCGGTTGATGACTGGATTGCCAAGAAGGCTCAGAGTAGGGGCAGCCAACCTGAAGTGCACTCAGAGGTGAGTGAGATAGACACTGATGAGACCGGTGGATTCGGCCGCGACTTCGATCCCTCCGAATGGGCCTGAAACCCCATCCACACTCGCGCACCCTCTCGCGTGCGGGTGACGGCAAAGGGTCGAGGTTAAGTATCTCTGGAAGACAAACTAGGACGATACACAGCTATGCTGGAGGTTTGGAAATGGAAACTGCGAAGATGAGAAACAGCGTGACGATGGTTCTACTGATGGTGATGAGTACGTTCGCGGCGATAGAGATCCCGCGGGCCGAGGCCAGCGAGGTGGTACTAACTGACGCGATTCAGATTGTCAATGGGGGCGCAGCGAACGATAAGATGGTGGCTACCGATGCCGACTCGATGGGCAACGTGCACTTTGTTTGGAGTCGCAACACCCAGCACTTGTGGTACCAGATGCACAATCCCAGAGGCGACATACTGATTCTTGAGACCCAGATATCTAACCCCGGTGCACACCGGGCTTGGCACCCCGACATTAGTGTTGACAGTAATGACAACGTGCATATCACTTGGACCGATAAAGCCGCTCAGTGGACTATCTTATACACCATGCTTGACCCATCTCAGGATGATCAGAGTGGTGACTCGGCTATCGATAACGTAATTTCACTCATCGACGACTTCGAAGTCTCGGTTCACACACAGAACCGCGACTGGCCAGCCATAGACACCGATTCTGAGAACAACGCCCACATCGTCTGGGAAGACTCGTTTGAGCCGCTTGACAAGTTCTACCAACAACCTCAGATTTACTACTCTATGATAGAACCCGACCTGCAGTCCCGTGAGGCTATAGTAGCTGTGGGCGAGACCCTACTCACTCCAATCATCGGACACAAGGGGCATCCCGATGTCGCTGTCGATGCCGATGACTTCGTTCAGATTGTATGGGATGACACTCGCGGAGGCAAAGTCGAGATGGTTGCTCCGATAGACACCTCCGGCTCGATGAACACCGAGTGGGCCGACATGTGTGTGGTTTTCTATGGCGGCTACTTCGCCAGCGGTGGTTTCTTCGAGGGACTAAAGCCAATGCTCTTGCGAGCTAACATGACGGTCTACGAGACCCTGTATGCCCTCAGCGGTAACTGGCCGAGTGCGGCTACCAGCGGTAATTGCGCCGCTGCATACCAGACCGGCGGGTCGGGCAGCCAAGGTCCAAGAGGAACTCCTCTAGGCCTGTCCCCAGGAGATGACTCAGGTGGTATCAGAGAGCTCACCGAGGTTGTTTACAACAACGGCGCAGTCAACTTGCCGCAGGATGGGGGATACTACAGTGAATTTTGGGGCCCTGGCTCCACTTGGGCCTGCCTGTCTTGGCGAGATGCCGGTGGCAACGTCCCCGGCAATCCTCCTACTCAGTTGGACCATCGCTGGAACCCCAACGCGACCAAGATTGTCATCCCAATCTCAGACGAGGGTCCCTATGGTGGGGACCCCGCTCAACAGTCCGATGACACACAGAGCATCAATGAGGCTCACGACGCTTGCGTCATCGCCGGAATCATCCCAGTGCCTCTGCTTGCAGCCGGCTTTGGCTCCGGCTCCACTTCCGTCGGATCACACATGATGGACCTCGCCCAATGCCCAAACGGCTTCGTTAGTCTGAACACAAGGACCTGCCCTGGTTCAAACACCCGCCTGACTAATGCGGAGGGTCTGATGTACAGTTTCCCGACTTCAGCCGGCAATTCAGCTGAATTACAGCTAATGGTTGAGGCCATGGTCTACCTATCCACAAATAATTCACGTGAGATTTACATGACCATACTCGATCCTCTGTCGTTGTTGGAGAATCCACCTCCGACTTGGCAGAAGGGAGATTCAGGGACTTTTGTCGACACCACAGCCGATAGGTACATCGAGGATCTCGGGCCCTCTATCGACGGCCTAGGATACGGCAACCTCGTCGTGGTCAACGACACCAGAATCACACTCAACGACGCATATAGCCTACATCCTGCAATTTCCGTAGACACCTCCGGTAACACCCATCTAGCTTGGATGGATGGTCGCGCCTATGGATTCGACATCGATGTCAACTACGAGATCTACTATACTAGACTACGACTCAGAGGAGCGGGCGAGTGGGACGGAGCTTCCGACGGATTACCTTCCTATGGAATTAAGCAGATTGTCGACTCAGCTGTCTCAGAAGTTGAAGGTATCGAAGGAATTCCAACCGATCGACCCTTCGGCGCCAATTCACACATGCCAGCCATCCTCACTGACTCATTCGATAACGTGCACCTGACATGGTTGGAGAACTCCAACGGAACCCAAGGCGAGACCGTCGTTTACACTAGACTGAATCACACCAACGACGACTATCCTGAGGGCTTCCCTCTGAATTCGCTCGCAGTAGGGGTCGTCGATCCGTGGGAAGTTATCCCGATTACCGAGTGGCAATCCGACAAGCTCGGCCCGAACTCACCTGCGGTCCCTGATTTGGGTCAGCCACCGGCATTTGCCAATGACCTCGGAAGCGGGGCCCATATCGCTTGGTCTGACACTAACAAGTGCAACGACATCAGCAATGGCGGATCCTACACGCTGTGCTACGTTCATGTCCTGACTGGCCTAGTCGAGGTTGCACTCACAGAGACTGAGACCTACTACCACACCATTGAGCCCGGTGAGCAGACCACATACAACATGACAATCTCGAACCCCACACCCGGGCCCGCCGAGCTCGTGGCCGACACCTTCACCGTGACTATGGAAGGTGTTCCTAACAATTGGACGGCCACACTCTTCTTCACCACTAACCACACACCAATATTCGACTCGACACCGGTATTCCTTCGCGGCGGTGACGTGGTTTCGATGTACATGCGCGTCCGCGCCCCTTCGATATATCAGGCTCATTCAGACGAATTGGCCTCGATTACTGTGATTGCAATATCCCACAAGGATCCGGCTATCAGAGACGATAGGATTACTCTGACGCTGATGGATGTTGTCCACGGGATTAACTTGGACACCAGTCACTTCCAGGTGGATGTCGAACAGGGTGAATCGGCGTTCTTCTCGATAACGGTTACCAATACAGGTAACGTATACGATACGTTCGCGTTTTACGACCCATCTACCTTAGAGGGACAGGTCGAATGGGCCCTGCCGTTTGGATGGGGTCTCACATTCCCAACGTCGCTATCATTGGACCCCGGACAGTCGGTGACTAGGAACCTGCAGGTCAGTGTTCCGACTTCACAGGAGCCCGGGACCTTTGTAATCTACCTGAAAGGTTGGTCCACCGGCGAGCCAGTGCTCTCTATTGATCAAGGTACCTTCGATGTTCTTGAACTCTGGATAAACGTCTCGATTAAGAGCACGGGCAACATCGTCTTCAATCTCGGAGATACGACGCAGTATGTCTTGCCCGGCGAATGCTCTGAGTTCGATATCGAGGTTACCAAGCACTTCACACCCGGCCATCTGATATTCACAACTCCAGGAGGCCCCGAGGAGAGACCTCCTGAGATTTCTGAGCAGACATGGAGGTTCGACCACTGGACAGTGGATTTGGATTTCTCTGAAGCCCCCGGGGGGAACGGAATCTCAGATAACGCCCCGCGCTACTGGTCGATTATCGATACCCCATACACTGTCACTGCCATCATGTGCGCACCGTACAATGCTACTGCTGGCCTAGGTGATTCTGTCACCGTCAAGGCTCACTTAGAGGGAGCGCAGCGCGTCAGAGACTCCGTGGTCCTTCTGACAAACGTCATCCAAGAGTACGACTTGGAAGGTAGCGTACCCGAAACCATTCTGTCTCTACATCCAGGACAGACGTACCAGTTGGATACCACGGTCTCCAACAAAGGAAACGGTGCTGACAGATACGACATAACAGTTGGCTCGATTACCGATACATTCGGAGCATCACACGTCTGGGATATCGATATCCCCCGGATTCTATTCACTGAGTTAGATCGTGATGAGTCGCAGACCGTACCTCTCCTTCTCAACGTACCAGAAAGGACCCATGCCGGCCAGTACACCGTAATCCTGCATGTCCTGAGCGAGGAACCCTACGAGGGAACCAAACTGAGGGATGTCCTTGAGTTACAGGTCGAGATTGTCGAGTTTCATGACATGCGGATAGAGGTCGACCCGATGGTTGAGAGCCGAATCAAGTCCACAGCCCCAGGTAGAATTGTCCGATTCACCATAAACATCACCAACCACGGTAATATGGACGACCAACCGACACTGCACAACCACACCCTCTATGACAGCGATGATCGATATTCGTGGCAGACGTCCCCTACGATGGGACCTCTGTTGGGTAATTGGGTAATCAGCTATGCATTGCTTGAAGACTTCAACACCGAGTATCCGATTGAGAGGCCATGTGTCGGACAAATTTTGGGTGAAGATCCACCTACCGAGGGCTGCTACCTGTCCGCCCAGACCAATGCAATCACCATGCCGGTGATGGAGGCTTACTCGACTCTACAGATTGTCGTAATCATCCAGATTGATCCAGCCGCTACACTGAACAATCGAGAGATTGGAATCAAGGTCGTATCGAAATTCGGCTCCTCGGAAGCAGGCGGTGACCACGATGAGACTGCGGTATGGGATGACTCCTGCACCCTCGACGCGAATGGAGATGGTTTGCCGGATAACTACCGGCCCAATTGTGACACCAACGAACAAGTCATTGAATTGAGACTCAGGGCACCAGACCTCTTCATCCTCGACGTCTTCGCTGCGGCCCACACAGGGGAGGTCGGAGAGATGCTCTCCGTCAACGTACAAATCCTCAACAAGGGTAACGCCCACGCTACTGACGTCAACATCATCCTATGTGTAGATCAGACTAAATCTGACATCAAGAAGAACGGGTGCGACGAAGAGAACATCGTTTACCGGCAAATAGTCGAGGCGATAATGCCCTGTGATAACCCTAGTTCCGGCTGCGCCAACGAGGATCCACCCACAATCGCTCTACTGTATATGGTCAAGGCTGGAAGACACGATATCGTCGTAGTATTGGATCCAGATAACATAATTGTCGAGACCGATGAGACCAACAATATCCAATCGGTCTCGCAGAAGATGGGCTCGAATTTAGGAATTCTCGATGTTGGAATCGAGGTCATCGCCCAATACACAGTGCCGACCATAATCCTCGGCGCAACGTTCGCTCTTGTAGGGGTGGTCGCAGTGGTCATGTGGGGGCGCAGGGAGGAGGCAAAGATACGCTACGCCGAGAAGTCCAGTATGATTTCGAACCTTGACGATGAGGACATGGTTTTCTGATTAGCGTGCTAGCCACCATGGCAATGGTGTCCCTTCGCGTGCCGCGACGAGCCGGCCCCGGCTAGCCGCGAAATCACGCATCAGACGCTCGCGCAGAGCATCCATCATCTCCTCTGCGTCCATCGACTGGATTCTCAGTCCCTGCGAGAAGGCATCCAAATCGAGAGGTCTACGGGGTTGGTTCATGATAGCGTGGGCCAACTGCCTCTCCTCATAGGATCCAGATTGCTCGGAGATGCTGGGGGAGACTTTTCTCATCACCTGCTGATGGAGTGCTATCACAGCGTCACGATGCTCGTCTATGCGCTCGAGAGCGGAGTCTAACTCCGAGAGCACCCCCATGGCCTCCACCATCGGGAGCTTGCGTCGGGTACCCAGTCTGTCGACCACCCCATTCAGTTCTGGAGGCAATCTGTTGGAGAGGCGCATTGGTCCTCCGGCCGGTATTTTCCTGTGCTCTGCGC
>Ga0315319_10000312_pt1 | contig 14857 bp, 14 predicted proteins | sample M1500m3416metaG_FD_203463 | JGI IMG/M metagenome (GOLD analysis project Ga0315319, IMG submission 203463) | Ammonia-oxidizing marine archaeal communities from Monterey Bay, California, United States - M1 500m 3416 | ecosystem: Environmental > Aquatic > Marine > Intertidal zone | place: USA... | reverse complement strand
CCGAGGCGATCGACCTCATGACCGAGGACCGGATCGCCCGGGTCTACGACGGCACCAACGTCGACTTCTTCGGCAATGCCTGGGGCTTCGGCATGGGATGGACGACCAACCGGGCGACCGGTTGGACAGGCAACGGTGGCATCTGGGGCAGCGGGATTACCATCGACCGCGACGCCGGGTTCGGCGCCGTGGTGATCCTCGAGGCCACGTTCGTAGCGGGCCAGGCCCTAGGAAGCAGCGAGGTCTTCGCAGATTCCGTACGTGACGCGGTCATGGCCGCCAGGGGCTGAACCGGTTCGGTCCACAGCCGGGCCCTGTCGTTCAGTCGATGAGCGGCAGGACCAGGTTGGGGTCGGCGCCGACGTCCAGCGGACTGGGACCATCGGACTGCAGGCGCCACCAGCCGGCGGCGGCCACCATGGCCGCATTGTCGGTGCACAGGGCCCGCGATGGCACGAAGGCCCGCACCCCTGTCTCGGTACACATGTCCAGGAAGCGCTCCCGCAGTCGGGAATTGGCCGCCACCCCTCCACCGAGGCACGACCCCCTGGCCCCGGTGGCCTCCACGGCCCACCGTGCCTTGGTCACCAACGCGTCGACCACCGCCTCCTGAAACGAGGCGGCCACGTCCGCGGTCGGCGCCTCAGGCTCGTTGCGAACGTGGTTCACCACGGCGGTCTTCAAGCCACTGAACGAAAAGGCGTACCGACGATCGTCGGGCAGGGTGGCCGGGTTCTCCTGGACCATGGACCGGGGATAGGCGTACGCCGTGGGGTCACCCTCGACGGCCAACGCATCGATGGCCGGCCCACCCGGATATCCGAGCCCCAGGTAGCGGGCCACCTTGTCGTAGGCCTCACCGGCCGCGTCGTCCAGCGTGGAACCAAGCAGGCGATAGCGGCCGTGACCCTCCATGAGGACCAGCATCGTGTGGCCGCCCGACACCAGCAGGACCACCAACGGCAGTTCCAGGTCGGGCTCTTCGAGGAACGAGGCGTACAGATGGGCCTCGAGGTGGTTGACGGCCACGAACGGCACGCCCCAGACGAGCGACAGGGCCTTAGCAGCGCTCACCCCGACGAGCAACGACCCGACGAGGCCCGGACCGGTGGTAGCGGCCACCGCGTCGATGTCGCCGGCGTCGCCTCCCGGGCCCTCGATCCCGGCGGTGGCCAGCGCCTCGGCCAGCACCGGCACCAACTCGCTCACATGGGCCCGCCCGGCAATCTCGGGGACCACCCCACCGAACACCGCGTGCTGCTCGACCTGGCTGGACACCACCGACGACCGGACCACGGTGGCCCGCTCGACCACGGCGACCGCCGTCTCATCGCACGACGTCTCGATCCCCAGAATCGTGTCACCCATCAGCTCTGGTCCTTCTCGAACGGTTCATCGATCGCCCGGAGGAACGCCGAATCATCGACGTCGTGGATCCACATGACCAGGGCATCAGTCGTCGTGCCGTCCGGATCGGCGTAGTAGGCGGGCCGCACCCCGGCCGGGGCGAACCCGAACCGGCGATACAGGGAAATGGCTGCCGCGTTGGTCGTTCGGACCTCGAGCGTCATGGCCGTGAGGTCCCGGGCACGGGCGTCGCGGCACAGGGCGGCCACCAGGAGGGTCCCGACGCCGTGGCGTTGATGATTCGGATCCACGGAGACCGAGGTGATGTGGCCCTCGTCGGCCACCACCACGAGCGCCGCGTGACCCACCGGGGCGCCGTCGGCTCCCTCGGCCACCAGCAGGGTCCGGGTCTCCGCGTCGGCCAACTGGTCGCGCAGGAAGACCTCGGACCACGGCGTCGGCTGGACCAGCGCGTCCAACGCCCGGACGGAGTCCACATCGCGCTCGCCCATGGGGCGCAACACGACATGGGGAGCAGCCACCGGCATCACGCCCCACCGGCCCGGGTCGCCCAGTTGATCTGGGCATCGGGCTGACGTAGGTACACCGGCTCGAGCTCCCACGGCTGGACGAACTCCTCGCGCATGGCCCGGGCGTGGGCCAACTGCACGAGCGCGCGGGCACTCGGATTGGCCAGGCCCTGCTCGGCCATCTCGATGCCCCGCAGGCCGGTGAACACGTCGGCATGGCGCAGTGCGCCGTCGCCCAGCAGCAGGGCTGGCTCGTCCAGGGCCTCCAACTCGGCCGACAACTCGTCGGGCGTGCAGACGTTGGCGTCGCGTACCCGCTGGATACCGCCCGGCACCTTGCGGAACAGCGCCGTGAACAGCTCGCCCCGACGGGCGTCGAGCGCCGGGACGATCAGGCGGGTCGTCCACTGGGCCGGGAAGGCCATCAGGTCGAGGCTGGGCACCGGGATCATGGGCACGCCCAGCCCATAGGCCAGGGCCACCGCCGTGGCGATGCCGACCCGCAGACCGGTGAACAGGCCGGGGCCGACGTCGACGGCCACCGCTCCGACCTCGGACAGCTCGATCCCGGCCTGACGGCGCACGAAGTCGATCTGTGGGGCCAGCGCCTCGGCGTGACGACGACCCCGGCCGGCGTGCGCCGAAGCCAGCACGCCTTCGTGGCCGCCCACCGCGCAACCCACCTGGGCACCCGCACTCTCGATGCCCAGAATCAGCATGGATCCCCACCTTCACTGACCGGGTCGACCTGATCGAGGGCCAGCAGTGCCACCTCCCGGTCCGACCAGTCCGACCCCACCGTCCGTAGTTCCAGAACCCGGTCGTCGGGGCCGTCGCCCAGCGTCAGGCGGACCTCCAGGTAGCCGCCGGGCAGCGCACCGGAGATGGCGTCCCCCCACTCGATGAGGGTGACCGACCGGTCGTCGACCAGCTCGTGCAGACCCAGGTCGCGCACCTCGTCGATGTGGGACAACCGGTAGACGTCGAGATGGTGGACGGTCAACTCGGCACCCGCGTACCGGTTGGCCAGGGTGAACGTCGGCGAGGTGATGGGCGTCGTCACCCCGAGAGCCCGACCGAACCCCTGGGTGAACGCCGTCTTGCCCGCTCCGAGGTCGCCGCACAGCACCACCAGGTCGCCGGCCCGCGACAACCCGGCCAGGGCGGCCGCCACCGCCTGGGTACCTGCGGCCGAGGTGGTGGCCAGACTCCGGACGGCCGGGTGCCCGCTCACGCGGTCATCAGGGCTCGGGCCCGACCGAGGTCGGACCGCATGTCGGCCAGCACGCCGACGCCACCTCGAAGGGCGGCGGCCGGGTGGAAGGTGGGAACCAGGTGGCGGGGCGGATCGCCGTAGCGGTAGTCGCCGCCCCGCAGCTTCGTGATGCCGGTACCGGTGTCCAGCAGGAGACGGGAGGCGAAGTTCCCCAGCGTGATAATGACCACCGGATCCACGAGGTCCAGCTGACGGGACAGGTACGGCCGACAGGTGGCGATCTCGTCGGCACGGGGATCACGGTTGTCGGGCGGGCGGCACTTCACGACGTTCGCGATGTAGACGTCGGATCGTTCGACGCCCAGCTCCTCGGCCAGCAGGCGATCCAGGAGCTGGCCGGAACGACCCACGAAGGGCACGCCCTGTTCATCTTCCCGGGCGCCCGGCGCCTCACCGACGAACACCACGTCGGCATCAGGTGCGCCAGATCCGAAGACGACCTGCGTGCGGCCCTCGGCCAACCCACAGGCCGTACACGAGGCGGCCTCGGTGGCCAGGGCGGCCAACGGGATGGCCGACGGGGTGGCCGGTGCTTCGCTGGTGGTCCTCACCCCGGAAGATTACCGACCGGACCCACGACCAGCGGGTCCCTCTCCGGGTTCGCCGGCGGGGCCGATCAGCAGGCCCGGACCACGGCGCGCTCGACGGCGGCCACGACCAGCACCCGCAGCACATCGAGATCGGACCCTTCGATCTCGGCCCCGCCACCCGCCGAACCGGTGGCCGCGGCGACGAAGGCGTCGCCGTCGGCCCGCATGTGGGGCGGGAACACCGCCCGGGCCAGCCCATCGTGGGCCGACTGGGCCATCAGGAGGCACTCCCCCTTGGAAAGGGAGGCGTCGGTGACCACCGCCCCGATCGTGGTGTTGCCCCGCGACCCGGAATCAGCGGGAGCGGCGAACAGGTCGGCGGGCTCCGGCCAACCGCCGAACACCCCGTCGGCCACCGCTGCCGACGTGGCCGGATCGCCGACGTCGCCCGCCGCGTTCACGGCCACCACGGCGGCCACCGTCACCGCACCGTGGGCGATCACGGCCACCCCCACGCCACCCGGACGGGCATGGTTCCGTCCCCGCCAGGTGCCCACGGTGGCCCCGGTGCCTGCACCGACCGAGCCGGTGGGCACCGCCACCTCGAGGGTGGGGACCGCAGCCTCGGCTGCCGCCCGCCCGTCATCGGGCCCGGGGCGGACCGAACCGTCACCCTCCAGCAGGTCGTAGAGGGACAGGCCGACCACGATGGGCACCGGGCCACCCCCGGTGGCGAACCCGACCCCGGCGGCGGCCAGGTGGTCCATCACGCCATCAGCGGCGGCCAGGCCGAACGCCGAACCACCGGACAGCACGAGGGCGTCGAGGCGGTCGACGGTCCGTTCGGGGGCCAACACGTCGAACTCCCGGGTGGCCGGGGCGCCGCCCCGTACCTCACCGGAGGCCACCGTCCCCTCGGGGAACAGGAGCACCGTGCAACCGGTCCGGGCCTCGGCATCGGTCCAGTGGCCGATCCGCAGGCCGTCGATGGGGATCCTCACGTCGAGCGACGCTAGTCCCGGCCAACCGAGGGGCCCTCAGAGAAGCCACCAGCGAGCGATCCCAGCCGGTCGTCGTAGTCGGCGACCACCGTCCGCCAGTCGAACCGACGAACCGCCTCGTCCAGACCGGCCACCCGGGCCCGCCAGCCGTCGAGGTCGCCCAGCACATCGCGTAGCCGGGTCCTCAGCCCACCGTCCGGGTAGAGGGCAGCATCGGCCCACTCCCCTACCAGCTCCGGGTAGCTCTGACGGGTGGGCAGCACCGGCACGCAGCCGGCGGCCATAGCCTCCACCACGGCGATCCCGAAGAACTCGTGGTGGGCGGCACTCACCACCACGTCGGCCCGGCCCAGCAGGTCGACATAATCGGCCCGCTCCTGGAAGCCCCAGGCCGCCACCCGATCTCCGAGGTGATCTCGGGCATCGGTGAACTCCCTCGGATCGACCCGTTCGTTCTCCCCCACCAAGGCGACCCGGAAGGCAAGGCCGGCGTCAGCCAACCGACACAGGGCATCCAGCACGGCCTTCGGGTTCTTGTCGTGGTCCCACCGCTGGTTCCACAACACGAGCGGGCCCGCCGGGTCGGCCGCCCTCCCGTCCGAGAACACACCCTCAGGCACGTCGACCAGATCGACGCCCACCGGCACCACGTGGCACAGATCCGCCACCCGGGGGAGGAAGCCGATATGGGACTGGTCGGGCGCCCGGTCCAACAGGTCGGGTAGTGCAGCCAGCAGGCCGTCACGCTGGAAGGCAGAGTTGCACCACACCTCGTCGGCAGCGGCCATCCCCATCCAGTTCACCAGGGGAAGTTCGTCAGCGCCGCTGCCCGGGCGAGAGCCCTTCTGATTGGGGCTGGTCGGATACATCAACTGGTTCTCGTGCAGGTAGAGCACGACGGGCGGGTCCCCGAGAAACCGGCGGGTCAGGCCGAGCCAACCGGCCAGGTCGATCATGCCCGAGACCACCACCACGTCCGGTCGGCCGTGGTCGGCCACCGCGGTACGGGTGGCCTCGGCCAGGGTGAGGGCCCCGCCACGCATCCTCCAGCGCCAGGCGGCCGCCGGGTGCGAGACGGTGACCACCTCGTGGCGGCTGTGACGGGTCAGGCCGTCGGCCCACGCACCGTGGGACCCGCCGTGGAACGGCTCGACGAGCAGGATCCGGGCCACCGGTGGGCCTACGGGTAACGCCGGGGCGGGCGGTGGCTGAGCGAGCAGAGGACCTCCCACGGAATGATCCCGATGGCGTCGGCCACCTCGCCGGCTCCGATCTCCTCGTCACCCTGATGGCCCAGCAGGACCACCTCGTCGCCCAGGGCCACCGAGTCGTCGACCTCGACCACCAGGGCGTCCATCGACACGACCCCACGCAACGGTCGACGTCGACCGCCCACCAGAGCCTCGCCCCCCAGGCCCCACGCCCGGGCCAGGCCGTCGGCGTAGCCCATGGGCACGGTGGCCAGGAGGGTGTCCCGGTCACCGACCCAGCGGTGGCCGTACCCGACCCCCTCGCCGGCCGGCACGACCTGCAGGTGGGTGACCTCACTGCGGATGGACATGGCCTGGCGGAGGCCGAGGGCCCGGCAGGTGTCGGCCACGTCCGGACCGGGTGACACGCCGTAGATGCCGATGCCGATCCGCACCAGCGACCGGTACGTGTCGGGCCGGGTCAGGGCGGCGGCCGTGTTGGCCATGTGGACGATCGGCGGCGTGATGGCTGCCCCAGCCAGGTCGGCCAGCACGGTGTCGAAGCGGTCCACCTGGACACCGGTGAACGGATCGGCCGGTACGTCGGCCGTCGAGCAGTGTGAGAACACGCCCTCGAGGAACAGGCCTGCGTCCAGCACGTGACGGGCGGTGGCCACCGTCTCCTCCGGTCGCACACCCACCCGGTGCATGCCGGTGTCGACCTTCAGGTGGACGGCAATCGGCCCGGCTTCCACGGCACGCGCCGCGGCGGCACAGGCGTCGATCCCGGCCGAGGTGTAGAGGGTGGGGCGAACGTCACCCAGTGCCACCACCTCGGCCATCTCGTCGGGTCGGGGCTCGGACAACACGAGGATCGGCGCGGTCAGCCCGGCGTCCCGCAGCTCGGCGGCCTCCTCGACGAGGGCCACGGCCAGCCAGGTGGCCCCGGCACCGACCGCCGCGGCGGCCACCGCCGGGGCGCCGTGGCCGTAACCGTCGGCCTTGACCACCGCACAGACCAGAGCGTCGCCCACCAGCGCGTCGAAGGCGACCACGTTGTGGGCCACGGCATCCAGGTCGACCGACACCCAGGTTGGACGCATCAGCGGCCACCTTCGGACCGGTCGGCTTCGCCGCCCGGGGACCCGTCCACGCCCAGTTCCTCCAGCACGGACACCAGCCTCGCCGCCAGATCGCCCGCCGCCACACCGGTGAAAGGGGCATCGTCGATTCCCGGCGCGGTGACCAGACGGCCATGGACGTGCGCCGCGGCGGCGGCGGCGGCCAACGGCTCGGCCCCGCGGGCCAGGAAGGCCCCGATGATCCCGGCCAGTACGTCGCCGGAGCCAGCGGTGGCCAGCCGGGCGTCGCCCGCGGCAGCCAGCAGTACCCGACCGTCCGGCGCGGCGACCGCGGTGGTCGGACCCTTCAGCAGGACCACGGCGCCGGTGGCGCCGGCCAGGGCACGCACCGCGGCGATCCGATCCGGGCCCGGTGGGTGCCCGGCCAGTCGGGCGAACTCGCCGTCATGCGGTGTGAGGACCAGGGGTCGGGCCCGTTCACCCGAGAACACGGCCGACCGACCATCGCCGGTCGGGGAACCAGCCAGCGCGGTCAACCCGTCGCCGTCGACGACCAGCGACGGACCCGAGGTGGCCACCAGTCGGGCCAGCCCGTCGGCCACCTCGGCCGACGTACCGAGCCCAGGACCCACGACCATCGAGGTGAACCGGGCCTCGTCCGAACCGTTCGAACCCAGATCGGCACCCACCGGCATCCGCACCACCTCGTCGGGGGCACCGGGATCACCACCGCCGGGCACCGACAGGCGGACATAGCCCGCCCCAGCCCGCAGCGCCGCGGTGGCCGCCAGCCCGGCGGCTCCCTCCATTCCCAGCGAGCCGGCGATCACCCAGCAGGCGCGCTGCCACTTGTGAGCGTCGGCCGGACGCCCCGGCACGAGCGCGGCGATGTCGACGTCGGTGAGCAGGTGGGCGGTGGCGCCCGAGACGTCGAGACCCAGGTCGACCACCTCGACCCGACCGGCCAGCATGGGACCGTCGCCGAACAACAGGCCGGGCTTGAGCGCGGCGAAAGTCACGGTCCGACGGGCCGCCAGGGGTCGGCCCCGGGCCTCGCCGGTCAGGCCGTCCAGTCCCGACGGCAGGTCCACGGCCAGCACCGGGGCATCTACGATCGGCGCCTCAAAGGGGCGTCCCAGACCGGTGCCGTAGGCGGCGTCCACCACCAGGTCCGTCTGACGGGAACCGGGTGCCAGGAGGTGGCCGGGCGCCATCGCCGCATCCACCACCGTGGTCCGTACCCCCCGGCGGGCCAGGCGTCCGGCGGCCACCCGTCCGTCGGCCCCGTTCGACCCCTTGCCGGCCAACACGACCACCCGACGGCCGTAGCCCCCGCCCATCTCGTCCAGTACCGCCCGGGCCACCGCGGCGCCCGCCCGGTCGACCAGGACGTCCGTGGGCTGAGGCGCCGCGGCATCCACGGCGGCCATCTCAGCGGGCGTACACACCGGGATCACGCCGGCTCAACTCCTCAGAGGGCGACGACGGTCGCCTGGGCGACATGGTCGGTGTGGCTCAGGGTGACCAGCCAACGGGTCACGCCGGCCGAACGGGCCACCACCGCTGCCTCGTCGTGGAGTACGAGCGATGGCGGTCCCAGACCGTCGCGCACCACCTCGATGTCGTGCATGGCCATGCCGCCGAGGCCCAGCCCGAGGGCCTTCAACGCCGCCTCCTTGGCCGCGAACCGCACGGCGTACCGTCCGGCGGGATCCACGTGGGCATCGGCGTAGGCCCGCTCGGCCGGTCGGAACAGGCGGTCGCGCAACGACGGCGTCCGTTCCAACGACCGCCGGAAGCGGTCGACGTCGACCAGGTCCACCCCGATACCGATCACGGCCCGCCGCCCGCCGGGCTCAGGTCCGGGGCCGGTCGGCCCGTAGCCGATCGGCCCGTAACTGGTCAGCGATGTCCGGCACCGGGTCGGTCAACAGGTCGACCACCGGCACCTCGGCCAACAGGTCGTCGCGCAGGTCGGGCTCGGTCTCACACACCGCGTCGCGCACCGCGGCGTACCGGTTGCCGTAGCCCTGCAGGACGCCCCGCAGGACGTCGGGTGCCAGACGGCCGCGCAGCACCACGTGTAGAAGGGTGATGCCCACCGTTTCACGGTCCTTGACCTCCGGCACCAGCACGATGATCCGGTCGTCGCGGGCACCCCGGGTGACCAGCACGTCGCGGTCCACGGCCACCTGGTGCTTGGTGCCGCGCAACGCGGGATCCCGATCGGTCCGGGACCGGATGCCCGTCGACACCCCGCCGCGGCCGACGATGGCCGCCGTGGGCGAGCCACCGTCCATGCCGTCCACCCGGTAGCGGGTGTAGCCGGCCACGTCGGCCACCGCCGGATCCAGGGCCACCAGGGCCCGCAGGGTCCGGTAGCTCAGTGCATCGCGTGGCGCCCCGGCGTCGATCACCTCACGGGCCAACCGGGCGTCCAACAGAGTCTCGTCGGCCCTCGAGATGCCCACGGTGACCGTCTTGGCCTGGTGCTTGATGGCGTCTATGGGACGGGTCAACTCCTCGATGGCCACGGTCAGTGCGCCGGCCAGATCGTCCAGGACGAGGGCCGGCGTGCCAACCCGGCCGAACTCCAACTGGTAGGACTCCAGCGGCACGACGCCCAGGGCGAACCGGAACAGAGCCGACAGGCGTACCGCTGTGGAGGCCTCTAGATGGCCGTTGAGGCGGCCGTTGCGAAGTTCGTCGGAGAAGGCGTCCGCCGCGGTTCGCAGCGCCGCGGTGAGCTCGACGTCCTGCACCTCGGACGCCGCCCGGCCGTCCGGGTCACCCGTCGCTTCGGCCAACCGGCGCTCGGCCTCGGCCTCGATGGCGGCGTGGGCGGCCCGCAACGGTCGGGCCTGGAGGTCGATGGCCCGGGCCGCCTCGTAACCGAACAAGTGGCCGACCATCGTCGACAACAGGAAGGCCAACCGGGGGTGCACCGGTGGCACGGCCACCAGGTCATGGGCTCCGACGAACCTCGACGAACCGGCGTCGGCCACCACCACGGGCAGCGCCTTGTGCGCCCGGTATATGGCCACCTCCTTAGCCACGTCGTCGGCCGTCGACCCCACCAGGCCGGTGGCACACACCAGGATCAACGGCTCCGAGGAGAGGTCGATGTGCTTCTTGTCCTCGGTGGCGTCGGCGGCGATCGACTTGTAGCAGAGCTCCGAGAGCTTGATCCTGATCTCGCGGGCAGCCACCAGGTTGGGCCCACTGCCCACCACGGCCCAGTAGCGCCGTCCCGGTGCATGCCGCCCGGCGATGGACGCCACGTGGTCGCGCATGTCCAGGACCTCGGCCATGGCGTCGGGAAGGACCCGTAGGCCGGCCAGCACCTCGGCACGGTCGGGGGCTCCCGGCGCGCCGGCGGCGTCAGCCACCGCCACGGCCAGCAGGATGCCGGCCACCGCCTGAGCGTAGAAGGCCTTGGTGGAGGCCACGCTCATCTCCACGTCCCGGCCGTCCGACGTGTACAGCACCCCGTCGGCCCGGTCCACCAGGTCGCTGTTGCGCCGGTTGACGATGGCCACCACCCGGGCACCCCGGGCCCGCACCAGGTCGACGGTGCGGTTGGTGTCGGTCGTCGTCCCTGACTGGCTGATAGCCACCACGAGTGTGTCGGACATGTCAGCCGTCAGGCCGAAGCCCGAGAGCTCGGTGGCCGGCAGGTCCTCGACGATGATGCCGTCGAAGGTGGCCAGCTCGGCTTCCAGGGCACGAGCCACCGATCCACCGGCCACCGCGGCGGTCCCCTGGCCGATGACCAGGATGCGCCGGATCGAACCATCGGCTAGCCCGGCCCGCACGTCGGCACCCAGCGCGTCCTCGCCCAGGCGGACCCGCCAACCTGAGCCGTCGCCGTCGCCCACCGGGACAAGCCGACCCCGCAGGGTGGCCCGGACCGAATCAGGCGATTCTCCGATCTCCTTGAGCAGGAAGTGGGGGTGGTCGCCGCGGTCTATGTCCCGGGTAGTGATCTCGGCACGGGCCACGTCCGTCTCGGTCACCGACAACGACCGGCCGTCATAGGAACGACGGACTATCCCCTCCAACGTCCCGGCCCGCGCCCCGTCCAACTCCACGATCTGGCCCCGGCTGGCCCCCGGATCGTCAGGATCGGCCGGCGTCTCCCCGTCCATCCGGACGAAGTCGGCCGTCAACTCCACCACCCCGTAGGGCTCTGACGCCACCACGTATGCATCCTCGGCCAGGCCCAGGTACAGGCCCTGGCCGCTGCCCCTCAGAGCCAGCAGCAGGCGCTCCGGCGCGTCGCCGGTCACCGCGCCGATGGCCAGCGACCCCTCGAACACGCTGACCGCCCGACGGAACGCCTCGGTGCGGTCATGGCCAGCGGCCAGGTGGGTGGCACACAAGGCAGGCACCACCTTGGCGTCGGTGGTGATCTCAGGAGCCATGCTGAGGCCCTCGGACACCACCAGGTCGGCATGGTTGTCGACGTCGCCGTTGAGTACCGCGGTGACCAGCGGAACGACCGCGCCGTCGGCCCGGGTGGAGTCCACCGGGTGGGCGTTGGGCTCGGAGATGATGCCGACGCTGGCCCACCGGGTGTGGCCCAGGACCGAGCCCTCCACCGCAGGGGCCGACAACGCCCGGGCCAGCAGTTCGTCGTCGGCCAGCGCCCGGCGCATGGTGGCCGTGTTGTCACCCAACTCGCCGATCTCGGCCGCCGTCTTTACCACTATGGCCAGGCCGCCACCATCGAGCACCCGCACGCTGCCCGTGCGGTGCAGGCCGTCGGTCGTACGGGCGGCCACCGCCGGGTCGTCAACCGCCAGGCCGTGGTTCCAGACCGTCACCTGGATGCCGGCTGAGTCCCGGCCCCGGACCTCGAGACGGTCGACGGCCGACAGGGCCTGCTGGATGGACAGGAGGACGCCCAGGCCTGCGTCGCTGGGCCCCGGGCGGGTCGAACGCAGCGAAGCCACCCCAGTATGGGTGCCGAGCCGGTCCCGGGTCACGGCCCACACGGCATCGCGCAAGTCGACCAGAGCGGCGTTGCCCGCCTCTACCTCATCGGCCGGACCCGACCCGGCCTCGGGATCCGACTGGCCCTCCAGGAGTGCCTCGAGGGCCGCAGTACGCGCCGGCAGGTCCGACAACGCGGCGTCGACCCGGCCGGCCAGGCCGGGATCCCGGTCGAGGGCCACCAGGCCGGGAACCCCACCCAGCAGGCGGTCGGCCTCGGCCACCAGAGCGGCCGCCTCGGCCACCTGTTCGGCCAGGCGCGAGCCGGCGGTCAGTGGGTCGGCGGCTCCGTCCAGCAGCGACGTGGCTTCGGCCAGCAATCCCAGGATCGACTCGGCAGTGGGGACGTCCCGGGTCGGGGGCCGCCGAAGGACGGCGATGATGCCGCACATGTGTTGATCGCCCTCCTGTCGCAGGTCGTTGGTCTCGCCGGCTGCTCGTCGCCGGTCACCTGCGGTGGATCGCAGGTCGGCCCGTCTCAGGCGGGCACTCTAGGAATCGTACGGTCTCAGGTCCGGTCGGCCCGTCGGACGGCCTCCACCAACCGGTCGGCCACCGCGGCGGCCTCGGCCGCGTCGAAGGCCTCGACCATGACACGGACCACCGGCTCGGTCCCTGATGGGCGCACCAGCACCCGTCCAGCGGAGCCCAGTTGGGCCGCCGCCTCGTCCAACTCGTCAACCAGGGCCGCCACGATGGTGGCCCCGTCGGCCGACACCGGCACTGCGTGGAGCACCTGGGGGGCGCGCACCATCAGGTCGGCCACCCGGCCCCCGAGAGTCCGACCGGCCCGACCGGCGGCCACCAGGGCCTGGATGCCGGTGAACAGGCCATCGCCGGTGGTGGCCATGGATAGGAAGATCACGTGACCGGACTGTTCGCCACCCAGCACCCAGCCGTTGGCCTCCAACGCCTCGAGCACGTGCCGGTCACCAACGGCCGTCTCGTGCACGGCGATGCCGTGGTCGGCCAGCGCCTGTCGCAGGCCCAGATTAGACATCACGGTGACGGCCACCGTGTCGCCGGCCAACAGTCCCCGCCCGTGGAGGTCGACGCCACACACGGCCAGCAGGTCGTCGCCGTCCAGAAGGGCCCCGTCATCGCCCACGGCCACCACCCGGTCACCGTCACCGTCGAAAGCCAGGCCGGCATCAGCCCCCGTCTGGAGCACCGCGGCCCGCAGGTCATCCGGGTGGGTCGAACCACAGGCCTCGTTGATGTTGCGACCATCGGGCGAGGCATGCAGGACGCCCACCTCGGCGCCCAACCGACGCAGCACCTCAACGGCGAACGCCGAGGTGGCGCCGTTGGCGCAGTCCACGATCAGTGAACACCCGGCCAGGGGCCACTCGTCGTCCACCCACTCCTCGACCACCCGGTCCACCAGGGCATCAGCCCACCGACGTCCACCGGCGGTCGGCTCGTCGGGATCGGCCCAACCGGGAACCTCGACCGGGTCGTCGAGTCGTGGGCTGGCGTTCCACCCCTCCTGGACGGCCGACTGCACCCGGTCGTCCAACTTGCGGCCGCCGGCCGCGAACAGCTTGACCCCGTTGTCGAACCACGGGTTGTGCGAGGCCGAGACCACGGCACCGGCCACCCCGTCGCGGAGGCACTCGTGGGCCACCGCCGGGGTGGGCACCACGCCCAACGAGGTCACGTCCAACCCACCGGCCACCAGGCCCTCAGCCAGGGCGCGGGCCAGGGAAGGGCCCGACTCGCGGGTGTCTCTGCCGATGACGACATGATCGGCTCCCAGGTGGGCCGCCGCGGCTCGCCCCAGGGCGCGCACCGCCGACTCGTCGAGAACGGAACCGGCCCGGGCGCGGACGCCATCGGTACCGAATCGCAGTACCTGTCCTGAGGGGGCCTGTCCTGAGGGGGTCCGCCCTGAAGGGGTCCGCCCCGAAGGTGGCTGCACCCCGCGTCCTGTCATGTCGGGCAGCGTAGGAGGCGACCGGGGACCGGTCCCCGACCCCCTCGACCGCCGATCAGCGCTTGGAGTACTGCGGGGCCTTGCGGGCCTTGTGGAGTCCGTACTTCTTGGACTCCTTCTTGCGATCGTCGCGGGTCAGCAGGCCGGCCTGCTTGAGTGCCGGACGACGCTCGGGCTCAAGGGCCTCGAGCGCACGGGCGATGCCCAGGCGCATGGCCCCGGCCTGACCGCTGATTCCGCCGCCGTGCAGCGTGGCGTCGATGTCGTAGGCGCCCTCGGTGGCGGTGACCCGCAACGGCTCCATGAACAGCAGGCGGTGGCTCTCCGACGGGAAGTAGTCCTCGGCGGTACGACCGTTGACGGTGACCGTGCCGTTGCCGGAACGCAGGCGCACGCGGGCGACCGACTCCTTGCGACGACCGGTGGACTGGATGAGGGGACTGGACATCAGATGCTCCTGTGGGGACCGGCGGATCAGGCCGTACGGGCCCGGGCGTGGTTGATGGCCAGCGGCTGGGGCTGCTGTGCCTCGTGCGGATGGTCGGCGCCGCGGTACACCTTCAGCTTGGTCAGCTGTTGGCGACCCAGGCGGTTCTTGGGAAGCATCCCCCGGATGGTCCGGCGGACGGCCTCTTCAGGCTTCTCGGCCAAGAAGGTGCCGTAGGCCCGGGTCCGGAGACCACCGGGATAGCCCGAGTGGTCGTAGACGTTCTTGTCGGTGGCCTTGGCGCCCGTCAGCACGACCTTGTCGGCGTTGACGATCACCACGTGGTCACCGGTGTCGATGTGGGGGGTGAAGGTCGGCTTGTGCTTCCCGCGCAGGATCGCCGCGACCTCGGACGCCATCCGGCCGAGGATCATGCCCTCGGCGTCGACGACGTGCCAGGCACGCTCGATCTCGCTGGCCCTGGGGGTGTAGGTGGACACGGTTGACCGCCTGTACTTGATCGGAGACTGGGTGGAAGGCCGC
>Ga0315319_10000308_pt1 | contig 14945 bp, 16 predicted proteins | sample M1500m3416metaG_FD_203463 | JGI IMG/M metagenome (GOLD analysis project Ga0315319, IMG submission 203463) | Ammonia-oxidizing marine archaeal communities from Monterey Bay, California, United States - M1 500m 3416 | ecosystem: Environmental > Aquatic > Marine > Intertidal zone | place: USA... | reverse complement strand
GGTCAGCCGGCCAGCGCCTCGCAACAGGTGTTGGTGATCAGGCGGGTGACCACGTACGGATCCATATTGGCGTTGGGACGACGATCCTCGATGTAGCCCCTCTGGTCCAGGTGGACTTGCCACGGGATGCGGACCGAGGCGCCGCGGTCCGACACGCCGTAGCTGAACTGGTCGAAGCGCTGGGTCTCGTGCGCCCCGGTGAGACGCTCCTCCGAGCCCAGGCCGTAGCCGGAGATGTGCTCGGCGGGCTTGCCCTCGGCGCCGAGCGACTCACACGCCGTGATGATGGCCTCGTAGCCCTCGCGCATGGCCCTAGTCGAGAAGTTGGTGTGCGCACCGGCACCGTTCCAGTCGCCCTTGATGGGCTTGGCGGCCACCGAGGCGTCCACGCCGAAGTTCTCGGCCACCCGGTACAGCAGGTAGCGAGCCATCCAGATCTGGTCGGCCACGGCGACGGTGTCGACCGGGCCGATCTGGAACTCCCACTGGCCGAGCATGACCTCGGCGTTGGTGCCCGAGATGGCCAGACCGGCGTCCATGCAGGCCTTGGTGTGGGCTTCGACGATGTCGCGACCGGCAATCTCGATGGCGCCCACGCCGCAGTAGTAGGGGCCCTGCGGCGCCGGGTAACCCTCGACCGGCCAACCCAGCGGGCGTCCCTCCTGGAAGAAGGTGTACTCCTGCTCGATGCCGAAGATCGGCTCCTGGTCAGCGTACTTCTCCAACGCCTCGACACAGGCGGCACGCGTGTTGGTGGGGTGGGCCGTCATGTTCCCGTCGGGCAGGCACACGTCGCACAACACGAGGATGTCGTCGCCACCACGGATCGGATCCGGGCAGGAGAACACGGGGCGCAGCACGCAGTCCGAGTTGTCACCCGGCGCCTGGTTGGTGCTCGAACCGTCGAAGCCCCAGATGGGGATGTCCTGCGGGTCGTCGATGATCTTGGTCTTCGAGCGCACGTAGGACAGCGGCTCGGTGCCGTCGATCCAGATGTACTCAGCCCTGATGGCCATGGTGATCTCCTGATCTGTGGGTCGGATCGGTGGGTCTCTGGTACGAACCCGGGTGGCCGGACGCGTCACCGCACACGGGAAACCTACGGGGGGACCGGTTTCATGATTGTTTTCTGACTGTGAACGCCATGTGAACGACGGGCCCCGGTGCTGGTGATCGGGGTCCATCCCCAACCATGCTGGAGCCATGGACACCCTCGACCCGAGTGATGCCGGCGGCGGGCCGGACCGCGAACACCGACGCCGCGACCAGCGCGACTACGTCCTGCGTACCGTCGAGGAGCGGGGGGTGCGCCTCGTCCGCCTCTGGTTCACCGACGTGCTGGGCCGCCACAAGTCCGTCGCCATCTCACCAGCCGAACTGGAGACGGTGCTCGACGAGGGCCTGCAGTTCGACGGATCGGCCATCGACGGGTTCAGCCGCGTCCAGGAGAGCGACGTGCTGGCCCGACCCGATCCGTCCACCTTCGAACTCCTCCCGTGGGTCGACCCCACCGAGCCGTCGGGGACAATCTTCTGTGACATCACCAACCTCGACGGCACCTCGTTCGAAGGTGACCCCCGCCAGGTCCTGCGCCGCAACGTGGATCGGGCCCGTGAAGCCGGCTTCGAGATGTTCTGCGCTCCGGAGGTCGAGTTCTTCTACTTCGCCGATGCAGGATCGGAGCCCACGCCGCTGGACCGGGCGTCATACTTCGACCTCACCACCACCGACGTGGCGTCGGACCTCCGCAAGCAGACGCTGCACATGCTCGAGGCGTTGTCCATCCCGGTGGAGTACTCGTTCCACGAGGACGGGCCCAGCCAGCACGAGATCGACCTGCAGTACACCGACGCACTCGCCATGGCCGACTCGGTGATGACGTTGCGCCTCGCCGTGAAGAAGATCGCCATGGACCGCGGCGTGTACGCCACCTTCATGCCCAAGCCGCTCAACGGCGTCCAGGGATCGGGGATGCACACCCACCTCTCGCTGTTCCGTGACGGGGAGAACGCATTCCACGATCCCGACGCTCGCGACGGACTGTCGGCCACCGCCCGGTCGTTCATAGCCGGGCTTCTACACCACGCCCGGGAGATCACCGCGGTCACCAACCAGCTGGTCAACTCCTACAAGCGGATCAACGAGGGCTACGAGGCACCCCGTTACGTGTCGTGGGCCCGCAACAACCGGTCGGCCCTCGTACGGGTGCCCATCCCCAAGCCGGGCAAGATCGAGTCGACCCGGATCGAGTACCGGGCACTGGATCCGGCGTGCAACCCGTACCTGGCGTTCTCGGTGCTGCTGGCCGCCGGTCTGCGGGGCATCCAGGACGGGCTGGAACTCCCTGATGAGGCGGCCGTCAACCTCTACGACCTGAGCCGCGACGAGCAGCGGGACCTCGGGGTGGCCAGCCTGCCGGACAACCTGAACGAGGCGTTGGACGAGATGGAGGCGTCCGAACTGGTACGCGAAGCCCTAGGCGACCACATCTTCGAATGGTTCCTCCGCAACAAGCGGGTCGAGTGGAACGAGTACCAGCGACAGGTCACGCCGTACGAGCTCGAGACCTACCTCCCCAACTGGTGACCCGCCGGGGTGCGGACGGGCCGCAGCAGGCAGACTGGAGGTGCGGGACGCCGCCGGTGACCCGCGGAACCACCATGGACCCCCTTCTCGTCTTCCCGAACCCCCCACCGCCGGAACTGGCCCAGTGCCTGGATCTGGACGGCTGGTCGTGGAAGGCCGTCGCCGATGCCGAAGCCGCCATGGCCGACGAACCCGACGAGGGTTGGGCGGGCGCTGTCGTGGTGGCCGACACTGACCCCGAAGGCGCCTTCGCGCTGTGTCGGCGCCTCCGCAAGGTCGAGATGCCGCTGCAGCCGTTGCTGGTGCTGGTGGGCGGCGGCCAGCTCGACGCTCTGGAGCTCCGCGACGACCTGTTCGACGACTTCTGTCTGACCCCGTTGCGACCCGCCGAGCTGCGGGCCCGGATCGAGCACCTGTTCTCCCGTACCGGCCGGGGGACCCGCCCAGAGTTGGTGGAGTACGGACCACTGGCCCTGAACCTCGAGACCTACCAGGCCGCCATTGACGGCGAGCCGCTCGACCTCACCTACATGGAGTACGAGCTGCTCAAGTTCCTGGCCGCCCACCCCGGCAAGGTGTTTACCCGCGAGACGCTGTTGAGCCGGGTGTGGGGCTACGACTACTACGGCGGTGCCCGCACCGTCGACGTCCACATCCGACGGCTCCGGGCCAAGCTGGGCGAGGAACATGCCAGCCTGATCCACACCGTGCGGTCGGTGGGCTACAGGTTCGGCCAGTCCCGGTGGGGCGTCTGACCTGGGGAGACCCGTTCGGTCAGTCGGCCGAGGCCGCCCAGGGATCGGTCTCGCTCAGGTCGAGCAGTTCAGACCCCGCATGGGTGGCGTCGACGTCCTTCTTGAGGATCCCACCGAGTAGGGCGGCGGCCAGTGCGCCGGTCATCAGGATGCCGACGGGCATCACCACCACGAGCAGCAGGATCATCAGGACGGCGCCGAGCATGGGCGGAGTCTGCCATCTGGACCGGGGATGGCGCGTTCCCGCGCTGATCGATGGACCGGCCGATGGACCGGCCGATGGACCGGTCGCCGGATCAACCGACGTGGACGACGGCCTCCACCTCGAAGAGCGCCCCGAGGGGCAGGGCGGCTACGGCCACGCACGAACGGGCCGGACGGCTGTCGCCGAAGGCCTCGCAGTAGACATCGTTGATGGCCGCGAAGTCGCCCATGTCGGTCAGGAACACCGTGGTCTTGACCACCTGGGCCAACGTGGCGCCGTTGGCCTCCACCTGGGTCCGCAGGTTGGCCAACGCCTGGGCCGCCTGGGCCTCGACACCACCCCCGGCGAGACTCCCGGCGACCGGGCCGTCGACGGTACTGCCATCGACGATGCCGACCTGGCCGCTGACGAACAGCAGGTCGCCGGCGCGGACGACCGGAGTGTAGGGACCGGCGGTGTTGCTCACGGTGGGCTCCATCTTGGAAAGGGGTGCCGAGCCTGCCACAGCCGGCCCCGGAGGGCTACCCGGTGGGCAGCTCGGCAGGACGCCCCCGATGGCACCACGTGGCGGCGGCCACCGCGGCGAACACCGCGTCCGAGCCGTTGACCGGCGGGCCGTCGCCGGCCAGCACCTCGACGGTGATAGTCGGGGTCTCGGTTGCCCGGACGATGCCGAAGGACCGCACGGTCAGGTCGTGGACGGTGCCGCCGTCATCGACCGACAGGCCCTCCGAGGTGATCCAGCTCCACGCCATGTGGGCAGCACCGATGCAGTACGACCGAAGCACCACCTCGTCGAGCGGGTCACCGCACCGGACGGTGACCCGGATGCCGTCGTCGTCGACGGTGGCCGTCACCTCGGCCCCGTCGGGGGAGACCACCGGCTGACCTGGCACCATCGCCCCGGCGCCGGTGAGCAGCACCACGGCTTCGGCCCAGCCGGTGGCCCGGACGCTGGTTGACGTCGGTGGTCCGACCACGTCGACCTCCTCCACGACCAACCCGGGTGCCACCGAGGACACCGCCTCGACGATCCCCGGAGTGCGGACCACCCGCAGCACGCCGGTGCCGTCCGCTGACGCCCCGCCAGCCACTGGGGGCCGCTTGGGGCCGAACCGCACGGTGTCCTCCCGGGACGGAGCTAGCACCACCGGTGCACCATGAACGTCGGCCAGGGCCCGGGCCACGCCGGGCAGAGGCGAGTCGACCTTGGCCCCGAAAGCGCCGCCGTTGGCCAGCGGGCCCACCGGATCGCCACCGGGCAGGCACCACGCGGCATCGGTCTCTAGGGGAGCCGGTTCGACCCAAACGGTGCGCAGCACGGCGGCCCATCCGCCGGGGCCCGACCCACCGGTGGTCGGCTCCGGAGCCTCCAGCGGTGGCACGACGTCTGCCGTGGTCCGTCGGCCCTGGACCTTGCCGGCGGCCCGTCGGGCGGCGGCCAGAGTGCCGGCCACCACCCAGGTGTCCGGGTCGTCGACCGGCCCGTCGCCGGGCACGGCGACCAATGCGTCCGGGGGGGTCGTGTCGGCCGCGAACCCGCCCCGGCCTAGGGCCACCTCGGGCCCCACCATCTGGGGGCTGCGGCCCTCGAGGGTGGCCCGTCGGACCGATGCGTCACGATCGACGGGTTGGCCCGACGAGCTCCCGTCCGCCGTCCGGATGCCCACGGCGACCTCCCAGGCATCGAGCACGGTCTGCCAGCCGGTGCAGCGGCACAGGTGGGCGTGCAGGGCGCGGGCCGCCCGATCGCGGTCCGGCGGGGCATCGTCAGGCGCGGTGGCCGACAGTCCGGCGAAGCGGAGGATGATCCCCGGCGTGCAGAACCCGCACTGACTGCCACCGACGGCACAAAACGCTTCGGCCCACCGGTCGACGTCATCGGCAGGCAGCCCGTCCAGCGTGGTGACCGACCGTCCGGCCACCCGACGCAGCGGGGTCACGCACGACACCCGGGGTTGACCGTCGACCAGCACCGTGCAGCAGCCGCACTGGCCCTGGGGACTGCACCCGTCCTTGACCGACCGACAGGAGAGTGGCCCCCGGAGGGCATCGAGCAGCGTGCCTCCATCGTCGGCCACCTCGACTGGTCGGCCGTCCACGGTCAGGTGCACCGGTGCCCCCACCAGCGGGTCATCCGTGGAGGGCGTGTCCATCCGAGGAGTGTGCCCGGTCACCGGTACGGTCACCGACCATGCACGATCCACGGATGCTGACCGATCGACGACAGGTACTGGCCGGGCTGGCCGCCGGCGTACTGCTGACCGCCTGCGGCGGTGGCCCCGGCACCACCTCGTCCCCGACGATCGCCACCGACGCGACGGCCGTATCCAGCGGGTGGCGGCTGGGTGCCCGGTTCGCCGACGGCTACGTGGCACCCAGCGCCCTCGTCGCCGGCTCGGCCCAGCGGGCGCCCTACGTGCTCCTGGGATCGGACGGCTGGCCAATGGGCACCGAGGGACCCGACCGCCTGGACTTCACCATCCGTCGAGCCGGCACCGACGGCCAGGTGGTGGCCACCCACACCGTGGCCCGCCACGGCGACGACCACGCCACCCCCTACTTCCCGCTGGTGTTCGAGGTCGACGAACCCGGCGACTACGTCGTGCGCGTGGCGACCGGGACCGGCGGGATCGAGCCCCACCACCTCCGGGTGGTCGGCGCCGGGGAGACCACGCTCATCCAGGTGGGTGACCCCCTCCCGGCGGTGACCACCCCGACGGAGGCCGATCCGGTGGGCATCGATCCGATCTGCACCGAACCCAACGGCCCGTGCTGGTTCCACCAGTTCTCGGTGACCGAAGCCCTGGGCCGACCGGGCCCCGTCGCGCTGCTGGTCTCCACACCGCGCTTCTGTCAGTCCGACGTCTGCGGCCCGACCATCGGCCTGCTCCGCTCGGCCCTGCGGGTCCGGTCCGAGCCGTGGTCGGCGGTGCACGCCGAGGTCTACATGGCTCCGGAGGCCGGGGACTTCGCCACCACACCAGCCGTGGCCGCTCTCGGCCTGACCTTCGAACCCAGCCTCGTGGTAGCCGACGTCGACGGGATCGTCACCGCGGCCCTGCACTTCACCATGGACGCCACCGAGGTGGCCGCCGCCCTGGAGACCGCTGTCTGAGGGTCCGTCCCTGAACGACGCCACCTGAAAACCACGAGAGCCGAAAACCACGAAGGCCGGCACCCGTGGCACCGGCCGGTGGTCGCCCCGCCGGGCGATCAGAAGGTCTGACGGATCAACTAAAGGACTGGCCGCAGCCACACGTGCGCTGGGCGTTCGGGTTGTCGATGGAGAACCCGGCCTCGTTCAGACCGTCCTTGTAGTCCAGCGTGGCGCCTTCGAGCAGCTGGGCGCTCGACTGGTCGATCACCACCCGGACGTCGCCGAACGCCTCCTCGAGGTCGTCGGCGGCGCGCTCGGTGTCGAAGTACATCTCGTAATTGAAGCCGGAGCAGCCACCGGGGCGCACGGCCACCCTGAGGGCCAGGCCCTCTTCGGACTCACTGGCGATGAGCTGGCCCACCTTGGTGGTTGCCTCGTCGGTCAACGTGATCATCGATTCCTCCCGGAACTCCGGTGATTGTCGGTGCGTCCAGTGTACCGACGACACGCCGGACAGGCCCCTCCAGAATAGGCCCCCTCGGGAGATTACCCGTAGCATGGGGCCATGGAGCACGGATCCATGGACGAGACGCTCTCCTCCGGAGTCGCACCGACCGAGGCCGACGTGTTCGGCGTGCTCCGCGGCGTCATCGACCCCGAGCTGGGAACCGACATCGTCGATCTGGGCATGGCCAGAGCCGTGGCCATCGACGCCGACGGTCGGGTCGACGTGACCATCGCCCTGACCACCTCGGGCTGTCCGCTACGGGCCCAGATCCAGCGTGACGTCCGGGCCAGGGTCGGCGGCCTGCTCGGCGTGTCGTCGGTCCACCTTTCGTGGGACGAGCTCACCGCCGAGGAGAAGGCCACGGCCATGTCCCGCGCCCGGTTCAACCTGAGCCGCAACGCCCCCGACACCGAGATCCCGGCGGCCACCAAGGTGCTGATGGTGGCGTCCGGCAAGGGAGGGGTCGGGAAGTCGTCGGTGACCGTCAACCTGGCTGCCGCCATGGCCGCCCGCGGCATGACCATCGGCATCATGGACGCCGACATCTGGGGCTTCTCGGTGCCGCGGATGCTGGGCGTCGAGGGCCGCCTCGGCGGCTCCCCAGAGGTCGGCAAGATCGCCCCCATCGAGGTCCCGATCGGTGACGGCATGGTGAAGGTCGTCTCGATGGGCTTCCTGGTCGACAACGAGGAGTCGGCCCTCATGTGGCGGGGCCTGATCCTGAACCGGGCCGTCCAGCACTTCTGCGAGGACGTGGCCTGGGGACCGATGGACTACCTGTTGATCGACATGCCGCCGGGTACCGGTGACGTGCAGATGGGGCTGGCCAAGATGCTTCCGCAGGCCGAGATGGTGGTGGTGACCACACCGGCGCTGGCCGCTCAGAAGGTGGCCGTGCGGGTGGCCAACATGGGCCGGGCCAACTACCTGCGCATCGTCGGGGTGATCGAGAACATGAGCGCCTACGTGGCACCCGACGGGAGTCGCCACGAATTGTTCGGGGCCGGAGGCGGCGACGCCCTGGCCGAACAGGTCGGTGCCCCGCTGCTGGGGAGCATCCCGCTGGACGGGGCGGTGGCCGCCGCCGGCGATACCGGCCGCCCCATCGCCCTCAGCGAGGGCCCGGCAGCCGACGCCTACCGTGACATCGTCGAACGTATCGTCACCGAGGCGGCCCCGCCGGTCGACATGGCGGGCTGCAGCGCCCGATTGCTGGCCGCCGCCGAGGACGCCCTGAACGCCGCCGGGGCCTGAACCCGAGGTCGCCGACCGCTACTGGTCAGGTCGACGCGGCCCGTCGGGACCAGCAGGTGGGCCGTCCTCCCGGGAGCCCGCATCGAGAAACCCACCAGTCGAGAGATCGTCGCCCCGCCAGCCGAAACGGAAGGTCGTGTGGCCGCTGGCCATCGAACGGGCCAACCGCCGGGTGGCCACGGCACGGACCAACGCCCGGGTTGGCGGGAACAGCAGGGCCAGGCCCACGGCATCGGTCACGAAGCCCGGGGTGAGCATGAGGGCGCCGGCCCCAAGAACCAGTAGGCCGTCGACGATCTCCCGTCCCGGTATCCGGCCCTGGGCCGCCTCCTGCTGGGCGCGACGCAGGATCCCCAGGCCCTCACGCCGGACCAGCCAGGCGCCGACCACGCTGACCAGGACCAGCAGTCCGATGGTGTTCAGCACGCCGGTCGAGCCCGCCACCTGCACAACGACGGCCAACTCCACGATCGGCGTGACCACGAACACCAGAAACAGGATGAGCAGCACGGCCGCATGCTAGAGCCGCTCGATGGGGTCGCACGCTGGGGCGGCTCCGACAGCCGGCACGACGCCTATCCTCGCGATCGCATGGCCCACCCTTCAGACTCCCCCAGTGACAGGCCGCCCAGCATCGACCAACTGGCCCGATCGCTGGCCGACACCGGCCTACCCCACCCCCTGCTGGTGGACGCCGCCCGGACCGCGGTGGCCGAGGCGACCGCCACGGGTGAACCGGCGGGCGCCTCGCGGCGGGCCCGGGAGCTGTCCGAGGCCACGGCACGGGCCCTGCTGACCGACGTGGTCAACGCCACCGGCGTACTGCTGCACACCAACCTGGGCCGAGCCCCGTGGAGCCCTGCGTCGACCGGCGACCGGCGCTACACCACTCTGGAGTTCGACCTGGCCACCGGATCCCGGGGATCGCGCCAGGACCGGGCCCCGGCGCTGCTGGCTCGGGCGTGCGGAGCCGAGGCGGCCATGGTGGTCAACAACTGCGCGTCGGCGGTCCTGTTGATTCTGACCGCCCTGGCCGCCGGACAGAGCGTGGTGGTGTCGCGCGGCGAGATGATCGAGATCGGCGGCGGCTTCCGGATCCCCGACGTGATGGACCAGTCCGGCGCCCGCCTCATCGAGGTGGGGACGACCAACCGGACCCGCATCGACGACTTCTCGGCAGCGGTGGCCGCCGACCCCACGGTGGCCCTCACTCTGTCGGTCCACCGGTCCAACTACCGGATCGAGGGATTCACCGAATCAGCGTCGGTGGCCGAACTGGCCAGCCTTGACGTACCGGTGGTGGCCGACATCGGGTCGGGCCTGCTGGACGCCGCCTGCCCGTGGCTGGACGACGGTCCTCCCGGATGGCTTGCCGACGAGCCAGCGGCCCGCCAGACATTGGACGCCGGCGCGGCGCTGGTGACGTTCTCGGGCGACAAGTTGCTGGGTGGACCCCAGGCCGGGATCATCGCCGGTCGGGCCGACCTGGTGGCGGCGTGTGCCGCCCACCCGCTGGCCCGGGCGCTGCGCCCGGGGAGCCTCATACTGCAGTCCCTCCAGGACCTGGCGCTGGCCTACCTGGGCCGTGACGGTCGGGCCATACCGTTCTGGCGGATGGCCACGACGCCGGTCGCCGAACTGCGATCCCGGGCGGAACGCATCGCCCCGGACCTGGCTGCCGACACCATGGCCGTGCCCGGCGGGGGGACGCTGCCCGGTGTAGAGATCCCGTCGGCCGGGCTGGTCCTGGCTGGTGACCGGGTGACCGAGTTACGGGCCGGATCACCGCCGGTGGTGGCCCGGGTGGCCGACGACGCCACGGTGATCGACCTGCGGACCGTCCATCCCTATGACGACGACGTGGTCGCCGCGGCCATCGCCGGTCTGATGCCTGCCGGCGCGGCACCCGACAGCACCGCTCCTGACTACGCGACTCCTGATAACGGGGCCTGACCGGTGCACGTCGTCGCCACGGCGGGCCACGTCGACCACGGCAAGTCGACCCTCGTCGAGGCCCTCACCGGCACCGATCCCGATCGGTTCGCCGAGGAGAAGGCCCGTGGACTCACCATCGACATCGGCTTCGCCGCCACCACCCTGCCGTCGGGGGCCGCTCTGTCGCTGGTAGACGTCCCCGGCCACGTGCGGTTCCTCAAGAACATGCTGGCCGGGGTGGGTGCCGTGGACGCCTGCCTGTTCGTGGTGGCGGCCACCGAGGGCTGGAAGCCCCAGTCCGAGGAACACCTCCGGATCCTCGAGTTGCTAGGCATCGCCCACGGGGTGATCGCCCTGACCAAGGTCGGTCCGGCCGACGACGACGTGGTCGACCTGGCCCGCCTGGAGATCGCCGAACAGGTCGAGGGCACGTTCCTCGATGGTGCACCGGTGGTGGCCACCGATGCACCGACCGGTGTGGGCCTCGACGACCTGCGGGCCGCCCTGGATGACCTGGTGGCCTCGACGCCCACCGCGGTTGACCACGACCGACCACGACTGTGGATCGACCGGGCGTTCTCGGCCAAGGGCGCCGGCACCGTGGTGACCGGCACCCTCTCCGGTGGTGGCCTCCGAGTGGACGACGAGTTGGCCATCCACCCTGCGGGCATCGCGGTGCGGGTGCGGTCACTGGAGAACCACAATGCCGGTCATCAGGAGCTACCGCCCGGCAGCCGGTGCGCGGTCAACCTGGTCGGGGCCTCCCACGACGAGGTCGTGCGGGGGGACGTGCTGGTCCGGTCCGACCAGTGGCACCACACGACGGTGTTCGACGCGTCGCTAAGGGTGCTGGACCGGATCGACCATCCGGTGTCGCGGCGGGGCGCCCACGTCGTCTACCTCGGTTCGGGCGAGCACCCGGTACGGATGCGCATCCTGGGCCCCGACGCGCTGGAGCCGGGCACCGAGGGGTCAGTACGGATCCACCTGCCCCGACCGCTCCCCCTGCTTCCCGGCGACCGGTTCGTGCTGAGGGAGTCGGGACGTGCCGAAACGGTCGGTGGAGGCGAGGTACTCGACGTCGGCCCGACCGAGAAGGCCTCCACGGCCCGACCCGACCGCTCGGTGGACCGGGTGATCCGTGAGCGGGGCTGGGTGGACGCCGACGAACTGGAACGCCTGACCGGCCAGCGCCGTGACCCCGACGTCGGTTCCTGGGTGGTCGATCCGGTCGTGCTCCACAAGGTGCTCGAGCGGCTGCGGGCCTCCGTCAACTCCGCCGGCCCGATGGGCCTCGAGATGGCCGGGTTCGATCCGTTCGAGCGGGCCGCCGCCGGGCTGCTGGGCGATGCGGTGATCGAGGCGGGCCGACTGGTCCCGGTGGGGGCCGTCGACCCGCTGGCCGACCACCCGTTCATGGCCGCCCTAGCCGCCTCGCCGTTCGTCCCCCCGGGGCCCGAAGGCGTGGACCGGGGCGAACTGCGCGAACTGGTCCGTCGGGGTGACGTGGTCGAGGTCGAGGGAATCTTCTACGCCGCGTCGGCCATTGAGGCGGCGGCCCGGCTGGCCGCCCGGCTGCTGGTCGACGAACCCGACGGGTTCACCGTGTCGGCGTTCCGCGAGGCGGCAGGCAACACCCGCAAGCACGCCATGCCGCTGCTGGCCCACCTGGATGGCACGGGCATGACCAGGCGTCGCGGCGACGTCCGGATCGCCGGGCCGCGCCTCCCCACCGTCTGACCCGGCTCCTGGGCCCCGATCGCTCAGATAGTCAGCAGGACCCGGCGCTCGGACTCGTTGGTCCCGCCCCAGATCCCGTGGATCTCTCCGCGATCCACGGCGAACTCGAGGCACCGGCCCACCACCGCGCAGCAGTCGCAGATCGCCTTGGCCCGGAGTTCCCGGAAACGCTTCTCGTCCAAGCGTTCGCCGCTGCCCGGCGGGTAGAACACCGCGGCCTGCGGTCCCCGACACGCCGCCTTCACCTGCCACTCCCGGAAGTTGCCGGCATCCGGCATCCGCACACCCCCTGTGGTCCGTCGGCCCTGTCGATCGGGCCGTGGGCACAGAACCTATGGCGCGCGTCCCACCCGGGACAAGAGGTGAAACGGTTGGGTGGATTCAGACCGGCGACGGGCTCAACGTCGGCGGTAGTCGCGGGCTCCGCCCTCGGTGGGCTCGACCTCCAACCACAGGCCGTCGACCCCGGTAACCCGGATACCGCCACCCGGCTCCACCGGGGTGGCCCGATTGGTGGTGGCCCGCCACACGGCGTCGCGCACCCGCACCATGCCGTTCGGCGACAACTGGTCCTCAGCAGTCCCCTCCTCACCGATGATCCATTCCCGACCGATGGTCGGCGTCGAGAAGCGAGTCCGGACCATGGTCGGCATCCCACCGACCACGCCGGCCACCGTGCCCAGCAGGCCGACGACCAGAGTGATCCACGAGAAAGACCGACCCTCGAAGAGGAACACCGAACCGACGATCAGGGCGACCGTCCCGATAATCGACCAGAGGCGCGGCACACCGGCCTGGACGTCGATGGCGAAGCCCACGAAGGCGAAGACCAGCACGGCGACCGCCCACCCCCGGGCCGGGAGCACGCCTAACCCGTAGGTCGACAACAGGAAGCAGCCGGCACCGATGACGCCGGCGATGCCCACGCCCGCCGTGTACAACTCGAAGACCAGCAGGCCCATGCCGATCAGCAGGAGCAGGTAGGCCACGGCAGGGCTGGCCACCGTGTGGAAGAACTGGGCCACCACGTCGAGCTGGCGGAAGCGGGTCGGGGTGACCGGTTGAATGGACGGGCCGTCGTCGCCGACCACCGTCCGGACCTCGAAGCCCGGCACACCCACCAACTGCTCCAAGAGGACGGGGGCCGACCGGGCCAGCCCGCGCTCGATGGCCTCCTCGTAGCCCACGGCCCGGTCCAAGAGATCGGTGTCGGCGGCCAGGCCGAACGGTAGGCCGAAGCGCTCGGGCAGGGCCCATGCGCCTGTCGCAGGGTCGCCCAGGTCACCGAGGTGGGCACCGGGGGCGATGCCCACGTCATCGCCGAGGGCCACCAGTCGGGCCATCGGCCCGGTGGCCTCGGCACCCGACGGTCCCACCCAGAACGAGATGGGGACCGGCGCAGCGACAATCAACTCGGCCAGACGGACCAGTTCGGCGTCGTCGACCACCGAGGTCGTGCTGTCGACCTGGAAGACCACGGCCACCGTCTCGGTCGGATCGAGAGCCTCAAGCGTGTCGACCAGCATGTCGACCAGCACCGGGTCCAGGAACCCCTGGACCTCGACCACGTCGACGACAGCCGGCGGATCGTGCGCCTCGCCCTCGTGTTCGGCGTGGGCAACGGCAGCCGGCGCGCCGAAGGCCACGACGGCCGACACGGTCAACATGCCGGCCACGACACGACGGATGGTGGAAGAGGGGATCAGGCGCATCACGGAGTTGGGGAGGAAGGGGAGCAGGTCCGGTCGGGCTGGACCGACGGGCAAGCCTAAGGACCGGAACCCGAGGCCGGGTCGGCTCAGACGCCGGATTCGCCTAGGGCCAGTGCGGCCTCCTCGACGGTCTCGCGTACCGGCACGATCCGGTCGAAACCAGTGGTGTGCAGCAAGCGGGTCAACGCCGGACGGTTGCAGGCCACGGCCACGTCGCCGTCGTTCTCACGAGCCCGCCGGATGCCTCCGATGAGGGCACCCAGGCCCGCCGAATCCATGAACGGCACGTCCGACAGGTCGACCAGGACGAAGGACTCCACCGCCAGATCGGTCAACGCCTCGCGGAACTGAGCCACGGTGTAGGCGTCGAGTTCGCCGGCGGGCCGGCACAGGACGTAGCCATCGTGTCGTTCGACCGTGATCTCGAGCATCGGGGCCGCCTCCTGACGGGTTGACGTGCGTGGACCGCAATGTAGACGCCCCCGGGCGGGAACGGTCACCGACCCCCCGGTACGCTCCGATAGATGAGCGAGACCCCCTCCCCGACGACGGTTCCGTCGACGATTCTCGTGGTCACCGATGCTGACCACGTCCACGACGAGGTGGACGCGGCACTCGGCGGCGACCACACATTGGTCCGGGTGCACGCCGGGGCCGAGGTGCTGGCCGCGGTGGCAGCCCACGTACCGGCCCTCGTGGTACTCGACCTCCAGATCGGGAACATGGGCGGCATGGCCACCTGCATGGACCTGCGTCTCGAGGAGCGTGCCGACCGAATCCCGGCGCAGCGGATCGTGATGCTCCTAGACCGCGACGTGGACGCCTTCCTGGCCCAGCAGGCCGAGGCCGATGCCTGGGTGGTCAAGCCGGTGGATGCCCTCGTGCTGCGGCGTACCGCACGCGGCGCACTCGCCGCCTGAGCCGACCCTTCCGAACGGGTCCTCCCGAACGGGTCCTCTCAAACAGGCCCTCTCAAACAGGCCCTCTCAAACAGGCCCGCGAGCCTGACCGGTCCCCACGGGTCGCCGGTACCCTTGCCCGCTGATACGGGTAGTGGCGCAGGTTGGTAGCGCGCCTCGTTCGGGACGAGGAGGTCGTGGGTTCAAATCCCGCCTACCCGACCAGGGGGTCTCGGCAGGTTATTGAAAAC
>Ga0315319_10000301_pt1 | contig 15096 bp, 19 predicted proteins | sample M1500m3416metaG_FD_203463 | JGI IMG/M metagenome (GOLD analysis project Ga0315319, IMG submission 203463) | Ammonia-oxidizing marine archaeal communities from Monterey Bay, California, United States - M1 500m 3416 | ecosystem: Environmental > Aquatic > Marine > Intertidal zone | place: USA... | reverse complement strand
GAGCGAAGTCAGTGAATTATTCCAAGCAGCTCAGATTCCATCTGCTCCTGCTAACACCATTCTGGGGCTCTTGGACGACAGCCAGTTAAGGCACCGAGAGTTTTGGCGAAAAGCTGGTCGATGGTCCGTTCCAGGTGCCCCCTTTCAATCTTTATCGACAACTGGAACGCCTTCTGATTTACCGGATTCAGAATCGGAAGAAGGACCGTTGTCTGGAATTCGAGTACTCGACCTCTCAAAGGTTTGGGCGGGACCTCTTGCTGCTCGAATTCTTGCCGAACTAGGGGCACAAGTCATGCAAGTTGAGCCCCCTTGGGGAAGGGGTCCCCGTGAAATCCCTGAGTCTTTGGTTGTTGCCCAACGGTTCCATCCGGACAATATTCAAGGCCCCGATCAGTGGAACCGGAATGGTCATCTAATCAAATACGGATTGAACAAAGAGTCCGTTGTTATCGATCTAAGTAGGGGTGAGGGGTTGGCGGCCTTTGAAAGATTGGTCCCCGTTGCCGATGTGTTAATTGAGAATTTCAGTCCGCGAGTGATGCCCCAACTTGGGTTAGATGAACACCACCTTCATTCTCTAAAACCTGATTTGGTGTATATGACCATGCCTGGTTATGGACGGTCCGGACCGGCGGAGAATTGGGTGGCTTACGGCACGACCATCGATTCTCATGCCGGACTCTCGCAATTAGTTGGCTACAGAGATGAACACCCTTGGAAATGTGGTGTGGCGTGGCCAGATCCCGTAGCAGGTCTGCATGCAACTGCAGCAATTCTCATTGCCCTCTGGGACCGGCCGTTTAAGGGTGGTGTCACCATCGAAGCAGCGCAATTTGAAGCGACGGTGTCAATCATTGGCGATGTGATCGTTGAGGCACAGATGACTGGTCACGAACCCTCTTTAATGGGTAATCGCGACCAAGATTTCGTTCCACAAGGGGTGTATCCCTGCGAAGGGGCTGACCAGTGGATCACGATTTCGGTCACGAACGAGCAGGCTTGGGAGGTTCTATGCGAGATCGCAGAACTACCCACTGACTGGGTCGCTCTCACCCGCTCGGAACGTTTAACGCTTCACGACACTATCGACGCTGAGCTCGTTAGTTGGACTAACAACTTCGATCAAATTGAACTCGCAGCCAAGCTTCAGGACGTCGGGGTCGCGGCCGCGCCGGTGCTGAATATTCCGGGAGTTCTCGGTGACGTTCACCTCGGTGCTCGATCAGCTTTTCAAGAGGTTGAGCAGCCAAGGGTCGGTCCCTTAAGGCTGCCCTGTCTTCCAATCCATTTTTCTTCCGCTTCAGAACGACCGCCGATGCGTCCCGCGGCGCTGCTGGGGCAAAACAACAAATCGATACTTGTCGATCTTGCAGGCTTATCTGAGTCTGAATTGACGGAGTTGGAGAACCTTGGAGTCGTCGCAACCGAGCCGCCGTTGTGACGCTTCCTTGACAATCAAGCTATTGCTTTAGTTGTTGTCCAAAGTTTGACGCATCTCGGTACCGAGCACCTCGAACCCGAGTTTTTCGTAGAAACCACGGTTCCCTTCGGTAGACGGCACTAGATAGAGACCGATCTCGGCGCAACCGCGTAGCCGGGCGTCGTCAATGGTTCGCTGCACCAGGATTCGTCCCAGGTTTAAACCTCTTGCTGAATCATCGACAATCAACTCTTCGAGTTCGCAGTATTCGCCGCCATATCGAATCGTCATGTTGTACGACACAGTGGCAATGCCAAGAATTCCGTCGTCGTTCTCGGCGACGACGACGGCACCGCGTTCGCGTCGTAGATGCGACTCATAGACGGTTTGCCATCTCGAAGTAACCGTTTCGCCGGTGAGTTGTTCGATCAGATCAAAAACCCGTGGCTGATCGCTCACCTCTGCCGGCCGAGTGCGAACGCCATTGGGGTGCTGCTCAACGGTCATCGGCGCGCCGGGACTTCAGGTGAGTAGATGTCGTGGGCACCGAACTGGTTGCGTTTTACTGGATCCCCAGTTTCGGCGTAGTACGCCACCCCTTGGACAACCCCGCGAAGGTAGGGAGGGATAGCCGTGCGAATCACTTTCTCTTCGTAGTTTTCGCGTGCAATTGGATCGACGTCGGAGCGGACGTAGGAGGTGACTTTGATACCAAACTTGCACGATGTGGCGGAGCTGGGATCAATCCACCAAGTGGCCAGCGCTGTTGGGTTGGGTGGTGGACCGACAATGAGGTCGTAACCGCTTCCCTCGCTCCAATGGAGTACGTCACGTTGGTAGTGCACACCGCTGTAGTAGCGGACGTGATCGCGTCCTCCTGGACCTGGCCATCGTTCAACTTCGTTTGTCGCGCAGAAGGGGTGCACGTTGGTGAGATTGCCGCGTTCACTTATCGCCGCCCATACGTCTGACGCCGAAACAGCGACCTGCCAGGTGGCCTCGATCGGTGCCGTCGGCTCCATGTTTTGAGCAGCAAAAATCTCTTGAAGTTCATTCATTCGATACCCCCGCCATGCCTCACCAATGGGAGCTTGACACTATCTGACGCTTCTTGTCGCTCTTTCAACAGTTGGTGCAGGAGCAGCTAACTCGTTCGTTTCAGTAGAGACAGAATCGCGTCAACACATTGTTCGGGCTCATGCTCTTGAATGAAATGGCCGGCGTTTTCGATGACCACGTGGGGTTGATCCGCTGCTCCGGGAACGCTCGAGGACATCAGCCCCTGCAAAGGTCTGGTGACTTTGTCATCGGAGCCAAAGGCAGTGGTAAGTGGCACTTCACATCGACTCAACAATGACCATGTCGTCCAACAGATTGGAGCGCTCGGGTGGACGCCCGAAGTGGGAACGAGTAACGGAAACTGGCGGGCCCCTGCTGCGTAGGACTCGTCGGGAAAGGGAGCGTCGTAGGCTTTTTGTTCTTCATCTGAAAGTTCGAACCCGATCGCGTTAAGAGGAGACGAGTCCCCGCCGACACAGACGGACGCTAGAAATGGCGTGACGTCTTGGGAGAATTGGCGCCATACGGCAAACACATCGTCATCGTTCATGCGGACGTCGCGTCCAAGTGGCACGCCAGTGTTCGACGCGACAACGCCCCTATAGGTTTCTGGGTGTCGGGCAATGTGACTGAGACCGATTAACCCACCCCAGTCCTGGCAAAACATGGTGACGGTGCCGAGCGGTGATGTGCGCTCGATGGCGTCAATTGTTTCGGTCAACCATCGAAGATGACGTCCGTAGGTGTAGTCATCACGCAAAGTCGGCTTATCTGAACGGCCGAACCCCACTAAATCAGGGGCAATTACCCGACAGCCTGAACGGAGAAGCCCAGGAATCATTTTTCGGTACAGATAGCCCCAAGTTGGCTCGCCGTGGAGTAACAGAACAGTCGGCCCAGCTCCCTCGTCCACGTAGTGCACACGAAGCCCGTCGCTGATCGTCACGTAGCGGGGTTCGAACGGCCAGTCGATCAGCGACGCGAACCGTTCATCTGGAGTCCGCAGGAACTCCAATCCAGTCGACGAGGTCATGACCTGAGACATACAACGGACACTAACCGTCTGAAACCTGGCGCTCTTACAGGATCGGCCCAGGAGCGTCGCTGTGAGTAACGGCGGACGCATTGCATTTGTTAGAGGTCAAGCACCTCGGGTGATCGATCCCATAAGAGGTCACCATCGAAGCTCAACGAATAGTCAGGTTCGAACCTGATGATTACTCGTCCCTGCGAATCGAGGTGTTTTTGAAATGCTTGAGCTCTAGGACCATCGCCCATCAGGTACCGAGAAAACTCCGGATAAAACCAGTCTTTGGTTGCGCGATCGTTCAATACGGTGCACGTTCCTTTGTAGGAGACCGTTTTGTTGGGTCCCATGCGCGTCCCCGCGCTGGAAATGCACACCGAACCGCGAGGAAATCTTCGGATCGCTGAAATTCGTGCGCGATGTTCCGCCGCAGTGAGCCATAAGTTCCCATCCTTAGGTAAATAGGACATCACCACTCCGAACGCCTCGCCTGACATGTTGGTCCACATAAAAACGCACTCCCTCTGGCTTTGAACCAGTTCGCTCTCCAAGTCTTCGCTAAGCGCGCATTGATGTAGATCTTCGTAATCCTCAGACATACGCCGAGGCTAGAACGCTTTTGGGAAACTGTCTTCAATGGGGTCAGAGTTGTGTCAAGGTTGCTTTGTGATCATCATCGCCGGAACCATCGATTTCAACGACAACGAGACACGCGAGCTTGCGGTCCAGCGGAGTCGACCGCTTCAAGAATCAACTCGTCTCAATGAACCCGGCTGTGAGGTCTATTACTTCGGGGCCGACCCGTGCGTAGACAACCGTATTCAGGTATATGAGCTTTGGGCGGACGAGCCGTCTCTTGATGCCCACTTCCACCATGCCAATTACTTCGGCATGCTCGAACTGATCCGCGAGCTAGGGCTTGTCGCAGCTGACACAGCCAAGTTCCGGTGTGATCTGACCGAACCTGTCTATGACGAGAGCTTTACTCCTCGCGCCGACTTCTTTTCCAACCAGGACGCACGTTGACCACCAAAGAGCCGCTCGGTCTTCAACGACTTCAGGCGGGACCTGAATTTTGGCTTACGGCGACAGACGAATCCAAATATTCCCTGGGCATGGACCGCAATGAGTAGGGACAGATTATTGGAAGCGGCGCGGCGCACTATCGCACACGCCAAAGCAGAAACTGTGCCCCTCGCTGAAACTATCGGCAAGGTGCCCGTTGAGCACTATCTGGACCATGATCGATGGTTGAACGAAGTCCGCTCCCTGTTTCATCGATTTCCGCTCGTCTTTGGGTTTAGTTGTGAGTTTGTTGAGCGCTACTCATATCGCTCAACAGAAGTCATCGGTATTCCTGTCTTAGTCACTCGCGCCGCTGATGACGAACTCCGAGCGTTTGTCAATACATGTAGCCATCGGGGAGCACAAGTCGTTCCTGAAGGAACGGGAACGAGTAGACGTTTCACTTGCCCGTACCACGCTTGGAGCTACGACAATTTTGGTCAGCTAGTCGGAATTCTCGACCACGACGAATTCGGACAACTTGAAATGAGTTGCCACGGCCTAACCGAATTACCCGTGCTGGAATGTGCGGGTCTGGTGTTCGTGGGCCTAGATCATGAAGGCACCGATGACCTTGAGCGTTATCTGTGCGGCTACGGCGAAATGCTCGAACATCTAGGGCTGGCTGGTTGCTACTTCGCAGGTCAACAGATCGTTGACGGACCTAATTGGAAAATTGCCTACGACGGGTATCTCGACTTCTATCACCTGCCGATTCTGCACCGAAAGAGTTTTGGGGCTGACCTGTGCAACAAGGCCATCTACGACGCTTGGGGCCCGCATCAACGAGTGAGTGCCCCTGATGCTTCAGCGCTCAGGCTCGATCAAAGCCCAGAATCGCAGTGGTCAATTGGGGCGCTCACCTCGGGCATTTGGACCATTTTTCCGCACGTTTCCATTGCTTCGTTTCACGTGGCTGGGCCGAACGGCGAAGGTGGTGGGAGGATGTACATGGTGTCGCAACTCTTTCCGGGTGAAACTCCTGATGCGTCAACGACAACTCAAACCTTTTTGACGACGTTCAAGCCGGCCGAAGAGATGCTGCCTTTCATCGAAGCTCAACAACGGTTTTTGCTTCGGGTTGTACGCGATGAGGATTATGCGACGGGATTTCTTCTTCAACGTGGCCTCAAAAGTGGTGCAAAGGATTTTGTCATGTTCGGTCGGAACGAGGTCGGCGGACAACGGTTCCACCAATGGGTAGATCGACTAGTTCACACCGAATCCGAGTCCGAGGTGTTAGCGCTAGTTGATAAGGCCACCTATGAACCTCAACGCTAGTTAGTTGACGTCGGCTAGAAACCAGAGCCACATCGCTGGTTGCTTTAATCGGTTAAGGGTTTGAAGCGGTGAGGTCAAGTTCGCTACGCGAGGTCGGACCTCGACGCTGTTGACGAGACCGCGAGCGCAACTGTGCTGAACTAGCTCCAGCAGCCACTTGAAAGACTCAACTATGTCGAATTCTGAAGGACCCTTGGTTTTAGGAGCTACCGCAGCAGACCCCAAAAGAGCAGTCTTGATTTGGAACGCCATCCGCAAGTACTTCGTAGAGGCCGGATTTCCTGTCGAGTACGCCCTTTTCTCAACCTACGACGCAATGTCATCAGCACTTCTCGCTGGACACATCGACATCGCCTGGAACGCGCCCATGGCCCACGCGCAACTACTTGAACAGAACTCGGATTGCCGCACATTGGCGATGCGCGACACGGACGAGAACGTCCAAAGTTTGCTGATTGTCCGTGGCGACAGCGAAATTGAAACGATCGATGATCTCCGAGGCCTGCGTTTAGCAACGGGCGTGGAGACATCCAGTGAACTGTGGCTTTTACCTGTAACTCAACTCGCTGAAGAAGGCCTCGACATTAGAACTGACTGCTCGCTAATAGAACTGGACTCCACTCAATACTCCGACCTGCAACGCTGGGTGGATGACCGGACCATCTTTGAGGCGGTTGTATATCAGTCGGCTGACGCTGGAATTATTTTCGAACCCTGGTTGGAGCCTCTGATGCGCAGACATGGCCTTGAGGAAGACGCCGTGCGAATCATCTGGCGAACGCGTAGCTATGCGCATTGCGCGTTCACATCCAGCCCTGCGCTGAGTGAAAGTCGGTCCGACCAGTTCGTTGAACTCCTACTCTCCATGAATCCAGATGACCCGCACATTGCAGAAATGATGAAGATGGAGCATTTGACAAAGTGGGTTCGCGCAACCGACGACGGGTGGTCGGACCTTCGCAAAGCAATCGTTGAAGCTGACTTAGTAGGAAAGATCTATTAGGGCTAATCCTGCGGCAAGTCATGTGACGTCCTGCCGGCGCACCCACTAGTAGCACTCTGGCCACAATCAGTTCAAAACATCAGCCGGTGTCTGCGAATCTCGTTCATCGATGCGGCTTGGTTTTTATTCAGAGGATCTACTAGGGCCGCCTTACGATGGAACAATGTGCAATGAGATCCAAACTTGGCACTACGGCCTGGTCGCTCGCTGGTGGGCAGAATTTAACGAAGGCGGAAGCGACGTAGAATTTTTTCAAAACGTGATCGAACGTTGCGGCGAACCTGCCTTGGACGCGGGTTGTGGAACTGGTCGCCTACTTCTCCCATTCTTACGGTCGGGCTTAGATGTTGATGGCAGCGACGTTTCCCCGGACATGATCGCGTGGTGTGCGGCTAAGGCAGAAGCCGGCGGGCTATCAGTCAACCTTTATAGGCAGGCAATGCACGAACTGGACCTGCCGCGCCGGTATCGCACAGTTGTCCTTTGCGGCGTATTTGGCCTCGGTGGCGACCGCTCCACTGATCTTGAAGGTTTGCGGCGCATTCACTCGCAGTTGGAATCAGGCGGAACACTCGTTATGGATCACCATTTAGGGAAGCACGACGTGGGCTCGGACACGACGTGGCAGATTCCCGAGAATCTCAAGTTGCCTGGTTCATGGCCCGAAATGGGCGATCGTCGGCATATGAGCGACGGACGCGAGTTGGAGTTACGGACCCGTCTGGTGGGGGTCGATCCGGTGGCACGGAGCATGGTGCGCGAAATTTCTGTCCGCCAGTTCGATAGCGGTGTCGAGGTCGCAAACGACGCGTATTCGATCGTAATTTGTAGCTATTCCGCTACGGAGGTGGAGAACATGCTCATCGAAGCCGGGTTCGGCGAAGTCCGAGTTACCGGAACTCTCGAAGTCGCTGCAGCGCAACAGGATGAGAACCGGATCACTTTTGAAGCAATGGCGTGACCCACTCCGGCACGTCTGCGGGACGCGCTGTAGCGTCGGGGACATACAAGGAGAGACGAGATGACTAAACACGTACTTTTGGTGTTCACCAGTCCAGTCGAGGGCAGGGAGGACGAGTACAACGCCTGGTACAACGACGTACACCTCGGGGAAGTTCTCACCGCTGACGGCTTTGTGCGGGCTCAAAGATTTAAGGCCGGCGAGATGCTGCCATCTGTTACAGAGCACGAATACGTCGCTATTTACGAGATCGAGGATCTCGATCCCAGCGAAGCAATGAAATCTCTCAATGGAGCCGCTGGATCTTTTACGATGACCGACGCTATTGAGCTCAAGCAATCAAAGATGATGTTGGCATCGCAGGTCAGTGATTTAGTCGAGGCCTAGGTGTTAGCCAAATCCGCCTAACGAAGCGATTTCCCTTCGGGGAGGTCTTTTCCTCTGTCTTTTGCGAAAATGGTACGCCGCTCAGTTTCCCCGAAACCTCCAAAGCACGACGGTTTCATCTGTGTACAAGCGACCCAGCAACACTTCCAATCTCGTTCCATCGATATCAACTCCGCGACTCATAAGAAACGGCGCTGTCAGGAAGACAGGCCGTCTCGGACCTTCTGAGCGGCGGTGTTAGCGACAACGCTCAGCGGGAAGCCAGCGTACTGGCTGAGAAAGATTGGTATCTCTGTCAGATCGCTTTCTTGCAGATCGCCTTTCGCCATTCCAGCGCTGAACTGCAACTTAAGAATGGTGTCGTTGCCTTGTGCTGCGACGATGCCGAGGATCAGTAAGCGGCGATCGCGAGTAGTGAGACCTTCACGCGACCAGTACTCCGAAAAAAGATTTTCCATGGCCATTCGCTCAAATTCTTCGGGATCTTCAGAGGCCTGACGTGGATATACCTCTTCGAAATTGCGTGCCCCGGCTTGATATCTGTCCGATTGCTCTCCCACATTTCCCCCTCATTATTTATTCGCGATTCGCTACCAGTCTGACACCTAAGGCCAGCAGCCGATCCTTAATTTTGATCTAATCAGGCAGCTATGCAGATACGGACAAGGTGGACTCGTGGCCGATCGACTTGAACGCCACTGTTTCACTGGCACGAGGTCGTTCTGTTCGTTCAAGTGACACAACTCGCGGTCCTCACTGCCTTGCCAGCGTTGCTTTGCACACGTCGCGGTCGTCGAACTGTCGGAATCGGTGGCTACACACGATGGATTGGCCAATCAGGCTTAACAACACCAACCAGCGATGATTTAGCTCATGTGATGTTCGCGCCGAGATCTTGGCGAGCTCTGAACCGAGCGTTCGCTTCGGCGTGCGCGTCTATGGCCTGCGGGGACTGTTCCGTCTCCAGACGTTGCTCATGGATGAAGTGCCCATAAGCGTCCTCTCCGCGGACCAACAGTGCGCTTGGCGTCGGCTCCCCGATTGGACGCACGCTGGTTGGGATGTAGCTGATTCCAATCCCGATCCGGCGGTCATTGGTGTGGTTACTTGAGGAAGAATGTACGACATCGGTGTGATGCAGCGACATCTCACCAGCGCGCAAGGGCATTAACACACCCGCGTCGTCATCGAACTGATCAAAGATTCCTTGGCCCCGCTTGATCATGTTCCATTCACCTGGGTCGTCTTGGTGGTCAAACTGTCCCAGCTGGTGGCTCCCTGGGATGACCCGGACGCAGCCAGCCTCCTCGGGGCATTCAGAGAGCGCCACCCACGCTGTCACGTGGAGGTGAGGTTCGAGGAAGAAATACGTACCATCTTGGTGCCAGTGAACGAAAGCTGGAGTGCGGGCGCCTTTTATCCATGTCGTTGAGTGGTAGACGAGGATGTCTGGCCCGATCACCGCCTCCACCGCGTTGAGCACCTTGGGGTGGTGAACCAAGTAGTCGGCCCAGTCGAACAATAGGTACGACTTCGACTTCTCGGGGAACTCGATCGGATGACCCACTGACGCCTCGTACCGCTCAAGGCCTTCTCGACATCGGGCAACTTCCTCGCCGTCTAAAACCTCGATGGGGGCACACCACCCCTCATCGTGATAGCCGGCCACCTGAGTTTGGTTAATTAGCTCAGCCATATCCCCATCCCCTTGATTAAGTGCCCCGAAAGTCTTCGGGTAGTTACGGCACAGCCGACGTTATCCCGCGTCCAAATTACAAACAATGTTCCGGACCACGATGATCCGATCCACAACAAACGCCCCGAGACGCTGTGCTCCATATCGCGGACTTGAGATCTAGAGAGGGCCGATGCGGCAAGCTTGTTGAGTTCATCTCCCGCTAGGTTTATCCGGTCTGTCAATCTGAAAGTTTTTGATTCACAGGTGCTTAGTGGAGGTTTCTCACCGTTTCGCGTTGTCGAATTGGCTGCAAACGTGTCAATCCAGACATATCTGGACCGCAACACCGCTCTGCGTTGCCAGCAACAGATGACTTCGCGTGGATTCCTCGAATATCAGCACGCAGGAGAAGGTATTCCGATGGAAGAAATGGTTGGAATAATCTCGGGGGACTGAATTAATCGAGATGACAGATGCCGCTCTTCGGGGCGGTCTTCTGCCTTTTTAACGGGAGTGACGCTTTGGTGGCCGAGGTCAGTCATCTAATGACGGACGTTGTCGTTGTTGTTTGAGTCGACCTCGATGAGTTTTGGCGTCAGCTCGTTTTCGTTTCGCAGATCGACTTGGTCCGGTGCCTTTTCGCGGACGGTGTACTTGTAGACCCTCGCGCACTTTGGTTGATAGTCGTTCTAAGGCATCGTCTTTATTGCGTTTTTGGGAGCGATGTTCATCGACACGAATAATTATGAGTTCTCCGAAACGGTCAATCAGGTGGGTGCGCTGCTTGTCGGTGCCAGCCTCTGAGGTCGCGATATTCCAACGAACTTCAGCCCGCGTTTGCGAGCGATTCGCGTGCTGCCCGCCGGGACCACCCGAGGTCGAAAAAAGCCATTCGAGTTCTCGGCCATCAATGATGAAGTCGTCTCTGATTTTGAGTTGCGCGACCGCCATAGGACCATCCTGATATGACCGAACAGTGAAAGACAAAGGGACCCCCACCAATTATGTGGAAGTCCCTCACATGCCTATCTTATTTTGTTGGTGGTTAGCAGTTATGACCTGCAGGTGATTGGGAGCAGGTTTCATCTAATTGCGCATCAGACACATACGCCTTCACTGTTCCATCCCAATGGATAGAAGTTGTACATGCTTTACATTTGTAGCTACTGCGATGAGATAACTCCCTACCACTTGCGTGGTGCGGATATTTCATATTTCACTTTCTCTTTCCTAATAGTTAGCTAACTGAGGGCACCGACCCAGATCGACCAGGCGTGCCACTTATAGCTATCCCCATCCACCATTCTATCTGCTCCCTACTGGTCTCTTGCACGCGAGAGTCGTGGCGTAGCCCCTCGGGATCACGATGGTTACCCGTCTGGGCTGCACAACGTAAGGGTTCTAATGAGATGAAATGGGACTTTCGTGGGATAAATCACGCAACGAATCAGCATCTGAGGTGGTGGGCGCTACAGCATCCTTGCCGTTAACGGAGAGTGGTCCACTCTCGATGCGCTTCATGTCATTCCACCCGGACCTGGGGTCATTCTTCGAGCGTGGGGCCGGTACCTCGAACCCTTGTTTGGCGCATGTATCGGCGGAAGCGGTTGGCGTCGTAGCCCGTGCCCCGATGCAGGATGCAACGGTTGTCCCAGAAAACAGTGTCGCCGGGCTGCCAAGCCTGGGACCAGCGGTGTTCAGGTTGGGTCGCGAACTCGTTGAGTTCGTCGATCAACCGCCGGCTGTCGATGCCACTCCAACCAAGAATCGAACGAGCATGGGAGCCGACGTAATAGTTGCGCCGCTCGTTGCGCGGGTTGGTTCGGACGAGCTTTTGTTCAATTGGAGGCAGGGACGCGGCGTGTTTGTCGTCAACTGGTGCGGTTTTGGTGCGGCTGAAGACGTAGTCGTGGAGTACGTGGAGGTCGTCGATCTCGGTTCGTTGCGCTAGGGACAGCCGTTCGTAGGCAGCGCGTTGGCTCACAAACTCGGTCTCACCTCCTTCGGCGGGAGTCTCATAGGCGTGAAGGATCGATATGTACGACGGCACTAGCCGGAATGAGGAGTCGGAGTGCCAAAGGTTGTTGCCCTTTAGGGCTTGGGTGTGTGAGTCAGATTCGTCGCGTTTGGTGTGGGCGTCGATGACGTTGCCGACGGTGCCGATGTGGACTATTTCGCCGGTGCGTCCGAACGCGATGTGGTTTTCTTCAAGGTCCCCGAGGGCTTCAGTGAGTAACAGTTGGGCCTCGTCGCTCATGTCTTGTTCGGGAAACAGCAGAATCGAGTGTTCGTCGATCGCGGCGTGTAACGCCTCTACCTGCTCAAGTGGAAGCGGTCCGGTCAGATCAACGCCACGGACTCGCGCGCCGAAGTCGTCATGAAGGGGCTCGATCTTCATGGCACCAGCTTCGCGCACAGGACTCACTAATGAGAGCCCGGATTCGTATCGTTGCCGAAGCGCCCGACAATGCTCATCTAGGTCACGGAAACTTGATCCGTCCTCGGATTACACAGAGCGTCGACGAGAAATGCTCAAAGGTTGGCAGGTGCAGTCCCTCGGCCCGAGAAATCGGGTCGGGGGTCTACACCTTTTTAGGGTCAACAAATGTCGTAGCTATCCGCTATTGGTAACGAAGCGTCCAATTCCCTCAGAGGATTCGAGTCGTATTTGAAGCACTTTCTGGTACCCGGGTGAGTTGTACCAGGCCTTGACCGTTTCGAGATCCGCGAACTCAAGGATGACCGTAGCTGCGTGCTCGGACTCGCCTTCGATGACTTCAGGCCGCACGTCGTACACCAGAAACTTTCCTCCGTACTCAGCAACCGCTTCTTGAGCGCCTTGCTGGTACTCGCTCAATCGTTCCAACGTGTGCCATTTGGTATGTAAGACGAAGTACCCGGCCATATCTTCCGCCTTTGTTTCTTGAGCCGAACCTTTGTGGTTCGACGAAGGCATCCTGACATATCAGGAGCGGTACATTGAGATCGCTTTATGAACCTTGCCCGAAACATCACTGGCGCCTTACTCGGCCTGGCCTTTGTCTGGATCGGCATACAGCACTGCATAAACCCCAGGGCTTTTAACCAGATCGTTCCTCGCTATCTCGGGGCACCAGCGTTTTGGACCTACTCCAGCGGAGTCTTAGAAATTGCCCTAGGGCTAGGGGTAATCATTCCAGCGACTAGAACCGTCTCCGCGCGATGCCTTGTCGTTCTCGTGGTGTTGATGTCGTTAGCCAATCTGAACATGTACTTGAACGACGTTCCCTTCAACGGAACCGTCTTGAGTACGACCGCACACATCATCCGCCTGATCATTCAATTGGTGTTGATAACGGTGCTGCTTTGGCTCGGCTCCGTCTTCTGAATCAAACCGACAGATGCCACTAACGGCCAGACGAAGTTTAGAAATTCAGGCTCGGTCGCTGATACGAGGCGGTTCGATCCACGGTTGCGCGATCTTCATCCACTCCATAGCAAGCGCTCCCTTAGTTTCGATCGTCGATTCGATCAGTGGAGTTCGCCGCGTCAGAACCTTGCAGAACTCATACGCACTAGCGGTCACTATGTTTGTTGCGTCGTCGGGTCCCCAGTACCAAAGATCTCCGCTCGGGCTGGTCAGTTCCACTCGGACCGGTTCACTCGGTGGCTCCAAGCCACGATTCACATAGCTGAAGTCACGGGTGACGACACCCAGGTGTGCGATGTTGCGCAAGCGATCTGTCCGGGGGTACTCGACACCGAAGCTGTCGGCCAAATCGTGGGAATGCGTCCATGTTTCCATCAGTCGACCGGTCGCCATCGATCGCGCGCCGATTTCTGGGCCAATCCAGGCAATGCGATCCTTGGGGTTCCGTCTGCGGAGTGCATCTATCATCGCCGTCCGACCATCAAGGAACCATTGCCAAAGGTCGTGGCCAGACATCGCCCGAACCTCCAAGCCGACCAGCTCATTGAGCGAGATATCGCCCTTCAACAGCCGACCGTGAGCGATAGCAAATGAGGCCGCATCAGTGAGCGTGAGGTGGCCAAACCAATCGGCTGCGCCGAGATGAAGGACCGTCTCGTGGCTGTCCCATCCCTCAGCAACGGTTGGGGCCCGCCATTGCTCTTCCGTCAGAGAGCCAACGACGGCGACCAGCGCCGCTGTTTCAGCGTCGAGGTCGCCACAAATCTGATCCATTGTCGGAGACTAGTTCTTTCAGGTGAGAACAGCTTCGGCCATACCCGAACGAGTCAGACTGTCTCAGATTTAGCTTCTGGCTTGACGTAAGGCGTAAAACGCAACTGCGGCAGCATTTCCAACGTTAAGCGAGTCAGCGTTTCCCGACATGGGAATCCTTACTCGCCTGGTCGCTACCGACATTGTCTCTTCCGTGAGCCCTGGGCCTTCAGCGCCCAGGATTAGTGCGACCCTGTCATCGGCTGAATACTCCAGCGTGGCTATACCAATCGCGTTGGGGCTGGGAGTCATCGCCAATACCTCAATCCCAGCCTGTTTAGCTGCGGTTACACCTTCGACCATGTCTGTGAGCCGTGCGTAGGGGATGGCGAAACCTTCTCCCATTGACACCCGACAACATCTACGCGACAGAGGGTCGATTGAGTCGGGACTGAGAAGTAGTGCGTCAATGTCGAGGCCTGCCGCGCATCGCATAATGATTCCCAGGTTTGTTGGGTTGTTGACCCCTTCAACAATGACGAACGACTTCACCGATGTGTCGGCGATGAGCTCTTGTGGGGTGTGCAACTCTTTGCGGTAGAAGCAACCCAGAGCACCCCGGTACGAGCGGTATCCAGCTATTTGTTCAAGTACCTGTTCCCCCGCTGCGAATACATCGACAGCATCGAACTCTTTGGGAAGCGGTTGGCTTCTTTTGGCGTCGATGAGGACCGAATGCAATGCGTATCCAGCAGCCACCGCTCGTTCGATAACAACGTCACCTTCGGCAATGAACACACCGGCCATGTCACCACCGGGGGATTCGCGTCGTTGTCTCAATGCTTTGTCCCGCAATCCCTGGAACACGGCGATGCGGGGATCTGTTGGTTCGTGTACCCCGAAAATCACTACGTCGTTCCGATCAAGACCACTCAGAGTCCAAGCGATTCATACCTTAGAGGTTGAGCAATGCAGCGAGCGCCGTGAACATACGTGTCGCCATTCATAGTTCTCGCTATAGATCACACGCTCACGACTATCAGGGCGTCA
>Ga0315319_10000296_pt1 | contig 15281 bp, 15 predicted proteins | sample M1500m3416metaG_FD_203463 | JGI IMG/M metagenome (GOLD analysis project Ga0315319, IMG submission 203463) | Ammonia-oxidizing marine archaeal communities from Monterey Bay, California, United States - M1 500m 3416 | ecosystem: Environmental > Aquatic > Marine > Intertidal zone | place: USA... | reverse complement strand
CCGATCACTGGTGCCGACGGAAATGTGGAGTTCCTCGTGCACGTGCGCGCCGGCACGGTGGGAAGGCCGCTTGACACAGCGGGTTTGGTGGCGGAGGCGCTCCGAGACCGGGAGCAGGCGGTGGATCGCTGATGGCACTCGTCGTGCTGGTCGTCCACGAGGACCGCCCGGAGGCCGTGGCCCAGGCCGATGCGTTGGCCGATGCCCTGGTGGCCGACGGGCACCAGGTGGACCGTTCCGACGATCTGGGGTTCGTGGCCGCCGGCCTGGACGACGCTACGGACCTAGTGGTGAGCCTGGGTGGAGACGGGTCGATCCTGCGGGCCGTCGACCTGCTGGACGGGCGTCCCGCCCCGGTCCTGGGCGTGAACCACGGTGAACTCGGGTATCTGACCACCGTCGAGCCCGATGACGCCCACGCCTCGGTGGACCGGGTGCTGGCCGGTGAGCACGATCTCGAGGAGCGGATGATGCTCCGGGTCGAGGTGTACCGGTCCGGCGATCTGGACGACGCCCGAGGTGTTCCGGAGTTGGTGGCTCATGCCCTAAACGAGGCGGTCGTCGAGCGGAGTGCGGGTGGCCAGACGGTGCGGGTCGGGGTGTCGCTGGACGGGGAATCTTTCACCTCGTACGCGGCCGACGGACTGATCGCCGCCACGCCCACCGGCTCGACGGCGTACGCCTTCTCGGCCCGGGGACCGATCGTGGATCCGCTGCACCGGGCCATCCAGCTGACGCCGGTGTCGCCACACATGCTCTTCGACCGGACGTTGATCCTGGACCCGTCGACCGAGGTGGGCATGGAGGTGCTGGGCCACCGGGCCGCCACGTGCACGGTGGACGGTCGATGGGTGGCCGATCTCGGCGGCGGGGACCGCGTTGTCTGCACGGCTGCCGACCGGGTGGCCCGTCTGGTGACCTTCGGTCCCCGCGACCTCCGGGGCCTGCTGGTGAATCGTTTCGGACTCGCCGACCGTTGAGCACCAGCCGGGTTGTCACACCCACTGGTCAGGATGGCCGTACCGCTGTGGCGGCGATCGGGCGCCGGTCGGACCGGGCCCCGGAACACACCGGAGTGACCGCCGACGGCGGGAATCGGGGCTGAGCGATGCTGGTCGAACTACGGATCACCGGGCTGGGGGTGATCGACGAGGTCGAGGTGGTTTTCGGGCCGGGCCTCACCGCGGTCACCGGTGAGACCGGTGCGGGCAAGACCATGGTCATGGGCGCCGTCGAACTGCTGTTGGGCGGCCGGGCCGATCCGTCGATCGTGCGTCCGGGGGCGGTCGAGGCCGTCGTTGAAGGCCGCTTCGTACTCAATGAGGGCGAGCACGTGCTGCGTCGTGTGGTGCCCGCTGATGGTCGGAGCCGGGCGTACGTGGACGGCCACCTGGAGACGGCGGGAAGCCTCGCCGAGGTGGCCGGGCGGCTCGTCGACCTCCACGGGCAGCACGCCCACCAGCGCCTGTTGGGTGCCACGGCCCAACGTGATGCGTTGGACCGCTTCGGGGCGATCGACCTGGTGCCGTTGGCCGAGGCCCGGCGGCGGGTGTCCGAGATCGACGCCGAGCTGGCCTCGTTCGGTGGTGACGAGCGGGCTCGGGCCCGTGAGATCGATCTCCTCCGATTCCAGGTGGCAGAGATGGACGACGCCGGGCTGACCGAACCGGCCGAGGACGATCGCCTGGCTGGAGAGGAGCTCCTGCTCGGTGATGCGGTGGCCCACCGGGAGTCCGCCGCCGCCGCGCTCGACCTGCTGGACGGCGACGGCCCGGCCTCGGACGCCTTGGGTCGGGCACTGGCCGCGTTGGAAGGGCGGTTGCCGTTCGATGGTTCCGTGGGGCGTCTGGTCGGCCTGGCTGCTGAGTTGGGTGACGTGGCGTCCGACCTCCGAGCCGTCGCCGAGGGGCTGGAGGAGGACCCTGCCCGGTTGGAGGCCGTGGGGGAGCGACGTCGGCTTCTGGCCGAGCTGCGACGCAAGTACGGCGACGATCTAGCGTCGGTGATGGCCTACCACCGGGAGGTCGCCGAGCGACTGTCGGCGTTGGAGGACCACGAGGCGCGCGCCATGGCGCTCGAGGCGGAACGAGTGGCCGCCGAGGCGGCCCGGGTCGGAGCTGCAGCGACGGTCCGCGACGCTCGACGACGGGCCGCACCGGGTCTGGCCGACCGGGTCTGTGAGCATCTCCGGGCACTGGCCATGCCGACGGCCACCATGGAGGTGGGGGTGGACGGCGAAGCCGGCGAGGAGGTCGAGTTCCGGTTGGCTCCCAACTCGGGATCACCGATGCTCCCGCTGGCCAGGGTGGCGTCCGGGGGCGAACTGGCCCGCACCATGCTGGCCGTGGGCATGGTCCTGACGGCATCGCCTCCGGTGCAGTTGTTCGACGAGGTGGATGCCGGGGTCGGGGGTGAGGCGGCCCACCGGATCGGAGAGGCCCTGGCCACCCTGGCCGCCGACCGGCAGGTCCTCGTGGTGACCCACCTGGCCCAGGTGGCGGCCTACGCCGACCACCAGATGCTGGTGGCCAAGGTCGACGACGGCCGCCGGGCGGTGGCCTCGGTTAGGCCGCTGGACGCCGACGAGCGGGTGGTGGAGCTCTCGCGGATGCTCTCCGGTTCGCCGGACAGCGAGACGGCCCGGGGACACGCCAGCGAGTTGCTCGACGCCGCTCGCGGCCTGAAATGAACTGTCGGAGTCCTGACGTGACGGGAGACCTCGGTGGCCGGGTCGTGCTCCGCGCGCGCGTGGCCGCGCGGGGATAGGTTGAACTCCCGTGACGAAACACATCTTCGTGACGGGTGGGGTGGCCAGTTCGCTCGGCAAGGGCCTGACTGCTGCCTCCCTCGGACGCCTCCTCAAGCAGCGTGGTCTGCGGATCGTCATCCAGAAGCTGGATCCCTACATCAACGTGGATCCGGGCACGATGAACCCCTTTGAGCACGGGGAGGTCTTCGTCACCGATGACGGTGGTGAGACCGACCTGGACCTCGGCCACTATGAACGGTTCATCGACGAGAATCTGACCCGTGACTCCAACGCGACCACCGGGTCCATCTACTCGTCGGTGATCGCCGCCGAGCGACACGGTGAGTATCTGGGTCGGACGGTCCAGGTGATCCCCCACATCACCGACGAGATCCAGCGTCGGATCCGACGCCTGGCCGGTGACGACGTCGACGTGCTCATCACCGAGGTCGGTGGCACGGTGGGCGACATCGAGATCCTCCCGTTCCTGGAGGCCATCCGGCAGTTCCGCCTCGACGTCGGCCCGACCAACGTCTGCTACGTCCACGTGACGCTGGTGCCGTTCATCGGGCCGTCCGGTGAGCACAAGACCAAGCCCACCCAGCACTCGGTTACCGAACTCCGGAGTGCCGGCATCCAGCCCGACGCCATCGTGTGCCGCAGCGACGAGCCGATCAGCGACAGCCTGGAGCGGAAGATCTCGCGCCTGTCCAACGTGCCGTTTAACGGTGTCGTGAACTGTCCCGACGCCAGCAGCCTCTACGAGATTCCGCTGGTCGTCCACGACGAGGGTCTCGACCAGTTCGTGTGCGACGTCCTGCACCTGATCGCCGACCCGCCCGATCTGACCGAATGGCGGGCGCTCAACGAGCGGGTGGCCCGGGCCACCACGCCGGTGCGCGTCGGGCTCATCGGGAAGTACGTGAGCCTGGTCGATGCCTACCTGTCGGTCGTCGAGTCACTCAAGCACGCCGGCATCCACCATGGTGCCGACGTCGAGATCGACTGGATCCAGGCCGAGGACGTCGAAGGGCTACTTGGCGAGAATCGCCTGCGGGGCCTCGACGGCATTGTCATCCCCGGGGGGTTCGGCGAGCGTGGCGTGGAGGGCAAGATCGCAGCGGCCGGCTTCGCCCGGGAGAACGACGTGCCCTGTCTTGGCCTGTGCCTCGGCCTGCAGTGCATGACCATCGAGTACGCCCGAAACGTCCTAGGTCTCGAGCGGGCCCACTCCAGCGAGTTCGACCCGTCCTCGCCCCATCCGGTCATCGACCTGATGGATTCCCAGCGCGACGTGGCCGACATAGGCGGCACCATGCGCCTGGGCGCCTACGTGGCTCAACTCCAGCCCGGATCACGGGTGGCCGAGATCTACGGCAACGACGTGGTCTCCGAGCGCCACCGCCACCGCTACGAGTTCAACCCGAGGTACCGGGCCCGGTTCGAGGGGTCCGGTCTCGTGTGCTCCGGCGAGTCGCCTGATGGCCGGCTGGTGGAGTTCATCGAACTGGAGGACCATCCGTTCTGGATCGCCACCCAGGCCCATCCGGAGTTCAAGAGTCGCCCCGATCGTCCGGCGCCCCTGTTTCGGGCGTTCGTCGGGGCGGCCCTCGAGCGGGCCCACGGGCGGAATCCGCAGCTCATCGACGTCAGCGCAGACAGCGACGTCGATGCCGGAGTGGACGTCGCCGGCTGAGGTTCCGGCCTCCGGCTGCGTCCCGACCATCGTGACCGGCACCGGATTCACCCGGACCGGCGAGGAGATCCTCCACGTCGGTCACGTCATCACCCTGGCCCGGGCCACCTTCGAGGGGCCGGCCGGTGAGGTCCTGGAACGCGACGTCGTCCACCACCCCGGTGCGGTGGCCGTGGTAGCCCTCGACGGCGACGAGGTGGTGCTGGTCCGTCAGTACCGTCCGGTGGTGGAGCGCGAGATGCTCGAGTTGCCGGCCGGAAAGCTGGACGTTCCCGGAGAGGACCGACCAACCGCCGCCCGTAGGGAACTGGTGGAGGAGGCGGGCTACGACGCTCCCGGTCTGGTCGAGTTGGGTTCGTTCCACAACTCCATCGGCTTCTGCGACGAGCACACCACGATCTATCTGGCCACCGAACTGGTGCCGGACACCGCGATGGCGGTCAGCATCGAGGAGAAATACCTCACCGTCGAACGGGTTCACCTTGACGAGGTCGAGGGACTCATCGACGACGGGACCATTACCGACGCCAAGACGGTGCTCGGCCTGCTGTGGACGCTGCGACGACTGGGCCGCTGAGCCGGTCGGGGCATCTGGCCCGTCGGTTCGTCGTCTCACTCTGGCCGGGGGGACCGTCGGCCGAGTCCGAGGCGTGGGTCCGGAGCCACCTCCTGGCGGGCGAGATCACGCTGTGGGATCGGCTGTCGGGCCCCGACCGTCGCCATTCGGTGGCCGTGGCCCGACGGGTCGACGTGATGCTCGTCGATCCCGGGCGGCCGGTACTGGCCGCCGCCCTCCTCCACGACGTGGGCAAGGTGGACAGCGGTCTGGGCACGCTGGCACGCGTGGTGGCCACCGTGGTCGGCATGGTCGGCGGCCGACGGGCCCGTACCGCCAGTGGAAGGATCGGTCGCTACCTGCGACACCCCGACATCGGTGCGGGCCTTCTGGCCGAGGCGGGGAGCGACACGCTCACCATGGTGTGGGCTGGCGAGCACCACCGGCCGCCCCAGAACTGGACGGTGGATCCGGTAATCGCCGGGGCGCTGCACGCCGCGGACGACGACTGATCGGCCGGCCGGCCGGCCCGCCCGGGAACGGGTCGGTCAGCGCGACAGCAGGCCGAGGTTCGTCCGGGCCCGGCCCAGCGTGGTCGACGCCACGTCGCGGGCCTTGTCGGCTCCCATGGCCAGTAGACGGCCGGTCTCGGCGGGGTCGGCGGCCAACTCGTCGTAGCGGTCCTGCACGGGTCGCAGCAGTGCGATGACCGCTTCGGCGGTGGCCGCCTTGAGGTCCCCGTACCGCTCGATGCCATCGGTCGCCGCAGTAGGCGTCTGGCCGGTGGCCGCGCCGAGGATGGACAGCAGGTTCGAGACGCCGGGCTTGGTGGCAGGGTCGAAGCGGACCTCGGTCTCGCTGTCAGTCACCGCTCGCTTGAACTTCTTCTCGATGGCCGCCGGCTCATCGAGTAGCAGGATCGTGCCCTGTGCGCCGTCGTCGGACTTGGACATCTTGTTCTCGGGATGCTGGAGGTCCATGACCCTGGCCCCCGCCGGCGGGATCACCGCCTCGGGTACCACGAACGTCTCGCCGTACCGGCTGTTGAACCGCACCGCGATGTCGCGGGCCAACTCGATGTGCTGACGCTGGTCCTCTCCCACCGGCACCTGGTCGGTGTCGTACAGGAGGATGTCGGCGGCCTGGAGTGCCGGGTAGGTGAAGAGCCCCCCGGACACGAAGTCCGTGCCGTCCGACTTGTCCTTGAACTGGGTCATGCGCCGGAGTTCGCCGAACGCCGCGGTGCACTCCATCATCCAGGCACACTCGGCGTGCTCGGTGAGGTGGCCCTGAACGAAGAGCGTGCTGCGTTCGGGGTCGATTCCGACTGCGATGAGCATCTGGGCCAGCGACAGGGTGGCCCGTCGGAGCTCGTCGGGGTCGTGCGGCACGGTGAGGGCGTGGAGGTCGACCACGCAGTAGACGGCCCGGTGCTCGTCCTGCATGGCAACCCAGTTCCGCAGTGCCCCCAGCAGGTTGCCAAGGTGGACTGATCCGGTTGGCTTGATACCCGAGAAGACGCGTGCCATGGCCGGTCAGGGTACCGGCGAGACGTTGGACAGGCCGGTAGGTTCCAAGAATGTATGCCGCCAGCCCGAGATCGACCTGCCGTCGATCACGGCGGGCAGGCTGGATCGCGCAGGCGTTGGTCGTGGTGGCGATGCTCGCTTCGTGTTCTTCGGGGCCGTTCGGACTGTTCGGTGGAGAGGAGAGGGACTTCTTTACCCAACAGGAGTACGACGAGTTCAACAAGTGGTGTCTGGACATCACCGATAACCCCGCATCGAAGTGCACCGAGACGGCCGACCTGGTCCAGTACTCCATCAACGACGCCGGGTACGCCAAGGTCGACGAAGCCTGTCTGGTCTGGGAGATGCAGCGTGACCTGATCGGCTTCGGGCTCTACAACTCCTGGGACTGCATCGAGGAGTGATCCCCTGCCCCGGGGAGCGGGACGGTCGTCGGATCGCCCTGCACGGATTGCCATGCACCGCGCCACCCGCATGATTCCGTAGGGTCGCGCCGGTGAGCGTGACCGTCACGACCCCCGTGTACGAGGGGCCATTCGACCTCCTGCTGAACCTCATCCTGAAGGAGGAGGTCGAGCTGTACGAGGTCTCCCTGTCGGCCATCGTCGACGCCTTCCTGGCCGAGATGGAGCACATCGAGGGCCTCGACCTGGAGGTGGCCACCGAGTTCCTGCTGATCGCGGCGATCCTGGTGGAGCTCAAGACCAGGCGCCTGCTCCCCGGTCGGGACCGGGCCGACCTCGACGACGAGTTCGGCCTCTGGGAGGAGCGCGACCTCCTCCTGGCCCGCCTACTGGAGTGCAAGACGTTCAAGGACGCGGCGGTCGTCCTCCGGCGTCTGGCTGCCGCCGCGTCGAAGTCGTGGCCCCGGCGGTCCGGTCTTGAGGAACGGTTCCTTCGCATGGCTCCCGACCTGCTGGAGGGGGTCACCGTGGATGACCTGCGTGACGCCTTCCTTTGGGCCATGGCGCCCCGTCCGTCGGTCCATGTGGACACCGAGCGCATCGCGCCGATCCGGATCAGCGTGGCCGATGCGGTGGTCGACCTGGTCGCCGAGATCCCCCGGTCGGGTTCGGTGACCTTCCGACACCTCGCCCGGGGTCTGGTGGACCGGATCGAGATCGTGGTGCGTTTCCTGGCCGTGCTGGAGCTCTACAAGCAGGGCGTGGTCGAGATCGACCAGCTGGGGACGTTCGGCGACATCCACGTGGGTTGGCGTCCCGGTGCCGATCCGTCCGACGTGGACCTGATCGACGCGTACGAGGGCTGAGGACGACCATGTCGACCACCGAGCCAGCGGTCACCGACGAACGCTCCGAGGAGGTCCGGCGCGCCGTCGAGGCGATCCTCATGGTGGCCATCGACCCGGTGCCGGCCAACCTGCTGGCCCAACTCCTCGAGGTGTCCACCCGGACCGTCGAGGAGGAATGCGAGGTGCTGGCCGCCGAGTTCGAGGCCGAGGGGCGGGGCTTCGTTCTGTCCCGGGTGGGCGGCGGCTACCGGTTCCAGAGTCACCCCGGCCAGGCGACATGGGTGGAGCGGTTCGTGCTGGAGGGCCAGAGCAGTCGTCTGACGGCGGCCGCCCTGGAGACGCTGGCCATCGTGGCCTACAAGCAGCCGGTGTCCCGGGCCCAGGTCTCGGCCATCCGGGGGGTCGACGTGGACGGGGTGATGCGGACGCTGCAACAGCGGGGCTACATCGGTGAACTCTCCAGGGATCCGGGGCCCGGCAACGCTGTGCTGTTCGGCACCACCCGGGAGTTCCTGGAACGGATGGGACTCGACGCACTCGACGACCTGCCGCCGCTGGGAGAGTTTGTTCCCGGGCCCGAGGTGGTCGAGGCACTCGAGCGGGGCCTGCGGTCCGATCCCGAGGCGGTTCTTGTCGAGGCGCCTGTTGAGAATCCCTCCGATGGGGCCCCGTCGGAGTCGACGGAGGGTTGAACGGTGGCCGACCCGGCCCCGGCCCCGAACCAGGGAGACCGGGGCGACGGCGCCGAGAGCGAGGGTGAACGCCTCCAGAAGGTGTTGGCCCGGGTCGGCGTGGGTAGCCGTCGGAGGTGTGAGGACCTCATCGCCGACGGGCGGGTCACCGTCGACGGGGTGGTGGCGGTCCTGGGCCGCCGGGTCGATCCCGAGACGTCCCTCGTCGAGGTGGACGGCGCGCCCATCGGGGTCCGCCCCGGGCTCGCCCACTACCTGCTGAACAAGCCCGCCGGGGTGGTCACCACCACCGACGATCCCCAGGGTCGTCCCACCGTGGTGGGTCTGGTCCCCGACGAACCCCGGGTGTTTCCGGTGGGCCGCCTGGATGTCGACACCGAGGGACTCCTGCTGCTGACCAACGACGGCGAGCTCACCCACCGTCTCACCCACCCGTCATACGGCGTGGAAAAGGAGTACGTGGCTGAGGTCCGGGGCACGCCGACCAGGGCCGCCCTGCGGCAACTCCGCGAGGGGATCGAACTGGACGATGGGCCGACCGCACCGGCCCGGGCCGCGCTGCTGGACGATTCGGTGGTCCGGCTCACTATCCACGAGGGGCGGAACCGGCAGGTACGGCGGATGTGCGACGCGGTCGGTCACCCGGTGGTCCGGTTGGTCCGGACCCGTATCGGTCCGATCGCCGACCGGTCGCTGGCGCCGGGGGCGTGGCGGGCCCTGACCGTCGACGAGATCCGGGCCCTCGAGGTGGTGGTGGCGTCCGATTCCGGGACGCTACCGAAGGCCTGAATCCTCTCCGAGGGCCGACACGACCACCGGTAGCATCGGCGTCCATGGTGACTCCTGATTCAGCGATCGATGATCCCGCGGCTGGCGTTCCGGTGACCGGTCCGGCGCGTCGAGCCACGATCGTCGGTGTCGGCCTCATCGGCGGGTCGATCGGCATGGCGCTGCGGGCCCGGGGTTGGCACGTCTCGGGAGTGGACCTCGACGAGGACTCGTCGGCTACCGCCGTCGACATGGGTGTGGTGGACCGGGTCGGCTGGGATGCCGAGGCCGAGTTGACCTTCGTGGCCACCCCGGTCGGGCATCTGGTCGCTGCGGTAACCGAGGCGCTGGTCGCCGCCCCGGGCGGACTGGTGACCGACGTGGGAAGCGTGAAGGCTCCGGTGGTGGACGCGGTGGCTGATCCCCGTTACATCGGCGGCCACCCGATGGCCGGCTCCGAACAGGAGGGAGTCGGCGGCGCCGATCCCGAGATGTTCGTCAACGCCACCTGGGTGCTGACCCCAAACACTGCGACCGACGGCGACGCCCTTGCCCGGGTCCGGGCCGTGGTGGCCTCCCTCGGTGCCGAGATCATCACGCTGCCGCCCGATCGGCACGATTCGTTGGTGGCCATCGTGTCCCACGTACCGCACCTCACGGCGGCCGCCCTGATGGGCATCGCCTCGGCCCGCTCCACCGAGCACGCCGCCGTGCTGCGGTTGGCCGCCGGCGGGTTTCGCGACATGACCCGGGTGGCTGCTGGACATCCCGGCATCTGGCCCGACATCTGCAGCGAGAACTCCACGGCCATCGACGAGGTTCTGTCCGATCTGATCGCCGCCCTGGACGCCGTCCGTGCCGAGGTGGTCGACGGTGACCGCCCCGGTCTGCTGCGACGACTCGAGACGGCCCGCACGGCCCGGATCAGCCTTCCGACCGGGGCTCCTCGTCCGTCCGAGTTGGTGGAGGTCCGGGTGCCGGTGCTGGACCAGCAGGGCGAGTTGGCATCCATCACCCTGTTGGCCACCGACCTGGACGTGAACATCTACGACCTCGAGATCGCCCACTCGGCCGAGGGCGACCGGGGCGTGGTCCTGCTGATCGTCGAGGCCACCCGTTCCGAACGTCTGTGTGGCGGGCTCATGGCCAAGGGCTACCGCCCGACCACGGCGCCCCTGGCATGAGCGGCTCGGCGGTTGTTCCGAGGGGGGGCGGGCGGCTGCTCGTCGGGCCCGGCGGTCCACTCCGGGGGCGGATCCGGGTGCCGGGCGACAAGTCCATCTCCCACCGGGTCCTGATGCTGGCTGCGCTGGCCGATGGTGAGTCGGCCATCGGTGGCCTGAGCGACGGCGGTGACGTGGCTGGCACCCGCGCCATCATCGAGGCCCTCGGGGCCCGGGTGGTCGACGAGGTCGACCCGACCGGCCTTCCGGTCATCCGGGTCATCGGTGGTGACCTCGGACCCCCGGCTCATGATCTCGATGTGGGTAACTCGGGAACGGCCATCCGCCTGTTGGCCGGAATGCTGGCCGGCCTGCCCTTCGCCTCGGTGCTCGATGGGGACGCCTCGATCCGGCGTCGGCCCATGGGCCGGGTGCTGGAGCCGCTACGGGCCATGGGGGCCTCGGTGACCGGGAGCGGAGACGGCCTGGCACCCTTGCTCATCGAGGGGAGAGTCCTGCACGGCATCGAATACCACCTTCCGGTGGCCAGCGCCCAGGTCAAGGGGTGCGTGCTGTTCGCCGGGTTGTCGGCCGACGGACCGACCACCGTGGTCGAGGATCGGCCTAGCCGGGCCCACACCGAGGAGCTCATGGAGGCCACCGGCATCGCTGTCGAGCGGTTCAGCGCCGACGGCCTCGATCGGGTCACCGTGTCGCCGGGTCGGCCGGTTCCCTTCGTCCACGACGTGGCCGGGGATCCGTCCCAGGCCGCCTTTTGGGCCGTGGGTGCGTCGATCCTTCCCGGTTCCGAGGTGGTGGTCGAGAACGTGTACGTCGGGCCGGGTCGTTCAGGTTTCGTGACCGTGCTGGCCCGGATGGGAGCCGACATCGTCCACGACCCGGTGACCGGTGATCTCACCGTGCGGGCTCCCTCGGGGGGCGTGCTGGAAGCCACCACGGTGCGGGCCGACGAGGTCCCCGGGCTGGTCGACGAGGTGCCGGCGCTGGCGGTGGCCGCAGCGTGCGCTGAGGGCGAGACGGTCTTAGAAGGGGTGGGTGAACTCCGGGTCAAGGAGAGCGACCGGTTGGCCACGGTGGAGTCGGAACTGGGCCGGATGGGCGTCGACGTCCAGGCCGAGGCCGACCGTCTGGTGATCCGGGGTCGACCCGGTGGGGGACTTCGGGGAGCATCGGTGGACGCCCACCACGACCATCGCATCGCCATGTCGTGTGCGGTGGCCGCCCTGGTGGCTGAGGGTTCCACCACCATCGACGGATGGGACGCGGTGGCCACCAGCTATCCGATGTTCGCCGACCACCGGGCGGCGTTGGTGTCCGGTGGGACCGGGGCCTGATCCGGTGACTGGGTCGGGGGCGCCCCGGGTGATCGCCATCGACGGGCCGGCCGGTTCGGGCAAGTCCACCGTGGCCCGGGCGGTGGCCGACCGTCTGGCACTCGAGTATCTGGACACCGGCGCCATGTACCGCGGCGTGGCCCACGCGGTGCTCCGCCGGGGGATCGACCCGACAGATGCCGCAGCGGTGGCCGATGTGGCGCGGGCCGTGGTGCTCGACGTGACCCGGTCCCGGTGTCTGGTCGACGGTGAGGACGCGTCGTCGGCCATTCGGGGACCAGAGGTGACCGGAGCGGTGAGCGCGGTGGCCGCCAACCCCGATGTCCGGATCGAGATGGTGGCCCGCCAGCGGGCCTGGGTCGACGAGCTGGGTGGCGGGGTCATGGAGGGGCGTGACATCGGTTCGGTGGTCTTCCCGGAGGCCGAGTTGAAGGTGTACCTGACGGCTTCGCCCGAGGTGCGGGCCCGACGTCGGGCCGCCGAGGTTCCGGGGCTGGACGTCGAAGCGGTGGCCGCCGACATCGGTCGCCGCGACGAGGCGGATTCCAGTCGGGCGGCCAGCCCACTGGTGGCCGCCGACGGGGCCCGGGTGCTGGACACCTCGGAGTTGACGGTCGACGGCGTGGTGGACGCCATCGTGGAGATGCTCCGATGAGCGATCCCTCTGACGATCCGTCCGGGGCCTCGCCGGTTTCAGATCTCGGGAGGAAGATGTCGCTGGTCGACGGGGTGGTCTACCGGATCTGCTGGTCGGCCTTATGGCTGGCGTGCAAGGTCTGGTTCCGGTTCCGGGTGGTCGGCGGGGAGCACCTCCCGTCCGAGGAGGCGTACATCCTTGCCCCGGTCCACCGGTCGTTCCTCGACACGCCGGTCGGCGGTATGGTCACCGCCCGTCGCCAACGCTTTCTGGGCAAGGAGTCGTTGTGGCGGAGCCGGATCGGAGGTCGGTTCCTGACCATCGTGGGCGGGTTCCCGGTGGAGCGAGGTACGGCGGATCGTGCCGCGCTCCGGGCCTGCCAGGAGGTCCTGGAGCGGGGCGAACCCATGGTGATGTTCCCCGAGGGCACTCGCCGGTACGGTCCGGTGGTGCGGGCCGACCTCATGCACGCCGGACCGGCCTTCGTGGCCGCCCGAGCGGGGGTGCCGCTGGTGCCGATGGGAATCGCCGGCACCGATCACGCCATGCCCGGCGGGTCGCCGCGCATCCGTCCGATCAGGGTGGTGATGGTGGTCGGGGAGCCGATCCGTCCGCCGCTGGTCGAAGGTCGGGTGCCTCGCCGGGTGGTGACCGATCTGACCGAGGAACTCCGGATCGGCATGCAGGCCTGCTTCGACGAGGCCCAGCGTCTGGCCGGACGGCCGGCCCTGCCGGATCCTGACCCGCCAGACGGGTTCGAGATCTGATCCAGCCGGCTGGTTCAGCCGGTCGGTCCAGTTGACCGATCTGACCGTATGGGCATTCCCCGGCTCACCTGACAGGGCGGAGGCGATCCAGCGCGGTCAGGGCGTCCGATGCGTCGATCGCCCGGTCGTCGAGATGCCCGGTCGGGGCCGGTGCGGCGAAGCCCACGGCGGCGAAGCCCCGGACAGCTTGCAGGAGCTCCCGCAGGTTGCGGGGCGGGGGGAAGTACTCGTCCTCGTCGGTGTGGCGGACCGGTTCCACGCCGTCGACGGGGGCTAGAGCGCGGATCACCGCATCCACCACCTCCTCGGGTGCCGACGCTCCGGCCGTCACCCCCACTGTGCCGGTCAGGTCGGTGGGGAGTTCCTCGGCTCGGTTGATCCAGACCACCCGGGGACAGCCCGCCTCGGTGGCCAGTTGCACGAGTGCCCGGGTGTTGGAGCTGTTGGTGGAGCCGATCACCACCACGGCGTCGCACCGGTCCACGAGGTCCAGCAGAGCGCCCTGGCGGTTGGTGGTGGCGAAGCACAGGTCACTCCGTCCGGGGTACCACAACTCGGGCCACCGGTCGGACGCTGCGTCCACCACACCTCCCCAGTCCCGGTGGCTGAGGGTGGTCTGGGCGAGGATGGCCACGTTGTCGCCTAGGTCGGGAAGCGCCGACACCTCGTCGGGGTGTTCGACGCGGTGGATCACCTCGGGGGCCACCGCAATGGTCCCTTCGGCCTCCTCGTGGCCAGCGTGGCCCACGTAGACGATGTGGAAGCCCTTTCGGGCCCGCACCTTCACCTCGTGGTGGACCTTGGTGACCAGTGGGCAGACGGCGTCGACGGTGTAGCCACCAACCTCCTGGGCCCGACGCACGACTTCGGGTGCCGATCCGTGGGCCGAGAGCATCACCGGAGCGCCCTCGGGGACGTCGTCGATGTCGTCCACGAACACCACGCCGAGGGCTTCGAAGCGTTCCACCACCAGCTTGTTGTGGACGATTTCGTGGTAGCAGTAGACGGGCTCGTCGAACGCCCGGACCATCCATGCGAGGGCCTTGATGGCCATCTCCACCCCGGCGCAGAAACCCCGCGGCTCGGCTAGGAGGACACGCTCGACCCGACCGTCGACCGCGGGTTCCTCGATGACGGGGGTCACGTCGTCGACCCTACCGGTGGCCGGGTCGACGCTGGGTAGCCTTACACCCATGTCGGCCCCCGTGGTCGTCGCCGTCACCGCCGATTCGCCCGCTGCCCGGGCTGGCGTCCAGCCCGGCGACCGACTCCTGACCATCAACGACCGCGTCCCGCGCGACGTCATCGAGTACCAACTGCTCGTCGACGAACCGTCGGTGGCCCTCACGCTCGATACAGGTGGCGTCCAGCACGATGTGGTGGTCGAAAAGCCCGACGGTTCTCCGTTGGGCGTGGAGGTGGACAGTGCCCTGTTCGACCGGGTTCGGACGTGCGACAACCACTGTGAGTTCTGCTTCATCTATCAGCTACCGCCCGGCCTGCGCCGCAGCCTTTACGTGAAGGACGACGACTACCGGTTGTCGTTTCTCTACGGGAACTTCACCACCCTGACCCGGTTCACCGAGGCCGACCTGGAGCGGGTGCTGTCCGAGGGCCTGGGGCCGTTGTACGTGAGCATCCACGCCACCGAGCCGGGTAAGAGGATCGAGATGCTGCGGAACCGTCGGGGGGCCACCAGCCTGCGGTGGCTGCGGGCCATGCTTGACCACGGGGTGGAGGTGCACGGCCAGGTGGTGGTGTGTCCCGGGTTGAACGACGGGGCCTGGCTGGAGGACACGTTGGCCGGGGTCGCCGACCGGTTTCCCGAACTGGCCAGCCTGTGCGTGGTGCCCCTAGGGGTGAGCCGTCACAACGACGAACCCCGGATGCGGGCCCACACGACGGCCGAGGCCGTCGCGGTGGTCGAGATCGTCGAGGCATGGCAGGAACGCTTCCTGGCTGCCCTGGGGCGACGGTTGGTGCATGCGGCCGACGAATACCACCTGTTGGCCGGACGACCCTTCCCACTGGCCGAGGCCTACGAGGACGTGGAGATGACCGAGGACGGGGTGGGCATGGCTCGGGCCTTCGAGCAGGAGTTCCTCTCCGATGGTGCC
>Ga0315319_10000292_pt1 | contig 15351 bp, 11 predicted proteins | sample M1500m3416metaG_FD_203463 | JGI IMG/M metagenome (GOLD analysis project Ga0315319, IMG submission 203463) | Ammonia-oxidizing marine archaeal communities from Monterey Bay, California, United States - M1 500m 3416 | ecosystem: Environmental > Aquatic > Marine > Intertidal zone | place: USA... | reverse complement strand
GGTCGACGACCAGCCCCGGGAAGGGGCGCAGTATGCTCACTGGTCGCGGGTGGTCGTCTGGACCTGGATCACGTTGTCCAGGCCAGCGAGTTCACGGGTGACGTCCTCAGTGACGTCGCCGGACACGTCGATGATGGCCATGGCGGCGTTGGACCCCTGGAAGACCTTGTTCTCCATGGTCTGGACGTTGATGTCGGCCCGTCGCAGGACCTGGAGCGAGGCGGCCAGCACGCCCACCCGATCGAAGTGCCTGATGTTGATGGTTACCGAACCCACGCGGGTCCGGACCACGTTCACACAGTTCATCGGATCGCCGGCCCGGTAGGCCTCGATCACGTCGACGGTGCCCGCCGAGGTGGCGTCCTGAGCCTGCTGGGTGGAGGCCCCGATGTGGTGGGTGCCCACCACGTTGGGGTGGGCGGCCAGCGCCGAGGCGAACTCACCCGTGCTGGTGGCCGGTTCGTCGCGGTACACGTCCAGGCCGGCCCGGATGCCCTTGTCGTCCATGGCCGAGATGAGCGCCTCCTCGTCGACGACCTCGCCGCGGCTGGTGTTGATCAGGATGGCTCCCGGCTTCATGAGGTCCAGGAAGCGTTCGTCGACCAGGTTCTCGGTCGAGTCGCCACCCGGCACGTGGATCGAGACGATGTCGGACTCGGTCACCAACTGGTCGAGGTCCTCGACGAGGCGGATGCCGATGGACCGGATCCGGGCGTCCACGTCGGGCCGCCGGTCGGCCTTGCGTTCGGCGACCACCGTCATGCCGAACGAGCGGGCCCGCTCGGCGGCCGCCAGGCCGATCTCGCCCACGCCGACGAGGCCGAACGTCTTGCCCATGAGGCCATCGGCCTCGGAGTACTCCTTCTTGTTCCATGTGCCGTGCTTGAGGTCTGTCGACGCCGAGGGGATGTGGCGGTCGACGGCCAGCAGCAGCCCGAGGGCCAGTTCGGCCACGGCGATCGAGTTGGTGCCCGGCACGTTGCAGACGTAGATGCCGGCATTGGCCGCCGCCTGGCAGTCGATGGTGTTGGTCCCGGCGCCCGATCGGACGATCAGGCCCAACCGGTCCGAGCGGTCGATGGTCTCGGCGGTCACCTTGGTGCTGCGGACGACCAGCACGTCGATGCCCTCGATGGCATCGCCGATGTCGTCGGCACCCAACTCGGGGGAGACGATGCACTCGTCGCCCCGGTCGGTGAGGAGATCGATGAACGCCTCGGGAAGCGCGTCTGCGAACAGAATCTTCATGGTTGCTCCTTCGGCACGCCGACGCCGGCACCTGTGGTGCGGACGGCGGGGTAGCCTGCGCGGATTCTGGGATGGACCGGATCCTCGTTTTCTGCTTTTCTAGAGAGGGGCCGGACCGGGGACAAGCCTACGCACGACCCGTTCCCGGGACAATGGGGCCCGTTTCGCGACGGGACGGGCCGCTCGAATGCCGCTGGCCGGATACGGAAGCTGATCCCAGACTCCTGATCACAGATACCTGATCCCAGAAACGGGGCCCCATGACCCGATCCATGAACCGTGACGTCATCATCTCGTGTGCGGTGACCGGCTCCGGCGACACCGCCGGACGCAGCGAGCACGTGCCGGTCACGCCGGAACAGATCGCCGCATCGGCGCTGGATGCCGCGTCGGCCGGGGCGGCCATCGTCCACTGCCACGTGCGCGATCTCGACACCGGGAAGGGCACCCGCACAGTGGAGCTCTACCGCGAGGTGGTCGATCGCATCCGCGAGCAGAACACCGACGTGGTGGTGAACCTGACGGCGGGCATGGGTGGCGACCTCAACGTCGGTCCCGACGACGACCCGATGTCGTTCCAGCCCGGCACCGACCTAGTCGGCGGGCTTGAGCGTCTGGCCCACGTGGAGGCCATCCGTCCCGACATCTGCTCGATGGACTGTGGGTCGCTGAACTTCGGTGACCACAACGAGGTCTACGTGTCGACACCGTCGATGTTGCGGATCATGGCCGAGCGGGTGCGCGAGTTGGGCGTTCGGCCTGAGTTGGAGGTGTTCGACACCGGCAACCTGTGGTTCGCCGAGACGATGATCGCCGAGGGGTTGATCGACGCTCCGTACTGGCTCCAGCTCTGCCTGTCGATCCCGTACGGCACGCCGCTGGACGTCGGGATCCTGCAGGCCATGGTGAACCGCCTGCCTGACGAGGCCGAGTTCACGTCCTTCGGCCTGGGCGCCATGCAGATGCCCATGGTGGCCCAGTCGGTGATGCTGGGTGGCCACGTGCGGGTCGGCCTCGAGGACAACCTCTACCTGGAGCGCGGGGTGCTGGCCACCAACGCCCAGCTGGTCGAGAAGGCGATCCGCATCGTCGAGCTGATGGGTGCCCGGATCCAGACGGCGGCCGACGCCCGCCAGACTCTGGCGCTGGGTTGACCCGGGCGGGTCTCGGAGACCGGTGGGGATCGTTCCGGTGACGGAGTCCCGGACCGTGGGGGTCGTCGGCACGGGCGTCATCGGTGCCGGGTGGGCCGTGCGGGTCCTGGCTCGGGGCCACGACGTGGTGGCGTGGGATCCGGCGCCCGGCGCCGAGGAGCGGCTGCGGGCCGCGGTGGACCGGGCATGGTCGTCGGCCACGAAGCTGGGGCTGTTCCCGGGCGCCGATCCGGCCCGCCTGACGTGGGCCGACACCGTCGGGGAACTGGCTGGCGGGGTCGACTGGATCCAGGAGAGCGCACCCGAGAACGAGGCCGTCAAGCGGCCCCTACTCCAGGCGCTGGCCGCCCACTCGGGCCCCGAGGTGGTCATCGCCTCGAGCTCGTCGGGCCTGCTGCCCACCAACCTCCAGCAGGGCTGTGCCCATCCGGAACGGGTCCTGATCGGGCATCCGTTCAATCCCGTCTACCTGCTGCCGTTGGTCGAGATCGTGGCCGGGGAGCAGACGTCGACTGCCGCCATGGACGCCGCGTCGGCCCACTACGACGACCTGGTGATGCATCCGCTGGTGGTGCGAACCGAGATCGAGGGCTACCTGTCGGACCGGCTCCAGGAGGCTCTCTGGCGGGAGGTCCTCCACCTGGTCAACGACGGGGTGGCCACCACCCGCGAGCTGGATGACGCCGTCAACTACGGACCCGGCCTGCGGTGGGCCGGGATGGGCACCAACCTGACCTTCCACCTGGCCGGCGGCGAGCAGGGCATGCGCCACATGCTCCGCCAGTTCGGGCCGGCCCTGAAGCTGCCGTGGACGAAGCTCGAGGCGCCGGAGCTGACCGATGGCCTCATCGAGGCCATGGCCGACGGGTGCGAGGAGCAGGCCGAGGGACGGTCCATCGCCGAGTTGGAACGCCTGCGGGACGACTACGTCATCGGGGTGATGCGCTCCCTCCGGCCCCTGGACCTCGGCGCCGGCCGGCTGATCGCCGAGCGCGAGGCCCGAATCCACGAGGCCGGATCGGGAGACCGGTGGGCCGAGGGCGATGCGGTGGCCGCGCCGCTGGCCCTGTACGAGACGGTGGTGGAGCCTGACTGGGTGGACTACAACGGCCACATGTCCGAGTGGGCGTTCCTCACGGCCTTCGGCTGGGCCAGCGACAAGCTCTTCCGGTACATCGGCATCGACGAGGACTACCGGGCGGCCGGCCACACCTTCTTCACCGTGGAGACGCATCTCAACTACGTGCAGGAGGCGTCCCTGGGAGAACCGCTTCGCTTCACTACCCAGGTCCTCGGTGTCGACACCAAACGGCTGCACCTCTTCCATGCGATGTACCGGGGTGGCGACGGGCACCGGATCGACGAGGGCGGCGCGCCCGACGACCTGCTGTGCACCACCGAGCAGATGCTGCTCCACGTAGACACCGACGCCGGCTCGACGGCGCCGTTGCTGCCCGGCCCGGCGGCCGCCCTGACCGCCATCGCCGCCGCCCATGTCGACCTGACCGTTCCGTCCCAGGTGGGACGGGTCATGCGGATCCCCGCCTGACCCGCCCGGCCGACGAGGATCACCCGACCCCCCCCGCTGTGTAGGGAGCCCCCATGGACTTCGCCCTAACCGATGAACAGGAGATGGTGGTCGACACCGTCCGGGCCTTCACCCAGCGCGAGCTGGTGCCCCACGAGGAGGAGGTCGAGAGACTGGGCGACGTGTCGCCCGACCTGGTGGCCCAGATCCGTGATCGCTCGCTCGCCGCCGGGATCTACGCGGCCAACATGCCCGCCGAGCTGGGTGGAGGCGGCCTCGACAACCTGACCATGGCGCTCGTGGACCGGGCCTTCGGTTGGACCCAGTACGCCCTGCACTATGTGGTGGCCCGACCGTCCAACATCCTCCAGGCCTGCGTGGGCGACCAGGTAGAGGAGTACCTGCTGCCCACCATCCGCGGCGAGCGGGTCGACTGCCTGGCCATGAGCGAGCCCGACGCCGGATCCGACGTGCGGGGCATGACCTGTCGGGCGGTGCGCGACGGTGGCGACTACGTCATCAACGGCACCAAGCACTTCATCAGCCATGCCGACCTGGCCGACTACACCATCCTCTTCGCGGCGACCGGCGAGGAGGACACGCCCCGGGGACCCAAGAAGCTGATCACGTCGTTCCTCGTCGATCACGACAACCCGGGCCTGGAGATCGCCGAGGGATACCGGTCGGTGTCCAACCGCGGCTACCACAACTGCATCCTGAACTTCGACGACTGCCGGGTGTCGGCATCGGCGGTGCTGGGCGCCGAGCACCAGGGCTTTGATGTGGCCAACGAGTGGCTGGGCGCCACCCGCCTGCAGGTGGCCGCCGTGTGCCTGGGTCGGGCCGACCGGGCGCTGTCCGTGGCGCTGGACTGGGCGGCGACGCGTGAGCAGTTCGGCCAGAAGATCGGAAAGTTCCAGGGAGTGTCGTTCAAGCTGGCCGACATGCGCACCCAGATGATCGAGGCCGAGCTCATGACCTACCGGGCGGCCTGGCTGATGGATCGGGGCGATATGGTCGACGGCGACGCGGCGATGGCCAAGATCTCGTCGACCGAGATGCTCCAGTTCGTGTCCGACGAGGCCATCCAGATCCTGGGCGGCATGGGGCTCATGGACGAGCTGCCGCTGGAACGCATCTGGCGGGATGCCCGGGTCGACCGGATCTGGGACGGGACCAGTGAGATCCAGCGCCACATCGTGAGCCGCGAGATGCTGCGCCCCCTCGGCGCCTGAGCCGGGGATCTCGAGGGTGGCTGACGTGGTCGGGGAATCCCGCTTGGCCCGCCTGCTGGCGCCCCGGTCGGTGGCCATGATCGGCGGGCGACCGGCCGAACTGGCCATCGAGCAGTGCCGGCGCCTGGGATTTGACGGTGACCTGTGGGCCGTGCACCCGACCCGGACCGATCTGGCCGGTGTGGCCTGCGTGCCGACGGTCGAGGACCTGCCCGGGGTACCCGATGCGGCGCTGGTGGCCGTGAATCGACAGGCCACCGTCGAGGTGGTGGGTCGGCTGGCCACCATGGGTGCCGGTGCGGCGGTCTGCTACGCCTCGGGGTTCGCCGAGGCGGGGTCCGAGGGAGCGGCCTTGCAGGACGACCTGGTGGCGGCAGCCGCCGGCATGCCGGTGGTGGGCCCCAACTGCTACGGCACGGTGTCGGCTGTCGCCGGGGCCGCCCTGTGGCCCGACCAGCAGGGCCTGTGTCGGGTGGATCGGGGTGTGGCCCTGGTGACCCAGAGCGGGAACATCGGCCTGGACCTGACGCTGCAGAGTCGTCCCATGCCCATTGCCCACGTGCTGACGGTGGGTAACCAGGCCGACGTGGGCATAGAGGAGTGCCTCGAGGCGCTGGTGGGCGATCCGGCGGTCACCGCGGTCGGCCTGCACGTCGAGGCCCTCCACGACGTGCCCCGCTTCGTCGCGGCCTGCCGACGGGCCTCAGCGGGCGGCGTGCCGGTGGTGGCGCTCAAGACTGGGTCGTCGGCCCGTGGTGCGGCGATCGCCGCGTCGCACACGTCGTCGATGGTGGGCAGCGACGAGGCCTACCAGGCGCTCTTCGACCGGTCGGGGGTACGCCGGGTGCGGTCCATCCCCGAGCTGCTTGACACGCTGCATGTGCTGGACCGCCTCGGGGGCCTGGCCGGAAACCGGATCGTCAGCCTGAGCTGTTCGGGAGGTGAGGCCTCCATCGTGGCCGACCGCTGCGAGGGCCTGGACCTGTCGCTGCCGGAGTTCGGGCCCGCGCGGGAGGCCCGGATCCGGACCGCCATGGGCGACGACGAGAAGGCCGACCTGGTCTCGGTGTCCAATCCGTTCGACTACCACACCTTCATCTGGGGAGACGGAGAGCGCCTGACGGCCACCTTCGCCGCGGCGATCGAACCCGCCGAACCCGCTCCCCATGGTGATCCGGAGGGTGGCCCGGACGCCGCGGTGCTGGTCTTGGACTTTCCGTCGACGAAGCCAGAGGTGGGTCTGGACGACTCGACCTGGTGGCCCACGCTGGCCTCTTTCGGCTCGGCGTCGGCGACCACCGGGACGCCCGGGGTGGTGGCCGCTTCGATGGCCGAGAACCTGCCGCCGGAGGTCGAGGCGGCGGCGGTCGAGGCCGGCCTCGTTCCGGTGCGGGGCATCAACGAGGCATTGCAGGGGTTGGAGGCCGCCGCCTGGTGGGGCGGTCGGGTGGACGGTCCGCCACCCACCCCGGTCGATCCCGTGCTGGGTGCCCGCCAGACGTTGCATGAGGCCGAGGCCAAGGGCGTCCTGGCCGACCATGGGGTCCCGGTGCCGGTTGGTGAGGTGGTGCCGGTCGAGCGGGCAGCCGTGGTCGCCGGGCGGATCGGTGGGCCGGTGGTCGTCAAGGCCGTCGGCGTGGCCCACAAGACCGAGGTCGACGGGGTGGTCGTCGGGCTGGTCGATCCGGCCGAGGTGACCGCTGCCGCCCGACGGATCGCGTCGGTCACCGGGAGCGACCGGTTGCTGGTCGAGGCCCAGGTGGGGGGCCTCTGTGCTGGTAGGCCGGTTGAGTTGCTGGTTTCCGTGCGTCGGGAGGACCCGGTCGGGTGGCTGCTCACCGTGGGAACCGGTGGGACACTGGTTGAGGTGCTCTCCGACACCCGAAGCCTGCTGCTCCCGGCGACCGACGACGACGTCCGGACCGCGCTGCGTCAGCTGGCCGTCCGACCGCTGCTGGACGGCCACCGGGGCCGGCCGGGAGTCGACCTGGATGCGGTGGTTGACGTCATCCAGCGGATCGGGGCAGCCGCCCTGGCCGTGCCCCAGCTGGTCGAGGTGGAGGTCAACCCATTGCTGGCCACCGCCGAGGGTGCCACGGTGGTGGACGCCCTGATGCAGGTCGAGGTTCCCCGGGAGGGTTCATGACTGACGAGACCAGTGGCCGCAGTGGTGGCCAGATCGACGACCGGGCCGATCAGGGGACCGGTCCGGTCCGGACGACGGTGGACGGTCCGATCCTCGAGGTGATGCTGGACCGCCCGAAGGCCAACGCCATCGACGCGGCGACCAGCCGGGAGCTGGGCCGGGTGTTCGCCGGGTTTAGGGACGACCCGTCGCTGCGGGTGGCCGTGTTCACTGGTGCCGGCGAACGGTTCTTCTCGGCTGGTTGGGACCTGGGAGCGGCGGCCGACGGCGAGGCGTTCGAGGCTGACTACGGCGAGGGGGGCTTCGGCGGATTCTGCGAACTCCCGGGCCGGAACAAGCCGGTGGTCTGTGCGGTGAACGGCATGGCGGTGGGTGGCGGGTTCGAGATCGCCATGGCCGCCGAGTTCCTAGTGGCCGCCGAGCACGCCACCTTCTTCCTGCCCGAGACCGGGTTGGGCATCGTTCCGGATGCCGGAGCCATCCGACTGCCCCGGCAACTTCCGCCGGTGGTGGCCAACGAGGTGCTCTACGGGGGTCGCCGTTTGGATGCCGTCGAGGCCGAGCGGTGGGGGCTGGTCAACCGTGTGGTGGCGGTAGACGACCTGGCTGACGCGGCCCGCGAGTTGGCCGGTCGGATCGCCGCGGCGGCCCCGTTGGCCGTGGAGGCCGTGATGGCCATCGACCGGGCCACCGGTCATCGATCGATGGACGACGCGTTCGGGCACCTGCGGTCCGGTGATCTCGAGGCCTATGAACGGATGCTGGCCTCCGACGATGCGCTCGAGGGACCGCGGGCTTTCGCCGAGAAGCGGGATCCCCACTGGCAGGGACGCTGATTTCCTGCTGGGAAACTCCGGCGCGGGCGAATCCGCGCTAGTTTCCGATGCCGTCGGGGCTTCCTGTGGGGAGGCCCGGCGAGACCGGTCGACGACGCCCGGTCCACCAACACCGACAGGGGACACATGAGCAAGCGCCTGACGACCCCGATGGTCCGAGACGATGGTGTCCTCCGCGAGGCGACTTGGGAGGAGGCCCTCCAGCGGGCCGCTGCCGGGTTTCGCTCCGCGGTCAATGCCCACGGTCCGTCGGCCTTCGGGATGTTCAGCTGTTCGAAGACCACCAACGAGGTGAACTACGCCGCCCAGCGGTTCGCCCGGCGGGTCATCGGCTCGAACAACATCGACAGCTGTAATCGAACTTGACACGCTCCCAGCGTCGTCGGTCTGGCGACGGTCTTTGGAGCCGGCGGTGGGACCTCCTCGTACGTGGAGATCGAGGAGGCGGACATCATCGTCATGTGGGGGTCCAACGCGCGTAACGCGCACCCCATCTTCTTCCACCACGCCCTACGGGGCGTGGCCAACGGTGCGCAAATGTGGTCCGTCGACCCACGGCGCACCGGCACCGCCAAGTTCGCCGACCACTGGCTGGGAGTGAACGTCGGGACCGACATCGGCCTGGCCCACGGCGTGGCCCGTGAGATCATCTCGGCGGGTCTGACCGACGACGAGTTCATCGCCAACGCCACCACCGGCTACGAGGAGTTCGTGGCCTTCGTCGAGCCGTGGACCCTCGAGCACACCTCGGCGGTCACCGGGGTACCGGCCGAGGCCATCCGCGATCTTGCCCACGCCTACGCCACGGCCGACAAGGCCCAGATCTGCTGGACGCTGGGCATCACTGAGCACCACACCGGCGTGGACAACGTGCAGTCGCTGTGCAACCTGTCCCTGCTCACCGGCCACGTCGGCCGCTGGGGTTCGGGGTTGGTGCCGCTACGGGGCCAGAACAACGTGCAGGGCGGGGGCGACATGGGCGCGTTGCCCAACAAGCTCGCCGGTTTCCAGGACGTCGAGGACGATGACGTCCGGGCGAAGTTCGAGGCGGCGTGGGACTGCACCATCGCGCCCACCAACGGTTGGAACCTCACCCAGATGTTTGAGGCCATGGGCCGCGACGAGCTCAAGGCCGTCTACTGCATCGGCGAGAACCCGGTGGATTCCGAGGCCGACGCCAGCCATGCCCGGGCCATGCTGGAACGCCTCGACATGCTGGTCGTCCAGGACGTCTTCATGACCCGGACCGCCGAGATGGCCGACGTGGTGTTCCCGGCTGCCCTCGGTTGGGCCGAGTCCGACGGGACGGCCACCAACAGCGAGCGGCGGGTCCAGCGGATGCGGGCCGCTGTGCCGCCGCCTGGTGAGGCCCGCCAGGAGGTCGGCATCATCAACGACCTGGCGGCCGCCATGGGCGATGGGGAGTGGGGACAGCCCACGCCCGAGGAGCTCTGGGAGGAGCTGCGAACCGTGTCGCCCATGCACGGCGGCATGTCGTGGGACCGTCTCGAGGCCGAAGGCGGCATCCAGTGGCCATGTCCCACCGACGACCACCCGGGCAGCCCGTTCCTGCACGGTCGCCTGTGGGAGCGGCCCGCCCAGGGTCGGCTGGCCCCGTTCTCGTGCGTCGAGGACCGCCCGCCGTTGGACGTGCTGACCGATGAGTTCCCACTTCGCCTCACCACGGTGCGTGCGTTGGACTCGTACAACACCGGCGTCCAGACCGAGCACTTCGCCTCGCCCATCCGGACCGGCGAGGCGTTGTCCATCTCGACGGCCGATGCCGCTGACCTCGGGGTGGCCGATGGCGAGCGGGTCACCGTGTCGTCCCGACGGGGCTCGATCACCATGACCATCGAGGTGGAGGAGCACCTGGCGGTGGGCCTGTGCCACACCACCTTCCACTTCCCGGAGACCACCGACATCAACCAGATCACCAGCGATGCCGTGGATCCGAAGTCGGGGACGGCCGAGTTCAAGGCGGCGGCCATCCGGATCGACCGCTTCCCGGCCGCCGTAGGTGGACCGGTGTCAGCGGGTTCCAGTGCCTGACCTGTACTTCGGCGCCACCGACGAGGCGACCGAGGCCGAACAGGCCGCGGTGGCCGAGGCCATCGCCGGCTTCGGCGCGGTCACCATCCGTGAGTCCGAACGCCTGGTGCATGCCGGACGTACCCGCACCCGGGAGCGACGTCACCTGCTGCTGCCGGCGTTGCATGCCCTGCAGCGGGCGGCGGGCTGGATCAGCCCCGGTGGGCTCGACCACGCGTGTGCCGAACTGGAGGTGCCGCCGGCCGAGGCCTACGGCGTGGCGACCTTCTACCACCTGTTCACCCATGAGCCGCCGAGTGCCACCGACACCGTGCACGTCTGCGACGACGTGGCGTGTCGCCTGTTCGGTGCCGTCGGCCTGATCGACGACCTGCGGACCGAGGGCCACCACGTGAAGGCCAGTCCGTGCCTCGGGCAGTGTGAGCGGGGTCCGGCGGTCATGGTGCAGCGCACCGGAGCGCCCGACCTCACGGTCACGGCGACCGCCGACGGCGCCGGGTACGGCACCGTGGCTCCCACCGAGGTGTCGGTGGCCATCGCGGACGCCACCTCGACGCCGTCTGTCGATCTTCCCCAGGCCGGAGATCCGGGCCTGCGGCTTCTGGCCCGGATCGGGGTGGTCGACCCGACCAGCCTCGAGGACTACCGGGCCCACGGTGGCTACCGGGCACTGGAGGCGTCGCTGGCCATGGGTGGCGACCAGGTCATTGCCGAGATCACGGCATCGGGTCTCTCGGGGCGCGGCGGTGCGGCGTTTCCCACCGGGGTGAAGTGGAGGGGCGTGGCCGAACAGGAGGGGCGCCCACGCCACCTGGTGTGCAACGCGGACGAGTCTGAGCCGGGCACCTTCAAGGACCGGGTGGTCATGGAGGGCGATCCCTTCTCACTGGTCGAGGCCATGACGGTGGCCGGCCTGGCCATCGGGGCCGAGCAGGGCTGGTTGTACATCCGAGGTGAGTACCCGGTAGCCACCGGGCGGCTGGTCCACGCCATTTCCGAGGCGTACGCCGCCGGCCTGCTGGGTGCCGACGTGGCCGGTTCGGGCGTTCGTTTCGACCTCACGTTGCGCAGTGGGGCCGGTGCCTACATCTGTGGCGAGGAGACCGCGCTGTTCAACTCCATCGAGGGGTTCCGTGGCGAGCCCCGCAACAAGCCACCGTTCCCCACCACGCACGGCCTGTTCGGCGAGCCGACGGCGATCAACAACGTGGAGACGTTAGTAAACGTGCTGCCCGTGGTCCTGATGGGCGGCGAGGCGTACGCGGCCGATGGCACCGAGCGCTCGCCGGGCACCAAGCTGTTCTGCCTCAGCGGCCGGGTGAACCGGCCCGGCACCTACGAGGTTGAGTTCGGCGCCACGCTGCGCGACCTGATCGACCTGGCTGGCGGGGTGCCCGACGGGCGGGAACTGCGGACCGTGATGCTGGGAGGCGCGGCGGGCAGCTTCGTCGGACCCGACTCGCTCGACATGCCGTTGACCCTGGAGGACACCCGGGCGGCCGGTGCCTCGCTGGGCTCCGGCGTGATCATGGTGTTCGACGAGGCCGACGACATGGTCGACACGGTGCGGCGCATCGCCGAATTCTTCCGCGACGAGTCCTGTGGCCAGTGCGTGCCCTGCCGGGTGGGCACGGTCCGCCAGGAGGAGGTGCTGGTACGCCTCGGTCGAGGGTCGACGATCGACGACGAGCGGGTCCTGCTGGACGACCTGGCAGCGGTGATGAAGGACGCCTCGATCTGCGGTCTCGGACAGACCGCGTCCGGAGCGGTGCGCAGCGCCATCGAATTGGGTCTCCTGGCCGCTGCCGGCACGGAAGCCGACGAGGGGAGCACCCGGTGAACGAAGTTCCGGTGATGGTGTCGACGATGGTCGAGTTCACCCTCGACGGTGACACGGTCCGGGTGCCCGAGGGGGCCACGATCCTGGACGCCTGTCGTCGGGAGGGCATCGACACGCCCACGTTGTGCTGGGCCGAGAACCTGACCCCGGTGAACGTGTGCCGGGTGTGCGTGGTGGAGGTCGAGGGTTCCCGGGTGCTGGTGCCGTCGTGCTCGAGGTCGGTCGAGGAGGGGATGGTCGTCTCCACCGACACCGAGCGGGTCCGCACAAGCCGGCGAATGGTCTACGAGCTGTTGGCCTCGTCGGTCGAGATGGACCGGGCTGATCCCGAGGTCCATGCCTGGATGGCTCACTACGGCGCCCGTCCGGAGCGGATGGGTGACCGGTCCGAGATCGCCACCGTGGCCCAGCCGGTGAAGATCCAGGACGACCTGTACGTGCGGGACTACGAGCGGTGCATCCTCTGCTACAAGTGCGTGGAGGCGTGCGGCGACGATGCCCAGCACACCTTCGCCATCGCCACGGCCGGTCGGGGGTCCGACGCCCACATCTCCACCGAGCACGATGTGACGCTGCCCGATTCGGCATGCGTGTACTGCGGCAACTGCATCGGGGTGTGCCCGACCGGCGCGCTGGCCTTCAAGACGGAACATGACATGCGTGAGGCCGGGACGTGGGACCAGTCGGCCCAGCAGGTCACGACCACCGTGTGCCCGTTCTGCGGTGTGGGCTGCAACCTCGAGCTGCACACCCAGGACGACCGCATCGTGAAGGTCACCTCACCGGCCGACCATTCGGTCACCCACGGGCACCTGTGCATCAAGGGCCGGTTCGGCTGGCAGCACGCCCACGCCTGATCTGGGCCCGGTCAGCCCTCCGGCTTGACGAGCACGATCACCCAGCCCTCGATGCCGGCGCCCGGCAGGTGCTCGCCGTGTTCCCGGGACACCACGGTGGCGGTGCCGTCGGCTTCGATGGCGTCCAGCTCGGCCGGGAAATCGCCCTCGTCCCAGAAGTGGTCGTTGAGGCCGACGACCACCGCTCCGCCCGCCCGGACCGTCCGCAGGACGTCGCGTAGGGCCGACGGTCGGATGTGGCCGAAGGAGAACACCCCTACTGCCGTCGCCGCGTCGTAGGTGGCATCGGCGATGTCCAACCCCTCGTTCAGGTCGGCCTCGAACAGCCGCCGGTAGACGCCGGTGGCGTCGGCCCGTTCCAACATGGGCGGCGAGAAGTCACAGCCGTCCAGGTCGGTGAAGCCGACGTCGCGAAGCGCCAGGCCCGACAGCCCCGTTCCACAGCCCACGTCCAGGACTCGGCTGCCCGGCGGTGGGGGGGCGGTATCGGAGGAGGAAGCACCGATCATCGAGGCCAGGGCCGTCGCGCACCGGACGGGCTGGGCGTAACCCTTGTCCATCCCGATCTCCTGGTCGTAGGTCTCGGCCCACGCCTCGTAGTGGTCCAGGGTCTGCTCGCCGGTGACCAGGTCGTAGGACGTTCCGAGCAGGCCCGCCTCCCCATCGTCCTCGGAGGTCGCCGTGCCGTCATCCATGGAATCACGCATGGGGCGGGAATCTACGCCTCGGCGTACCCGCCAGTTTTCCACGATACGGGATGCTTCCTTCCACGTTGCGAGACGATGACGCTTTTCGGCCATCGAAGATTTTATGTGACGGGCGTCGCATACACGGATACCCTGACCGTCGGCGGTTCGAGGGGCCGTCCACGTGGTCTGCCGGTTGTTGGCGTCCACGCTCATCCACCAGATGGAGGAAGTAACGATGTTTCGACGTACGCGAGTTGTGCTCGCTGTGCTATTGGGCTTCGCCCTGATCGCTGGGGCCTGTGGTTCCGACGACTCGGACGACGCTGCCGGAGGCGCCGCGGCGACCACTACCGCAGCGCCGGCTACGACTGCGGCTCCGGCTACGACTGCGGCTCCGGCCCAGGAAGAGGTCGGGACCGTGGAGGACCATCTGGGTGATGGCAGCCTCGGCGAGGTCCGTGTGGGCCCCGGTGAGGAGATCCAGATTCGTTCGCTGAACGCCATCTCTGGCGATGTGGCGTTCCTGGGCATTCCGAACCAGCGCGGTGTCGAGTTGGCTGTTGCCGACTACGGCCCCATCGCCGGTCATGACGTCACGATCGGTACCGGTCTCGATGACCTTTGTAGCGCTGATGGTGGCCAGGCGGCCGCCCAGACGATCGTGGCTGACGAAGACGTCGTCGGTGTGATCGGTACCAGTTGTTCTGGTGCGGCGACTGCTGCGGCCCCGCTGATCAGTGAGGCCGGCATGGTCATGATCTCGGGTTCGAACACGTCCCCGGCGTTGACCAGCGACCTTGCCGGCACGGCCGGGTCCAACTATCACGTTGGCTACTACCGCACGGCGCACAACGACCTGTACCAGGGTGCGGCGGCTGCGAGCTTCGCCGTCGACGTGCTGGGTGTCAGCACGGCTGCGGCCATCCATGATGGCGACCCGTACACCCAGGGTCTCGCGCAGGCGTTTGCTGATGCGTTCGAGGCTGCTGGCGGGACGGTCACCGGGTTCACGGCGGTCAACAAGGGCGACACCGACATGGTGCCGGTCCTGACCGAGATCGCCGCCGGTTCGCCGGAACTGTTGTTCTTCCCGATCTTCCAGCCTGAGGGCGACTTCATCGTCCAGCAGGTGCGTGGCGTGTCGGGGATGGAAGAGACGACCCTGATGGCTGCTGACGGCCTGTTGAACTCCAACTACATGGCGCTCGAGGAGACCGAGGGCATGTACTTCTCCGGTCCCGACATCCGCTACGGAGCGAACTTCAACCAGTCGACCGGTCAGACCGCTGATGCGTTCCTGGCTGCGTACACCGACGAGTGGGGCGAGGATCCCGCGGCACCGTTCTGGGCGCATTCCTATGACGCCACGACGTTGCTGCTCGACGCCATTGCTGCTGCGTCTTATGACGATGGCGGCACGCTGGTCATCGACCGGGCCGGCGTGCGTGAGCACCTCAACGGTGTCACCGACTACTCGGGCATCATCGGCCTGATCACCTGTGACGCCTTCGGCGACTGTGGTTCCCAGAAGATCACCGTCATCGGCCACGCCGACTCCGGTGACGTCTCGGCATCGAACGCCAACGTCGTCTACGAGTACGCCCCCGGCGGCTCGAAGCAGGTCGGGGCGATTCTCGGCGCCGACGAGGAGTACGTCGCCGCAGCGGCTTTGCCTGGTGATGGTGTGTCGTTGACGATGTGTCGTGCGAACTGGGCGTCTGGTTACATCCAGGCCGAGATCGTGCGTCAGATTCTTCAGCAGGCCG
>Ga0315319_10000289_pt1 | contig 15395 bp, 3 predicted proteins | sample M1500m3416metaG_FD_203463 | JGI IMG/M metagenome (GOLD analysis project Ga0315319, IMG submission 203463) | Ammonia-oxidizing marine archaeal communities from Monterey Bay, California, United States - M1 500m 3416 | ecosystem: Environmental > Aquatic > Marine > Intertidal zone | place: USA... | reverse complement strand
GAGAATAAAGGAGGTCCTATGATAACTACTCTATATAACTATGACTATCTTAGTCTCCCAGAGACATCTATTCAATTTACTTAATTATATGGACAATTTCACGATAAATAAGGTATATTTAGTAAGACTACTATTAGGAGATAAATATGGCTGGTTATAATAACTTACAAGCAATGAGAGATATGCAATTAGCTTCTCAAATGGGTGCAGTAGCAGAAAAAATGAATCCATCTTATCTTGCTAACACTAGCAATCAACCAACACTCGATCCTAGGAATGCTCTTAGAGGAGCACAAATGAGCGCAATAGCAGAAGCTATGGGTGCTCCTGGTACAGCTAACACTATGGCTAGCACTAGCAATCAACAGACACTAGATCCTAGAGGTGCTCTTGATTCATTTGCAGCACAAGGTATAAGTTCTACTCCGTGGGAAGTAGCATTAAGTGCTGGAAGTCCTCCAACACAAACAGGGAATCCATGGTCAGGTGAACAAATGGAAAGACTTAGACTACTAGAGCCACGGGACAGACAACAATTATTAGAAGGACTAGCTCGTGAATCTGCACCAGCAGCTTCTCCACAAGAAATGCAACAACAACAACCTAGTAGATTTAGAATGCATGGAGATAGGTGGAGAAATTTTACTGGTCAACCTAATGGAAATCCATTTTCTGTACCAACAAATGAAGAAATGGAAAGATACAAAAGGTATCAAGAGAATCATCCTTTAAATAGATTTAGAAATTTTATTCAAAATAAAATGGATCAACTCAGGAGGTAAACTATGGGATGGTGGTGGGACGATCCAGTAGATGATAAAAAAGTAAAGCAATGGGGTAAAGAATGGGATGAAGGTACGGAAAACCCAAATATACAACAATCAAAAAGGACAAGTGTTATGGGCCAATTCTCAGATTTAATAGATCCATTTGCAGATATGTATGATTCTCAGGCTAAAACCCAAGATGATTGGACGAAAGCTTATAGAGAGATGAATAGCTGGGCTATGCCAGTAGACGATAGTTCGTACTTAGACCAGCAAAATGAAGTGAACTTAGATCCATTTCAAGATTTTAAATTTGGCATGAACATGCCAACATTTGGATTAATAAAAGGTGGACTTGATACTGGAGCAGGTCTCTTTAATGCATTTAATAAATTTAGAGAGTTTGGTCTTCGTGAAGATATGTTTGATGAGCAAAAACGGATAGGTGAGAGAGATTATCAAGATGCAAGAGGACTACGAAATGTTCAATTTGATAAAATGGATTTTAATAGAGCAGAGCGTAATGCATTTAAAAAAGCATATGGCGGTCCAGAAGGTGACTATCTTATGGAAGATCCCGTAAATCGAAGAGCACTTGGATAGAGTTTAATTAAACTATCAGTTTAGGAGAAGTTAGATGGCATACGATGATAGTAGGTTACTTGAGAGTCTTGAACCAATTAAATATAGTGCTGATGCAATAAGGGCAATGAATGAAAATTTAGCTGCTCGTGCAAAAGCTGCAGAGGGTATGGCAGATGCTGTAAGTGGTTTAGGTACTAATATTCTTAATGTTGGTGAAGGTATTCGAGATTTTAAAACTGATCAACTTAAACGTGCACTAGCTGAAGCTAGCCGAGCAGGAATGCAATTAGGTTCAGATGGCTTACCTATAGATCCAACTGGAAAGAATGTAGCAAAGTTAATGGCACAAGCAAGAGAACGAGCACAAAATGTTGGTCCTCTCTGGTTAGATAAATCCGATACCCTAGATAATCAAGGTAGAGTTGCACACGGTAGAACAAGTGGGTTTAATCCTGATCTATCAGGCATGGTTGATCTTGATGCTCTTGATGCGTATCAAGAGAAACTATCAGGAAGACGGCGTACAAAAGCCCAAGAATTTCGTGACGTAGCAAAAGAAAAACAGTTACGTAGTTTAGATCAGTTTGAGTTTGAACAGAGAAAGTGGGAAGCTAAATTACTTGAACAAAAAAAAGGACTAAATGACCTTCAAGAAACACGTACCCAAGCAAAACATGAATTAGAACAATTAGAATTAAAAGCAAAGACAAAACTAACTAATACACAACGCAATGAACTAATTACCGATATAAAATTAAAAAAGAAAGAACTTCGTCAAAAAGATCATGAACTAGAACTAAAGCGAAAAAAGCTACAAAGTGATATTAAATTTACTCAAGCACAAACTAAATCCAAAGGTTTTGAAGATTTATTAACTCAAGCAAAAACTGTATCCAAAGGTGTTACAGATCTCGAAACAGCAGCTAAAACGTCCAAATTGGACGAAGAAACATCATATAAAAAAGAACAAATAAAAGAACTAAAGAGAAAAAATGAAGAAGCCAAACTAGTCATTACTAATAGAAAAGAGATGGAAAAACAGCATGCAACTATTAGTACTGCTGTAAACAAAGATGCAAAAGCTATTGCAGATTCTACAGCCAAAGGCGAAGTAGCTGATGAGGCAGACTTTTTTAAATCTAATGAGTATAAAACTTTCAATCAAATATTTCGTACTAATCTTGGTAAAGGTAGAAAAAATGATATAGCAAGAGCAAATTTTGCTGAAAGAGTTAGCAATTTAAATTTACCAATAACAGAAGCACAATTAATTGAAGCTGGAGTAGCAATTACAAATGAGAAGGGAGAAATAACAGGTTATGATTACTCCCCTTCAGCTAAAAAGCGATTAGATGGGGTATTAACTAGAGCGTATAGAGACAAATTTGGAAGACAAAATCCCCCAACTCCAGCTATTTTAGATGAATTAAGAAAAGGTGCTATAGCTCAAAATAGAGGATTAAGTGTAGGATTTAAAGATGCAGCAGACATAGCTGCTAAAGATCTAGATGCTCGAAATGAACGAGCTTTTAATAGAGTATTACAAACTGGGGGAGAGCGAATAGATGCTATAGAAGCAGGACCTGAAAGAACTAAGGCAATTGCTGCATTACGTAAAGAATTAACAGACATGCCATATGTCAAAGGCAAAGCAGGTTTAATTGATACAGCAATGCAAAAATTTAGTGATAGAGATCTTGACGTTACTACAATTAAATTTGCTCTAGGTAAATTTGGTACGGCGGAGGATAAAATAAAGCCAGAAGATCCTAGATTTGGAAAAGTTAAGTGGGATAAAAAAGTAATGGCGGAGTATGGTCTTAGTCCTATTGATCTTAAATCAAAAACCACTAAACAGGCGACATTCGAAACTTTTGAAGCTGATGTAACATCACAATTTAAAAAGAAACACAAACGAGCATCTGATGCTGCTATTAACCAAAAAGTATCAAGAGCTGTCTCGCGTATTCCTGGTTATATTGATGCTAGATTAAAAGCAAAACTTCGTAAAGAAGCTAATGCTTTAGTAGATGCAAAAGTTATATTAGGACCTGCTATGATTGCTGCAGATGTAACAGAGATGACTCGGGCTATAGAGCAGGATGGAGTTATTGGGTATATGGACACATATTTAAAGACAAATCACGGACCAGCGTATAAAAGAAGCGATGAAGGTGATTTAAAAATAGAACTTCAAAACATGATTGACCAAGCTGACAGGTTATACAGCAAACAAATAAGAGGTAAAGATGGTAAAGTAAAATTAGCTTCTAGAGCTGCACTTTATCGGGCAGTACTTAAAATGTATGCAGGTAGTTCAGGAAATAGTGTGTTGTGGTGGCATAATACTACAGGTGCAAAAGGTACCGAAGAAGGAATGTTGTTTGATAAAGGTATTGATGAATTGTCTGAGGATGAGTTTAGATCCGCAATGGACCCCCATTTACCTAATCATTTACTTTCAAGAAAACTTACTCAAGCAGAGAGAGTAGCACTAGCTAAAGCTGAATGGCTTCGATTAAAAGCGGAGTAATCCATGGGTCAACGAGACTTCGTTAATAGATTACTCGCCGCACAGACAGACGTACAAGATGCTAGAGAAGCATTAAAAATTCGTGTTGCTGGTGCTAAATCTGCAATCCTAAATAGAATCACTCCCAGTAGTATTCAACAATCCGTAGAAGAGCATCAAGTTGATATTAATCCATATGCTTTTCAGGATGCCGGTAATATTGATCCTTACGATCTTCAACAATCCGTAGAATCCCAAAGAGATGTAAGAGATGATATTTTAGAAGAGGCTTTTATAAGTCCTCTACAGCCTGAATCTCCTGTAATAGGTAAAACTAAAAGAGGAGCTAATATTCATGCAGACGGATCATACTCTGTTGTAACTCCAGATGGAAAAATACATGCAGGATTAACACATGAACAAGCTGATAGGTATTCTGTTTATTCTAAACAAGAAGTAATAGAAGAAGCAACAGACGTACCTGAGGGTTTTATAGGTAGAAAAGCTACCGGAATTAAAGATCAAACTGTAGATGTAGTTAAAGGGCTAGTACAAGGTCCTATTATAGGGGCCACTAGTTTAGAAGAAGCAGTTAATGATCGTAATGCAGAGATTAAAACTCAACAAGAAATAGTAGAGATGGGAGTACCAACAGGAGTTATTCCTAGTATGGACCCTTTCTTTAAATATGATTATGTTACGCCCCCCAAACCTCCTATTACTCCTGAACAAATTAAACAGTATGAAAAGGTCAAAGATTCTGTAGTTCCTGAAACAGCTACACCATTATTTAAAGAACTAGCTGAATTAGAAGAATCTGCAAAAGCTAATAAAGCACGTTTTGAATTTACAGAAAAAGTTGCTACTAAACTTAAAGAAATATTCCCAGCTAGTTATAAAGATCAAATGGCTGCTAAAGCAGGATTTGATGCTGTAGCTGAAGATAAGGGTACTTGGGAAGCTATTAAATACACGTTTGATAATGATCTAGGTACTCTATTAAGTGCAGGTATTGATAGTACCCCCTGGATGGTTGCTTATACAATTGGGGGCCCTCTTACACAAACAGCAATTATTACATCTTTAGCTCGCTCTAAAGGAAGACAGGCTATTGAAGAATTCAAAATAGTAGAAGGTAGAAATCCTGATGCTATAGAAACACAACGAATTAAATTATGGTCTGCTATTGGATCTGTAGCTGAGAAGTATGGTGATCTATCTGCCTTAAGAGCATTTAAAGGCAACCTTCCTTTTTTAAAGAACGTTAGTAAAGCACTTGCTGCTAATACAACTGCTAAGGTTCTATCATTACCTACAATTGCTGCACTTAGAGTAGGAACAGCTTTAGGTGGAGAAGCTTTATCCGGCGGTATCACATCATATTCAGAACAAATGGCAGAGCATGGAAAGGTTACAGATCCTGCTACTATTGCTTATGATGCTCTTGCAGAAGCCGCTGGTACTCCTGGTGGTATAGCTACTATGGCAGCTGGTAAATTAACTTTAGATGTAGGTGAAGGGTATCTAAAAAGACCGGGTGTACGTAAAGAAACTATGGAGACCCAGTTACGAGATTCTGAGTTACTTTTAGAAAGAGTTGAAAATGGAACTATAACAGCAGCAGATGTAGCACTAGGTCCTACACAAGCAGATACATTAAGAGAAGAACTTGCAAATATTGAAGTACCGCTTATTACTGATGAATCTCAAATTGAAGTAGATGAAAATGGATATGCAAAACCAACAAATAGTAAAGTATTTAATAAAGAATACAATAGACAATTAACAGAAGGGGGAATGACAGTAGACCATGAGGATGGTAAGGGTCCTCAGAAAACAGGTTTAAATTGGGAAGATGCGTTAAAAGCAACCCAATTAGAAATGGATATCGCAAGAGATGAATTAAACATTGGAGTCACTCAAAAAAATCAAAGAAATATTAAAGGTAAACTTAAAAGAAATATAAATATATTAAAAACAGATTTAGAAGAAGAAAAATTAGGGTGGACTGATGAGAGAAAACGTAAAGAAGCATTAAAAGCAAAATATGAAAAACGATCTTATAAGTTTAAAAAACAGAAAGAAGAGGAAGCAGAAGTTGAAGCTGCAGAAAATGAAGCTGAAGCAGTAAAAATATACAACAGACAACGAACAGAAGAGATAGATGAAACTATCAAAAAAATTAAGAAAAATAAAACAGCTTCTAATGAGAGTAAAGTAAAGAGTTTACAAAACCTTCAAGATAGTAAAGAACTTCCATTAAAAGGATATCAAAAAGTACGGATAAAAAGACTATTAAGAAAATACGCTCCCGTTGAAGTTGATGAAACAGCAGATACTAAAACTTTTTTAGGTGCATTAAAGAAGATTTTTAAAGGTAAAACTAAAGAAGAAGAGTCTTTAAGTAGTTTACAAGAACTAAGTGATCCTACAGATGATAATGAAAAAGAACATAAAGATATTATTGAAGATCTTGAATCAGGAAAATTAACAAAGCTTGATAAACTCGTTCTCGATGCACATAAAGAATTACGAAAACATTTTAATAAAATAAAAGATATAGGTAGACATAAGAAAACACAAGTACAAGTAAATGAAGAAATAATTTCTGGTACTGCTCGTGGTTACAAAGGTTTTTCAACCTTCCGTGAAGAGATTATTAAACGATTAGAGGCGAATAAAAAAGCTAATTCTAATGCTATTAGAAGAAATCAAACTGCTATTGATCATCAATTAGCAGGAATGAAGCAGCATTTAGAAAATCTTAAAAATAAACTTAAAGCATTTAACGAAGCAAAGAATGCAAAACCAAAGAAAAAAGGAAATATTGTAGTTGTAAAGGGAACAAAAGATACAGATAAGTCAGGGGGTGCAATTCGATGGATGGATTACACGCTTGTAGAAATGACTAAAGAAGAATACATAGATGGCCGTGAGAACAAAGGACAATTTTTAAATAGGATTACTAATAAATCAGGTAAGTTATTAACTCAAATTCAAGATGAAATAAACTATGGAGAACAAGCAGTATTTATTGCTGAAAACCATGGATCTACTTCTTTCTTTAAAGCAGCTGCTCAACGTGCAGAACAGCTTAAAAAAGATGAAGCATTAGCTCAACAAATTGCTGCATTAGAAGGACAAGTAGATCTTGATGTTGAAGATATTACTGAGGAAGATATTGAAAGTATAGATATAGACGACACTACAACAACTACCACTCCTGGTACTCCTACTACTCCTGTAAAACCTATATATGCTAATCAAACATTTGAAGATTTAAATAAAGAATTAATACGAGTAAACATCGATATCGTAGACCTTGGTTCTTTAGGTGTTAAACGTACTGCTAAACAGGATATTGAATACAAGATACTTATTAATACCCAGAAAGATATCCAACACGCTCTTACTAATACATCCCCAGGAACTACTCCTACTCCTACTACTACTCCTGTTACTGAAACTACTCCTACTGAAGTAGAAGAAACACAAGAAGAAGTTAGCGAAACTGAAACTCCATCTGATGTTGAAGGCGCTTCTATTGAAGATGTTTTAAATTTTGAAGACCCGCATTCAGGTTTAGTAGCTATACTTGATCCTGGTCAAAATACTACTGAAATGCTCGAAGAGAAAATTAAAAGTCTTGAGCATTTAATAACTTATGGAGAAACACTAAAAGGTAAAAAAATTAAAGACGATAAGCGAGGAACAGTTGCAGAACAAACGGCTAGATTTCGGGTAAACCTTACTGCCGCTAGATTACAACTTAAATACTCACAAAGACAAGATACAGGTTACGGAACAGGAATAACTCCAGACATGATACGGCATATGACCGTACTGCTAAATAAGGCAAAGGAAAAATTAAGTAAAACTAAAAAAGGTAGTGAAGAACATTCTAAATTAAAAGCTGAAATATCAGAAATTGAAGGAAGCATACAAAAACTCTTTAAAGAAGATCCAGATTTAGCTAATGATTTACGAGTAACTCAAGAAGAAGTTGTTGAAACTGAAGTTGAAGAAGAAACCCCAGCTCCTCCAAAATTTGGTTTAGATAAAAAGGCATTAATAGAATGGTTTTCTGATTCGACAGATGATGGAACACTTAAAGACATAAAAGCATATTTTGAGGATACAGATTCTAAAGGCTATAAGTATAGAAATAAATTATCTCAAGTACAAAAAGAAGTTCTATGGTTATTACTAGAAGAGAATGAATTAGATCCTAATTTAGCTGAAGATACATTAATAGAAATCATAGAAGATCCCTCTAAAGGTGATTTAGTTATTGCGGATCTTATGGATCAATTACCTGAAGATAGGGTTGATAAAGATAATTTAAACAGAGTACGAGATTGGAGACCTTTTTACACCTCACAAGGTAATCTTGGTGTTCCAGAGCAATGGCGGGATTACACAATAGATGAACAAATAGCTGCTGTAAAAGTACTTCAAGGCGATTATGCTCCTGCTTTCTACGAACACCCAGATCAACTTAAACTTGGGTTTGATAAGAGAGAACCCAAGAAAGGTGATTTAGCTCGTCAGAAAAGACCAGATATGACTAGAGGAACTTCAGATATAGCTGTAGTAGGAATTGTAGGTAATTATCAAAAAGAATATGCTGAAATTGTTGACATTCGAACTGATGAAGCGGGTAGAGCAGTTTCTGTTTCTTTTAAAGGTAGTACTGCTTTTAGAACCTACGTACCTATTGATCAGATAGAATTTAAACCTACGAAAGAAACTAAAGCTCCTACTACACCTATAATATCTAAGATGCGGGAAGTAGTTGATTTAATTACAGCAGATGATTTTAATGGGCAGGAGTGGATCAATAGCTTTCACGGTAAAATAATAGAATCAATTGGTAAGTTTTCTATTCCTAAATTAAAATCCATGATTTTAGCTAGGAAAGAATCAGAGGCATATGATACATACCTTAGGTTTCTAGAAATAGAATTAGAATATAGAAATGCAGGTGGAGTAAAAGGTGGGCCGCTATCTCCTGAGAGTTTAGCTACACTTCGTTGGAATATTGATTTCTTAGCTTTTGACATAGAAGGATATGATCCAGTAACAAAAACTACTCGGTTTGATGACAGAGAGACTAAAATTGAATTTGATATCTCTGCTGCTAAACAAAAATTAAAAAGATTGGAAAATGATCTTAAAATTAGAATTGATAAGGCTTTAGCACTAGTCGAAGATCCAGCTAATCGAACAGAAGATAGTGCAGAAAAGGCTGCTAAAGCAGAAAGAGAACGTACAATTGATGAAAGAATAGCTAAAGCTCAAGAACCACTTGATAAAGCAGTTGCAAAATTAAAGGATGCTATGCCTGGGAGTAATAAAAGAGCGTGGATATATGAAGTAACTCTACTTCTTGATAAAGTTAATGCAGTGCGTAAAAAATTTAAAAGAGAACCTCTCCCTTTTCCTGTTAAAGATAAATCTCTTAAAGAAAAATTAAAAATTTGGAACGATGCAATTAAAAGCTTAAGTAAAGAAGAGATAAATACATTAAATAAATATTTAAACTATAGTGGTAAAAAGAAAGAATTTACTAAAGAAGATTTTGTAGATTTTATGCTTCATCCGTCTTCTAAAAAAATTGCAAATACAATGGCAATGAATAATCCAGACGGATCAGTAGAGTTTACAAAGTTAGGAATTGCATCTGGTGCAAAAGCTGCAGCTGAATTCTTATTTCCTGCATTAAAAATAGTACAAAAATTACGTCAAGAAAGGATAGCTAATGAAATTCCTACAGTGGAAGGGCAAACAACAGTTACAGCCGAAGGTCAATCAGTTGAAGGACAGCCTCCGGTATCTGAAACAACTCCTCCGGTTACTGAGCCATCTACTTCAGATACTACACAAGATGGGGATACTGGACAAGAAGGACCTGTTAAACGAATCCCATTACTCTCCCGTACCAAACAAGCGTTCCGCACGGTATTCCCCCAGATTATTACCAAAGAAGGAACACTTGTAGAAGAGGAAGAGTTAGAAAAACACTCAAAATTGGTTGGAGAACTCGCAGAAGAATTGGGTGTTCCTGCCGGATATTACAGACTTCCAGGAGTACATGTTGATGAAGATGGCGAAATTATACAAAAAGGTGATTATGAAGGAATTATAGATGCTTTAGAAGAATTACCAGATGCTAAAAACTTTATAGAAGAAGCTGTTGGTTATGATGTAGACCCCCCTAAAATTGCTACTGAAAAGCAATTAGAGACAGCTCTTGGAGAAGCTCTCCAGAAAGCAAAAGAGAAGGCTACTGATGCATTTGAAAAAGCTGTAGATGTTGCAATACATCTAACACATCTTCCTAAAAATTTCTTAAAAAGAACAGCAGAAGCACAGAAAAAGATCTTAGCTTTACACAATAGAAAATATAAGTACATTTCATCAAAGAAAGAACGTGAAGCTAAATTAAAGACGGTAGAAGAACGTAAACTAGCTCGTCCTGAAACTATACTCGGTATTGTAGGTAAAACATTTAAAGACTTAGTTACAATGACTACAAAAAAAGGAATTCAAACAATTCCTAATTTTGTATTTGATGATAAACAACTGCTTACGCAAGCTCTATTAGATTTACTACCTGATTCTGAAACAAAAGAAACTACTGTAAAAGAACTTGTAGATACATACAGAAAATATAAAGCCAAATACGAGAAAATAAAATGGGATGCTAATGAAGTTATTGATGAAGAATCTGGTAATTTCGCAGATCAACCATTAAGTCTATTACATCTTTACAGTACAGAAACTGATACAAATCAATTACCCAACGCTGTTGTATTTATGATGATGTTAGCAACTACAAATTTTGTTCATCAACGCAGTAGTAGAGGTAATCAGCCATTTGTATATAATTCTGAAATGGAAGATTTTTTATATTCAGGACTCGAAGAGCTATCTGATGAGGAACGAGAACAACTAGATAGTCTTGGGTATAACTATAGATTATCCTCTAATCAAATTGGTACTCAAATTGTAAAGACTTTAAAATTTAAATCTAAACTAGCTCCAGAATATTATGACAAATTAAAAACTGCTCTAGGTATGCTGGCATTGCAAGTAGATCATGGAATTTTTGATTTTAGAACAGCAGATAAATCATTTAAAACTCCCGATGGAAAAATAGGTAGTCCACTAAGCGAATCTGACAAAGAATCAGCAAAACCTAACCCTACTGCTCCATTTCAAATTGAAACGTATACATGGAATTTTGAAGATCCTTTCAAAGAAAATAGAAACCGTAACAATCCAATTAAAAAAAAGGCAGATGGTACATTCACCGCTACAATTGACGGGCAAATAGTAATAATTACTAAAGCCCAAGCCCGAGCATTAAATCTTAGAGACTCAGTTAGCGGAGAGTACAAACATATTCGATTAAATCCTGCTGGTAGTAAAATTGATGAAGCTGGAGCTACAGCATTAGCTGAAATTAATAAAGCACTTAAATTAGGGTTAGAGGAAGAACAGCCATTACAAGAACCAGAATTAGAAGTTAACAAAAGAATTCGCAATTCGATAGGCAAGATAGCTAATAAAATTATCAAGACAGTAACTAGTCAACAAAAAGATGTAAGTTGGACAGGTACAGAATCAATGTCTATTGTAAGTCTTCTTGCAAATAGTGGAGATAAGAGTAGAAAAATTATTGATAAACAATTAGGAGTTGATGAAGCGGCAAATGATGAGGATACACATCAAGCAAAACGTAAGTCACTTACATCTAAAAATAGAACAACACTAGCTAATTTTAATAATGCTTTACGAGCATTTAATAGTGGAACATTAAAAAGATTCTATGTTAAATACAGGTTACAAAATCAACTTAGATATTTAATGGAAGGACCTGTTAATCCACAACAGGATAAAAATATAAGGTACTTAGTTAAGCCATTTGAAACTACTGAATTTAATGAAAAAAATATACATTTATTTAAATTAGCTGTTGCTTTTAATTTTGGGATTAAGGTTGATAAACATAATCTGCCTTATGTTATTAAACAATTCGATGCTATTACAAAAGATCCTAAAGTATTAGCAGCTGTACAGCTTCTAAATAAAATCAATAAAATAAAAGACAAATTTCCTGATCACGAAGATCTATTATCTAAACTAAATAAAGATGGTTTATTAGATCAATTTGCTGACTCTCTTGTACCACTCAATGGAGCATACTCTACGAATATAGCTCTTATTGGTGGACTAACAGCATTGTCTAGATACATGACTGTAACAGGAAAGAGAGACGACCAGAAGGGCCCACAAGAAGGATTCCGAAAGACTACTAATTCTACATTTGAATCAGATGTACCTCTTGAAATTGATGGAATATCAAATGGTTTTATGATTAATATTTTACAATTTCCTAATTTTCAAAAACATGGGGATCTTACTGAACTAATAGATCTACTAAGTAAAGTAGGAATGTATCCTGGTAAAGACCCAGATAATGTTACTCATAATGTTTATGCTCCAGATAGCTATCAATCATTAGCTATGCTAATGGCTAAATACACAGATTTAGATAATACGGATGTTAAGACCTATATTGTAGATAATGAATTAATGGTTTCTCCTCAAGAAACTAACGCATTACATGCATTATACAAAGATTTAGTTGATAAATCCGGTAATCTTGAGCTATTACGAGATCTTGTTAAGTATCCATTCTTAATTTATTTATACGGTGGAGGAATAAAAAGTATTTCGGAAGGCGTAGGTAAAAAGATATATAAAGATTTAATCGATCAATTAGATCGTCAGCAAAAAGATTATAACGCAATTGTTTATAAAACAATTATTGATGAAAAGGGAAATGAAAAACGAATTAAAAATACAGATAAGGATCAAGTTAAGAAATATAATGAAGAATTGTGGGCTAAAGCTTCTTTAGATGCAGCTGAGACATTTATAGAAAAAACGTGGACTCCATTTCTTACTAATTTAATAACTATTGGTGCTCTTGGTAATAATCCAGAAACATTAACAAAGCGATTACGAGAAAATAAAACACAGACTCTAACATTGAGAGAAAAAGATATCATACAGAATATTGGTAGAATTCTTCGACCTAGATTAGATCTTAGTTTAAGTGAAATGTTAGGAGTTACAACAGAAAGTAGAAACGCAGTAATTAAAGCTGGTGAACTTTTAAATGCAATGTTCATAGTTAAATTTGAGAGAATTTATAATGCTCATTTAAAAAAGACTGGACGAGAATACTTAACGGAAAAAGAAGTTAACGAATTTATTAGAGCAACTCCAGAATTAAATGACTACTATCCAGAGTATCAAGTTCCTTTAGCTACTGAAGGTGAAACTGCAACTATTGATTTAACAAAACGTAGACAAACTAATAAAGAAGATAGAGTCGGAGAAGTTGAAATTTCATATTTTTCAGTTATAACAGGACAGAAAAAAGTTAACCGAGCAACTACCAGAACATTTGAATTTGAGCTTCCAGGACCCGCTGCACTAACACGCAGTATTATGAATGTTGACTCATCTGCAATGACTAAGTTATTAGCTATTCATAAAAATATTCTTGGATTGCACGATGGAATTATGGGAGATCCGATAACTCTACTTAAAAGTGCTGGAACATACGGCAATGTAGTAAGAGATCTTAATTTTGAAAATAGTATTTTACATAATATTAATGAATTAGTTCAAAAAAGATGGAGCGATCTTGGTAGAACAGACGAAGGAAAAAAAGATCAAAAAGCAATAAATGAATGGATTCAGGAAAACGGTTACGATAACCAATTAAGAATTGACCGAGGAGAAACACCGTTAACTTCTGATCAAATTTTAGATATTGTTCATGAGGCTAATGAAGCTAATAATGAACATAGAGACAATTTAAAAGAAATGTCTGAGGAAGAAGGAAACATACTGCAAGGTATCTTGCATATGTATATGCCTGTTCAACCATTAAAACGAATTAAAGAGATTGTAGCTAAATTAGGTTTAACAGATTTTAAATTTAAACCTACTGATCCTAAATTAACTCAAGAACAAAAAGACAAGTATGCTGAATTACTAGAAAACTCAGAAGATACTGTAACACTTAAGAATGGTGAGAAACCCCCTCCTAAAACTAAAGGAGAACAGGATTTAGAAGAAGAAATATATACTACACTACGAGATTTACCTAGGACGAATGAAAAGACTGTATTTAATAAAGGTATTTCACGAGGAACTATTAAAATATTATTAAAGAAATTAAAAGCTCATTCTGCAAATTATTATAATAGTGCTACGGAACAAACTGTTCATTCTGCTTTCTTAGAGGATCTTATTGATGTTATTGAAGATGGACTAGGCGATGTATCTAGAATTAATCTGCTATTTGAGAAGATAGACGGAGTTACGCAAGGTGAATTCCTGGCAGAGAGTAAAGTAATACGTGTATCTATGAGTAGACAGGGCCCTCAATCTGCTAATTCACAATCTCCGCAAGAAGCATATGCTCATGAGTTGCTGCATTTCATGACTTTCTTTGCACTAAAGGACGAGCCAAGATTACGAGAGAAACTTCAACAGATTTATAATAAAGTTAGAAAAAGTATAACAGAGGAGGCATTCTTACCTAAAGGGCGTGAACCTACGGAATCTGATTATGCTCTTGCACATAAGGAATATACCTTTATTTTTCAAAATGAGGATAACGCAGATCATACATTAGATGAATTTCTAGCATATGGTTTAACTAATCAAGCATTAATAAATTTTTTAATAGATTTTCCAATATCTAAAAGAGAAGGTTGGTTAGGACAATTATTAGATTTATTTGAAAAAATTGTTGTTGCTTTTGGAAACGCTCTAGGAGTCAAAGCTTTACAGTCTACAAAAAGTACTGCTTATGCTGAAATGTTTGCAATTGCTGAAAGACTTATTGCTATTCAAAATAAGCATGAAAGTATTCTTATTAAAAAAGAACGTAAATTATATAAAAATCTAGACACAGGAGATCGTATATTCCGAAACCTTGTAAAGAAGATTCTGGATTTTACCTTACGATCAGAGACATTAAAAGCATCAAAATTAGGAAGAGTTGTTCGTGCAGGTGTTGTACCAGTTTACATGTTCTTAAGTAATAATGCTGTATCTATGCGAGCTAAATCCGCAGCAATGGAAATGCTTAATCAAACTGCCAGAGCTGTGCTTAATGAAGTAAGCGAAGCAGGAACACTTAACAAGGATTATATTGATCAATTATTAAAGATAAGGGGTCTTATTGCTAAAGCGCAATGGCAAATAGAACGATACACGTATGATTGGTTTAATGGCAGCAAAGAAATTGATCAGCCTAGTATATGGAAATCATTGGATGTAACAAAACCGCATGCTATGTCTGTCAATACACGCGAAGCTTTAACTTCAGTGTTCTATCGCACAGACTTATCAAGTCTTTTAGTTCTAGGATTATCCCATTTTGATATTGGTAATTTAGTAAATAATGATAAAGCAATTCAAACACAAAAGACAAAGAT